>JGI24740J21852_10000655_pt1 | contig 14950 bp, 13 predicted proteins | sample KBSCornC6_FD_21852 | JGI IMG/M metagenome (IMG submission 21852) | reverse complement strand
ATTTCCTGCTGCAGCTGCCGCACCAATACTTTTTCTGCCACAGTAATACCAAAGCTATTGGCCGGGCGGCGGTTATAATTATGCAGGCTAATGATCACCTGTTTATAATCCCGCTGCAGCCTGTTCATCAGCACCGCCACTTCCTGTAAGCTCTGGCGGCTGGTAAATACAAACACATCCACATCCGGGCGGTAGGTTTTAACCGTTTGCAAAAAGATATTGCTGGCATCTGCACCTACAGCTACCACGGCCATTTTTTCTTTCTTAATGGGAAACATCTTGAAAGGCACCAGGCGGTTATCATTCTTTATCAGCGTAATGGCCTGCTCTGCGATCTGTTTCTTTAAAGTATCTGTTTTTGCATTCAGGTCATCGGTAAGGTGATCGGTATTTATGACCTGCGGTTGATTAAGCCCCAGGTTATATTTGGCTATGAGCACTTTTTTTACGCGTTTGTTCACCTCCGCCCAGGTGATCTGCCCACGTTTTATACCGCGCATAATGGCGTCCACACTGCCTTCTGCAGTGGAGGGCAGCACCAGCAGGTCGTTACCGGCCAGCAGGGATTGTAAGGCCTCTTCCCCTTTGGAGTAAAACTTGGCAATGCCCTTCATTTCCAGCGCATCGGTTACTACCAGCCCGTTAAAGTCCAGCTCATTTTTAAGCAGCTTAGTAGTAGCATTATAAGAGATAGAGGTAGGCGTGTTGGGCCGTTTATCAATAGCCGGTACATACAGGTGCGCCACCATAATGGAACCTACACCGGCTGCTATGGCCTGCCGGAAAGGGTATAGCTCCAGTGAATCCAGCTGCGCGCGGCTTTTGCCTATCACCGGCAGATCCAGGTGAGAGTCTACGTCCGTATCCCCGTGGCCGGGAAAATGTTTGGAGCAGGCCATAATGCCGGCGGCCTGCATACCCTGTATGGTAGCCACACCCATGCGGGCTACCTGGTATTTATTTTCCCCGAAAGAGCGGTCGTTAATTACCGGGTTGTTGGGATTATTATTTACGTCCATGTCCGGGGCAAAATCAATATGAATGCCCATACGGCGGCACTGCTCCCCCAGCAGGTGCCCGTATTGCCAGGCCAGCATGCTATCCTGCAGGGCGCCCAGCATCAGGTTGCGGGGCAGGCTGATAACACTGTCCAGCCGCATGCCCAGGCCCCACTCGCCGTCAATAGATACCAGCAGGGGCACTTTGGAAATGGATTGATAGTAGTTTGTTAACTGGGCCTGCCGCACCGGGCCGCCCTGGAAAAAGATCACCCCGCCTACTTTACTGCTGCGGATGTCATTCACCACTTTATCAATATGATCCTGCCCCAAGTTGGAATGTGCGCGGATCATAATAAGCTGGGCAATACGCTCCTCCGGTGTAAGCGTGCTAAAAACACTGTCGGCCCATTGGGCCGCCGGGTCATCCTGCCCGAGCGTATCCTTTTGTTGTAAAGGCGCCGTTGAAGGGGTGGCGGCCTGTGAAAATGTCCTGTCCTGTAATGTGGGCCCTTGCTGAACCGCTTGTCCTGTCATGAAAAACCCTGTGAGGCCCAGTACCATAAATTGCTTCCTCATCATACCTATAAACATACAAATATTTATATGAGGTTCAACGGATTAATAAAATAATTTATGTATCTGTTTAACGTGCATAAAATAAATGCTTTATACTAAAATCATATTTCAAAAAATTTTATCTTTTTAGCGATTTTTTTAAATGTTGCTAATTATTCCGATAAATTGTTTTATATTATTTAAGCAACGGTAATTTTAGTTACCTGAACATTCAATAGTTTGTTATATTTGCAATCTTGCTAATTAAGTTTTTTTAAAGAACATGGTCAATATTATTTTATTTGGCCCTCCCGGCAGCGGCAAGGGTACACAAAGTGCTAACCTGATCCAGAAATACGGTCTCATTCACCTGAGCACCGGCGATCTGCTGCGGAGCGAAATAGGCGCCCAGACACCCCTGGGTATGGAAGCTAAAAAAGTGATGGACCAGGGCCAGCTGGTACCGGATGAAGTAGTAATAGGCATGATCAGTTCCAAACTGGATGCCAACCCGGAAGCCCGGGGTTTTATATTCGACGGTTTCCCCCGCACCTCTGCCCAGGCAGAAGCGCTGGACAAGCTGCTGGCTTTAAAGAAAACCAGCATTGCTGCTGTACTGAGCCTGGAAGTACCGGAAGATGAGCTGATCAAACGCCTGCTGAACCGGGGTCTTACCTCCGGCCGCAGTGATGATGCCAGCGAAGAAATTGTGAAGGCCCGTATTGTGGAATATCATAACAAAACTGCCCCGGTGGCTGATCACTATGCCAAATACGGCAAGTTTAAAAAGATCAAAGGCAACGGCAGCATTGATGAAATATTCAGCCTGCTGAGTAAAGAGATTGATGAGCTGGTAGCAGAGAAGGTGTAGTTGGCAGTAGCGGTGTTGAGCCAGTGGAGTAAGAGGCATTGTGGTAGATGGTTATGGCGCTGAGCCGGGAGATATACGAGCAGTTTGCAGGCTATGCCTGCGTAAAAATATCGTAACGCAAAGATCGTAAGTAGCGTGATTGTATCTTTTCACGCAAACTTCCCGATCTTTGCGTTTTTATTTGGGCAGGGGTACCACCCTGCCACCCGTAAATTGAACAGTTTTGGAAAATTTTGTAGACTATATACGTGTTTTTTGTAAATCCGGCAAAGGCGGCGCCGGCAGCGCCCATTTTATGCGCACCAAGTTTAACCCGCAGGCCGGGCCTGATGGGGGCGATGGGGGCCGCGGCGGGCACATTATCCTGAGAGGGAATGCCCAGCTATGGACCCTGCTGCACCTGCGCTGGTACAAGAACGTAGTGGCCAATGATGGCGGCAATGGCAGCCGCAACAACTGTACGGGAGCTGATGGGCAGGATATTATTATTGAAGTGCCACCCGGCACCCAGGTGCGGGATGAGGAAACAGGGGAGCTGGAAGCAGAGATCCTGAACGACGGGCAGGAAGTGATCTTAATGCCGGGCGGTATTGGTGGCCGGGGTAATGCCTACTTTAAAACATCCACCAACCAGACGCCGGAATATTCCCAGCCCGGTGAGCCTGGCCGTGAAGGCTGGAAAGTGCTGGAGCTGAAAGTACTGGCGGATGTAGGGCTGGTGGGCTTCCCCAATGCCGGCAAATCTACCCTGCTTTCTACCATCACCGCTGCCAAACCCAAAATTGCCGATTACGCATTTACTACCCTTACGCCTAACCTGGGCATGGTAGCTTACCACAATAACCAATCATTCTGCATAGCCGACCTTCCGGGTATTATTGAAGGCGCCCACGAAGGCCGTGGCCTGGGGCACCGTTTCCTGCGGCATATAGAACGTAACGCCGTACTCCTCTTCCTGATACCGGCGGATAGTAAAGACCACCGCCAGGAGTTTGACATCCTGTTAAATGAGCTGGAACAATACAATCCCGAACTGCTGGATAAACAATTCCTGCTGGCCATCAGCAAAAGCGATATGCTGGATGAGGAGCTGAAAAGCGCCATAGCCGCGGAGCTGCCGCCAAATGTGCCGCATGTGTTCATATCCTCCGTTACCCAGCAGGGGCTTAATGAGCTGAAGGATCTTTTGTGGAAGGCTTTAAATAATTAATAGGCTGCGCCTATACCTGCATAAATAATATCATTCAGAAAATTCTGGTTTATTGCGGACCTTTGCACTGTCATTCAGCGCGAGCAACCCCTCCCTATATCCATACTTCTCTTAAAAAAAGGATTTTTTATGCAAATGCAAGAACCCGAATTAAAATTTCGCACCCGCAGGTGGGTGAAACCGGAAGACCTGAATCCCAACCACACTTTATTTGGTGGCAGCTTATTGAAATGGATAGATGAAGAAGCCGTGATCTATGCCATTCTGCAGCTTAATAATCCACACGTGGTTACCAAGTTTATTTCAGAGATCAATTTTATAAGCGCACCCCGCTTAGGCGATATTATTGAGCTGGGCATAGTAGCTACCCACTTTGGTACTACTTCTATTACGCTGAAATGTGAGGTCAGGAACAAGATCACCCAGGAACCCGTACTGGCTATAGATAAGCTGGTGTTTGTAAATGTGGATGAAAGCGGAAAGCCCACCCCACATGGTAAAACCGCCATTACATTTGCCAAAGACCGGTTAAAGGACAATCCTGATCCTGCAAGGCTGAACTAAGCTTAGGCAGAGAGATCGCAGAGCACCGTTTTACTGCGGGCATCCCTGACACGGATCATCCGGGTGCCGGTTAATAAAATGCCCATTGCCAGCAGGGAACAGCCGGCCATTACACCCGTCATAGGAAAAGTAGTATGATCTATTTTACTGAACAGGCTTACTGCTACAGAGGCCAGCGCACCCAACCCCATTTGTAAAGCGCCCATGAGCGCAGAGGCACTACCCGCATTTTTAGAGAACGGCGCCATGGAAAGGGCCGATGCATTGGGGAAAATAAACCCTGCGCATGACAGGAACATGAAAATAAGCACCAGCGTACCGCTAAATCCTATCCAGCCATTAGTACTGGCTGTTACCAATACCAGGGCTATAATAGTTTGAGTGATCAATGCGGTTACGATCAGCTGCTCACTCTTATATTTTCTGAGCATTACGCTATTCACCTGCCCTGCCCCTATCAAACCCGCTGCCAGCAAAGCAAATATGAGACTGTATTGCGTACCGGACACTTTAAAGATCTCCAGGAACACGTTGGGCGATCCTGCTACATACGTCAGCAATCCCGCAAAGGAAATAGCGCCGGTTAAAGCATAGGTGGTAAACCGCGGCTCCTGCACTACGGAAAGAAAGCTGCGCGTAATAGGCCCCGGCTTTAAAGAGTAGTTAGGATCCGGTGCGCTGCTTTCCGGCAAACCCCAGAAAGCGGCTGCCAGTATTACGGCTGCCAGCGCGGTAAGAATAATAAAAATGTAATGCCAGCCCAGGAACTCACTTACATATCCGCCAATGGCCGGCGCCAGCATAGGCGATGCGCCTACTACCAGCAGCAGCATGGAAAACACTTTAGCATTATCCTCTACGGGGAACAGGTCGCGCACCATAGCAGTAGATGCTACCGTTGCTGCACAGCAGCCCAATGCCTGTAAAAAGCGCAGTATGATCAATGCTTCCACAGAGGTTGCCAGCACGCAGCCCAATGATGCCAGCAGGTATACGAGCAAGCCTATATGTAAAGGACGCTTTCTGCCAAAACGGTCCAACAGCGGGCCATACAGCAGCTGCCCGGCAGACACGCCAATAAAAAAGCTGGATAAAGAAAGTGATACTGCTGCAATGTCGCTATGCAGATCTTTGGCAATAGCCGGGAAACCCGGCAGGTACATATCAATAGAAAAAGGCGCCAATGCTGTCAAGGCGCCTAATATGATGATGAGGAAGAAATATTTGCTTTTTGTCATAATGCCAGGATATGGTTATACTTCACAAAAGTACGCAACGTGCGTTTGAGAAGCATGTACCAAATCCCGGTATTAGTTGTACTTATACCGGATAGGTTTCCTTAGTTTTCCGATTGATATTCCGGCGCCGGTATAGGCACTTTATTTCCTGTGGGTTGGTTCAGCCTGTTACTCTCCTTCACTTTCACCGGTACGCCGCGTATATCCCATACAATACCCAGCGCGCCTAAGGTGCGGATGATATAGTAAGTGATATCAATTTCCCACCAGTAAAAACCCTGCTGGGCAGCGCTCTGGTAATAGTGGTGATTGTTGTGCCAGCCTTCACCCAGCGTTACCAGCGCCAGCACCAGGCTGTTGCGGGATTCATCGCCGGTTTTATAACGCTGCTTGCCAATCTTATGCATCAGGGAGTTGATAGTAAAGGTGCCGTGAAACAGTATGATGGTGCTCAGGAAAAACCCGATCAGCAAAGTAGAAACCCCTGCACCCCAGTCAAAGAAACCGGTACCGTTCACTTTGTTACCAACCAGGTATACTGCCAGCGCTAAAACTACCGGCGGCACAAAATGATATTTATTCAGCCAGTACAGCTCTTTGTGCTTCATATCCTTGATAAGATCAAAACGGGTAGGTTTGTATTCCGGCCCCATGATCCAGCCAATGTGCGCATACCAGAAACCATACAGGTTTGCAGAGTGCGGATCTTCCGGCGTATCGCTGTGTTTATGGTGAATACGGTGATTAGCTGCCCACCACAGTACCCCTTTCTGAAAGCTGCTTTGCGCGCCGCCTGCCAGTACAAACTGGAAAAAACGCGATGTTTTAAAAGCGCGGTGCGAGAAATACCGGTGATAGCCGCCGGTTACAAAAAACATGCGTACTACATACAGCGCCGCACACAAGATCCAGTCAAACGCCGTTACATGTGTAAAGAAAGCCAGTAAAGGTATCAGATGCATGCCCATGAAGTCCATCTCATGCAGCCATTTAGGCCGCTCCCTGTGTTGTTTTATGGTGTTCATTATTCAAAAGTAGGATGATAGTTTATTATATCCAATGATTTAAATCATATGGTAACGGATCGTTAAGATATGGTTCATTTATAAAATTAGCACATATCAGGATATAATCGCACATTAATACACTTTGATGTAAATAAATTACCAGGGAATTACTTTATTTTACGGCAAATCCTGAATACCTGTGAAATACACTATGGCTACACTTGCGTGCGCTGTTATACTGGGCGCATGTTCCGCACCCGCTGCACCGCCCGTTACTGCTACAGACAGCACCGCTGTTGCAACCAGGACACTGGAAGGAGATGCCGAAGGCCTTTATAAAGGCGATTTTGGCGGTGCGCCTATCTTCATCACCATCAACTATACCAGCCCGAATCACCTGGCAGGCTACAACGTACATAAGGGTTTGCGGCGCAACCTTAGCGGGGCGCTGAAACAGGAAGGAGATACCTGGGTGGTTACCCTCAATGAACCCGGTGATCACCCGTACGACGGGCGTTTTGAGCTGGTGTTCGATAAAGATTTTACTACTGCCAAAGGGCACTGGGCGCCGTTGGACAAGAAAGCGCTGACGGAAAAAAACTTTACGCTGAGCCGTGTAGAACGTGCTGCTGAAACCGGGAGAGTGAATGAGCTGTACCGGACCTATACCAGTGAGCAGGGCGACATTTTCTTTAATGAAGATCGCACCTGCGAATTTAACTATTATGAAAAGGTGACCGATTCCACTTTTTCCGAGCAATTCATTGTGCTAAAAGGTACCTGGGAGCAGCAGGGAGATACGGTGCGTGTGAACTGGGAGCCCAACGAACAGTTCCCTAAACGTAACAGCATTTTTATCTTACAGTTTGACGAAAGAAGAACATATTGTACCGGCATTCAAGGGGAAGACATTACATTTAATAATGCAGGCGGATGATGCTGCAATATCTAAAGCGAAGTTTCCCTTTTGTATTCACAGCGCTTATACTTTACGCTACCTGGCTAATGCTGCGCCTGAGCTGGCCGTATACCTCCTTTAACCGGTATACGGATTTCCTGATGACCAAACAATGGGTATACCATATCCGCCACTGGCGCGTAAGCTTTTATGTGCATGTGTTCATTAGCAGCGTGGTATTGGTTACAGGACTGCTGCAATGCAGCCGGTATTTATTGCTAAAATATCCGCGACTGCACCGTACTTCCGGTAAAGCATATGTATTAACGGTGCTTTGCCTGAGCGGGCCCAGTGGGCTCATCATGTCATTTTATGCAAATGGCGGAATAGCGGCCCGCATCAGTTTTGTGCTGCTATCCTGCTTATGGCTGGGTACTACGTATATGGGATGGCGTTATGCCCTTCAAAGACGCTGGCAGCTGCATGGTAATATGCTGCTGCGTAGTTATGCATTAACGCTTTCAGCGCTTACGTTAAGATTGTATGCTTACCTGATAGATGTGTTCAATATCCCCCTGCATCCTAAAACTGCCTACATTCTGATTTCCTGGCTAAGCTGGACGCTGAACCTGCTGTTCATGGAAGGCTGGATACGCGTGGTGCTTAAAAAACGGGCTCCCCTTCCGTTAACGCATTCCCAGTAAGGCCGGCTGTTTGGCAAAATGCCCGTCAGCACCCAATGTATAATATTCTTTATCCAGCTCTTTCATTTCTATGATCTTGTTATCCTCAAACCCTGCTTCATACGGATCTTTTTCATATACCATCTTAAAAAGGGCTACCTGCACATCGCCATTCGGTTGTATGGTGGGTATCCGGTAAGGTTCATCCAGCGTTCCGCGCCCGCCTATTAACATTTTTTGTATCAGCCTGCCATGGTTGGTGTAGCTGCACAGGTAATACAGCGGGTCGGCCTCTGAATCGCCCAGCTCTTCCCGGGAGGCATAGATGAGCGTACGCACACTATCTGTATTTTTTACCAGTCCTATAGCATAGAATACGCTTCCTACCTCACGCGAGAATTCGTTGTCGCGCATTTCAGGGATATACCGCTCAAAGTCGTACGCAATATATTGGTCTTTTAATTTATCAGCATATTTCCTGTCCAGCACCACCGGCAGGTCCAGCACCTCAAATTCCCGACAAAAGAGGTTCCACTGCAGCTTTTCCGGATCTGTAGCGCCACCAAATGCACTGATAACTATATGCCGGAAATTCGGTTCATTATTCTCCCGTATGTTTTTCAGATCAGGATCGTTGAGTATGTTTTTCAGATTGCTGTACCCAAATTCAATGGCAGATACCAGGTAGTAGCGGGCTTTTTCACGATACCCCAGCAGAGCGTAAGCGCAGGCCTGGTTGTATAGCACTTTGTGCAGTGGAGTATAGTCCAGCTGCTCTGCGATGGTATAGGCATTGGTGGCTTCCAGCGGCTCCTTGATATCCATCAGGGCATTGCCTAATTCATAATAGGCTTTGGCCTGCGGCTGCAGCAAAATGGAACTTTTAAAAAGTGTAATGCTGCCGGCCGGGTTCTTTTTGTTACGGTAAGTATCAATGGCTTGCAGAAAGATCTTATCGGCCTCCTTATGCTTAACAGCACTCTCTTTTAATACCAGCTTCACCGTATCCCGGTTATAGAGGGATGAGAGCTGTAAATGGATAGCGCTGTTGTTTACAGCAGTATTGGTGGCCGTTTGATGGCAGGCAGCTAAACCTGCGCTCAACAACAATAGGGATAAATAACGCATAACCGGAAATGATTAGGGTATAAATATAAATAGAATTTATCTAATGTGTATGGGTGTAAAAAAAGCGGATGGTAGTTTAAAACCATCCGCTTTTCCCTGAGCCAACCATGGGATTCGAACCCACGACCTACAATTTACGAAACTGTTGCTCTACCAGCTGAGCTAGGTTGGCAGCTGGCTACAAATTTAATGAACCCTTGCGGATTAATAACAGCAGTCCGGAAATTTATAATTATTGCAGGCAGGGATCAAATAACATAGCGGTGCACAGGCAGTGTTTATTTTCTTTAGCAGTAAGTATAGGATAGTTCACACAGCTTTTACAGCCTTCCCAGAAAGCAGGGTCTTGCGTAATATCAGCATAGGTTACCGGTATAAAGCCCAGGCGGGCATTCAGCTTCATAACCGGCCCGCCGGTAGTGATACCAAATATACGGGCCTGCGGGTAACGTAAGCGGCACAACGTAAATAGCTGCTGTTTTATAGCAGCTGCCACGCCCAGGCCACGGAAGGCCGGCGCCACTATCAGCCCGCTGTTGGAAATGAATTTCCCCTGCTCCCACTCCTGCAGGTAAGAGAAGCCGGCCCATACCCCTTCTTTTGTAAAGGCAATAACGGCCTTGCCCGCCAGTATTTTTTCTTTGATCATTTCAGGGCTGCGTTTGGCAATGCCAGTACCGCGCACTTTGGCGCTGGCTTCCATCTCTGCTGCTATCGGCAGCGCAAAATCCGCATCGGCCGCACCGGCCAGGCGGACCACTATATCCGAACTTTCCATTTTATTGAGGATTGATTTGTGTATGCCCGCTCAACTGCTGTTGTATAAACTGGTTATACAGGGAAGCGGGTATCAGTGAATATAATTTTATGCGGTTCACCGCATCTGTAACAGGTATAGCAGATAATGCCGGTAAAAAATGCGCTTCAATAGCGCTTTTCACCACCGCATTACCTCGCTCATACAAGCGGCCGGCCAGCTGCAAACAAGGCCTGGCCTGGCTGTAGTGCCGCTCCCTTAATTGCTGCAGGGTATAATTGCTAAGGCAGGTAACTGTTTCGTATATATGAAAAACAGCCGGGAACTGGTGCAGCGCTTTACGCAATACCGGTACGGTATCTTCTATCAGTGCAGGTACTTCATATTGATTGATCATAACACATCTTTTTTAATGCTTCAGGATTTGCACCAGTAACTGTGCCAGTAAGCTCACGGCTACCGCGCCCACCAATAGATAATACATGGTTTTGGAAGCTGGTGCAGGGATTTTCTTTTGCGTAGGCATATAGAATGTTTTCTCCTGGTATGCCAACGCTGTTCCAATTTGTAACGCGGGTGCACCAATATGGCCCCAAACCTTCTACAGCACATCATTACAGCTGCTCTGCCGTAAACAGGGCCTAAGCCCTGCCGGTTTTTAACCCTTCAGTTTCTGCAAACGGCTTTCCATTTCTGAAAACAGGCATCCACTCGCGCACCGCGACCTGCCACATAGGTACCTCCGGCTGGAGCTATAAAAACTGGAAGGGGGTGTATTATCCGGAGAAGCTGAAGCCGGTGGATTACCTACACTTTTACAGCCAGGAGTTTCATTGTACAGAAATTAATACCAGCTTTTACCATTTACCCAAAGAACAAACCGTGCTGAACTGGGCAGCAAAAGTGCCCCCCGGCTTTTTATTCTATCCTAAGTGGGGCTGGTAATCCGGTTATACAGCCCTTACGCTGCGGGCCTATGCACGTAAATGCGCCAAATGGTTACAGGAGAAACACCGGCTATGGATCTTTTTTAATAACGACATATATATGCACGCCATAGAGAATGCACGTACCCTTAAAACCATGCTGGCCGAAGAACAGGATAAACTGTGAGGTAAAGTTGGTAACTACAAGTAAAAATATGGATGAAAGGCCGTACCCTTCAGCTACCTGGTGGTAACTGCTGCTGCAAAAAAATGCTTTTTACAGGTAAATGACTTTCGAAAAAGGGAATTTGATTTACGTGATCGGGAATTTACATCCCCAGCCCGCCCAGCATACCGCCGGCCAAACCTTTCATCTCGCTTTCCCAGAGATTCTCCGCATTTTTCAGGGCCCGGTTCAGGGCGGTTATCAGCAGATCTTCCAGCTCTTCCTTATTACCAGGGGCCAGCAAATGGTCGGCGATGGTAATGTTCTTTACCTCGCGGTTACCGGTTACCGCAACCTTCACGGCCCCATCGCCGGCTTCCCCGTCCACGGTTACATGGGCCAGTCTTTCCTTACCTTCTTCCATTTTCTGCTGGGCTTCCTGCAGCTTGCCAAAGAGATCTCCAAACATAAACTACTATTTAAGGTTACAAAGATAGCATATGGCGTGTTACAAGGTTTATGCCCCAATTCCTTATCTTTCAGGCCAAATTTATAAGAGGATAATGATCGAAACCAAAGTTTGTATCATCGGTGCGGGGCCGGGTGGCGCTACGGCTGCCCTGCAACTGGCGCAATTGGGTATTGAATGTGTGGTGGTAGATAAGGCTGTATTTCCCCGCGATAAGGTATGCGGCGATGGTTTAAGCGGTAAGGTACTAACAGCGCTGGAACAGATTGACCCTGCTATTGCACAGCGCCTGCAGGCATTTGCACCCAAACAGGATAGCTGGGGCGTTACATTTGTAGCGCCCAGCCGCACCAGCATGGAAGTGGCCTATAAACCCAATTATAACCTGCAAACAGATGAACCCGCGGGCTTTGTGTGCAAACGCATTCACTTTGATAATTTCCTGGTGGATGAGGTAAAACGCCGCCCGGAGATCCGGCTTTTTGAAGGTGTGACCATTGATAAATATGTGCTGCAGGATGATGGCTACCTGGTAACCGATACCACCGGCAACTTTTCCGTAAAGGCCCCCCTGCTCATTATTGCCAACGGCGCCCACTCCTCGTTCACAAAAGACGTAGCCAACATCCGTATGGAGCCGGCCTACTATGCCGCAGGCGTACGTGCCTACTATAAGAATGTAAAAGGCATGCATGCAGATAGTTTTATTGAGCTGCACTTTTTAAAACCCCTGCTGCCAGGTTATTTATGGATCTTTCCCCTGCCCAACGGGGATGCCAATGTGGGCATGGATATGATCAGCGAAGCAGTGCGCAGCAAAAAAATAAACCTCAAGAAATTACTGACAGAGACCCTGGAGCAGGACCCTGTGTTCAAAGAGCGTTTCCGGGAGGCTGAAATAGACAGTCCTATAGAAGGTTATGGACTTCCGCTGGGCAGTAAGAAAAGAAAATTGTCCGGGAACCGTTATATGTTAGTAGGCGATGCTGCTTACCTGGTAGATCCGTTCACCGGGGAAGGTATTGGCAACGCCCTGTATGCCGGCCGTATAGCCGCGCAGCAGGCTGCCGCCGCGCTGGCAGCAGGTGATTTTTCGGAAACTCAGCTGGCCGCTTATGATGAGCGGGTGTACCAGGTACTGGGGCCGGAGCTGCAGCTAAGCCACCGCCTGCAAAAGCTGGTAAAATATCCAAGACTATTCAACTTATTAATGAAAATGGGGACACGCAACAAACAGCTGAAGGAGTTAATCTCCTGTATGTTCTATGAAGTGGACCTCCGTAAAAAGCTGGCTAAACCCTCTTTTTATGTACGATTGTTGTTTAACAAATAATCTAACCTGTGAAAAAATTCCTATTGGCAACGCTGTGCAGCATCAGCATGTTAGCCGGTTACGCACAAGCGCCACTATACACCCAAAATGCTGCCGGTCATTTACAGCTTACGCTTGCCGGCGCCTCGCACCTGGCCGGGTTACCCCTGCGCTGTATGCAAAAAGAGTTTCCCTATAAAACAGGCGTTACCTTTTCCGATAGCTCGCTGGTAACTGATCCCAAAGTATACCACCCTGCCTTTTATGGCTGTTACGACTGGCATAGCAGCGTGCACGGGCACTGGATGCTGGTACGGTTGTTAAAATCATTTCCCGGCCTGCCGGAAGCTGCCACCATCCGCACCAAGCTGGCAGAGAACCTTACGGCCAGCAATATTCATGTGGAGCAACGTATTTATTTCAATAAAGAAAATAAAGGCTTTGAACGTATCTATGGCTGGAGCTGGCTGCTGCAGCTGCAGCGGGAGCTGCTTACCTGGAAAGATCCTCTGGGCCAAACCCTGAGCCATAATGTACAACCGCTGGCACAGCAGTTTTCCAGCGCCTACATTGCTTTCCTGGATAAGCTGGTATATCCCATACGGGTGGGCGAGCATACCAACCTGGCCTTTGGCCTGCGCCTGGCCTGGGATTACGCGGTAACCGCACAGGATACGGCCCTCCAAACCGCCATCCGCAAAGCAGCCCTGCGTTTTTATGCGCAGGACAAAGGCTGCCCCATTAGCTGGGAGCCGGGCGGGTACGATTTCCTGTCGCCCTGCCTGGAAGAGGCAGACCTGATGTGGCGCATTATGCCGGCCGACCAGTATACAAGCTGGGTAAAGGAATTTTTACCGGGCCTGTTCACCACGCCCATTACCATATTAACCACAGCACAGGTAAAAGACCGTACGGATGGTAAGCTGGTGCACCTGGATGGCCTGAACCTGAGCCGCGCCTGGTGTCTGTATGGTATTGCCCGCCATGTTGACCAGAACCAGGATGCTATTAAACAGCTGGCGCACCATCACCTGGAAGCCGCGCTGCCCCATGTGGCCAGCGGCGACTATGCGGGTGAGCACTGGCTGGGATCTTTTGCTGTATATAGTTTAACGATAGAGAATAATGACCGCTGAGGTTTGCTTGTTTATTTAAAATTCATTCATGTACCGCTCTTCCTATCCTTATACAATCCCGTGGCTGTTGCTGTTACTGTGCCTGCCGTTACTACTGCACGCGCAACGTAACAATTTTACCATTACGCCTGCCCCTAAATGGCTGGCGCCTTATACGCCGGACCTCAGTAAAAAGCCTAACCTGCATGATATAAGCAGCGGTTATTACCTGCTGCTGCTGGAAGAGCAGCACCATGCAGAACACAAAAGCGTTTATCAACACATCATCCGCCAGATAGTTTCAGAAGCCGGGGTACAAAATGGCGCCGGCATCTCTGTTGATTATGATCCCGCTTATGAGCAGCTGCAGTTCCATCAGCTCATCATACGCCGCGATGGTAAGGTACTGAACAAGCTGAGTGCAGGCCAGTTCCGCATTCTGCAGCAGGAAAAAGAGCTTTCGCGTTTTATATACAGCGGCGTGTACACGGCCTATTGCATTATTGATGATGTGCGCAAAGGCGACCAGATCGAATATGCCTACACCATTACCGGCCGCAATCCTATTTTTGAGGACAAGTACTTCCGCTCCTTTTACTTTGCGGCCTCTGAGCCTATTTTAAATTATTACAAATGCCTTATTGCCTCCACCGCCCGTAACATACAGTTCAGATCATTTAACGATGCGCCTATGCCGGTTAAGAAAACCTTGCAGGGCATGAACCTGTATGAGTGGCAGCCCAAACATATTGCAGAACCGGAAAGGGTGGATTACAGAACACCCTCCTGGTACGATAATTATGCCTATGTAGAGGCCAGTGAATACACCGGCTGGGAACCCATTGTGAACTGGGCCCTGCAGGTAAATACCACGCATGACCTGAGCCCCGCTTTAAAGGAGAAAATAGCAGCCTGGCAAAAAGAAACCGGCAATAACAAGGCGCTGTACATGCAAAAGGCCATCCGCTTTGTGCAGGATGATATCCGTTACATGGGCATTGAAATGGGCGAATACTCCCACCGGCCCAGCCAGCCCGGAAAAATACTGAG
>JGI24740J21852_10000653_pt1 | contig 14985 bp, 11 predicted proteins | sample KBSCornC6_FD_21852 | JGI IMG/M metagenome (IMG submission 21852) | reverse complement strand
CCAGATCAGCGGCATGTATGGCGGCGACCGTTCCCGTAAGCTGACGCTGGTAGACTTTGGTTTCCGCCTGCCCTCTGCCATGGATAACCGCCCGCTAAACTTCTATGAGTTTGAGAACCTGCTGCACCAGGTAGTGTTTGTAAGCGCTACCCCGGGTGAGTATGAGCTGCAGCAAACAGAAGGCGTAGTAGTAGAGCAGGTAGTGCGCCCCACCGGCCTGCTGGACCCTCCCATAGAAATAAGGCCCAGCGTGAACCAGGTGGATGACCTGCTGGATGAAATAGACCGCCGGGTAACAAAAGGTGACCGTGTGCTGGTAACTACCCTCACCAAACGCATGGCTGAGGAAATGGATAAATACCTGGGACGTATTAATATTAAGTCGCGCTACATACACTCCGAAGTAGATACCCTGGAGCGCGTAGAAATTCTCCGCGACCTGCGCCTGGGTAAAATAGATGTGCTGGTAGGTGTAAACCTGCTGCGTGAGGGCCTGGATCTGCCGGAGGTGTCCCTGGTGGCCATCCTGGATGCCGATAAGGAGGGCTTCTTACGTGATGAGCGCTCCCTGACCCAAACCGCCGGGCGTGCCGCCCGTAACGTGGATGGCCTGGTGATCTTTTATGCAGATAAAATCACCGACAGCATGCAGCGTACTATAGATGAAACCAACCGCCGCCGGGAAAAACAGGTGGCCTATAATATTAAACACGGCATTACGCCCAAAACGGTACGTAAGTCTATTGAGCAGATCATGGGGCAAACTTCTGTGCTGGAGATCAAGAATTATGATGAGCATTCGCCCTATGCCGTGCACCAGGAGATGTCGTTGGTGGCAGAAGACGCCATTACGTACGCAAAAGGGGAGGCTGCTAATGCTAAAACTATTCCGCAGCTGGAAAAAGCCATTACCCGGGTGAAGAAAGAGATGGAGAAAGCCGCCAAGGACCTGGATTTCATGGAGGCGGCCCGTCTCCGCGACCAGATGTTTGCCTTGCAGCGGGAGCTGGAAGAAATGAAATAGGCGATATTAAAAAGGGCCGGCTACCGGCCCTTTTTAATATTATAAATAATGACATGTGTTTTTTAGATGACCATTTTGATTAGCACGTAACAGATTTTATATTATACATACTTATTTGATATGTATTCTGTTATAGCACTTTGCTCTATTTTACAGTAACAATCCAACTTCCAAAGTTAGAAAATTGTTAAATCCCGCGCCTGTTGTTACTTAATTTATTGTTTATCAGCTGCTTAACCTGTTTTGATTACTTACGTGGACTACGTAAGTAATTGGTAAATCCACTATAATATTATAATAAAATGTAATGTGGTTGATTTAGGATCAATAATGCCGTTTTTTATTCGATCATTTCTATTTTTCTTGCTTTTGTTTGAGTGTTTAGAATAAATAAATACTTTTATTGAAGAAAATACCTAAAACGAACGCTATGAAGAAAACTGCCTTTCAGGATTACATTCCCTTTATCGTCCTTGCTGCAATAGCGGTAATTGGCATTTTTGTGCCTACAGTGGCCACCTACGCTGATGCCAGCAAGTATAACTTTGGTGATATCGCCTGGATCTTAGTGGCTACCTCATTGGTGTTTTTAATGACACCGGGTTTATCTTTCTTTTACGGAGGTATGGTAAACCGCAAGAACGTGATCAATACCATGATGCAGAGCTTCATAGCCACTGGCTTAATAAGCGTATTATGGGTAGTGGTAGGATTTAGCCTGTCCTTTGGTAAATCCTGGCATGGCCTGATCGGGGATCCTTCTACCTTCTTCTTCTTTAAAGGAGTAGGCTCCGGGGAGCCCTGGGCTGGTGCACCCACCATTCCACTGCTGCTGTTTGCGCTGTTCCAGATGAAGTTTGCCATCATCACTCCCGCGCTGGTAGTAGGTGCTACCGCAGAAAGGATCCGTTTTACTTCTTACGTATTATTTATGGTGTTATTCAGCTTGCTGGTATATGCACCTATCGCCCATTGGACCTGGCATCCGGATGGCTTCCTGTTTAAGATGGGTGTGCTGGATTTTGCCGGTGGTACTGTGGTACATATTTCTGCCGGTTGTGCAGCCCTTGCAGGCGCCATCGTGCTGAAACGCAGAAAAGATCATATAGAAAAGAAAGAGCTGCAGCCCGCCAATATTCCCTTCGTTTTAATGGGTACTGGTCTGCTGTGGTTCGGCTGGTTTGGTTTTAACGCCGGTTCTGCAGTAGCCGCTAACGGCCTGGCAGTATCTGCCTTTGCTTCTACCAACACGGCCGCCGCTGCCGCTGGTTTGTCCTGGTTGTTCTTTGATGTGATCCGCGGTCGCAAGCCCTCTGCTTTAGGTTTCTGCATAGGCGCAGTAGTTGGCCTGGTAGCTATTACACCTGCCGCCGGTTATGTAGCCGTACCGCAAAGCGTATTCATTGGTTTCATTGCCGCCATCGTTTCTAACCTGATGGTACATTATAAATCCAAAACCAGCATTGACGATACACTGGATGTATTCCCCTGCCACGGTATTGGTGGTATGACGGGCATGCTGCTCACCGGTATCTTTGCTACCAAAGCCATTAATGGTGCTGGTAATGATGGCTGGTTCTATGGTAACTTTGACCTGTTCAAAAATCAGCTAATCGGTTTACTGATAGTAGTTGCTTATAGCTTCACCGTATCTTACGGCATCTTTAAGCTGATCAACTTCATCCACCCGCTGCGTGTAACAGACGAAGAAGAAACACTGGGCCTGGATGCCTCTCAGCACAACGAACACTATCATCCTGCACTGATGACTGTGAACGGTGTTGGTACACTCAGAGAAGAAGACATTTTACACTAATTATTAGATAGATCTACTATTGATTAATAATGAATAATTAATAATTAATCATCCAATCACAGTGAAGTCGTTCACTACATCATCATCAGTTAATTATTAATTATTCATTATTAATTTCCCCTCCTACACCCAAAGCAAGCAAGCAGTATACTAGACGAAAGGTAGCACGCTAGACACATTTTCAACATTCATTTATTAATTCTTTTCCACTAAATTTTTATCAACCAGTTTCATTTGCCATGAAGCCGGTATGATTGAAACAGCTCAGTCATGCCCGTTAAATTCCAATTGCCTGTAAAAAACAGGTAGGGAGCATCGTGTGCCTTTGAAAACGCAAAAACTAAAGGATGAAAAAAATTATCATGACCACCTTCGCTGCCTGCACCTTTTTTGCTGCGCTTGCCCAAACGGCGGATACCACAAAACCGCAGGAATCTTTTAAGCTCTCCGGCTCTGCGGATGTGTATTACAAGTATAACTTCAACCGGAATGTAACGGATAACAAAACCAGCTTTACCAACTCACAGAATTCTTTTGAACTGGGGATGATCTCCCTGAAGGTGGAACATGGGTTTAAGAAAGGCAGCATAGTAGCCGATCTTGGCTTTGGCCGCCGCGCTGCAGAGTTTTCCTATAACGATACGCTGAATAGCAAGAATGGGATGGCCATGGCCATTAAACAATTATACGTGGGCTACCAGGTAACAGATAAAATAAAAGTAAGCCTGGGAAGTTTTGCCACGCATGTAGGTTATGAGCTGGTGGATGCTTACCTGAACCGCAACTACAGCATGAGCTATATGTTCAGTAACGGCCCGTTCTTTAACACCGGCGTAAAAGCAGATTTTGCTATTACACCTTTCTTAAGCGCCATGGTCGGGGTGTTTAACCCAACGGATCTGAAGTCAGTAGATTTCAGCGATCATAAATATATAGGCGCACAGGTTGGCTTTACGCCCGTTAACACGCCCGCAAAAGTATACCTGAACTACCTGGAAGGCAAAGACACTGCCGGCATACAAAACCACCAGCTGGACCTTGTAGCTACCTACCAGGTGAACTCTGTACTGGGCCTGGGCTATAACGGTACCTTCAGCACTTACAAGAACTCCCGCATGAAGAACGGGGAAGAAGGATCACAGAGCGTGAAATGGTGGGGCTCTGCACTGTACGTAAATCTTGACTTTACAGAAACTTTTGGGTTAACATTACGGGGTGAATATTTTGAAGATAATGACGGCCTGAAAACTTTTGCCAGCACGCTGGATGGAGGCCATATAATGGCAGGCACGCTCACATTCAACTACAAGGTAGGCAACCTTACCATTATGCCGGAATTCCGGCTGGATAACGCTTCCCGCGATATTTTCACCAAACATTCCGGCGCTCCTACCGGCAGCACGGCTAATGTACTGGTGGCAGCAGCATACCACTTTTAATTGTGAATTTATTGGATAAACACAAAAGAAGCTGCTATGTATAATATTAAATACCCATGTAGAATTTATTAATAGTAAAACTCAACATTCGTAATCCGTAATTGTTAATTCATAATTACTATAGATCTCCGTTGCATTCTAATTCATAATTGAATAATTCGTAATTGAAAAAAGGTCCATCGGACCTTTTTTTATATATTGTACGCCAAATTCATCGCGCATGTTGCAGGCCACCACGTTGAAATTTTTAAAGAACCTGGCTAAGAATAATAACAAGGAATGGTTTGATGAGCACAAACCAGAATACCAGGAAGCAAAAACAGATTACGATACCCTGGTACAGCAGCTGATTGACGGGCTTAGCCGCCAGGATGCGGATGTAAGCGGCTTGCAGGTAAAGGACTGTACTTTTCGTATATATAAAGACGTTAGATTCTCCAAAGACAAAACACCCTACAAAACAAATATGGGCGCTGCCTTTTCACCGGGTGGCCGCAAATCGCCCCGGCCGGGCTATTATTTTCACCTGGAGCCGGGCGGCAATAGTTTTGCCGGCGGCGGCATTTGGATGCCGGAAGCCCCGGTGCTGAAAAAGGTGCGGCAGGAAATAGATTATAACTTCCCTGAATTTCAGCAGATCATCAGCAATAAAGAATTTATTAAATACTTTGGTAAAATAGACGGGGAGGCCCTTAAAACGGCGCCACAGGGTTACCAGCCGGATAACCCAGCCATTGCCTATCTCAAGCTGAAAAGCTTTACCGTATGGCATAGCATGTCAGATGATGCCTGTACGCAACCAGCCCTGGTGCGTGAAATACTGAAAGTATTTGCAGTAATGCAGCCTTTTCTAAAATTTTTGGACCGGGCCGTGCATGAATAATGCCCGGATCTCTGCGCCAGATTGCAGAACGCGGCGCATAGAGAGGAAAAAGGAGAAAAGGCTCGTCTGTCCTTTTCTCCTTATCAATTTCTTCTGTAATTCCCTTAAATTAATTCTTGTGTATCAAAAACTCAAAAGGGCGGGCTTTACGGTTCTTTAATAAGTTTTCCTTGTCAGTGCGTGTGTGTGCAAATTTCTGATTGTACACATTGGCCACTTCAATAATAGGAATGATGCCATCCAGCGTATCCTGCTGATCAACGATGTTCATAATACGGGATACCTGGGAAGAGAAGTTGCTGCTCCACTCTTCTGTGAATTTGTGCATCAATAAAAGCTCGCGATTGGTGTTGGTCTTCATAGGATTAAGGGTGTTTACAGATTAGACAAAATATACGATTGCTGCGTAGCACTCTCTCTTGTATTAGCATAAGTTGATAATTTTTCATAAGAAGCAAGTCGGCATAGGATTATGATACCAAAATCCAATTTTAAACAGCAGTAATCAATACTACTTCCGTGTAATTTTTACGCTTGTACCGTTTTGCCTTTACTAAAATTTAATCAAAAAGCTTCGTTATAATCCGGCGGCTTTCAATCACTTATACTCAAAAAACGTATATGCATTAATGAAAGATACATATATGAGCAGTTGAGATGTATAATTGCCAGTTTAAATCATTTTTTGTGCGTGCAAATATTCTGCGATCTGCACTGCATTTGTTGCAGCGCCTTTTCGCAGGTTATCCGCTACTATCCACATATTCAGCGTATTAGCCTGTGTTTCATCACGGCGTATACGGCCCACAAAAACTTCGTCTTTGTCATGCGCATCTTTAGGCATCGGGTACTGTTGTTTGGATGGCTCATCCACCACAATAACACCCGGAGTTTCTGCTAAAGTTTTACGTACTTCATTGAGTTCGAAGTCTTTCTCAAATTCAATATTCACTGATTCACTGTGTCCACCGATCACGGGTATACGAACCGTAGTAGCGGTAACGCGTATACGATCATCGCCCATAATCTTCTTGGTTTCATTCACCATCTTCATTTCTTCCTTCGTGTACCCGTTATCCAGGAACACATCAATCTGCGGAATTACATTCAGATCAATGGGATATGCATAAGCCATTTCACCACTTATTCCTTTTCTTTCATTCATTAACTGGTTTACCGCTTTTACGCCGGTACCAGTTACAGATTGATAGGTAGAAACAACCACCCGGTTAATTTTATATAACTCATGCAAAGGGCTCAGCACCAACACCATTTGTATGGTAGAGCAATTGGGATTCGCTATGATCTTATCTTCAGTTGTTAAGGTCTTACCGTTTATTTCAGGTACTACCAGCTTTTTGCTGGGGTCCATTCTCCAGGCGCTGGAATTGTCGATCACCGTAATACCGGCAGCCGCAAACTTAGGCGCCCACTCCAGGGAAGTGCTGCCTCCGGCGGAGAACAGCGCTACATTGGGCTTCATGGAAATGGCCGTATCGGCAGTTACTACCTTGTACTGCTTACCCTTGAATGTTACTTCCTTACCAACAGACTTCTCAGAAGCTACAGGAATGAGTTCTGTAACCGGGAAATTTCTTTCCGTTAACACTTGTAACATTTTAGAGCCTACCAGTCCGGTAGCGCCCACTACGGCAACTTTCATTGTGGGAATAATTTGGTTTTGCGATCATATGGACGAAGCCTGATAATATAACTGTATGGGCCTCAACATGATCAGAAAAAGAACGATTTTTGGAGGTGCAAAAATACTATCTTATTCTCTATATTCGCAGCTTAACCAACCAATTATTTTATTATGCGCACACTCATTTTTTGTGTGGCGCTGCTGTTGCTCTCCTCTCTCTCTCATAGTCAGATCATTGAACATTTTGATGCTTTACCATCTGTTCCCTGGAAGGGAATAGATACTGCCTGGCAGGTAAAAAATAGCCGGCTGCAAAGCAATTCTCTGCAACCTAACAGCCGGTTTGGCCTGTGGGCCCCGGCCGGCATTGGGCTGCCCGCCAGCTGGGAGTGGTGGATGCAGCTGGATTTCAACACCTCTTCCAACAATTATGTGGAGGTATACCTGCAGGCGGATAGCAGTGATCTGCTGAGCCCCGCTTTAACAGGTTATTTTGTGCGTATAGGCGACAGGGATGACAAAGTATGCCTGTACCGTAAAACTGCCGGTAATGAGCCGGAAATGGTCATAAATGGCCGGAATGGCATTACTGATAATTCCTCCACTACGCTGAGACTAAAAGTGACCTGTGATGATACCGGCGCCTGGCATTTGTGGACAGATACGACCGGCACCGGACAGTATTATATACCGGAAGGCACGGCTGCCGCGGCCCTGTTAAATGTCAATCCCTGTTTCGGCATTCTGGTGCGGCAATCTACCCCCGGCTTTTTCCAGAAACATTTCTTTGATGATGTACAGGTAATGCGCCTGGTGAAAGATACCCTGCCCCCGGCAGTAAGTTCGGTAGCAATGCTCAATGACCGGGAACTGCTGCTGCGGTTCTCAGAACCGGTAGACAGTACTGCTGCCCTGGCCACCAGTCATTACCAGGCAGGGAATATGGGTAACCCCGGTTCCGTACAACAAACTGCAGAAGGAATACACCTGTTTTTTAATATTCCTTTTCCCAATGGCGATTCGGTGTTATTACAGGTAACAGGTATTGCTGACCTGGCCGGAAACCTAATGCAGACGGCTTCTATCCCATGTTTGTATTACCAGCCCTCCCGCTATGAGGTAATAATTCATGAAATATTTCCCGATCCGGAGCCTTCAACAGGTCCTGAATTGCCGGAATTTGTAGAAATCCGGAATACGGCGCCCCACCCGGTGCAATTAAACGGCTGGGGTTTTGCCTCCAACAGTGGGCAGGTAGTGTTGCCTTTTTATGAGCTGCAGCCGGATAGCTTGCTGCTGTTATCCAAAAAAATGCTGCCGGGAAATAATAATATAGTGCTAAGTGATCTTCCTGCCCTGGGCAATGAGGGTGATACGCTGATCCTTTATAATGCTGCAGGCAGTGTAATGCATGCAGTGGCCTATGATAAAAGCTGGTATGCCGATGCAAAAAAAGAGAACGGCGGCTGGAGCCTGGAAATGATCTCGCCAACTGCACCCTGCAACGGCAGCACTAATTGGAAAGCGTGTACTGCCGCTAGGGGCAGCACGCCGGGCCATCCTAATTCCGTAGCGGCCGCAGTGGCCGATACCGCTTTCCCGGACCTGTTACGCGCTTACATAACCGATAGCCTGCACCTGGCGCTGTATTTCAGCAAAACCCTGGATAGTACGCTGGCGGCTACCCCGGCCCATTATCAGCTAACGCCTGCGGTGGCGGCAGCTAATGTGGCGCCCCCGTTGTTTAATACGGTGCAGCTGCAGCTTTCCGCACCCCTGCAGCCGGAAGGTATTTACACCCTCAGGGTAAAGGAGGTTACCGGTTGTGCCGGGCAGCCTATGGGCCGCGACAGTGCTATACTGGCCCTGCCTACAATAGCAGATAGCGGCGCCATCGTGATCAATGAGCTGCTCTTTGATCCTAAACCCGGCGCCCCGGAGTTTGTGGAGCTCTATAACCGCAGCAGCCGCGCTATAGATGTGCAGCAGCTGTATATTGCCATGATAGACCGGGACGGACAGCCTGGTGCGCCCGTGGCAGTAAGCGCTACGCCCCGCCTGCTGTTGCCGGGGCAATACCTGGCCCTTACCCGCAATGCCGATGCGCTGTGCCGGAACTATACCTGCAAGGCCTGGGAAAATTTATTACAGGTCAGTAACCTGCCGGCTTTTCCCAATGAAGGCGGCGCCATTGGATTATATAATACGGCCAATGGCCTGGTAGATGTGTTTTCTTACACACCGGATATGCAGCTGTCCCTGGCCGGTAATACCAAAGGTGTGTCGCTGGAGCGCCTGAGTGCTGCGCAACCGGCCAGCGATATAAGCAACTGGCACCCCGCGGCTACTACAGCCGGCGATGCTACGCCGGGTTACCTGAATTCCCAGCAGCTTAACTTAAAACAGGCAGCAGGAGAGGTAAGCCTGCAGCCCAAGGTATTTTCACCGGATAATGATGGGATGGACGACCTGGCGGTGATCACCTGCCAGCTGCCGGAAGTTGGTTATATAGGCAACATCACTATATTTGATGCGCAGGGCCGGCCGGTAAGGCAGCTGTTGCAAAATGGGGTGTTAGGTAACCGGAACAATATTATCTGGGACGGGCTGGGAGAAAATAAACAGCAATTACCGGTTGGTATTTATATTGCATTTACAGAGGTTTTTGACCTGCAGGGACGCGTAAAACGCTGGAAACTCCCTGTGGTAGTGGCCCGGCGGTTAAACTAAAAAACTGTAAATCACCGGGTAACCATCTTAAATTAATTATTTATATTTGCGCTCCTAAAAATTTGAACATGCAGTACAGAGAAATTGTTGCAGTAACCGGTCTCGGCGGATTGTTTCAATTATTAGCCAGTAAACAGGACGGCGCGATCGTTCGTTCACTGGAAGACAAAAGCACCCGCTTTGTTTCATCCCGTGTACACAACTTTACCCCGCTGGAAAGTATTGAAGTATTTACCACTGGTGATAATGTGAACCTGGCAGAGGTATTTAAAGCTATGCAGGATCAGGAAGCGGACCACAAAGTAGTAGCCGCGAATGCCGATAATACTGCGATTAAGACCTATTTCCGGAAAGTATACCCTTCTTTTGATGAAGATAAGGTATACGTAAGCGATATGAAGAAGATGGTAAAATGGTATGCCATCCTGAAGACGAATGACCTCCTGAAATTTGACGAGATCCTGAACCCGGCAGAAGAAGGCGACGATGCCGAAGCACTGGTAGGTGAACCCGCTGCTGCACCGGAAGTGGTAGCAGAGGAAAAACCAGCCAAAAAAGCGAAAGCGCCGAAGGCTGCCGCCAAGGAAGAAGCCAGCGCCGAAGCGCCTGCTGAAAAGCCGGCTAAGAAAGCTGCTGCCAAACCTAAAAAAGAAGAAGCTGCCGGCGACGAGGAAGCTGCGCCAAAGAAAACTACAAGAAAGAAAAAGACTGAAGAATAGCAGTGTTGAATTACGGATTATTCAATTGCGAATTACGAATTAAAATGCAGCGGTTTTATAACCAATCGCATACTTCAATTCGTAATTCGTAATTGACAATTCGCAATTAATAATACCTCTCATACCTTGCTCTTTCAATCCGGTCTTCCCAATTCGTAATCACATCATAAATTACTTTAATGGCATTCCCCGTTAGGTGGGGGGCCGGTTGAATAATTCGTAATTCCCTCTTTCCCCCAATCCGTAATTCCCAATTCATAATTATCTTAGTGGGATGGAAACTTTAAATGCAAATATTGAAAAACTGCCCCGCCGGTTTTTACCCGATAACTTTACGGTTACCACCTGGGAGGCGCTGCAGCCTTACTTTGAGGAGCTGAAACAACGTCCGCTGAATACTCTGCCTGAACTGGAGCAATGGTTAAAGGATGTGAGTGAGCTGGAAGCAGTGGTGAGTGAAGATGCCTGCTGGCGGCAGATCCGCATGACCTGCGATACAACAGATAAACAGCTGGAAGAAGCCTTTACCTACTTCTGCATGGAAATACAGCCCAAGCTGCAGCCCTATGCAGATGCGCTGAACCGCAAACTGCTGGACATTGATCTTTCCAAACAGCTGGGCGATAATTATGAAACTTACCTGCGCAGCGTACGTAAACAGGTAAAGCTGTTCCGCGAACAGAATGTGCCGTTGCTGGCAGAGCTGAGCGTAATGGCCCAGCAGTACGGCGTAATATCCGGCAAAATGACCATTGAAGTAAATGGCCAGGAATATACGTTACAGCAAGCAGCCAAATTTTTAGAGAACAGCGACCGCGCCCTGCGGGAAGAAGTGTACCGCAAAACCAATGAGCGCCGTTTACAGGATAAGGAAACCATGGACAAGCTGTACACCACCCTGGTGGAAAAGCGCGACCAGGTAGCTAAGAACGCCGGTTTTGCCAATTACCGTGATTATAAATTTGAGGACCTGGGCCGCTTTGATTATACCAAAGAGGATTGCTTCCAGTTCCATACTGCGGTAAAAGAACACATTTTACCCTTAGTAGAAAGCATTCAAAAACGCCAGGCGAAAAAGCTGAACCTGGAGGTATTAAAACCCTGGGATGCGGATGCAGAAGCTGCCGGCACCAAACCGCTGGAACCTTTCCATACCGGTAGTGAGCTGATTAATAAAGCCATTGCCTGTTTTGATGAGCTGGGCCCCTTCTTTGGCAATTGCCTGCGCGTAATGCAGCAAATGGGCCGGCTGGACCTGGAAAGCCGCAAAGGCAAGGCCCCCGGTGGTTATAATTGCCCGCTGGCAGAAACCGGTGTGCCCTTTATTTTCATGAATGCTGCCGGGCAAATGAAAGACCTTACCACCATGGTGCACGAAGGCGGCCATGCAGTACATTCTTTCCTGAGCCATCATTTACCGTTAAGCGCGTTTAAGGAATACCCGATGGAAATTGCCGAAGTGGCCAGCATGAGCATGGAGCTGTTCACCATGGACCACTGGGATATTTTCTTTAATGACCTGGAAGAGCTGCGCCGTGCTAAAGTGCAGCAGCTGGAACGCGCCATCACCATTTTCCCATGGATTGCAACCATTGATAAATTCCAGCACTGGGTATACGAACATCCGCAGCATACCGTAGCAGAACGTACGGCAGCCTGGGTAAGCATCCTGGACGAGTTTACAACCAGCATGGTGGATTGGAGCGGTTTGGAAAACTATCGCGCTATTAACTGGCAAAGGCAGCTGCACCTGTTTGAAGTACCTTTCTATTACATTGAATACGGTATTGCGCAGTTAGGGGCCATTGCTATGTGGAAACAGTATAAGGAGAATAAGCAGCAGGCGCTGGACAATTACGTGAAAGCATTAAGCCTGGGTGGCACCCGCACCTTACCGGAGCTGTATAAAGCGGCTGGTATCCGTTTTGACTTTTCACCCGCCTATGTGAAAGAGCTGGCGGACTTTGTGCAGAAAGAGCTGGATGCGATTACAATTAATAATTAATGTACTGATATGCTAATGTGCAAATGAGTGTGCTGCGTAAAGGCGGTATTCTTCATTTGCACATTACTTACATTGCTTACACACCCCGCTCACCACTACTTCTATATTATGCGCTGCATATCCTTTGGGTAACTGAATAGGAGGTACATCGGTTTCATCCAGGCAAAGCGTATTACCACATTCTTCACATTTGAAATGCACATGATGATCGTGATGGTCCTGCGCAGAACATTCTGACCGGCACAGGGCATACTGTACACTGGTATCCGTAGTAGGTATTTTATGAATAATACCTTTATCAATAAATGCCTGCAGGGTGCGGTAAATAGTAACCCGGTCAAAGGCATGCCCCGCCAGCTTTTTCTCAAAATCGCTATGTTCCAGCGCACCACTGCTTTTCATGAACAGCTCCAGTATTTTTACCCGGGTATCTGTTACACTCAGATGATTGCTCCGTAATATATCGCTGATCTGGTCTTTCGTATTTTTCATGATGATGAAAAATTAAATTACAACAACTACTCTTTCATTAACCGGTCAATATCATTGATCAGTTTATCCACGTCGGTCACTTTTGTTCCTTCATACAAACCCCGTACCCGGCCTTCCCCATCCACCAGGGAAAACCATTGGGTATGCACAAAATCTTCTTCACCTGCATAGGTACCATCATCTACCATATAACCCTGGCGGGCCAGTTTATACAGCTCTTTTTTGGTACCGGTCAGGAACCACCAGTTGCGGGCATCTGCACCATGTTTAATAGCATAGGCTTTCAGCACCGGCACACTATCATGCTCCGGGTCTACGGTATGAGAAAGAATGAGGAAGTTTGGATTATCCTTGTATTTGGCATACACCTTTTCCATGTTCTTGTTCATCTTGGGGCAAATACCGGTACAGGTAGTAAAAAAGTACTCTGATACATATATTTTGCCCATTACATCTTTACTGGTAATGGTTTTGCCCTCCTGGTCGGTAAAAGAAAAACCGCCTACCACATGGCCCGCTGGACCCAGCACCGGTAATTTTTCCTTTCCGAAAAAACTGCCTGTTTCATCCATGATCACGTAGCCGGCATAGGTTAGGAAAGCCACGCTAAGCAACACAAAGAAAGTTATTAAGAATACGGCCTTTTTTGACATAGAGATCCCCGCTTTAATGTATGCAAAGGTACAACAAAAACATCCATTCCGGGTGGGCGCAAACCAGCCATTCATTCCTGAAAAAATAGCCCCGGAAAATTTGTTTGCAACTATGTTGCAAATAAATATGTAGCTTTGCCGGAGCAGTGAAAGGAAAGTGCGGTCAGTAATAAAAAAATTGAGTGCGGTGCGCTGCGTGCCGCTGTGGAAGCTTTTGCCTGTGGTATAATTTGAATGATATGCCTGAGAAGTTATTGCGAAAATTGAACCTGGATGTGCTGGGTATTGGCGCCTCTCTGCTTTGTGCAATACACTGTGCCTTGCTGCCTGTGTTGATTACCCTGCTGCCTTTGCTGGGGGCGCACATGCTGGAAAATGAAAAGCTGGAGTACGGATTAATGGCCGGCACGTTTGTGCTTGGCTGCCTGGCATTGTTCAGGGGATACCATCACCATCACCGGCTGTTGTTGCCGCTGTTATTATTCCTGGCCGGTTTTGCAGGCCTGCTGCTGGGGCACTATGCAGTGCCGCCGGTATGGAAGCCCATTGTTATTACAGCGGGCGCTTTACTCATCATTATTGCGCACATATGGAACCTGCATAAGTGCAGGCATTAATACACCCACACACATATTGCCATGAAAAAATTACCCGTGACGGTACTGAGCGGCTTTTTAGGCGCCGGTAAAACCACGCTGCTGAACCATGTACTGCATAACCGCGAAAATTTACGTGTAGCCGTTATAGTGAATGATATGAGCGAAGTGAATATAGATGCGCAGCTGGTAAAAAATGAACAGGTATTACACCATACGGAGGAGCAGCTGGTGGAAATGAGCAACGGCTGCATTTGCTGCACCCTGCGGGAAGACCTGCTGCGCGAAGTAGCAGCCCTGGCGGAACAGCAGCGCTTTGATTATTTGCTCATAGAATCCAGCGGTATCTCTGAACCATTGCCGGTAGCGCAAACTTTCTGTTACCAGGATGAACATAATAACATAGACCTGAGCCGTGTAAGCCGACTGGATACCCTGGTAACAGTGGTTGATGCCTATAACTTCAGCAAAGATTATGACAGCACTGCTTTGCTGCAGGACCGTGGTTTAACGGATGATGAGCAGGACCAGCGCACGATTGTGAACCTGCTGACAGAACAGATAGAATTTGCCAACGTAATAGTGCTGAACAAGTGCGACCTGGTAACACCCCGGCTGCTCAATACCCTGAAAGCCGTGCTGCGTAAGCTGAATGCAGAAGCGCGTATCATAGAAAGCATTAACGGCGCCATACCCCTGCATGAAATACTGAACACCGGTTTATTTGATTTTGAACGTACCTCCCAAAGCGCCGGCTGGATAGCGGAGCTGGAAGCTGTGCACACACCGGAAACAGAAGAATATGGCATCAGTTCTTTTGTGTACCGCAGCCGGGAGCCTTTTCATCCTGAGCGCTTGTGGCGCTACATAAATGAAGCATGGCATGGCAACATTTTACGCAGCAAAGGTTTATTATGGCTGGCCTCCCGCCCGGATACAGCGGTGAACTGGAGCCAGGCGGGCGCCTCCCTGCGGGCGGATAA
>JGI24740J21852_10000651_pt1 | contig 15005 bp, 11 predicted proteins | sample KBSCornC6_FD_21852 | JGI IMG/M metagenome (IMG submission 21852) | reverse complement strand
CTTGCGGACTGACGATCCACTGTTTGGCGGAGGTTCATCTTCGACCGTCCCGCATCCGGCCACTGGCTTTCAAGGTGACGGGTGATCGCCGCGCCTCGCCCAATGGATCAAACACCATGACTGCGATGGATGGCCACATCGAGAATTGCCGCACCGAGATCCACGTGTGCACGTCCCAAGGCCCTCGGGAGGGGAGATCTTGCCCCTCGCAACCAGCCTGCGCACTGGTTATTTTTCTTCAGAGCGCTTCGAAGACGGAGGCTGGAAATTCGGATCGACAAGCCCCGCCAGTTCCAATTGCATCAGCAACATGTTCACCAATGAGGGAACTGAAGGACGTCCCGTATCGATCACAAAATGCGCCACCTCTTTGTAGAACGGCTCTCGTTCATTGAACAACTCACGCAATTTCGCCAACGGATCTGGAACCTGGAGCAAGGGCCTTTGGGTGTCATGACGCAAGCGCCTGAAAATTTCCTGAGGCGTGGTCCGCAGGTAAACGACGTGGGTGCGGTCGCGCAAAAATCGCCGGCTCTCCGGCCTCAAAACGGCCCCGCCGCCAGTGGCGATGACGGCCCCCTCCATGAGGGTTAACTCACCGATGATCGAAGACTCGATATCTCTAAAGGCGGCTTCTCCATGTTGATCGAAAAAAGAGCGGATCGAGGTACCAATCCGCTCTTCAATAACGTGGTCAGAGTCGAAAAATTTCCGGTTTAAGCGCCGGGCGACACTTTTCCCAACAGTCGATTTTCCTCCCCCTGGCAAGCCGACCAAGCTTATCGAAATCAAAGTGCGCAAACTCCCGCCGTGGAGGCGCCCGTTCTAATGTTGATAGGAACAGCCTTCGACACCCCGAGCGGGGAAGTAAAGACCAATGTGAGCGTGCCAGAAGTAGCAGGAGCCGTGAACTCATAAGTCAGGCTGACACCAGGCGCCTCTGTTGTACTGACCACTGGAGAGCCACCCGTGATCGTCGCGGAAAGACCGTTCGTCGTCAGGGCAGTTACAGTCGTCCCGGCGGCCACTGGATTCAATCGCACCGGGTTGGCGTCAGAAGCATATACCTGCAGACCTCCCTGAGCAGGTGCCCCATAAACTCCACCGTCGCCTACAACCTTAAAATTATTGGTGGCTCCTAGATTATCTATCTTCAAATTTCTAACTGCGCATCCAGAATCCAAGAGAGCACCTTGCGGTAGCGCCAACCACAAGGGACCAGCTGTCGACGTGGACAGAACGGTCTCAATTGCACCTCGCACATACGCACGCCCCCAAACTCCATCGCACGTCAAAGGGCGTGATGGAATATTCACCAAACCTCCCAACAAGTTATTTGGATCAAGAGCGGGATTGACGGAAGCACAAGCCGAAGTTCCGCTCAAAGATAGAGATATAAACTGATCCGTGATTGAATTAAAGGTGCCGTCATACGCACGATCTATATAGACGTCACCTAAATCCTGGAACGCCTCACCAGCATCATATACATTGTTTCCATTATTATCTATAAAGGTTTCTTCGCCTAAAGCATAAGCAACGACCGTGATTCGACCATCGACTGGTCGAGGCGCGGACGACACGAAATTAGCAGTGGTGCTCGCCGAACCGTTCGTCAACGTAATTTGCTTGCTGCCTTCAATTTGACCGCCTTCTCCGCTGACAAAGTTGACGGAGGTGCCGGCGGGTACCGGATTGCCCAGTCGGTCAGAAGCAATGATCGTATAGGTATTGGCAACGCCATCGTGGTCGTAGCCTTCGATATTATGTTTTCCTTGTGACAACGAAAAGAATTGCTGTGAAGGCAGTCCGACAGCAATGGAAAGATTGCTAGAAACCGTAGCGATTGATCCCAAAGTAGCACGCACACGAACCGGGGTGGGCACAGTACCAGAATTGATTTGCACGGAGACGTTTCCGCTCGAATCACTCTGTTTGGTCACCGGAACGGCGGCACCATCGATGGTCAGCCCGCCAGTGAGAGTCGTCGCGTCAAGAACGACGGACCGGTTCGGCAACGGATTGCCACCCAAGTCTTTCACCTGAAACGTCACAACGGAGTTTTCCGTGAAACCAGAACCTTTTAAATAAATTGTTTGAGGAGAGGCCGAAGTAAACGTGATGCTACTGACGGCAGGTGAACTCAAATTCAGGTTGAGTGCAGCCGTCGTCGAGCTTCCAACAACCGTGGCCTGCAATGAGTCGGCTGCGTCCGTGGCACCACAGCCCTGGTCCTTATAGGTGAAATTCACCACGCCATTGGTCGTGACTGCAGTGGCAGGCGTCAAGATCGCCTTACCCTTCGTTGCGCACAGCGAGTTCAGTGTGACGCTGATAGGCGTGCCAGTCGCAGCACCCGCCACGGAAACCGTGAGATTGGCCTGCCCGTAGGCGCTCAGGGCACTGGGCGCCAGGACGTCCGAAGTAAAAGACGAAATTGTCACGGCCGTTGCCGTGAGCTGAAAACCTTGAGTAGCCTCTACGGGAGAACCATTCACCGAAATCGTCGCCTTCACCGTATCAGCACCGCTGGTCGTGTTATTGGCCGGATACAGTGCCACAGTCGCAACACCGGAGAGATTGGTCAACGCGGTCGTGGAACTGAACGCACCCAAACCGTTCACTGTCGAAAACGTCACCACCTTGCCGGACACTGGCACGCCGTTGCCATCGTAAACAGTTGCGGTAACCGTCGCTGGCGTTGCGGCTGTCACGGTGTTCGTTGACAACGCCAAGCCAATTACTGCAGAAGTCGCCGTCACCCCGGAAGCAGAGCTTGCGGCAGGGGCAGGAACAAACGCATTGGTGCCAGCGCTGCCGCCCCCGCCGCCGCATGCAACCAATGTGCAGACACTCGCGATCACAGCGAACGTTTTCAAGAATTTCTTTTTCATTGCAATCTCGCGAATTCTAAGATTGAGGGCAATCGATACGCTGCTGACTGACGGAAGTCGCAACTGAATGGCCAGTCGGTCACTTCACCCCCGAGCGGTCGGTGATGACCTTGGGCGTGATGAAGACCAGCAGTTCCGTTTTGGCAGAACTCTTGGTCCGGGTTTTGAACAGGTTACCGAGGTATGGCACGTCGCCCAGGAACGGAACCTTCGTCACGTCGTCCCGCTCGGTTTGGGTGTAGATGCCGCCGATCACGACGGTACCGCCATTCTCCACAAGCACCTGCGTGCGCACGTGTTTGGTGTCGATGGCGAAACCTGCGGCCGTGCTGCGGCCCACGCTGTCCTTGTTGACATCCAGGTCGAGGATCACGTTGCCTTCCGGTGTGATCTGCGGCGTGACCTCGAGCTTGAGGTTGGCCTTGCGGAATTGGAGCGCGGTGGCGCCACTCGACGTCGCCACCTGAAATGGCAGCTCTTCGCCCTGTTCGATCAAGGCCTTGATCTGGTCGGCCGTGATCACCCGAGGGCTGGACACGATCCGCCCCTTGCCGTCGGCTTCGAGGGCCGACAGTTCCAGGTTGAGGAACCGGTTTGCCGCCGCGCTGAACAAGGACAGGCCGAACGTCGCCGCGTCGTAGTTGTTCTGACCGATGGCGGGCAAGTTGATGAACTGCGAGTCAGGGAGGTAGCTTGTCGCCGAGTTCGGCGTCTGAATCGTCTGTACGCCGACGTTCGAATAGTTGCCACCGATCGTCACATAGTTGCTGCCGCCGACGTTGTAGCCAGGAATCCCGCCGCGCAGGCCACGCAGGTCGGTGGCGCCCAGCTTGATGCCCAACGAGCGGCCGAAGGTGTCTCCAGCCTCGACGATCCGGGCCTCGATCAGCACCTGGCGAACAGGGATGTCAATCTTCGAGATCATCGCCTGGATCTCTTCCAGCTTGGACGGAATGTCCGAGACGAACAGCTGGTTGGTGCGGCTTTCCGAAATCACCGATCCGCGGGGCGACAAGATACGGGTGTTGGTGCCGCCACCGCTGGAGGTGCTTTGGCCAGACAGCCCCTTGGCCACATCATCGGCCTTCGTGTAGTTGAGCTGGAACGCCTGGGTGCGCAGCGGCTCCAGGTTGGCGATCTGGGCCTTGGCCTCCAGCTCGACCTTTTCCTTGGCCGCCAGTTCATCCTTCGGCGCGATCAGGATGACGTTGCCGGATTTCCGCAAGCCCAGGCCCTTGGCCTGCAAGATGATGTCGAGTGCCTGGTCCCAGGGCACATCTTTCAGGCGCAGCGTGACGTTGCCCGAGACGGTGTCGCTGGTGACGACGTTGAAATTGGTGAAATCGGCGATGACTTGGAGCAACGCACGGACTTCAATGTTCTGGAAGTTCAGCGACAGTTTTTCGCCCGCGTACCCAGGCCCCTGCACGAGCTTGTTCGGATCGACCTTCTGGGCGCGAACCTCCAAGACGAACTGGTTGTCGGTCTGGTAAGCGCTGTGCTCCCAGGCCCCTTTGGGCTCGATGACCATGCGAACACGGTCACCGTTCTGGACCGTGGAAATGGTGTGCACCGGCGTGCCGAAGTCGGTCACGTCGAGCCGGCGACGAAGGTTCTCGGGCAAGGTGGAGCGCAGGAATTCCACGACCAGGCTCTGGCCTTGCTGCCGAATGTCCACCCCGACTTGGTTGTTGGCCAAGTCCACCACGACCCGACCTGCACCGTCGGCACCACGACGGAAGTCGATGCCCTTCAAGGCAAGTTGCGATTGGTTGAGGTTCTCGGCGAACTTGACGGGCTCGTTGGCAACGCTGGCGTTGGCCGGCGCCGTCGGCCCGTCCATCACCACCATCAGGATCTTGCCCTGGAGCTGCGTGCGGTAATTGGCGGCCTGCTTGAGGTTCAGGACCAGACGGGTCCGCTCACCGGATTGAGCCACGTTGACCGAGCGAAGGTTGCCCTGGTTGATTTCGACCGTGGAGCGCCCCATGGCGTTGCCGATGCCGGGCAAGTCCAGCGCGATCCGGGGTGGAGTCTGCACGGAAAAACCGGCCGGAACCGTGGGCAGAGGTTCCGTCAGCTCAATGCGCACCACTTCCGAACCGGCCTGTTGGGTGCTGTTGATCGACTGAATCGCGTTCTGCGCCCATGCTGAACAAGACGCGCCGAAGAACAACGCGAGCGCCAAGGTCCGTGCCCGCCACTGACTCATCATCTTTTTCTCCTGCATGTTCTTCATCGCGCATTCTCCTGAAGCTGAAGGGAACTCATGCGCTCAATCCATTCGCCCGCTGCATCTTGAACGATCTCCCGGTAGGAGATGCTCGTCTCGGTGATCTGCTTGATCTGCCCGTAGTTTTGCCCGAGGTAGTCACCGACCTTGACCTGGTAGAGCAGGTTGTCCACCCTGAGCAAGGCTTGGGGACGGCCCCTTTTGGTCACACTTCCCACCATGGACATGCTGTCGACAGGGAACGCCTCCAGGGGCTCCTTGCGACGATTGATTTCGCCGGCCAGCAGCGAACTCACCTGGCGGGCTTCCTGCTTGATGGCCACCGTGAGCTTTTGCGGACTGAACGGCTCGACACCGTTGGCAGCGAGGTAAGCCTGAGGATTGAACTTCTTCGGGGCGGACAGCGGTGATACGTTCGGCTTGACCTCACGTTGCTGCTGCTCCATCCACTGGGACAATTCGTCCTGCGATCCGTTGCAGCCCACCAGGGTCAACGTGGACAGCGCCCCCAGCAACAGGGACCGCGCGACAGACGGAATGCGCTTCATTTGTTCGCCCCCGCGGCTTTGGCTGCTGCCGCAGATTTTTTCTGTTCATCGACCTCAGTCTGGTCAAGGTAGCGATAAGTCCTTGCGGTGGCATCCATGCTGAGCAGACCCTGTGCATCCTTGGCCTCCTTGACGGAAGTGATCGTCAGGTTGTGGAGGGTCACGATCCGGGACAGGTTGGCCACGTCGGCCGCGAAGGAACCGATGTCGTGGTAACGCCCGGAAACCTTGATGGAGATCGGGAGCTCGGCGTAGTAGTCCTTGACCACGCTCTGGCCGGGACGGAACAGCTCGAACTGCAGCCCACGTCCAAGGCCCGCTTGGTTGATGTCCGACAGCAGGGCATCCATCTCGGCCTTGCCCGGCAGCTGTTTCTCCAACTGCGTCACGTATTCCTCGACCTGCAGCTTCTGCTTGCGAAGCTCCTCCAGGTTGACCGCTTGGGCCAACTTGCTCCGGTAATCCTGCTTCAGCGCCGGCTCCTTACTGCGCTCGGCCTCGAGCTGCTCGTCGGCGCTCGAGATCAGCAGGAACCAGCCCAGGACGACCATGATGGCCGCCAGGAAGGTCCAGGCCGCGGCCTTGGGCAGCAGGGGCCATTGACCCGGCTCGTTCGGATTGAGGCCCCGGAATTGCGAAGCTGCTGCGCCGAACACCGAGTTCAAATCAATATTCGTTGATTTCGCTTGAGTTGCCATGGAACCTCTGAGGATTAAGGCTTCTTCGCTGGCACGTTGGCGGCCGTTGCAGGCTGCGATGCCGCCCCCGCTGCCCCCGTTGCCGCCTTGGCATCGACTTCCTGGGGCCGCTTGATGCTCACCCGCATCGAGAAATCGAACAAACGCTTCTGTTCGCGGGTGGCGGTCTGCGCAGTCGCCGCCTTGATTTCCACCAATTCGGGACGGTTCAGCCACTCCGAGTTGTTGCCGGTGTTGCGCAGCAATTCGGAAACTCGCTCGTTGGTCTGGGCCATGCCCGTCAAGGTCAACACCTGTCCGTCCTGCTTGACGGTTGTGAAAAAGACGCCCTCAGGGGTCTGCCTGACCAGCTCGTTGAGCACGTGGACGGGAATGTTGCGATCGACCTGAAGATCTTCGACCGCCTTTTGACGCGCCTTGAGGGCATCGATCTCGGCCCGCAGATTGGCGATGTCCTTGATCTTCACTTCCAGCTTGCGGATCTCGGCCGTGAGGAAGTCGTTGCGTTTTTGCTGTCCGTCGATCAACTGCTGCAACACGACATACCAGAAACCCACGGCGACGAGGCCCGCCGCAGCGGCCAGTCCCAGACCCAGAAAGAAGGCTGCTTTGCGACGCTTGCGTTTTTCCTCCCGGTGCGGGAGCAGGTTGATCAGAATCACTGCAGGAACCTCCGCATCGCCAATCCGCAAGCCGTGAGATAGGAAGGTGCTTCACGGCGGAGCTTGCTCTCCCGGACAGCGGAGCCGAGTTTCATGCTCTCGAAGGGATTGACCACCATCGACGCGAAGCCTGTCAATTCGGTCACCCGGTCCTTGAGGCCCGGCAGTGTGGCGGTCCCTCCGGCCAGCATCACATAGTGAACCTTGTGGTGCGGGGTGCTGGTGAAGAAATACTGCAGCGCCCGACCGATCTCTTGGGAGAGGCTGTCGACGAAAGGCGCGAGGATCGACGATTCGTAGTCTTCGGGCAACTCCGCGGACAGCTTCTTCTGTTCGGCTTCTTCGAACGAGAAACCGTACTGCCTGGAGATCAGTTGCGTCAGTTGAGAACCGCCGAAAGCCTGATCGCGGTCGTAGAGCATTTCATCGTCGCGCAGCACTTTCAAGCTGGTGGTGTCGGCGCCGATTTCGAACAAAGCCACCAGGGCATCTTTGCCCTCGTTCGGCAAAACCTCGATGAGCCGGCTCATGGCCAACCTGGACGCATGCGATTCAATGTCGAGCACCACCGGCTTCAATCCGGCCGCCTCGGCAAGGCCCTGCCGGTCCTGGACCCGGTCTTTGCGGGACGCAGCGATCAGGACTTCGACGTCGCCGACCGAGGTGGGGCTGGGACCGATGACGGAGAAGTCGAGACTGACTTCGTCCAGAGAAAAAGGAATGTACTGGTTGGCTTCGGACTCGACTTGAAGCTCCAGTTCTTCTTCACGGAGCCCTGCGGGCAACATGATCTTCTTGGTGATCACCGCCGACTGGGGCATGGCCAAAACGACTTGCTTTGTCTTGGTCCCGCTCTTGGCCACGACCCTGCGGACGGCCTCGGCAACCTCGTCGAATTTCTCGATCTGGCCGTCGGTGATCCAACCCTTCTCGAAGCTCTCTGCGGCGAACCGTTCGAGCACATAGTCTCCCGAGGCGTTCTGCCCGAGCTCCACCAACTTGACGCTGGAAGAACTGATATCCAAGCCGATCATCGCCGGATGTTTGCGGCCCAACAACATGTCAAGGAAGCTCACGAGGCCATCTCCCAGGGCGCTTGAAAAACCGCGCTTGGATTGTTAAGAAGTTACTTCAATGCTAGCAGTAAAGCCTTTGTGCAACAACGCAATTTCCCGCCACTGCACGCTTCATCCGTTGCGAAACTCACACTTAAATCGGGGTGCAGAAACCCTGTGTTCGGGTCTACCCGCAAAGCCCCGCCTTTTGATGCGCGAAGCAGTTCACACTCATGCAACTCGGCCCTTCGGGGGCTTCTTATAATCACGCCGAATTTTGTTGGAGTTTCATGAGCGAATCCGCGCATCCTTCCGAGAACTCGCCGGCTCCGGCCTCCCGCTCCCCCGGCTCGAAATTGTCCCGCGGCATTCGCTGGCTCCTCAAGAGTGCAATGTGGGGCACAGGTTTGTTCATCGCGATGATCCTCGGGCTCTTGTTGCTGCTCTGCACCGCCCTGGCCGTTGCCTACCCCAACCTTCCACAGATCAGCGGCCTGGTCGACTACCGACCCAAGCTGCCGATGCGCATCTATTCGGCCGACAACGTGCTCCTCGACGAATTCGGGGAAGAGCGCCGCAGCTTCACGCCGATCACCGAAATGCCCAAGGTCATGCAGAACGCGGTGCTGGCCATCGAGGACGCGCGCTTCTACCAACACAGCGGAGTGGACTACAAAGGCGTCCTTCGCGCCAGCCTTGCGCACCTGGGGGAAGCCCGCAGTCAGGGCGCCTCCACCATCACCATGCAGGTGGCCCGGAACTTCTATCTCCCCACCGAGAAGACGTTCACCCGCAAGATCTACGAGATCCTGCTGGCGCTGAAAATCGAAACGCTGCTGTCCAAGGAACAGATCCTCGAGATCTACATGAACCAGATCTTTCTGGGACAGCGCGCCTATGGTTTCGCCGCCGCCAGCGAAATCTATTTCGGCAAGCCATTGAAGACGATCACGGTGGCGGAAGCCGCCATGCTCGCCGGGCTGCCCAAGGCACCTTCGGCGTTCAATCCGATCGCCAATCCCGCCCGGGCCACGCGGCGCCAGCTGTACATCATCGACCGCATGCTCGAAAACGGATTCATCACCGAGGCCGAGCATGCCGCGGCACGCGAGCAAAAGTTGAAATACCGCCCGGCCGCCGAGAAGGTCGTGCATGCCGAATACGTGGCCGAGGCCGCACGCCAGATGATCTTCTCTCAATATGGAGAGGAGGCTTACCATCGGGGTTTGAACGTCTACCTGACAATCCGGTCGGACGAGCAGACCACTGCCTATCGCGCCCTGCGCAAAGGCATCCTCGACTACGAGCGCCGGCAGGTGTACCGCGGACCCGAAGCGCATGTCGATCTTCCTGCCTCCGCCAAGGATGTCGACGCGCGCGTTGCCGAGGCGTTGCAAAGCCATCCCGACAACGACGAGTTGAAGGCGGGGGTGGCCCTCGAAGTCGCGGCCCGGAAGGTGGTGGCCATGCTTCAGAACGGAGAGGTCGTGACCGTGACAGGCGAAGGACTCAAGCCGGTTGCCTCAGGGTTGTCGGACAAGGCCAGTCCCAAGGTCAAGATCCAGGTGGGTTCGGTGCTCCGCCTCGTGAAGACCCCCAAGGGGGACTGGGCGGTGACCCAACTGCCTGAAGTGGAAGGCGCTTTCGTGGCGCTCGACCCTCGCACGGGGGCCATGAGGGCGTTGGTCGGAGGCTTCGACTATGCAAAGAACAAGTTCAATCACGTGACTCAGGCATGGCGCCAGCCGGGCTCCAGCTTCAAGCCCTTCATCTATTCGGCGTCGCTCGAAAAGGGCTTCACGCCGGCGACGGTCATCAACGACGCCCCGATGTTTTTCAACGCCGGATCCACAGGCAGCCAACCCTGGGAACCCAAGAACTACGACGGCACGTTCGATGGACCGATGTCCATGCGGCGCGGACTGGCCAAGTCCAAGAACATGGTTTCCATCCGCATCCTCGAATCGATCGGCCCCGTCTATGCGCAGGAATGGATCACACGCTTTGGTTTCGATGCCGACAAGCACCCGCCCTACCTGACGATGGCCTTGGGCGCCGGATCGGTCACGCCCTTGCAGATGGCCTCGGCCTACAGCGTCTTCGCCACCGGCGGCTACCGGCTCAATCCGTTCCTGATCAGCAAGGTGACGGACGCCAAGGGCCATGTGCTCAACGAAGCACAACCCCAAGCGCTCAATGAAAGCACCCGAACTCTCAATGCGAGGAACGCCTTCATCATGACCAGTCTCTTGCAGGAGGTCACGCGGGCCGGCACGGCCGCTCGCGCGCAGGCCACGCTGAAACGCCCCGACATCTACGGCAAGACCGGCACGACGAACGACTCCCTTGACGCCTGGTTCGCCGGCTTCCAGCGCACCGCCGCCGCCGTGGTATGGATCGGCTACGACACGCCCCGCAAACTCGGCGCCAGGGAAACCGGCGGCGGATTGGCCCTCCCCGTCTGGATCGATTACATGAGCCAGACCTTGAAAGGTATCCCCGTCGAGGAGCCCGCCGCGCCGGAAGGGGTTGTGAATGTGGGAGGCGAGTGGTACTACGAAGAGTACGCGCGCGGGAATGGCATCACCAGCATGGGCCTGGACGCCAAGGTGCCGGAAACCCCGAACGAGGACGAGAAGAAGGGCATCCTCGACATGTTCAAGCGCTGAATCCCGGGATCGAGCCGCCCAACAGGTGGATCATCCCCCGGTGGCGCCGAAGCGCAGGTCGAGCCCGGTTTGTTCGCTGGCGCACCGGGACAAGGTTTCGAGGAACTCGCTGCCGTCTCGGGTGTCACTCCACTTTTCGCCCGTCCACTTGTAGTGGAACCCCCCCGAACGCGCCGCCAGCCACAACTCATGGAGGGGCGGCTGGGTATTGACGATGAGGTGGCTGCCGTTGGGCAACGCCATTTCAAGCAACCCTCCGCTTCGGCGGGCATCGATGTCGACGACGTCGCTTTGCAACCATCGATCGATCGTCGCCTCGATCGCCGACAAGAGAGCGTTGCTGCGCTCGTGGAATTCCGCATCGGTCAGCGGAGTCGGGACAGATCCAGCATTCATGGCCAGTAGAATTCGCGGCATGTTGAAACAGCAGTCCAGTGTAGCGTCGCGTCTTGTCGCAACGATCGCAGCAGGCTCATTCTGGGGGAGCAGTTTGCTGCTGGGTGGATGCGGCCAACCGGGGCCACTCACCTTGCCACCGGCCCCGAGCCGCGCCGCACCGCCATCCGCGCCTCCGTCCTCCCCCACCCAGCCGGCCTTCGCGCCAAGTTGATGTCATGACGCTTCCTGGCGCTCCCCACCTTGCCTACCGTGGCCCAGAGCTTTTCTTCGAGGGTTGCTCACTCGAAGAACTGGCTGACCGCTTCGGGTCCCCCTTGTATGTCTATTCGCGGGCCGCGATGCTGGAGGCCCTCGCCGGATACCAACGCGCTCTCGCAGGCCGGCAGCACCTGATCTGCTACGCGATGAAGGCCAACTCCAACTTGGCCGTGCTGCAGACCTTGGCACAGGCTGGCTGCGGCTTCGACATTGTCTCCTCCGGCGAGCTGCACCGTGTCCTGGCAGCCGGTGGACAGGCCGACAAGGTCGTGTTTTCGGGGGTCGGCAAGACCCGCGCCGAAATGAGACACGCGCTGAACGAAGGCGTTCTGTGCTTCAACGTGGAAAGCGAGGCGGAACTCGAGCAATTGTCGCAAGTGGCGACGCAGCTCGGCAAAACGGCCCGCATCAGCCTGCGCGTGAATCCCGATGTGGACGCAGGCACCCATCCCTACATCTCCACGGGATTGAAGGGCAACAAGTTCGGCATCGCACATGAACGTGCGGTATCGACCTACCTGCGTGCGGCCAACCTGCCAGGGATCGAGGTGCACGGCATCGATTGCCACATCGGCTCGCAGATCACGGAAATCACCCCGTACCTTGACGCCCTGGAGCGAGTGCTTGACCTGGTGGACGCCGTTGAAGCAAAGGGCATCGCCATCGGGCACCTCGATCTCGGCGGAGGTCTGGGCATCACCTATACCGACGAAACCCCGCCAAGCGCCGAGGCGCTGGTTGCTGCCTTGCTGAAGCGGATTGATCTTCGCGGGCATGGGCATCGCAAGGTACTTTTCGAGCCCGGTCGCTCTTTGGTCGGCAATGCAGGCGTCCTGGTCAGTGAAGTGCTTTACCTGAAACCCGGCGAGCAAAAAAATTTCTGCATCGTCGACGCCGCAATGAACGACATGGCACGCCCAGCGATGTACGAGGCCTGGATGGACATCGTGCCCTGCCGACGCCAAGATGCCTCGGTGAACGTGGTTTACGACGTCGTTGGACCCGTATGCGAATCAGGAGACTGGCTGGGCCGCGAACGGCCACTGGCGGTTCACGCCGGTGACCGACTGGCCGTGTTGTCGGCAGGCGCTTATGGCATGAGCATGGCCAGCAACTACAACACACGCGGGCGGCCGGCCGAAGTGATGGTGTCGGGCGACAAAGCCCAGTTGATCCGGAAGCGGGAGTCTCCCGAGCAGCTGTTCGCAAACGAGCGGCTGTTGCCAATCCGCTGAATCATCCTGAGGTGCCGCCGGCCTGACGCCGTCGCCTCGGATGCGTAGCGCTTCGTCCTGGGTCGGCCATGGGCAATGGCAGACCGGGTCGCACAGCGCCTTGAACTGGGTCATGTGCACCCCGTCGTTGACGGGATCACCGCCTCTTGTCGCGCAAGCCGCCATCGCCCAAAGCCACCTGGGAAACCGCGCCATCGCGCACTCTCGCCTCTGCGCTGCTTGAGAAGCGACACCGATGACGCGTGACCGCGTCGTCACCGCCAGGCAAGCCCCATCGACAGACACCCTTATCTACCAAAGCTCAAATGCAAAACGCCCCGCATGAATGCGGGGCGTTTTGCATTGAAGGCCCTGTGGCAGATTGGGCTGCTTGCACAGCCCAATCGCCGACCTCTGCAGCATCTTTGAACAACTGCTTGCCCTCACGGGCAAGCAATCGATCAGAAGTTGTGTTGCAGGCCGATGTCGTAGGCGTTCTTTTCCGAACGGGCCAGGGCGCTGGTCGGGACGACTTGGCCGGTGGTGTTCAGCTGGCCAGCGCCGTACTTGTCGCGTGCCACGTCGACGAACACCTTGGTGCGCTTCGACAGGTTGTAGTGGTAGCCGAGACCGATGCGGGAGTTCTGGGTGACCCAGTCGGCGCCAGGAGCGGTGGTCTTGACGCGCATGCCGGCATAACCCAGCTTGATGTCGCTTGCGCCAATGCTGTACACAGCGCCCAGTAACAGCGAGTTGACCCTGAAGTCGTTCACGTTGTGGCCCGTACCGAAGCCGGCGCTCAGGGCGACGGGACCGAACTTGTAGCGTGCGCCCAGGTTCAGCAGGTTGTCGTCGGTGCCTTGGGGATCTTCATAGCTGATACCGGCCCACAGGGGGCCATTGGCATAGCTGAAAGCCACCGACCAGGGCTTGTTGCCACTGGTGCCCAGGATCGGGGTGAGCGTGCCGGCAGTTGCGCCGGTCGTGGAAACCTGATCTGCCTCGGCGACGTCGGCGGACAACGTGAAGCCAGCAATGGTATGCGAGTACTTGACGGAGTCTTGAACACGGACTTGGCCGATTGCGCCAGGACCGCTCCCGGCACCCGCACCACCCGCACCGCCGATGTCACGCAGGGCAGCGAGCGTTTCGCCATTGAACGGGTCAACATTGTTGCGAACGTTGATGTAGCTGGAGGTGTACTGACGACCAATCGTCACGGTACCGAAGTTGCTTTTCAGGCCGATGTAGGAATTGCCTTGCCAGAAAGTGGTCGTGCTGGTTGCAGCACCGGTATCGGGAGCGAAGCGGTGCTCCAGCAGGAACAAGGCGCCCAGGCCGCCACCCAGATCTTCATAGCCACGGAAACCGATGCGGCTTTGGTTGGCGGTGTCTTGGATTGCTTTGTCTTGGGTACCGATGGCCTTGCCGTAAGCCTGATCGAGCTTGCCGTAAATCGTCACCGACGACTGAGCAGAGGCAGCACCAGCGAAAGCACCCAGGACTGCAAGAGCGAGAAGAGATTTTTTCATTGCGACTATCTCCAAGTTGGATAAGAGGTCTCAATCGGTGCGCACGTTGCGCTGATCAAGCCGAACTCCTCAGCGGAAGTTGCCGTATTGCACCAGACTGCTTCGACGCTTGCAAAGGTTCATCCAGCGAAATTGCCCGATATGTTGTCTCGGTACAACGAGCAATTTCGCCTTCGCATCGAACGACGCAACCACGCTGGGACCCCAGTCTCGTGCGCCAGGGGACAAGCGCTGGCCGGGTTAACCTCTCGCGATGGACACTCGCCTGCAACCATCCCCCCGCCCTGGAATCGATGCCTGGATCGAACTCGCGGACAACGCCTTGAAGACCCTGTCCGGCGCGGGTCGCGCGGCCAGGCCAACCCCTGCTTCCGAGGGTGGGCAGGGTGAGCTGACCGACGCCGATCGACGCCGGTCAGGAGCGCTGATGAGGGTCAATCATGTTGGTGAAATCTGCGCCCAGGCGCTGTACAACGCGCAACGCCTGACAGCCCGGGAGGCTTCGGTGCGAAGCCACTTCGAACAGGCAGCCAGGGACGAGACGGACCACCTCGCCTGGACCCGGCAACGCCTGGCGGAACTGCAGTCACGCCCGAGCGTATTGAATCCGCTATGGTACGCGGGCGCCTTCGGCATCGGGTGCATCGCGGGCCTCACCAACCGCTCGCTGAGCCTCGGTTTCGTGGCGGAAACCGAGCGACAGGTCGAGGCGCACCTTGATTCCCATCTCTCTCGCCTGCCCACGCAAGACCTTGCGTCGCGGGCCATCGTTCAGCAGATGAAAGACGACGAGGCCCGCCACGCCAGCGAGGCGGAGGCCGCCGGTGCCTCTGCACTTCCGCC
>JGI24740J21852_10000648_pt1 | contig 15035 bp, 14 predicted proteins | sample KBSCornC6_FD_21852 | JGI IMG/M metagenome (IMG submission 21852) | reverse complement strand
GGATGCGGGCTCATCCTAGTCAGCCACCGCGTCGCGCCGCTGTCCCTATGTGAACGCTCGATCCCGATTGGGGAATCCGCCTAGGGAGTTAACGGCATCGACAGTGACTTTGACGACTCCATTTTCGGAGAAGATATTGAAGGTCCTTAGACCCCTTGATGGCATGTACGCTGCGCGCTGCGCGCATTTTCGACCGTGTTCGACCGAACATAGGCAAGCATTAGAGCGATTTCCAAGCGATCGGAACCGATCGCTGGTTAAGAAATCGCGGCAAACAAGGAATCCAGAGCGGCGAGCTGATTCAACCAGATCGAGACCCGCTCTAAATCAATAATCTCCCAGCTATCGGCTCGCTCCGGGTCTTTGCCGACTCACGATGGTAGTGGGCCGCACGCCGGTATCCCCCGAATTGTTGCTGTTTATGGTAGTCCTTTGCCGACACGGTGTCGAGAACACCGTCAACGAGCAGGGCAACGCGATCACCATCAATCTGCGCTATTGAACGAGGGTGCGTCAGGTGGTGCAGGCCATCGCGAACAGTCCCTCAACGCCGGGCGCCACGGTTCTGGTTTCGACCCTGATATTTGCAGAGTCGAAACCACCGGCCATCAGAGCTGATACGAGCTGTCCCTCGTCATACAGGCGATGAAGCCCTTCGCGCGTGAAGGCCCATTTTTTCATGGCTTCGCGATGGGTCACGTAAGCGACGAGGCGACCGCCAGGCTTGAGGCATATGCGGATGGCGTCAATCATTTCGGACGCCTCGTCGCAGAAATAGAGGATGTTGAGCGCGAGAGCACCATCGAACGTGCCTGGCGGACATGGCAGGTCTTCCAACCGGCCATGATGCAACTCAACCCGCTCGCGCTCAGCCTTGGTCATGCGACACCGGGCGCGACGGAGCATCGTCGCCGATTGATCGACGGCGACGATCCGGCAGGCGGCGCGCCGCAACATATCCTGCGTTGCAGCTCCGGTCCCGCAGCCGGCATCCAGCAAAATTTCTCCATCGGCAGGCGCCAGTAAGTCGATCGCCATCCGCATGGGCACCCGATTGGCAACGTCCATCGCCGCTCCGCACAACGTGCCCGCCAGGCCGCTTGGTTCGGCCAGTTGTCGCGCGAGCGAGCGCGCGAAACCCATCAGCCGATCTTCTTCAGCAGGGCCTGCACTTCCCTGCGGCGACCAACGTCCCAGACGGGCCGATCCGGGTCATGCGGGGCCCGCAACGCCTTTGCTAGCGCAGCCTTGGCGCCCGCCTTGTCGCCCTGATCATAGAGGAAGTCGCCCCAGAAATAATTGGCGTCGAGGCCGTCGGGATCGAGCGCGAGCGCCTGTTGCAGCAACTGGCGAGCGCGGGCATCATCGCCAAAGCCGAGCGGCGACCCTGGCACCTTGTAATAGAGAACTCCCAGGCTCATCGCCGCGCCGCCATTGCCGGCTCGCGGATTGATGGCGTAGGCGCGGGCCAATATGTCCCGCGCGCGGGTGGCAAGGCCCAGCTTGTGAAAGATATTGGCGCGGTTCGCCTGTTCACTGACCACGATCCCCTGCCACAGGAGCGGCTCTGCCTGCTTGGGATAGCGCGCCACGACCTGATCGGCCTGGTGCGCCAGCTGGTCGAGCGCGGTCGTCTGATGGCTGGAGCCGTTCATCTGGTAGGAAATGCGCGCCCAATTGTCGTTGATCGACTTCACCTCTTCGGGCATCCCGGCCGATGCAGCGCTCGGCAGAACGATGGCGAGCAGGGTCGCCAGTGCCACGTAAATTTTCATGACTTCCTCTCCAGCTATTTTTGACAGAATTCGGCCCGGGCGCGCCGAATTTGCGGCGCTATGCCGTTATCGATAACGCGTGGCAAAACGGCGTTCAGCATCGCATAGATTCGCTCCATGCGGCCGATGGACACGGATTGACGCCGTTTTAAAATGGCGTCCAATATCGCCCGGGCAACCAGTTCGGGATCGTCCGCCTTCATATTGGTGATCGCCAGGAAACGGTTGACCTCGCTGTTATTGAGCGGCGTCTTGGCCGCGCGCGGACTGACGTGCGTGACCTCAACACCGCTGCCGGCCAGTTCGCGGCGAAGGCTCTGGCTGAGCGCCGCAAGGCCGGCCTTGCTGCTGGAATAGGCCGCGAACCAGGGATAGGGAATGGCGCCCAGCACCGACCCGATATTGACGATCTGCCCATGGCCGCGCGCGCGCATCGGTGCCGCGACCGCCTGGGCCAGCACCGCGGGCACATAGAGATTGACGCGATAGCAGAGCGCAAGAGCGTCGGTCGGCTGATCCTCGTGCAGGCCGAAGCGCATGACGCCCGCCAGGTTGATCAATATGTCCGGCGTGTCGGTGGCCAGGGACTGTGCGAGCGCGGCCAATGACCCGTCATCGGCAAGGTCGGTGACGATGCTGTCGTCGCACGCCGTGCATGCGATCCGGTCTATACCGATGACATGGGCACCGTGCGCGCGCAGCATGCCGGTGAGCGGCGCGCCCAGTCCGCCCGCCGCGCCGGTCAGGGCGACCCGCTTTCCGTCAAGCTGCTGCAAGGTCGTCCTCCATGGGAATGGCCGCGAACATGCCGGCGAACAGGTCGAATATGTCGTTCGCCATGGCGACGATGGCGCCCTCATCCGCGCGATCGTCAAGGCTGTTCACCAGCTTTTCGAAAAAGCGCATATGATCCTGGTCCAGCGCGCCGTGCGATGTCAGGTAGGTGAAAGCGGAGTCCGGCAGGCCGAGGGACGATTGCACCGCTCCGGCCCCATTGCTCGCCAGCGCGATGCTCGTCCCCTCCAGCACGAACACCATGCCGAAGAAGGCCGCCGGGTTGCCATTGGTCAGCGTCGCATAGGCGTGGTCGACCATACGCGCGGTCGCGGCCGACGGCCCTTCCGCCAGCACGGCGTCGGCGTTGCCGCCCGCCGCACGGATGTCGTTGAGGATCCACTGCTCATGGCCTTCCTCTTCCGCGATATAGTCGTCGAGCGCATCCACGAGCATCGGCTTGGCCGACAACCCGGCACGCGCAAGACGCATCAGCGGCACTGTATGGCTGACATGATGATAGGCCTGGGCGAGATAAGCCACATAGGTCGCGCGGCTGATCCGTCCAGCGAGGCCAGCCTGCAATTGCGGCACCGCCATCAGGCGCGCGCGCGCTGGAGCGGTTTCCGCGCAGAGTCGGTCGAAGAAAGGCCTGCGCGCGGCGCGATCCAGGATGGCGGCGCGACGCAGGCGGCCATTGGGCGTCAGTGTGCCGTCGGCAGGTAAAAATGGGTAGGAAGGCTGCCAGCGACCAACTTGCGCATAAGCGGGAAGGCCCGCATTGGCCGCAGCGACGCCGGCTTCAATATCGGCGCCTCGCATCGAGGGAACGACGAAGGCGCTCAACATCGCCTCGCCATCGCCATAGACCATGGCCTGCGCGATCTGCGGTTGTGCGACCAGTTGCTCCTCGACCCATTCAGGAGCGACGTTCCGACCGAAGCTGGTGATGATGAGGCTGGACTTACGGCCGACGATCGAAAGCCGTCCCGCTTCGTCGATCGTGCCGATGTCGCCGGTGAAAATTGGACCACTTCCGCGTGGATGCCCCACTGTACCAAGATGAAAATCGCCATCAACGACGATTTCTCCATCGGACGCCAGCGAGATGGACGCATGGTCCAACGGACGGCCAACAGTGCCGCGATCGCGCTCACCCAAGGCTTCGAGCGATATGACGGATCCACATTCTGTAAGGCCATAACCTTGCAGCACGGGCAGTCCGACTTTCTCCGCGCGCTGCATCAGTGAAAGCGACACGCGAGAACCGCCCACGGCGACGATCCGAAGGTCCGGCAGGCGCGTATGCGTTCGCTCCATATAGTCTGCCAGCCGTGCCAGATATTCCGGCACAAGGATCAGGCTGGTGGCCGCGCCGCTTTTGATTGCTTCGACCATCTTGGCGTCGTCGGCCATGAACGGGTTTCCAAGCCCAACGTCTGAGAGCGAGCGGACGAGATAGCGCCCTCCGGCCAGCAGCGTGGCATATAGGCCCGCGACATTCTCCAGCAACACCGCCAAAGGCAGCAAAGGCATATGAACGCCGGCCATCCCTTCGCCAAGCCGGGCGACAATGGCCTGCGCCGTTCGCAACATCAGTCGCTCGTCAAGGCAAATGCCCTTCGGATCGCCGGTCGATCCGGACGTGTAGCTGATCTTCGCCGTGCTAGGCGGCAGGATCGCTCGCGCATGGTCCAGTGGCACGATGCCGTCCGGCGTTATCATCGCCACGGCACCCGCATCGGTGAGCGCCCTGTCGCGCTGGATCGCGGTGAAGAAACCAGGCAGCGGAATGCACGGACGTCCCATCGACAACAGCGCAAGATCAGCCAGGACCCAGTCGATGCCATTGTCCCACGCTATCCCGACCGGTCCGAAGACCGTGGTCGCCCGCTCGATGCTGTCCGCCATGGCTGCGACCAGATCAGGCAGCTCTGCGTAGGCGATCTGGCGACATCCATCGTCGATGGCGATCCGTGACCCCCGCTGCTGTGCGCGCGTAAAAATCGCTTGCAGCAGGGCGCTCATGGACGTGCCCCCGACGCAAAGGCTTGCAGGGCGGCACGTCCCGCCGCGATCTCGCCAGCGCAAACGATCGGGCNGGTGTCATAATAGGCGCCCCAACGCCCCCGTGCGTCGACCTGCAGCTTATCAGGATCTGCTATCGCCAGTTCGACAAAGGGNAGCCCCACCCGGGCGAACATTTTGCGTAAGGGTGCGGTGAGCGTAGCTACGGCGACGCTGTGCCGACCGACCAGGCTGCCCGCCGTGGCATTCCAAAGCGTTAACATCGCTGAGGTCGGCAGTGCAGCCAGACAGCCAATCTCCACGATCGCGTCGCGCGGCACGGTATATCCTAACACGCCAGATACAGCCTGCTCGATCGGAGCATTGAGATAGGTTTCAAGGAACAAGGCTTGATCGGACGCCGGCCGCACGGCTAGCGCAGCCATAGGTTGCTCACCTTGTGCGTGAACGACGTGCCAATGATCATAATTCATGCAAGGCTGGGCACCATGCTGCTCCGCAAATCGATCGGCTATAAAAGCCTTCACAGCTTCGCTCATCGGCAATACTCACTCAGGATTGCCGGCTAGACGCCACTGCGCGCACGCCACCTCAGTCGGGCCAGAAAAATCCACGAAGTCAGCGAAACTTCGTGATTGCAGGAAGCGGAAGGATAACCAGCGTCCGCTCGACACTCGCTAATGTGCCATCACATCCTTATAGTCGAGGGTTCCGCTGCCCCAGCCACCCCCCGTTCGGGCAAGATAGCGCAGCGCATCAAGCGCCTCACGCAGATCCGTTGTCGGCTTGCGACCGCGCTTCGGCACCGGCGGCAGAAATGGCTCGATGAAGCGCCACTCCTCGTCCGTCAGATCGGTCGGGTAGCGTTAGCTCGCTGCTCAAACCTAGCCATCCGGCCGCGGCTCGCTCGGGTCCACATCCCGAGCTTGAACACGCCACGGCCACCACTTCAAGCCATTCTCAAACGGTCTCTAACTGATCGAGGCAGACCGCCCGCACGTCGTTATGAATGCTCTTCCACAAGGCTTTTTCATCTTCTTCTTGTTGTGGAATTGTCTTGTCTATGACATTGCAGACGGCATCGATTAGTCCATAAAACAGTCCGGGAGGTATATCCAGAGTTTCAACATGATGTGGTCCGCAGTCCAGTAATATGATTTTGACTTGTTCTGGGGATTCCGGCCATTCCATCAGGCAATAGAGAATCTGCTCGACCATTTGCCCTTCCAATTGCCCGCATTTCGATCTGGCATGTTTGACAAAATGTGCGCGCGCTTCCGGGAAGGTGACATAATATAGATTAAATACATGTGGAGTAACATCTCCAAGAATATCGCATGCACGCTCCATAATAGTGTCAAGTAATTGCATTTTACTGGATGGCGCCATGTAGGCTTCCTTTGGTCAGAGCGGTTTCCGCCCTGCGTCCCGGATGGGCCGGAGATGTCGACTGCCGGGATTCCCGATCCAGCTGGTTCAGCGCGAGCCCCTCCAGATCCCCGGACTGGCGCCATTGTTCCAGCTTTTCGACGAAGGCTCTTACGCCGGCGCCATAGGGTCCGCTCCGCGCTGTCCGGTCATCCAGCTTCCCTTCATTGTTGAAGAAACCCGGCGTGCAGTTCTCCCACAGCCGCGACATCAGGGGCGCCAGCGAAACATGATGGTCGACCCAGGCCTGCTCGGCCTTTTCTGTCACTTCGGCCACCCGGACTGCGCGGTCACGAAGCGCCTTGATGACATAGGCCACATGGCGCCCCTGTTCGAGCAGCATATGCATGAAGTTGGCGCCCCAGGCGCTCTGCGTGATGCTGACCATCAGGAAATTTGGGAAACCGTGGACGTGAAAGCCGTGGAGTGTTGTTGCACCACTGGCCCACTTGTCCGCCAGCGTCACGCCGCCGCGACCAATCACCGGGATCACCGGGGCATCGGTGTAGGGCCCGAGCTCGAAGCCCGTGGAATACACGATGCAATCAACATCGACCTCTTTGCCGTCAGCGACGAGACCGGTCGCCGTAATCCGCTCGACCCCTTTGCCCTGAGTGTCGATGAGCGTGACGTTCTCGCGATTGTAGACGTCGAGATAGCCATCGTGGAAACAGGGGCGCTTGCACAGGCGGTTGTACCACGCCTTCAGGGATTCGGCGGTCGCCTTGTCCTTGACGACCGCATCGACACGCGCACGAACTTCCTCGCCCGTCCGGTAGTCGGTCAGCTGGAGCAGTTCGCCGATGTCGGCTTCCGACATGTCCGGCGTGATCTGCTGCATGGCGGCAAATGTGCGCCGCGTCCAGCCGTCGTTGACCAGGTCTTCCTTGACCGGGTGCATCGAAACGACGTCGGTGAAGTTTTCGATGCGTTTCATCTGCCAGCCGGAGGGCTGGGACTTGTACCAGGCTTCATCGGTCGGATGCTCGTTCCGCACGTCGATTGCGGAGGGCGTGCGCTGCACGACCGTGAGATGCTTGGACCATTGCGCAAGGTGCGGGATGCACTGGATGGCCGTCGCGCCCGTGCCGATGATGGCCACGCGCTTGTCTTTCAGCTTGGTCAGGCCGCCATGGGCGTCACCGCCGGTATAGGCAAAATCCCATCGGCTGGTATGGAAGCTGTGCCCCTTGAATTCCTCGATCCCGGGAATGCCGGGAAGCTTGGGCAATTGCAGCGACCCCGAGGTCATCACGAAATATTTTGCGCGAACCGTATCGCCATGGTCGGTGGTGATGATCCACCGGCCGCCGGTTCGTCCCAACGCGCTTCCTTTACCGAGGTCTGAAGGAGGGCGTTGTCGTAAAGGCCGAACTTGCGGGCGATGGCTTGGGCATGCGCCATGATTTCGGGGCCGCTGGCGTAATTCGCCTTGGGCATGACGCCCATTTCCTCAAGCAGCGGCATATAGACGTAGGATTCGGTGTCGCAGGCAACGCCGGGATACCGGTTCCAATACCACACCCCGCCAAAATCGGCGGCCTTGTCGATGATGCAGACATCATCGATACCGGCTTGGCGCAGGTATACACCCGCATGTATTCCGCCCCAGCCACTACCGAGGATCGCCACCTCGACATCTTTTGAAACGGGATCGCGCGTCAGCGGCGCGGCATTCGGATCGGCCTGAAAGTGGGCCAGCTTGCCTTCCATCCGGGCATATTGCCCCATGCCCTCCGCGCGGACCCGCTTGGCCTTTTCTTCTTCATACTTGCGGAACAGCGCGGCGGTATCGACGCCATTTCCAGAACTTTTCTCGACCATATTCCGTTCCTCTGATCTCTATTTGCACGGCCCTGACGCAGTGAAGCCCGTCAACGTGTCTGAGGGAATGTCAGGCAGGCGTGAACGCGTGGCCCCAGTCGCTGCCGCGTGTCGTTTCGAAGAAGACGTTCTCGCTCCAGTCGTTGATCTCCCGGCCACCGGTGCCGAATTCGAGCGAGAAGCCTGCTGGCGTGCGCATGTAGAAGGAGAGCATCTCGTCGTTGACATGCCGGCCGAGGGTCGCCGTGAGGCTGACGCCGATCCGCTTGGCCCGATCAAGGCAGCGCCCGACGTCGTCGATGCTGTTCGCCTGGAACATGATGTGGATGCAGTGGCCGGGAATAGCCAGTTCCCCCAACGCCATGCTGTGCTGGCGCGGATTGGCGCAATGCAGGAAGCTGACCCGCGCCATCCCGGCAGGGCCGGGGACACGCAGGATATCGGATACCGCAAACCGCCCCGGGCGGTCCCAGAAGGCGAGTTCCGCATCATATTCGTCACCCACCGCCAGCGCGACATGGCCCAAGCCCTGCCTGCCTGTCACGAACCCGCTCACTCCGGCGGGCGAGGTAAAAGGAGCGAACTCGGATATCGCGCCCCACGCGATTTCATGTGTTATGCCCGCCGGATCGGTGAAGGAGAAATAGTTCTGCACGCGCCGAAGGTGCGAGCCCTGGGGCGTACCATCGTTGATGGCGACCCCGTCTTCCGCGAAACGGGCGCGCGCGGTCGCGAAATGCGCCTCGCACCCGACCAGCCAGCCGCAGGCAAGCAAGCCGTCATCATGTCCGGGCAAGACCGCCAGCCGGAAGTCGCGCTCATCAATTTTCAGATAGAGCGAACCATCCGGGCCATCGTGCGCCATCGCGCGCCGACCACGTCCTGGCCGAATTGCCGCCACGCCGCCGTTTCGGCCGCGCCGACAAGAAGATAGGCCAGTTCTCTGATTTCCATTCCCGCCTCCCCAGTTTGGATGGGACGCATCTGCAACAATTTGTCGATCAGCACTCTAGACCCTTTGCTAGGCCTCGATCGCCTCGAGCGCGCGCTGGCGGGCATGGCCCTCCTCCGCACCGGCCATTCCCGGTATGGTGTACCGGCCCTCACAGCGGGCGAGCACCCCCGCGACGTCGGCGCGGGGCACGTAGAACTGCTTGTACCAGGTGCGGACCTTCAGGAAGTTGCCGTCGGCAGGCATCTGCATCACCTTCAGGCAGGGTTCCTTGTTGGACCAGATCTCGAAATCCTGCGCNAAGGCATCGAGGCTGAGCTTCTGNAGCGCGCGGGCCTGCACAATGTCCTGGNNGGTCGGCTTGCGCTCGGCGATCTTGCNGAGCACGGCATGCCAGACGCGCACCGAACCGTCATCGACNGGGGTATGGGCGATGAACATGATCGAATCGTTGGAGTTGTCGCCGATNAAGCGCGAGAGAAGGATGCCGGGACCGGTGTAATAGGTGATGAACTCAGAGATTGGTACATCGTGACCCAGGATCTCATGCTTGCCGCCCAGCAACTGTGTCACGCGATGGCCGCAGATGATGTTCTCGAAATAGAACTGCTTGGTCGTGGCGTGGATTGGCCCAAGGTGCTGCGTGTCGCAGATATTGTCGATCACCTCGATCTGATGCAGGTTCATCGCGCCGAGTTCGTCGATTTCCCATTGCACATAATGCTGATCATCCCACTCGGGAATTTCAGGCAGATCATAGTCAGGTGCCCCACCTTCGGGATCATGCCAATAGAAGAGCGCCCCGTATTTCTCGACGACCGGGTAGGCCCCCAGCTCGGCGGCGGGCGGAATCGTCTCGGAATAGGGTATCTTGTTACACTTGCCATCGGGACCGAAGCGCCAGGCATGATAGGGACAATGAATGGATTCTCCCTCGATCTGCTCGCCCCGCTGCGTCATGAATGACGTCGTGCTCTTGCCGATATGCGTGCGCATGTGCGGGCAGTAGGCACCAACCATATAGGCTTTGCCGCTTTCACCGCGGTAAATCACCATATCGCGCCCAAAGAAGCGGACACAATAGGGCTTCTGCCCTATCTGGGCAGAGGTCGCCACCATGAACCAGCCTCTAGGGAAGATGAACGGGCCAAGTCCATAATCTTTTGCGGTTGCCATCTCTTTATTCTCCCAAAAATACATCACTGAAATATTTTTAAGATCATATTCTGATCTGGATTTTGGCAAATCCTGCGATGTTTCCAATGTCCGTTGCGAGCTGGACTTCGTCTTCGACCAGCCGATACTCCGGCGCCATGTCCAGCAATATTTGCAGCATGGTTTTTGCCTGGAGCCGGGCTACATGCGATCCCAGGCAGCGATGGGGACCAAGCCCGAAAGAAAGGTGACGGATGTTGTCGCGGTGGAAATCGATCTCGTGCGGATTTTCATATTCTTCGGCGTCGCGGTTCGCGGCCGCATAGGACATGAAAACCTGTTCACCGGCCCTGACCTGTTGGCCTGCCACGACGACATCCGCGGTTGCCCGACGCACATTGCCTTGCGTCGGCGGGAACACGCGCAGGAATTCCTCGATGGCATTGTCCATCAAATGGGGATTGTGGATCAGTTCGTTCCGGCGGTCCGGGTTGCGCGCCAGCCACACGGCACTCATCCCGAACAGCGCCTGGGTCGTGTCCAGTCCNCCGCCCAGCAGGATCAGGACGATGCCCTCGATCTCGTCGACGCGCANTTTCCGCCCGGCCATCTCGACATTGTACAGATACTCGATCAGGCTGCCTGGTNCCGGCGCGTCCTTGAGGCGGGCGATTTCCGATCGCATATAGTCGATCATCTTGGCCATGCCCTCAAGGCGCTCTTCCATGGGTTTGCCGCTGTAGATCAGTTCATGGAGCGGCGGCGCGTAATATTCCCAATCCTCGGCCGGCAGGCCGGCGACAAGGCAGGTCACCTTGCCAGTAAGCGGCAGCGCATAGTCCCACTTGAGATCACCTTCACCCTTTTCGACGATCCTGGACATCAAGGCTTCGGCGGTTTCCCGTACGAAGCTCGTCAGCGCCTTGGCCTTGGCGGGGCCGAAGGCCGGGCCCAGAATGGCCCGATAGTCGTATAACTCCGGCGGATCGACATTGATGGGGATCATCAGAGTCGGTTCGAGGTCGGGAATGACATCTGTGGGGTAGTTCGAAAAGACGTCGACATTCTTGGCGATTTCGAGGCAATCCGACGCCTTGGTCGATATCCAGAAGCCGCCATAATTTTCGCTATGCGTGAACGGACATTTCTTTTGCATATGTCCGAGAATGTCGATCGAATGACTGCGATATTCCGGGCTATGATGATCGAAATTGGCCGCAAGCTTGTCGAGCTGGGCTTCGGTAAGATCGTTGGTCGGGCTAAACATTGCTGAATCCCTCGAAAAAGAATTGCGTCTCCGTCGCGGTCAGGCAGCGACAGGCGAAGGGCTGGCGACACGGGCTTCCTGCCCGAGAAAGCGGGCCGGCATCGCGCCGGTATACTCGCCGTCCTGCTGAACCAGGACGCCGCTGACGAACGTGTAGCGAAAGCCGCCAGCGGGCCGCCGCAGGCGCGATCCGCCCCCGGGAACGTCGAACACCTTCTTTTCCGGCGCCCAGTTGAGATCGTCGAGGTTGAAGACCGCGACGTCGGCGATCTTGCCGACCTCGAGCGTCCCGCGGTCGACCAGTCCCAATACCTTTGCCTGATCGCTCGACATGCGCTTGACGGCGACCTCGATCGACATGTCGTGGCGATCACGCACATGGCGGGTCAGGACGAGAGTGGTGTCTCCCGCGCCGTCGAACATACCGATATGCGCGCCCGCATCGCTGCCGCTGATCAGCGACTCGTCAGCCGCGAGCAACTGCCCGACCACATCCAGATCGAGATTGGTAAAGGGGCAAACCAGTTCGGCCTTGAGATTGTTTTCGAGCGCCCAGTCGGCCAGTACGTCCGACGGGTGCCCCCCGCGCTCGCCGAGGATCACGTCGAAAGTCTTGCCGAGATAGTGTTCATATTCCGGCCGGTCGACCGTGATGATCCGGCATCTTGCAAGCCCCCCGCGGCTGGGGAAACCCTCCTGGACGGCATCCCACTGCTNCCGCGCCGTCGCGCGCCATGCCNGGTCGGCAAGGCGACGTTTCTTTTCGTCGTCGGGGACGACCGACTGCACAAGATCGGCCCACGCCGGCATGTACATCATCACCATGCATTGATGGAAGTTCACGACGAGTTCGATCGAACGCGGCGATGCGAAATAATAGAAGGCGGCACCCTTCGTCCGCATCTCGCGGCCGAGTTTGAGAAGGCGCGTGGCATATGTGGCGTCCTCGGGGCGCTCATAGATGCCGTTCGACATGACCGGCACGCCGCCATGGCGAATCGAAAGCTCGCACATCTCGCGCAGGTCCTTTTCCTGGTTGTCGAGCGAACTGAGGTCCGGGATGATCTGAACGACACCCTTGTTCTCGGCGGTGACCGCGAAGAGGTCGTCCCATTCCTGCGCATCGGCAAAATAGCTGGGAACCTTGTTTCCATCCGGATTGACGTCAAATCTCGAAGTCGAGAAGCCGAACGCGCCTGCCTTCATTGCCCGATCCAGGCACCCGGCCAGACGCTTGCGCTCTTCCGCCGTGGAGGGGCGGTTCCAGGATTCGTCCCCGACCTCGAACATGCGCAGCAGGGAATGGCTCACCAGCGTCGCCACATTGACGGCATATTCGCGCGAGCGCAGGTCGCTGACATAGGCATCGAAGTCGCCCCAGGTCCACGGGACTTCCGTGTCGAATACGCCGCGCGGCAGGTCCTCGATATAGCTGAACAGGGCAGAGATGCCCGGAATTTGGTGCTTGTGAATCGGTGCGATGCCAAGACCGCAATTGCCGATCAGCAGCGTGGTGACGCCATGCTGGGCAATGGGGTCGAACCTGGGATCCCAATATAGTGAACCATCATAATGAGCGTGCGTGTCGATGAATCCGGGCGAGACATAGCAGCCGTCCGCGTTGAACACCTCTTCCTCGCCCGGGGCCAGATCCGGGCCGATCTCGACGATCCTTCCGGTCTTGATCCGCAGATCAGCTGTAAATGCCGGCGCGCCCGTCCCGTCAATCACACGACCACCCTTGATCAGCGCATTACCCCTCACGATCCACTCTCCTCAAGTCAGAACGATACATTCTTTTTCAAGTATAAGTTAAACAGAGGCATGCGGTATTTGATGTAGATCAAAATATGTAATAAAATGTTTAGTCTATTCAGACTATGACAGGAGATACTGAGGGTAGTATTGTGTCAAATATATAATTTCCTGCAATATAACTTGCGTGAGATTGATGAATTTTCGCAAAACGGAAATTGTACTTTCAATGGCTGTGGAGTAATTATTGTGGAATCGATATCGCCCTTGGCTATTGCCGACGAATTAGCCGCGCCGACCGTCGAGGATCTTGTCGCACGGGCGCGAGCGTTGGTCCCGTTGCTCAAGGAGCGCGCCGCCGAAGACGAGAAAAATGGCCTGGTCAACCCGGATACAGTAAGGCGCATGAAGGAGGCGGGCCTGTTCCGCGTCTTCCAGGCGCGGCGCTGGGACGGCTACGAGCTCGGGCAGCGCGCCTTTGCCGAAGTGCAGATGACGCTCGCCGAGGGCGACATGTCGGTCGCCTGGATTTTCGGCGTAATCAGCCTGCACTCACTGCACATCTGCCTGATGGAAGACCAGGCGGCCCAGGACGTGTGGGGCGAGGACAGTTCGGTGCTGATCGCGTCCCCCTATATGCCCGGGGGCATCGCCAAGCCTGTGCCCGGCGGCTACGAGATCAGCGGCCGCTGGGCCTATTCCAGCGGCTGCGACCATTGCGAATGGACCTTCCTTGGCGGCATCGTCGATGGCACCGACGGGCAGGATCTCCGGTCGTTCCTGCTGCCGCGCGCGGACGCCAAGATCGTCGGCGGGTGGGATGTCCCCGGGCTGCAGGCGACGGGCAGCCAGGACATCGTGGTCGAGAAGGCGTTCGTGCCGGAACACCGCACACACAAGTTCATCGACGGCTATAATTGCCAGAATCCGGGCCGCTTCGTGAATCCGGGCGCGATCTATCGCTCACCGTTCATGCTGGTGTTCATGCGCGGTATTACCAATTCGCAGATTGGCGCGCTCCAGGCGATGNTTGATCTGTTNAAGGAATATGCGCGGGAGAAGGTCTTTGTCGGCACTCGGACCGGGCGNGACCCGGACGCGCATTATGCGGTCGCCATGGCCACGGCTGGCATNGCGGAAATGAAGAATACGCTTTTCGCCAATCTCCAGACCATGGCCGAGTATGCAGAGCGCAACGAACCCTTGCCGATGGAAATGCGCCACTTATTCCGCTTGCAAAGCGCTGCGGTGGCTGACCGTTGCGTCCGGCTTGCCGAGGACATGATGACGATTGCCGGCGGCGGCGGCGTCTATGAAAAGACCAGTATCCCGCGCATCTACCGCAACATGCGCTGCGGTCGTCAACACGCTGCTGCACAATTCCGCATGTACGCACGCACGTTCGGCGATCTACTGATGGGCGGCGCACCTGTCGACCTGATGCTGTAGCCGTGGTGGCCATGCGTCAGGCAAATTCCTGACGACCTTATATTGCTCGACGGATTGCCGCTGTAGTCCAGGCGCTTCCTTGAAGAACCTGTCCTGCAGCACATCCTTCCATTGCTGCACGGACGATGCACCATCGGCCATAAGAGGCACGTTCGAGTGCCTCATAGAACTTGGCAAGGTAAGGTGGTGGGTCGTGTGGCGGCATTGGCTGAGCTTCGGCGGCATTCGACCGTAAAATCAACTATGCGAGAAAAGGGGGTACCAAAAGGATCAATGGCGCTTTCTATCTCACCATAAAATCTAAGTATCTGAGATACTTAGATTTAGTAGTGGTGCAGAAGAGGACTCGAAGGCGACCCATTCAGGCGCAGAAAGCTGCCATTTCTTGAGAGGCTCCATGAGGTGATACCCTCACCGATACCCTGGGACTTTTTATCGGAATGGTTCGAGTCCCAAAGGCTCCAGATCGTCCGCTTACAGCGCCGATTCGTCGTCCCCCTACATTGAGCATCCCTTGACCGTGAATAGCCCCTAGGCGGCGTGGACGAATTTTCGGGCAGCGATCAGGCGGTCGTGGATCGCGAAGTCAGGATTTGACCCGCATGGGATGCTTGGCGTTGCGCTTGAT
>JGI24740J21852_10000645_pt1 | contig 15088 bp, 10 predicted proteins | sample KBSCornC6_FD_21852 | JGI IMG/M metagenome (IMG submission 21852) | reverse complement strand
GCCAGCCGCTGACGCGGAGCGGACGGAATGGCAGGCTCGGGAAAGGATCGCAGCGTCAGCGGCAGCGCGACGACAAGGCTGCCGATCACGATCGCGCCGATCGCCGCGAGTTTAAGGGACGCGTCCGCCGGGCTCACCTGGTCGATGATCGTGGGCAGGACGAGAACGGCGAGCAGAGCCGCCGCGCCGACCACGGCATGATAGGTCTGGATGCGCGTCCGCTCATGATAGGCGCCCGAAATCTCGCCCGACCAGGCAAGATGGGGGATCGAGATCATCGACGATCCGAGATAGACAGCGAAAAGCGCCACCCCCAGATAGAGCGGCGTCACGAGTTGCGCCGCGGGAAAATAAAGAGCGGCAGTCGCAGCACCGAAAATCACGGCGCCAGCCGCGATCCAGGGCCTGCGCCGGCCAAAGTGCGTACGGCTATTGTCGCTGAGCGCGCCCACCAGCGGGTCCGCGAATGCGCCCCACAGCCGCTCGATAAGGAAGATCGCCCCGATCGCGCCGAGCGACAGATGGAATTGCTGGGCGTAGATTGCCGGCAGGTGCACCGCCAGCGGCAGTTGCGCTGCATAGATGGGCGCGCTGAGCGACGCGAAGCCGGCCAGCCGCCAACCATTTAGCTGGCCTTTCCGGGGTGCGTGGCCGGTATCGGCGGCCAATCTTTGCGAAGAATAGAGCGTCGCCATCGGCGTCTCCTCACCAGCGGGTTTTGAAGGTTGCGCCGATCGTGCGGGGATCACCAATTGTCCCCGTCACCAGGCCGAAGGTGCCGGCCGAAAGCGCCTGAAAATAATCTTTGTCCGCGATGTTTCGCGCCCACACGGACAGGTCCCAGCGACCGTCGGCTTGGCGGATGCCCGCGCGAACGTTCAGCAGCCCATAAGCCGGCACCTGCCCATAGCGGCTGTTGCTGGACGAGGTGTTGAAAGTGGATCGGTGCGAATAGTCGGCGTGGCCATATATCTCGATTGCGCCATCCCTCAGGGGCCGGGCAAGATCGGCACCCAGCGTATAGGTGAATTTCGGAACGCCGGGCAGCTGCTGGCCGCTCAAGTCCTGCGTCGGATTGAGGGTCGCGGGCCGCTCAGGCGCTTGAGGGGCATTGGTGTAGCTGCGGTAGGTCGCATCGGTGTAGCTGGCCGACGCGGTAAGGCCGATCCACCTGCTTGGCGCATAGCTGACGTCGCCTTCCACCCCGCGCGACCGTACCTTCGGGATATTGGAAATATACTGGATGAGCGAACCCAGCGCGGTCTGTTCGGTGATGGCCGTTTGATAATCGCTGACATCCGTCCAATAGCCGGCGAGGTTGACGGTGAGCTTTCTGTCCAGGAACTGGCTCTTGATTCCGGCTTCGATATTGTCGACCGTCTCGGGCTTTACCTGCGCCACCGCGCCGGTCGGAATGTTGGTTAGGTTGAGACCGCCGGACTTGGACCCACGCGAGTAGGTACCATACAGCAGAATGTCGGGCGCCACTTTCCAGCTCAGCGTGGCGAGGCCCGACAGGCTGTCATCCTTCAGAGCGACCGTGTAGCTGGTGCGCGGGTTGAACTGGTTGCGGATGGCGGTAGCAGCCGCGGCATTGGTTGGCGAAAGGGTTGCAAGGTTGGTGCCCGCGACCCAGTCTTGACGATATACCCCGCTCTTATCCTCATGCGTAAAGCGTAACCCGGCGGTCAGGATCAGCCTGTCGTTGATGTGCCAGTCTGCCTGGCCGAAGGCGGCATAGCTTTTGGTGACAGGCTCGGAATAGCTGTTCGCCTCAAAGCCGTTGAGCGCCGCATTGGCGATAGAGGGATTTGTGGTCGGAAGGAACCAATTGGACGCAGCGGCGCCATAGGCCGATGCGCCATAGCCGCGCACAGTCTGCCAGAAATAATAGAGACCGGCAGTCCAGTCGATCATGTTCGTGCCGGTCGATCCAGCCCGCAATTCCTGGCTGAACTGACGCTGCCGGTTGGCCTGTTCTCCTTTGGTGACGACAGGAAGACCGGTGCTGTCGCCATCGTTCGCCGGATCCCAGTCCCACCAGCGATAAGCCGAAATGGAGGTCAGCGCGACGGCGCCCAAATCCCAGTCGATCTGCGCCGAGCCGCCATAGCTTTTCATAAAGGCCTGGTAATGGCCGTCGGAGTCGCCCCGGCGGGCAAAGGGATCAGCGGGCAACAGCGTGTAGCCTGCGCGCCCGACGCGGGCGGCGAGATTGTTCGGAATCTCCACGCCGCTGTCGTAAGTGCCGAAGTAGGCGACAGGGATATTCAGGACATAATGCTGCTTCTGATGCGCATAATCGCCGATCAGGCGGATCGACAGCTGGTCCGTCGGCGTCAAGAGCAGCTGGCCGCGCACAGAGAAATTGTCGTAATCCTGTGCCTTGGACCCATCATGAACATTGGTCAGGAAACCGTCGCGATGGGTGTCGGCGATCGACAGGCGAAACGCCGCCTTGTCCGCGATGATCGGTGCCGAAACGGACGCGCGCAGCTGGTGGTAGCCGAAATCGCCCGCGCTCAGTTCGCCGAAAAATTCAGGCGTGAAGCTGGGCGCCTTGCTGGTGATATTGATCGCGCCAGCTGTGGTGTTCTTGCCGAAAAGCGTGCCTTGCGGACCACGAAGAACCTCGATCTGTTGCAGGTCAACCAGATCGAACTGCGACTGCCCAGGGCGGCCATAATAGACATTGTCGAGGTAGAAACCGACGCCGTTTTCAAGGCCATCATTGGTAAGCGCGACATTGGCTCCCAAGCCCCGGATATTGACGTTGGTATTGCGCGGATTGAAGCTGAAAATCTGGAGGCTGGGTACGAGCTGCTGGACCTGGGCCAGCGTAAAATTCCCCGTCCTGTCGAGCGCATCCGCGCTGACGACGCTTAGTGCAATGGGCACGCTCTGCGCGTCTTCGTCGCGGCGGCGCGCCGTTACGGTGATGTCCGCGCCTTCCGCCTCCACTGCCGGAGCGGCATCGACCGGCGCAAGCGCGTTATCGGCGGCGAACACCGGCGTGGCGAGAGAGCCCGCGATGCAGGCGGCCGAGGCTAAAAACATGCCGCGGGCCGATCGACCGGCGGAAGTTGATGTTAATACGGTCACTTGTTTTCCCTGAAATCTTTATGTCTTTGAAAAGGGGGGCGCTGCCGAGGACAGCGATGCCGAACAACGGCGGCGGGTCGCCTGCTGGGCCGAGCCGGAATGGGCGCGCGCTGAAGTCCGCCCACGCGTTGCGGGCGTTGGTAACCGGAAAGGCGCCGGCTATCCTTCCTCGTGGTGTCGGAAGCGCGGAGTGACGAAGCCCTGAGGCCATGGCCTCGAAGCGTCGGTTGATCAGCCTATCAGTAAGGCCATGGCGGACGCCCGATTTTATCGAGCCTCTCAAAATCGTAGCTTGGACGAGAATGATGTAATGGTCGCATCGTCATTTCCCCATCTTGGCGGGGGGAACACGATCCTTGGCGTGGTCGCCTGAGCATCGTGCGCTTTAGCCGTTGATAACGCGGAGCAAGCTGCATCCCTTCAAAAGCCGCGGGCTGCTTACATCGAAGATGCGGATGCCAGCCACGGCATCCCGAAAAGAAATCTCTATTTACGCGATTGAGATATAGATGCAAGAGAAGCTTTGCTTCTCAGCGCTAAATCGACGCTTGTGGATGATGAATGGGTCGGCTGCTAACGGTCGGCGACCATCTTGGACGCGGGATTGGCGGGTTCATGGAAGAGGCCTGCGTGTGAACCGCGAAGGATATCTCCTGCTGCTATCCGGCCGACTTTGCGACAGCAAGGCGTGCCTTATGTCCGCATCATCATTGACCGGGAAGGAAAAGTGCTCTCGTCACGCCTGGAGCGCTCATCGCGTTTCTTCGAACTCGATCGAGAAGCGGTCGCTCTCGCCAAGAGAGCATCCCCACTTCCCAAACCGCCTTTAGAGCGGTTCGGCGGCACGCTCGAACTGGTCGTGCCGGTAGAATTTTTTATGCAATAGAATGCGGCGCTCCAAAGTCCGCTTCCTCACCAAAAGCGGACATTTTTTATGATTTTGCGAACAGCAGCTTAGTCCCACGACCCGGCGTTCGCTTCCAGCGGCAGCCGACCAGATCAAGGCATTCCGGCACTGGTCCGCGAATGACCGGATATGGAGAATGCCGCCGTACGGCTTTCGCCTGATTGTCGGTCAATACAATTGACGGCATCAAGCAGACTGGCAGGCCATTGTGGGGTCCAATCATTCGGGTAGCCATTAACTACTCCGTATAATCCAGCCTTTACGTGGACCGGCGGGCGCATCCAAGCGTGGGGGTGATATGACTGCAAGGTGTCCACCGTCAGCACCGATGGCACAGATTTGATGTTGTGAATTAAGGAGGGTTTGGGCTTCGTCGTAGTGACGAAGGAACGAAGATGAAGCCCAAACCCTCCTATTCAAAATCGTCGGCGAAGGCCCCTGCGGAGCAGGTGGTGAAGGACATCCGGCAGGCAACCCGGCGGCACTTCTCGGCCGAGGACAAGATCCGGATCGTGCTCGATGGCCTGCGCGGCGAGGACAGCATTGCCGAGCTGTGTCGCAAGGAAGGCATCGCCCAGAGCCTGTATTACACCTGGTCGAAGGAGTTCATGGAAGCAGGCAAGCGCCGCTTGGCCGGGGACACTGCTCGTGCTGCAACCACCGGTGAAGTGCAGGATCTGCGCCGCGAAGCCCGGACGCTCAAGGAATGCGTGGCCGACCTGACGCTTGAAAACCGGCTGCTCAAAAAAAGCATGATCGCGGATGGGGGCGACGACGAATGAGGTATCCCGCAGCCGAGAAGCTCGAGATCATCAGGACCGTCGAGCAGTCGCACCTGCCTGCGAAGCGCACGCTGGAGCAGTTAGGCATCCCGCGCCGGACGTTCTACCGTTGGTACGACCGCTACCTCGAAGGCGGGCCGGAGGCGTTGGAAGATCGGCCTTCGGCGCCGAGCCGGGTGTGGAACCGCATCCCGGCGGACATCCACGACCAAATCGTTGAGCTGGCGCTGGAACAGTCCGAGCTGAGCCCCCGCGAGCTAGCCGTGCGCTTCACCGACGAGCAGCGCTACTTCGTGTCGGAAGCCACGGTTTACCGGCTTCTCAAGGCCCACGACCTGATCACCAGCCCGGCTTACGTTGTGATCAAGGCGGCCGATCAGTTCCACACCAGGACCACGCGCCCGAACGAGATGTGGCAGACCGACTTCACCTACTTTAAGATCATCGGGTGGGGTTGGATGTACCTGTCGACCGTGCTCGACGACTTCTCGCGCTATATCATCGCCTGGAAGCTGTGCACCAAAATGCGAGCCGAGGACGTCACCGACACGCTGGACCTCGCCCTGGCGGCTTCCGGCTGCGACAGCGCTACCGTGCTGCACAAGCCGCGGCGGCTGAGCGACAATGGTCCCAGCTACATCGCCGGTGAACTGGCGGAATATATCGAGGCCAACAAGATGAGCCACGTCCGCGGCGCACCGATGCATCCCCAGACCCAGGGCAAGATCGAGCGTTGGCACCAGACCCTCAAGAACCGCATCCTCTTGGAGAACTACTTCCTGCCCGGCGGCCTCGAGACTCAGATCGAAGCCTTCGTCGAGCACTACAACGACCAGCGTTACCACGAAAGCCTGGCCAACGTGACGCCCGCCGACGCCTACTCCGGCAGGGCGCAGGCCATCATCAAACAACGCGAAAGGATCAAACGACAGACCATCGAATATCGGCGCTTGCAGCACCGCAAGCTCGCCGCCTAACATCAATCCCCAGACGAGGCGCGCTCTCCGCTAATTTACGCCCCGAGTTGCGCCAAATGTTCTGACGACGGACACGTTGAGCCAGCCATGGGGACCGTTCGGCACTTCGAATGTCGCGGTCGTTGGCATAGCCTTTTCCGGCTATCCCCTGTTGTGGACATGGATGACGGTGCCGTCGGCTTCGCGCATCAGATAGGAGGCTTCCAGTTCGGTAAAGCCATCGGCACGGACCAGTTGCCAGTCCATGCCTTCGGGGAGAATCGTGCCGCCGATCCTTGGCCCTTTAAACGTGCCGCCGGTGATGGGGATGCGGACGCGCTTCCCGTGCGGCGTCATGCCGATGTCCTCGGGCTGTCCCAAGGTGACGATGGCCTCATAGACGAACTCCGCCCTTGGCGCGTCGTCGGCCTTGGGTTGGGCGGCCATGCCTGGCGTGTCGATCAGCCCGGTCGCCAATGCGCTTGCCGCCAGCAGCAAGCCCCTGCGCGATGGCAGAATATTATCATGTTCATCTGCCATGCGATGCCCTTTCCAGATTGGAGCGCGCCCTTCGTGAAAGGCGCGCTCCGTCAGTTGTTGCTTATCAGAATTGCATGCCCAGACGCACGCCATAGGTGCGTGGCGGGTCATAATTGGCCGTCGTGCTGCTCCACACCGTCACCAGATTATTGGCGACCCGCTTGTCTTCCAGATTGTTGACGAAGCCGGTGATGGACAATTGCCCATTGTTGGTTTCGTAGCGCAGGTTGAGGTCGGTTTTCGTGTAGGATGCCCGGCGGCTCTGCGCATAATTCTGGATATCGCTGAAGGTACGCGACTGGACGTAGAAGTCGACGCTGGGCGTAAGGCTGCCCGCGCCGCCGAGGTCGAAGATGTGGGCATAGCTGGCGCGGGCGCTCCATTTGGGGGCGTTGGGCAGTTCACTGCCGGACACGTCGCGGATGACAGCGCCGGGGAGTGGCAGGTTGCCGAACGCAGTCGTGATCGCATTATAGTTGCCGCTGGCCGAATTGAGATTGTCCGATGCCGTTGAGAAAGAGCGGATCTTTGCATCGAGATAGGAGACGAAAGCGCTGATCCGGTCGGCGCGGGTCGGGCGGATCGTCGTTTCCAGTTCGATGCCGCGCAGACGCGCCGTCGCGGCATTGGTCGTCACAGCCGACACCTGATTGGTCAACGGGTTGAGAACGATGCTGGAAACCTGAAGATCCTTATAGTCCATGTTGAAGACTGTAGCCGACAGATAGAGCTTGCCGCCCATCAGCGAACTGCGCAGGCCCAGTTCGTAATTGGTCACGGTTTCCGGCTGATACTGTCGATATTGCAGCGCGTTGCCGCTGGCTTCCAGACCGCCGCCACGGAAACCGGTGCCGACGCTGGCATAGACCAGGGTTTCGGGCGTCACTTCGTAATTCACGCCCGCCTTCCAGCTGACATTCGAGAATTTGGCTTCCGGCCGGTTGGTGTCGTCAGACAGTGCGTAGACGAACGGGATGCCAGGGCAGGTCGTGGGCGTGATGTTCGCCAGCGTGATCGTGTCGCCGGGGCAGACCAGTTCGATATTGCGCTGGTTGACCTGTTCCCATGTGGAACGCAGGCCGCCCAATATCTTGAGACCCGGCGCGAGTTCGAACGTGCCCTGACCGAACACGGCCTGCGACTTGGTTCCCTGACCCCGGTAGGAGGTTACGACATCGACGCCGCTGATCGTCGAAATATCGGTGCCGGTGCCAGCAACCTTTGCGACGCCGGCTAGGTTGAAGATGCTGTTAAAGGGCGCGGGTGCGGTGTCGCCTGCATGGAGGAGGCGGGTGCCCGATGGCTGCTTGTCCTGATACAGATAACCGCCCAGAACGAGGTTGAACGCGCCGGACTGGAAATTGGCGTCCAGTTCGTGCGACCGGGTTTCGGTGCGGCGATTGATATTCTGCTGCGTGAAGACGCCGGTCGCGGCATCGACACCGTTATTTTTCAGCACCGAATAGCCGGCCAGATAGGTGAAGGAGAGCGCGTCGCTCGCCTGCCACGTCAGGCGCGAACGGGCGGCATAATATTTGAGATCCATCTGATTGTCGGTGACAAGATCCTGACCGGCATTGATGCCCCCATCTTCGATCGTCTGGATCGGGCCGAAGGTGCCAGCGGAGATATTCGCGTTTGGATAGACATTGCGGCTGCGGATATAGGTGAGCGGGATCGTGCCCTTATTCTCCCCATAGTTGAGCGACAGGCGCCAGGTCAGGCTGTCGCCAAGATGCAGGATCGAGTTGACGCGCAGGCCGGCCTGATCGGTCTTGTTGTAATTCTGGCGCGCACCGTATTTTCCCTCATACCCGTCATCCACCTGCTTATATGCCGATATGCGCAGGGCGAAGGCGTCGCTGATCGGCAGATCGACGGCAGCGCGGGCGCGGATTTCGTTGAAGCGGCCATATTGTATGTCGGCGTTGAAGCCCAGCTTCTTGCCCGGATCGGCGGTATTGATGTTGACGACGCCTGCGGTGGCGTTGCGGCCATAGACGGTGCCCTGCGGCCCGCGCAGAACCTCGACCGAGCCAAGATCGAAGAGGCCCAGCGTCAGGACGGCGGCGGACGGGTCATAGATGCCGTCGATCTGGGTCGCGACGGTGGAATAGCCGCTGAAGCTGTTGTTGCTGCCGATGCCGCGAATAGCGAATCCATTCTGGCTGGATTGCAGGCCGGGGACGGTGCTGGTCAGTGCGGCGGCGGAATCGATGCCCTGCCGGTTGAGGCTGTCCTGCGTCACGACGCTGACGGCGACGGGGGCTTTGGATAGTTTTTCGGACGTTTTCTGCGCGGTGACGACGATGTCGCCGGCGTAGTTTTCGGGCGGGGCCGTGTCCTGCGCGAAGGCGGGGAAGGACAGCGCCGCGATGCTGGCTCCGGCGAGAAGGAATGACAGTCTGTTCATGATACTCTTCCTTTGGTTGCCCGGATAACTTTGATCTTCTTGATCCGGGCGCTTGTTTTTGTGGCGTTGTTAGAAGCGGAAATGGTCCCGTGCGGCCTTGGCCATGGCGGCGTAGCCCGCGTCGGATGGGTGGAGTTTGTCGCCGCTGTCAAAGGCGGCAAGGATGTGGTCCGGGGCGGACGGATCACGCAGGACAGCATCGAAATCGATCACGCCGTCAAATTCGCCGCTGGTGCGGATCCATTGGTTTATGGCCTGACGGATCTTTTCCTTTTCGGGCGTGGCGTAGCCGGGGAAGGTCGATCCCAGGAAGGGTGTCAGCGTCGCGCCATGGACCTTGATGCCACGCGCGTGCGCGCGCTGGATGAGCTGGCGATAGCCTGCGATCAGATCGTCGGCGCCGACGGTGGGATGGTTGCCCTGCGCGCGGGGGTTTTTGAGGCCGCTCAGGCCCAGATCGTTGATTCCTTCGAGCAGAACGACGTCCGTTACGCCCGGCACGGCCAGCGCGTCACGGTCGAAACGGGCAAGGCCGCTTTGGCCGACTTCATCGCGCAGCACGCGATTGCCGCCGATACCGGCATTGGCGATACCGATATTGGCGACGCCCTTGTCGGTCAACATGCGCGACAGTTGGCCTGGCCAGCCGCGCAGCAGGGGATCCTTTGCGCCGAAGCCATCGGTGATGGAATCGCCGAAGGCGACGATCGTGTGTGCTTTCTGATCCGACTGGACGAGGACCGAAGAAACGATTTCCCGTGCCGAGACCGGCATAGTGTCGGTCAGTGTTGGGGAGGCTGTCTGGTCAGCGCCTGTTGCCAATAGCGCGATATGATTGGGGTCGGACTGGGGCAGTATGACCTTGGTCGGCAGATAGATGCTGACGATGGCGACCGCACCGGGCCTTATGGTGAGTGCTAGCGGATCGGAAAGGAGGGGTGCCGCCATGGGCAGGCGGACCGAGCGTGTGCCTGAAAAGGTCAGCGGGCGGATGGTGGCGGAGTCGATCTGGCCCTTTGCATCGGCCAGGGCGATGGTCGCGCTGCCGATCGTCACGTCCTGTAGCTGGGTTTCGCCGGACAGGCGGACCTGCACCTTCGTGCCACCAGCGCTGAGGCGCAGATGATAGCGGATGGTGCCCTGTACTTCAGGCGCGGGTTGCCAGAAATCGAAGGGCAACTTCGCCGTCGGTAAAGAGGGGCTGGACGCCCAACTGGCTACCCAACGACCATCGTCGGCGGCGAAAGCCTGTATCGGTAGCAGCGTGGCGACTGCAAGGGCGAATAGGCCTGACCTCATCCTACGCATTGGAAACTATCCTCTTTTTCGATGTCGCCCCGGCCTTTATATTTGGCATATTGGGGATATTTGCAGATCGGGCGGGTGCGGCCGGGCCAGGGGCTGGCGGCAGTTGCGACGCCGTGGAGGCGGTCGGGCGCGCGGCCCTGTTCCACCCATGCGACCATCGCGGCGAAAGCGTCATAGCGGTCGGTCGCCGGGCCACCTTCGCAATGGTTCATGCCGGGGACGGGAAAGACGCGCGCGGTGTCGGATGCCGCGCCATGGTAGCGGGCGTCCATTTCGCGATACCATTGCAGCGTGTCGTTCAGCGAGAAGACCGGATCGGCTGCGCCATGGGGGACGATCAGCCTGCCACCTGCGGCGCGGAAGGCGTCAATGTCGGGCGATCGCGCCGACAGCATGTCCCAACCGGATTCGGTGAAGAGGGCGGCGGTGCGATAGATGGCGTCGGCGTCTTTATCAAAATCAAAGGCCATCTGCCATTGCAGCAGTTGCTGCGGATCGGCGGAGGCGGGCGTTGGGGGCGTCTGGAAAATAGTGGGCAGGGCGGAGCCGCCGATCAAAATGTTGAGCGCGGGCACTCCCTCCTTCGCCAGTCCCAGTTTCCATACGGCCCAGCCGGGCGCACCGATGCCGCCGTCCCAGGGGAAGCTGGCATAGAGGGATGTGCCGTCGCTCTTGCGGGGGCCGGACAGGGACTGCGCCAGCGTGTCGATTTGCGCGCGGGACAGGCACTGGCCGGTGCGGTCGCCCTTGCAGGTGAAAGTACGCAGGACCGGCAGCACGTCGGCGTTGGTACATTGACCGATGCGCATGACAAGGCCGTCGGTCAGGCCGTCCTTACCGTCGCAGGCTTTCAGGACGGCGCTGCGGATGATGCCGAGTTCGGCGGAGGAATAGAGGCTGGCGAACTGGCCGAAGGGACGTACGCCGTTGGCGTCGGGTTTAAGCAGACGCCCAAAATGCTGCGCGTCCCAGGTCTGGGCCAGACCTGCGCGTGGCAGGGACATGCCGGGTGCTGCCGCGACGATACCGTTGAAGGCATTGGGATAGCGATGGGCCAGCGCGAGACCTTCCTGTCCGCCCTTTGAACAGCCAGCGAAGTAAGAATAGCGGGGCGCTTTGCCGTAGAAAGCGGCGATGGCGGCCTTGGCGGCTTGCGTGACTGCGCCGAGGGAGGCGTAGGCGTAGTTGCGGCGCGCATCCGGATCGAAGCCGAATGCGACCGCGCCGCCCTTGGCCGGGTTGCTGTTGACGGCATTGTCGTGGCCCGAATCCTGACTGACGACGGCATAGCCCTGCGCGAGGGCCGGGGTGACGAGGCCTACGCCCGCCGTTGCGCCCAACGCATTGCCGAGTTCGCCATTGGTGCCGCCACCGCCCTGAAACAGGAAGCGGCCATTCCAGTCGAGCGGCAGGCGCAGGTGGAATTTGACGGCGTAGCTTTGGCCATCCACGCCCTTGCGCTCCGCCATGACGGCGCGGATGTCGCAATGGGCCTTCAACGGCGTCATGGCGTCATATTGGAAGCCGCGTGGGTCGGGCTTTGGCGCTGGTCCCTGCATTACGAAGTCGGCACTGGTGACGCGGGTAGAGGCGTCGGGCCAATGGCCGCGCACGGTCGTGGCGAAGGCTGCGCAGCGGCCACTGTCGGGGGTAGCCGCCGAAGCAGGTGCGGACACCGCGATCAGAGTGGCGAGGGCGGATGCCGTCAGCCAATGGGAGACGTTACGGATCATGGCTGCGATTCCTGCAAGGCGTTCTGGCCGATGACGATCGCGCCCAGCGGACCCGCTTCGCGACCCAATGGCCGAACCGGACCATTCCCTGCTGCCGGGAGACAGACCATCGGGAAGCATTGGCCTCAGATCGCGCCAGTCCGCGCCGACGCGATGCAGCAGACGCATGCGGGCCACGGCATGGCGGGCGTCCGGGTCGGGCAGGATCGGTGCGGACAGCGCGACGAAGAGCGTGCCGCCAGCGATTTCCGCCTGATGGCCATCGGTGCGTTGGACCGGCCAACAGTCCCACAGATCCAGCGTATCGATGACACGCGCTTGGGGCGGGATAAGGGGCGAGTGGTTGGCGAATGAGGCGTCGATGCGCGCTACGTCTTCGGCTGTCCAGCGGGTGAGCGTGATGGCGCCGCTCATGTCGTGATGCGTCCGAAGGTCACGACCTTCGCCAAGGCGTGCAGTCCCTGGCGAAGGTCCGACATTCGCCATGCGGGGAAAGTCGCAGGCGAAGTATCGGCTTTGGAAGAGGTGCTGGAATCGTGCTGACCAACGGGCGCACGACTGCCGGCCGGGGCATCACGCCGCTGCTTCATCGGTGAAGCCACCCATGTCAAAAGCTGCACCCGCACCATCCTCCCCTAGTCTCTCATTTTCGTCGTTGCCTGACTGTTATAAGCCATAACAAACGTTTGCAAGAGCAAATACAAACGTTTGTAATGACGTTTATGTGTCCGTGAGGGAGGTGCCGTGTCCCCCGATCAGGCGGAGGCGCGCCGGACCAAAGTAGGGGGCAGCGTGATGGATCGGGTATCTTCGCCAGCCATACGCTGGAAAAGCAGGTCGATCATCATCCGCGCGCCCAGCGCCACGTCCTGCCGGATGGTCGTGAGCGATGGAGGCGTCTGACTGGCAATGAAGGCATCGTCATAACCGATGATGGCAATCAACAATGAACTTGTCAGCGGCTGCACGGATGTCACTTTGCCCGAACCGCCGTTCGGCTTTGGATTGACCCACTTCGAGAAAAGGCGCCGGGTCGTGTCGATGAAATGCTATATGATCAGCACCAAACTGCTCTTGTCCATCGGGGCCGTAGAGGTTCGTGCTGAGGATGTCAGGCTGGGCTCCATGCAGTGCGCGCGCAAACTGCTCGAACCGCTGTGAGTCGAGCTCCCAAAACGCATGTTCATCCTGAGGATTTTGCGAGATCTTGGGATAACTTGGTTGCGGAGCGACCGAAGACTTTTTCATCACCGTAAGCAATATCTGGCCGCAATTAAAAGGGCCAGCGTTGAGCGCAACGAACTACGAGTTTCGGCACAACCGGACGTTCTCGCGGGCGACGGCGAACGGTAGCTTTGTCCCACGACCCGGCGCTCGCCCCTGGCGAAACCGACCCTTCCTTGCCATTCAAGGCCTGATTTTCGTTCCTCAGATGCGGACCGGCCGCTCTTGAATATCGCGCCAATCATGTCAGCGCGACGGTCTGATCATGAAGCGCCGTCCCGGCTATCTTCACCTTCCCAATAGGGCGGATCGCCGAAGCTCGCTCGCAGGCTGTCGATCAATGCCAGAACTTTGGCCGAGGCCCTGTGATCGCGGGGATAGACGACGAAGAGTTCCGTGCCTTCGGCCGCGCATCCCACATCAATCTCCACCAGCGCCCCTCGTTTCAGTGCTTCGCTCACGTAGAAAGATGGGAGCAGACTGATGCCAAGGCCTTCAATTACCGCATCGCGCATGATCAGGCCGTTGTTGACGCGCAGCGCAGCCCTGGGCCGGGCAACCATCCAGCCTTCCGCCCCCGCAAAGCGCCAATCCGACTCCCGGTTCGCATAAAGGATGCCCCGATGCGCTTCGAGATCGGCCACGCATGCTGGCCTGCCATGCTTCTCGACATAGGCGGGTGCGGCGACCAGCAGGCGACGCGCCTTCGCCAACCGCTTGGCCACCAGTCGATTGTCGGCGATGGTCCCAATGCGCAGCACTGCATCATATCCATCATTCATCCACCAGGCGGGCATATTGACGGGTGCTCATGTGGGCCGAATGATCGGTGCGGCTTGGGAAGGCATAATCCTCCAGGGAGCCGCCGCGCAGTTCCAGCCATCGAAGCACGCTGGCGCGAGCGTCGTCCATCAACTCGAACTGGACAGGCCGCCCAGTTTTTTGCTGAACAACGATCGCCCGTGACCGAATTTTCCGATCACACACGATGTCGCCGATCTTGATCTTCACCAGATCACAACCACGCAGTTTGCTGTCGATGGCGAGGTCGAAAAGCGCTCGGTCGCGGGTCCGTCCATGCTGATCAAGGAAGAAGCGGATTGCCCAAATCTGGCGGGGTTTCAACGCGCGCTTCGCGCCGACTTTGCGTCCCGAATTCCACGACACTCTCTCGCGTGCAGCGGGATCAAATTCTGATAATCCCATGACACATCTCCATTGGCCACGATGGCCGCGGGAGAAACGTTAGCCAAGCAGGAGGCATCAGCTTGCGAGTCCTTCCGCAAGGAGCTGTGGATAGCGGCTCGTAGATCGATAGCCGGTACTCCGATCGGCGGTCTCTCCCACTCGCCGATCAGAAACAAAATAGGCCGTTTTTACCGAATTACATAGACGATTGCAGAAACGTAATCATACCTGTTTCCAGCGGCTTCCATCACATTCCCCGCTCCGCCTGCGGTTAGAGCCGTCATCAAGGGGGCTATCGATGAATGCGGTTTGCGCGCGATCTGCCCTGTGAACGGCATTTATTTCCAAAGTCAGCCTGACCAATGACATGATCGATAGCAGCTTTGGGGATTGTGGTTCCTGTAGTAGAATGGCCGAGGTCGGCGCCAGGACAGCCGCGCACGACCAGATTTTGTCGTTCGCAGGTCAATTTTTTGATGGCACTAGCGGACATTCGTTCGCTTGGTAGTATCGACGGATGGATGACGGCAGATAGCGGGGCGGCGGAACGCGGGGTGGCAAGTGGGGCTGCGGCATGTCGTTGCTCATCACCCTCCCGATCTTCACCATCCTCTTAATGGTCGAGGCCTTGGGGGACTGCGCACCTGATATTCCATGCGGCAAAGGCTTTTGGTCGCACGTCATGCTGCCATCCGCTGCGGTCGCGCTCATCATAGGGCTTGCGGTTCGGTGGCTGGTAAATCGGCTGGCCCGTAAAGGTGAATGACGACCACTCTTGGTCATGCTTCGCAAAAATGGCGCTTGATGATTGCGGACATTCAGCCCTTCCCTAGAGGCTGTTATGGACCAGCGGTGATGGCTGCGGCTTGCTTCATCATGATGCAAGCGAAAGGGACGAGGTGGAGTGCGGCGAGTGTCTGGGCGTAACGCTCATA
>JGI24740J21852_10000644_pt1 | contig 15091 bp, 10 predicted proteins | sample KBSCornC6_FD_21852 | JGI IMG/M metagenome (IMG submission 21852) | reverse complement strand
ACGCTCGGCGTTTCAGCCGGGGCTTATCTCGCCCTGGCGCTCGCAACTCTCTGCGTGCCTGCCCTGGCAGCGTCAGCGCGCGAGCTGGTGGCTCTCACCGGCGGGCTGGCAGCCTTCGCACTCGTTTTCCTGATCGCATGGCCCCATCGCCTTTCGCCCATATCTCTGATCCTTGCCGGTCTCGTCATAACCTTCATCTGCGGAGCCGTGTCGGCCGCAATCAGCCTGTCCTACGGCATGGGAATGACCGGGCTCTTCGTCTGGGCCAGCGGCTCGCTCACGCAAAACGACTGGTCGGCGGTTTCCCGCCTGCTTCCCTACACTCTGTTCGGCTGCCTAGCAGCATTTTTGACGCGACCGCTGGAACTGCTGTCGCTGAACGACGAGGGGGCCAGATCGCTCGGACTGCCGCTGTTCTCCGTGCGCCTGCTATCGATCATTCTCGCTGTACTGCTCGCGGCATCCACCGTCAGCGCCGTCGGGGTCATCGGCTTTGTCGGCTTTGCAGCGCCATTTATCGCCCGCGCCGCAGGTGCCCGCAGATTGCCGCAGCGCATGATCGCCAGCGTCTTGATCGGCGCAATCCTGCTGCTTGCCGCCGATGAAGCCCTGCAGCAGGCTGCGCACTTCATGCGCGAAATCCCTGCCGGTGCCGCGACCGGCCTTCTCGGCGCACCGCTCATTGCCGTCTTCCTGAGACGGTTGCCGGTTGTGGAAACCACTGCGTCACCAATCACAGAGAAACGCAACGCCCGCCCTCTCCTTTACCTGGCGATCACAGCAGTCGTGCTGCTCGCGCTGATCTGGATTTCCCTGTCTCTCGGCCCATCACTGAATGGCTGGAGCTTTGCGTCACCTTCACAGATACAATCGTTTTTGATCTGGCGGCTTCCGCGTCTCGCTGCTGCCGCTGCCGCCGGCATTCTGTTCGCGCTCTCGGGAACGATCATCCAGCGCATGACGAGCAATCCGATGGCGAGCCCGGAAGTCATCGGCGTCAGCACCGGGGCCGCCTTCGGCATCCTTCTGCTCGTACTGCTTGCGCCGAGTTACACGCCCATCTCACAACTTGGGGCCGCTGCTGCCGGCTCAATCGTCAGCTTGGTCGCCGTCCTCCTGATGGGGTATCGGAGCCGCTTCAATCCGGAGCACCTGCTGCTCTTCGGCATTGCGATCAATACGGCTTTCGCCGCTTTGATCGCGGTCCTGCTCGGTATGGGACTGCCAAAGATCTTTGGGATTTTACAGTGGATGGCGGGCTCGACATACAGCACAACTCCGACGCAAGCGACGATCGCGGTGGCCGTCGCTGCGGTGGCCCTCGTGATAACACCGCTCTTCACACGCTGGCTCGACCTTCTGCCATTGGGCGAGGCTTCATCGAAGGCGCTCGGTCTTAGCACACCGGTCAGCCGGGCGGCACTTCTCCTGCTTTCGGCGACATCAGCCGCTGCCGCGACCTTGCTCATTGGACCTCTGAGTTTCGTTGGCGTGATGGCGCCGCATATCTCGCGAGCGCTCGGCTTTCAGCGCGCGCTTCCACATATGATTGCAGCGGCTCTCGCCGGAGCCACTATTACCACATGCGCAGATTTCATCGGGCGCGTCGCACTTTTCCCAAACCAGCTACCGGTGGGCATCGTCGCGACATTGATTGGTGGGCCCTATTTTCTTTGGCTGATGCGAAAACGAGTGCATTAGGCTCATGACTGTAAGAATGCGGCCCCTATCGCGGGGATACTCCGATTCATCTCTTGCATATCCGCCAGCGGGCCGCAGAGTACATAGAGACAAAGGATTGTGAATGACGATGACCAGTGGCTCCGAAGCAAGATACGCGCGTCCTGTCGACGTTTCCGCGGCGGTCGGAGACGATCTTTTCCGGCTCGACGGGGTCTCCTTTTCCATCGCCGGCCGCACGCTGCTGCAGCCACTCACCCTCACGCTCGCGCCCCGGAAGATCGTTGGTCTCATCGGCCATAATGGCTCCGGAAAATCGACCCTTCTGAAACTGCTTGCCCGCCAGCAGCCTCCGGCCGGTGGTACCATCCGCTTTGAGGGCAAGCCCCTGCCCGAATGGGGGGATCGGGACTTTGCCCGCAAAGTCGCCTATCTGCCCCAAACCACGCCGGCTGCCGCCGGCATGCTGGTGCGTGAGCTGGTGGCGCTTGGACGCTATCCCTGGCACGGCGCGCTTGGGCGTTTTGGCCAGACCGACCGCGACAAGGTCGAGGAAGCCATGAAACTCACCGACGTCACCGGCATGGCCGAGCGTCTCGTCGACACACTCTCGGGCGGCGAGCGCCAACGCGTCTGGCTTGCTATGCTGGTTGCCCAGGACGCCGAGTGCCTGCTGCTTGACGAACCGATCTCGGCGCTCGATGTCGCTCATCAGGTCGAGGTGCTGTCGCTCGTCCAATGCCTTAGCCACGCCAGGGGCCTCGGCGTGGTGGCCGTGCTGCATGATGTGAACATGGCCGCCCGCTTCTGCGATCACATCATCGCGCTTCATTCTGGCACGATCATCGCCAACGGTCCGCCGGATGATATCCTCACCACCGAGGCGCTACACGCGATTTATGGCGTTAAGATGCACATCCTCCAACACCCGACTTCGGACCACCTAGTTGCTATACCGATGTGAGCGATCCAATCCTCACAAGTGCACGTCCTCCTTGACCATTTCCGCGGCTTCCACGAGGAGCAGGCGGGGGCTGCCCGCTACCAGCTCTGCGGTAGCAGATCACACCAGCTTGCTTACTATGGCTCATATGCAGGCCCGCCAGAGCATAGAAATGAACTGTCGCGCGCCACGATCGCCAGTGGCCCCGCAGGCAGTCGGGCCAGAAAAGCATTCTCTTAAAATGAAGTGCGATCCGATTGATGTTAGAAAAGATGCTGAAAGCCATTCCACTGGGTGGAGCCGGACAGTCGAGGCAAGAGAAATTGTTCTGGGTAGCCTTGGGGCTATTGCGGCCATTCTGGCCACTTGCGGCTTTCGCGACGGCGATCGGCATTCTGGGCGGTTTGGCGAGTGCCTGGCTGCTGGCGACGATCAATTCCAGTCTGCATGACGCAGACGGCTTCACGGTTCCTCTACTTGCTCGTTTCGCCGGCCTTTGCGCCTTGAGCGTGGGTGGCACTGCGATTTCCGGCGCGATCAATAGCATTCTCGGCCAGAAGATCATCGCTGCTCTGCGAAAGGATATCGCGGCTCAGATTCTGCAAGCCCCGATCGCCTCCCTTGAGGCGCATCGGTCCTACCGCTTGATGTCGGTCCTGACCGGCGATGTCGACACCGTCTCGGCCTTCACCTTCAATTTCTCCGGCTATGCCATCGCGCTCGCTATCACCGTCGGCGGCTTTGCCTATCTCCTTACCCTATCGCCGGCCGTCTTCCTGTTGGCGCTCGTCTCGTTGGCGACAGGCCTTGCCGTCAACATCATCTCCCAGCGCGTCTGGATTCGTGATTATCAAGCGGTACGCGTCGCTCAGGACGAGTTGCACATGCAGTATCGTGCCATTATCGATGGCGCAAAGGAGCTCAAGATCAGTCGGCCGCGGCGGGAGCGCGTCTTCGACGTGTTGCTGAGGGGGGCTGCCGATCGCATTGCTGAACTCAAAAGCCGCGCCATGCGGCTGCATTGGATCGCCGACGCGTCCGGCTCCGCAGCCTTCTTCGTCATGATCGGTCTGCTACTGACCGCCCGGAATCAGCTCGGCATCGACACCACCGTCATCAGCGGCGCGGTCATCGTGCTACTTTATGTGAAAGGACCGATGGAGCAGATTGCCGGCGCCCTGCCCGTCTTCGATCAGGCACGGATTTCCTTTAGCCGTATCGCTGCACTCTCGGCCGACCTTGACCAACGCGAGCCGAATATTCTCCTCTCGCCGGAGTTGGGCTCAGGCACAAACGGCCTCGCCATTCGCTCGATTGAACTGCGTGGTGTCAGATACGCGTTTCCGGCCGGGAACGATGTCCCGCCCTTCGTACTTGGGCCAGTGGACCTCACCATACATGCCGGCGAATTACTCTTTATCGTCGGCGACAATGGTTCCGGCAAGACGACGCTGATCAAGCTGTTGCTCGGCCTCTACGTGCCGCAGCAGGGCTCGATCCTGTTGGACGGCGTGGTCGTGACACCGGAGGACCGGGACCACTATCGCCAGCTCTTCTCGACCATCTTTTCCGATTACTATCTCTTCGACGATCTCGCCTATGGCGCCCTGCCGGAAGAAGCCGGACGGCATCTGGCGCGACTGGGTATTGCCCACAAGGTGACCCTCGACGGCGACCGCTTCACGACTACGGATCTCTCGTCCGGCCAACGCAAGCGCCTCGCCCTTGTGCAGGCATGGTTGGAGCATCGCCCCATCATAGTCACCGACGAATGGGCCGCTGACCAGGACCCGGACTTCCGTCGTATATTCTACGAGGAACTGCTACCCGAGATGACCAAGCAGGGCAGGACGCTGATCGTCATCTCCCACGACGACCGCTACTTCCACGTCGCCGATCGGATCGTGCGCATGGTCAACGGGCATATCGTCGAGGATCGCATTGAAGAGGACACATTGGTACAGAAGGAATCACGATAACAGCGATATCAGAAGCAGCGGGCGCGCCTTTGTTCGAACTGGAAGATGTCTCATTTGTCATTCCCGATCGCANGTTGCTGCCACCACTTACGCTCAAGCTCCTGGCCCGCCAGCAATCGGCGTCGTCATCCCCAAGTCAACGCCAAGTCTAGCGCAGACTAANAATGTACGTCGTATNGTGACCGCTTCTTTCTATTTGCGCGGCTGAAAACTACGCCTTATGAATCTTGACTGTTAGAAGCTACGCGGACGCCACCTTCAGCCGACATTGATTGCCGAGATCGAGTTTCGCGGCTGGACAGACGACGGCAATCTTCGTCACGCCTCTTACAAGGGTCTCCGCGAAACCCAGGATAATGCAGAGGTCTTTGAAGTGGCGGAGGGCAGCGGTCGCCCTAGATAAACGTCTATGGAAGACGACCGGAAGGCAACGGACAACCGGGAAGATCAAACCACCTTCGCTTCCGACGGTCGTGAGGTGAACGCGGCTCTCGTACAGTTTCCGTTCGATCGCATGACGGCACAGCGGTTCCGCCAGACCTTCCCTCGCGCCCGATGGAGCGATCGGCTACGGGCTTGGACGGTGCCAGGCAAGACGGCGCGTCGCCGAATCGACCGGTGGCTCGCACAGGAGGCGGCAAGAACAGACAGTTTTGCAGAGGAACGCGGGCGCGATGCCTATGCTTTCGAGCCGATCCTCAGTCCCTATCTCGAAGTCGATGATGACGGTTTCCGAATCCGAACGCCCTATTCCAGGACGGTGGTGGAAGAGTTGCGCCAGATCGCTTTCGCGCGATGGGACAGCAACCATCGGGTTTGGCGGGTTCCCTTCGCCTCCTATGAGGATCTTCAGCATCGATGGGAGACGATTGAGAAAGCGGCCAGACGGAACGAACCCGAGGAGCGGCGCCGGCGGGCGGAGGCACGACGAGGAACCGAGGAAGAGTTGATATCGAAGCGCCGCGCAGCCGAGCGGCGGCGGCGTCGGCTACCGGTTCCTCACGACCATCTTCCGCCGCTCCTGTGGCCGGTTGCGACCTCGGCTTACGGGATCGTTGTGATTACGGAGATTACCGGAGAGCTGGTGAACCCCGTCGAGGTTAGAGATCTTTACCCCGATCTCGACGATGAACATGTTTGGTGTCATTGGCGAATGGCAACACACGACGAGCTCATCCATACTTGGCCGGCGAAAAGCGCGGCCGGCAAGGATGAGCGGGTGCGCGGCTGGTGGCAGCCAACCATCGAGGAATTGCGCGAAGCCCGGCGGTCTGCGAGGTCACGGGAACGACGGCAAAGCGGCGTGGCACCAGCGGGGGAACAATAAGTCCCCGCTGCTGTTCCTCAATCTCCAGAGCAGGCTTGGCTATCCGACGGAGGCAAAGATGACGAATATTCGATCAAGTGGCTTCACAAGCAAGGAGGATCTCCAGCGCCACCTGGCTGAACTGGAGGACGAGGCTCCGGCGGAAGATCCCAGAGACGAGCGTGCCCGGAGCGAGGATCTCGATGCGGCTCTCAGGGAAATCGCCTGGCTGAGGAAAGAGGTCATGGACCTGCGCGAGCAATGGACGAAAATCGAAGGCCGGACGGAGGAACTGCCACCACATGGAACGCATTATCCATGGCTTCGGATTATGCTCCTGGCCGCGACCACGATCGCCCTTGGCAAACTGGTCGAGCGCCTCCGGCTCGGTGCAGCGGGTGCCGCCGCTGTACCGATGATCACTGGACAGCTTGAGCGGCAGCTGCGGTAGGAAAATAGGGAAGTAGTAGCAGATCAGGCCGCTTTCACGCTCCTGCCCAGCCGCTTGATCGCCTGCTCCAGCGAGCGCTGCCCATCAGAATAGTCCTCCCAGGCCGAGGAACTTGTCAGCAAGCCCGGCACCGTCCTGATTGTGAACCGTTTCGGATTGAGGTCCGATTTCACCTGCGTCCATGTGAGCGGCATCGACACGGTTGCACCGGGCCTTGCCCGCGGTGACAAAGGAGCAACCGCCGTCGCCATGCGGTCATTGCGCAAATAATCAAGGAAGATGCGGCCGCTGCGAAGGCTCTTCGTCGTCTTGGTGAGATAAAGGTCGGGATCGTCACGCGCCATCTTTTGGCAAAGCTCATGGGCAAATCCCTTGGCTTCCGGCCAGGAAAGCGGCTTGCGCTTGTTGACAGCAAGCGGCGTCACCACGTGCAGNCCTTTACCGCCGGTCGTCTTGCAAAAGCTGATTAGTCCGAGCTCCTCCAGCCGGTCGCGCATCTCTCGCGCCGCGGCGACTATGGTGGAAAATGGCACGTCCGGCCCCGGATCAAGGTCGAAGACGAGGCGTCCTGGCACGTCCGGGTGCCCTGGTTCGCAATTCCATGGATGCAGTTCCAGGGCTGCGGTTTGCGCCACGGCGGCCAGTCCCTCGACGCGGTCGATCTGCAGATAAGGCTTCTTGTCGCCGAAGACTTTCACTACTTCGAGCAGGTTCGACTGGCCAGGCATGGCATGGCGCTGAAAGAATTGCTCGCCACCAATTCCGTCGGGTGCGCGGATAATGGAACAGGGTCTGCCCCGTATATGCTCGATCATCCACGAGCCGACCGCCTCATAGTAGCGGGCAAGGTCTTCCTTGGTCACCGGCTCGCCGTCATTGGCGTCGGGCCAAAGCGGCTTGTCGGGGCTGGAGATAAGCACTCCCATGACATCGACCTTTGCGCCCTTGCGCCGAGACGACCTGTGTTGCCCGACAGGCGCTGGTTCCGGCACGTCGATCTTCGCGATCTTCGCCGGGCGCTCAGCTTCGACATCTTTTGCGGGCTTGTCCTCGCGCAAGCCTTTGAAGGCCGCCTGCCGGACGAGACCATCGGCCGTCCAGCCGGCAAACTCTATTTCCGCTACGAGCTCCGGCTTCAGCCAGGTAACCTCCGGCACCTTCTTCGGTGCGCCGATACCGCCGAATGGCGATTTGGCCGTGGCAAGTGCCTTCAGCTTTGGTAGCAGGGTTTCGATCTTCTTCGCGCCATAGCCCGTGCCGACCCTTCCCACATAGACCAAATGATCGTCACGATGGACGCCGACCAGCAATGAACGGAACCTGCCGTTGGTGGTGGCATAGGCGCCGATCACCACTTCATGGCCCGCCCGGCATTTCGATTTCGCCCAAGTCTCGGTGCGGCCAGACTGATAGGGCGCGTCGGCGCGCTTCGAGACGATACCCTCCAGGGAGAGCTTGCACGCCGATCTCAGAACGGCATCGCCACCCGTCTCGAAATGCTCGACAAACCGGATGCGCGTGTCACTCCCGGCCTCGGCAAGGAGCGCCTGCAGCCGGGCCTTTCGCTCGATAAGCGGCTGGGATCGAAGATCTTCGCCGCCGTCATAGAGCAGATCGAAGGCGAAATAGACGAGATCGCCGGTCTTGCCCTCGGAAAGGGCGGCCTGCAGGGCCGCAAAATCGGGTGCTCCGTGTTCATCGAGGGCACATATTTCGCCGTCGATGATACAGTCCGGTAATGATGAGGCTGCATCGGCGATCTCGGGGTACTTGGCGGTCCAATCAAGACCTTTCCGCGTCTTGAGCGTGACCTCGCCATTGAGAACACGCATCTGGATGCGATAACCATCAAACTTGATTTCGTGGACCCAGCTCTCCTCAGCCGGCGGGCGCTCAAGCGTTTCGCACAGCTGTGGAGCGATAAAACCGGGAAGGTCGACTGGAGTGACAACGTCCGCCTCATCGTGATCGCGGGCGGCTGCCTTACGTTTAGCTGCGGCCAGCCCCTGCTTGCTGTCCCAGACGGCATCAGCCTGGACATTGCCGCCTTCGACCATGAACGGCTTGGGCCTACGCCCCTTGCCGGCCGCGATCATCTCCAGCGTTCGGCCCGAGGCTACCGAGGTGTTATTCTCCTCAAGGACCGCTGCACCATTCTCTTCGACTGAGAACTCGTCATGGTGCTTGATCAAAAGCCAGTTGGTCCTTTTGCTGCGCTCGCGATCATTGCGCATGCGGACCAGCACGAAGCTGCCGTGCAAGCGTTTGCCTTCGAGCGTGAACTTGAAGTCGCCTTTCGCCAAGGCCTGCTCTGGGCTCTTCTTTCCCTCTGGCTCCCAATAGCCGCGGTCCCAGAGCATCACTGTGCCGCCGCCGTACTGGCCTTTGGGAATCGTACCTTCGAAGTCGCCATAGTCGAGGGGATGATCCTCTACCTCCACCGCCAGGCGCTTGTCATGGGGATCAAGCGATGGCCCCTTTGTCACCGCCCAGCTCTTAAATACGCCATCGAGCTCCAGGCGAAGATCATAGTGCAGCCGGGTCGCGTCGTGCTTCTGGATCACAAACCTTCGGCGATTGCTGCGCGCGATCTGCGTTTCGCCGCTCGGCTCCGCCGTCTTCTGAAAATCACGCTTCGATCGGTAGGTCGATAATCTGTCGCTCGCCATCTTGGTTCCCGGCTGTTCGCATCCTCGTTGGGGAAACGGTTACTTAGATCCCATGCGAGAGGCACATCTTGCTGCTGCCTGACTTCCTTCAGCAGTTTTTCCCGGGGATCGTCGGTGAGTTTCTTGCTGGTTGCTTCAATCTTTTCGCCGTTCACGTCGGCTGGCCTTCCACTGTCATCGGGAAAACCGCCGGCTGTCTGGCCGATCGAGGCCTCTTTCGGCCGATCATTCAAACCGGTGCTGATCTTTTTGCCTGCCATATCGGGTCTCCTTTTTCAGGAAACTCATCGGCAAGCGTTTTGTGCCAGTTTGGAGAATAAAATCACCGCACACCGGCGCACGATGTTTCGCACGGCACAAGCCGCCCACCGGCCTCCAGCCTACTGCGTGATGCCTTCGCTCGAACCAATACAAATGAGGCGCGTTGTCCTTTGACAACAACGAGGAGACAACACAATGGACTGGAATCGCGTCGAAGGTAACTGGAAGCAGGTTAAGGGCAAGATCAAAGAGCAATGGGGTAAGCTCACAGACGACGATCTTGATCAGATCGCGGGCAAGCGGGATCAGCTCGAAGGAAAGATTCAAGAACGCTACGGTATCCAGAAGGACCGTGTGCGGTCGGATGTCAATGACTGGTATGATCGCCAGACCTGGTAAGCGAAAGAGCGTCTTTCCAATCGACAGATTGTTGACGGTCCGGGCATTTCGCCCGATGCTAGGGGCTCCATACAAGCATGGAGCCCTTTCCATTTCGGGAAACGCTAGGAGGCTTTCCTTCACAGGCGAGCTCCAAAACTACGCCTTTACATAGACGCTATCCGCGCCGCTCGGATCGGCGCTGCTTGTGTGATTGTCTTCGGCGGCACCATGACGGCCGGCATCCCAGCTTCAAGACAAGCGGCCATGAACGCCTCGCGCGCCATAATGGCGGGTACGATTCCATTCAGCGCACGGCGACAGGTCTTCACCGCCCGATCGTGGCGCTCACCATGGCGTAATGGCCATTCGTTTTCGAGAAAGTCCAGCGCATCATAGATGCCCGTGAAAGTGCGCTCCAACCCGCATTGGAGTCGGACCGTCACTGGCCGGGTCCATGGAACATCGTTGAGCGGCATTTTTTCCTCCTTTCGATGCCACACTGATTCTCTCCTGCGGATGATATTGGAAGGGCGATCTGCGGCTTCAAGAGACAACTCGTCATCGACCTTCAAAAGCGAGGTGGAATTATATCCAGTCTGGAGGCGTTGGACGGATCAAGCCGGTGGCGCAGGAAGCTCTGAAGTTGTTCCTGACTCGGGCCCGAGGATCACGAGGAGCTAAATCCAGAATTCAATGCATCCTAAGCCGCGCTCTTGACTCAATCCCAAATGAGAACATAATGGGAACAAATTGCCGGAGCAACTACCGGCCGCGCAATTTCCATATCAGCAAATCAGCAGTTTGACCCCATATTTTTTGGGGTGTGGAGACGTATTGCCTCATGACAACCGGAGCCGCTCAGACAAATGAATCGCAATTCGATCAGGTCTCTTCCGTGCTCGAGCTCTTCGAAGGCAATGCTCCTGCGGCAATCGGCGCTCTGCTCGCCGAGCTGCAGTTCGTCCGCGGACAGCTGGCCCTCTGCCAGGCTGGAATGAGCGTCGGCTTTACCCGCGGCTGGGTTCCAAGTTTCGAAAGCGAAGGAGGAAGCAATGTTTGAATATTCAAGAGATCCGCGGCCAAGAAACGGTGTTCTCACCATAAGCCAGGACGAAGCGCAGGCGCTTTATGATTTCGTCGCCTATTTGGGCCGGCATGCCTTCGATACGTTCAGAGACGACCGGCCCGGCTTCCGTGGCAAGTCGCCGGACATGCTGCGCCATCTCGACAGGATGCGCGACCTGCTGGCGAACGTCATGGACTACCCGACCTTGGACGAGGAACTTTGCTGGGACGAGCCGAAGTGGCTCGCGACGGATGAGGTTCATGGCTTGCTGCTGACGGAGATTGGAAACCGGCCCGGGATCCGATTTCTCGAGATTCCGGTTTACTGGAATGACGAGCACAGATTCTTCGGGACACTTGCGCTTGCCGTCGATGACGAGGCCGGTGAAACCTGTGGTCTTTTCGAGGTCGAGGATCTCGCCGGCCAGCAGGTCAGTTGTGATCCCGGCTGGGCCCAATCCGGCGCCGATCTCGATGAGACGATCCGCATCTTCATCAGAGCCTTTCCGATGCAGCAATTAGAAGCGCGCAATGAGGAGTGCATCAACGAAATACTCGCAGCGAAAGCCGCCTGATCCGACAGGGATGTGCATCGGCGTATATGTACCTGGAGTCGGCCGGCGTAAAGGATGTCCCAGACAGCAAATCATCCTTTGCGCTGGCTCTTAAGGATTATAAAAATATCCCAGCGCCGCTAGATACTCCGGATGGTCTTGCAATTCTGAGGCTTTCAATAGGATCAGGGCCTTGCCATTAGTCGAATAGTAGTTGCCCGCCATTTGCGCGTTAGCACGCCATTCCTTTTCCCAACCCCCGTGGCCGCAGTTTAGGCCAACGGGAGAATCGGTAGAGTTGAAGACGTAACGCTCGAACATGTCTCTTGGTAGTGGGGTATTTCCCCATCTCCCATACTTCAATCCATCTGGGCCTATCAAATCCGATGGAAGCGCTGCGGCGCCGTTCCGTCGGATGCCTTCGGTTTGCGCCTCAGATAGCTGATAGATTACCGCTCCGCATACGCCTGTTCCGTTTGGCAGTTGCGTTGAACCGCGGGCGAGGCGTTGGTTTATCACAAATTGCGACGGCAGCAGGTAATTCCATCCATCTCTCGTGTTTCTGGGTAGGGTAGAGAAAGTGGCGAGCGCAAAAATGGAAACAACGAAGCAGGAGATCAGGATATAGGGTCGCACCCAACATCGCTCCCATTTAGGCTCGAACACTGCGCGTAAAACATTGATGAATCTGCCCTGAACTCAATCCGCGATTTGATATCTAGCGTATGAAACCTCTAGCTGGATCGCAATACACCCTGTGAAGGTCAAATTCACTGAAAGTTGCGCGACTTCACCTTCAACCTATCAATAATCCGATCAGGCTCATAGATCTCCCGCACCTTCATGACAGCCCGCTCGCGTGAATCCGGAGTTCCAGGCGCCCCATGGGCGAACTCATCGCCACGACCGGTCGGCAGCTTGAACGCCTCGTCACGATCGGCAAGCCCGGACAGATCGCCTGTCAGATCGAAGAGCTGCTGAGCGACGAGATGCACGACCTCCCCTTCCCGCTGGATGCGGCCATTGATCGCCATCATGCTGGAGCCGAGGACGACCTGCCTGCGGCGTTCGAAGAGTGTCGGCCAGACGACGACATTGGCCGGCCCCGTTTCGTCTTCGACGGTCAGGAACATGACGCCCTTGGCCGAGCCTGGCTTCTGCCGCACCAGCACGAGGCCTGCTGCCATCAGCCAGCGGCCGTCACGCGCCGCCATCGCTTCCTCGCAGGTGACGATATTGCGAGCGGCGAGATCCTTGCGCAAAAAAGCCAGCGGATGCTGACGAAGGGTGAGGCCGGTATGGCTGTAATCCTGAATGACGTTGTGCCCTTCCATCATCTGCCGAAGGCTGACCTCAGGCTCGCGCTGTTCGGCGATCGCCCGGTGCTCGCGCTCGGCCGCCGCGGCAAACAGCGGCAGTGGCTCGTCGCGCAGCGCCTTGATCGCCCAGAGCGCATCGCGGCGCTGCAACTGAAGCGACGGCAGGAAGGCGTCGGCTTCCGCAAGCTCGACCAGGGAAGCCGTCGGCACGCCGGACCTGCGCCAGAGATCATCGACGCTCTCGAAGGATTGATCGGCGCGGACAGCGACGATGCGGGCGGCATCGATTTGGGCGAGACCATGGACCATGCGCATGCCAAGACGAACGGCATGGCGGTTGCTGCCGTCGATCGGCTCCAGCGTGCAATCCCATCGCGAGCGGTTGATGCAAACCGGCCGAACCTCGACGCCATGCTTGCGGGCGTCGCCGACGATCTGGGCCGGCGCATAAAAGCCCATGGGCTGGGAGTTCAGCAGAGCCGCGCAGAATGCATCGGGATAATGGCATTTGACGTAGGATGAGGCATAGGCAATGAGTGCGAAGCTGGCGGCATGGCTTTCAGGGAAACCATAGGAGCCAAAACCTTCGAGCTGCGAGAAGGTCTTTTCGGCAAATTCGCGAGTATAGCCATTGCGCTCCATGCCAGAGACGAGCTTGTCCTTGAACCTCGAGACACCGCCGGTGAACTTGAAGGTCGCCATCGACTTGCGTAGCTGGTCGGCCTCGCCGCCGGTAAAGCCGGCGCAGACCATCGCTACCTTCATGGCGCTTTCCTGGAACAGCGGCACTCCAAGCGTCTTGCCCAGCACGGCTTCCAGCTCCGGGGTCGGATAAACGACCTCCTCCTTGCCTTCGCGCCGGCGCAGATAGGGATGGACCATGTCGCCCTGGATCGGACCGGGACGGACGATCGCCACCTGAATGACGAGGTCATAAAAGGTGCGCGGCTTCATGCGCGGCAGCATGGACATCTGCGCCCGGCTTTCGATCTGGAAAGTGCCAAGCGTGTCGGCCTTGCGGATCATCGCGTAGGTAGCTGGATCCTCCTGCTCGATACGCGCGAGATCGATCGGCCTGCCCTTATGCTCCTCGATCAGCCGAAAGGCCTTGCTCATGCAGGTGAGCATGCCGAGCGCCAACACGTCGACCTTCATGAACTTCAGCGCCTCGACATCGTCCTTGTCCCATTCGATCACCTGCCGGTCGGCCATGGTCGCGGGCTCGATCGGCACGAGATCATCGAGCCTGTCGTGGGTCAACACAGAACCGCCGGGGTGCTGACCGAGGTGGCGGGGCGCGCCCATCAGCTGCTGTGCCAGTTTTAGCGTCAAGGCGAGACGCCTATCGTCCGGATTGAGGTTCAGCTCGCGAAGGCTGCGTTTGGTTACCAGTTCCTCGGACCACGACCACATGCCTGAGGACAGTGCCTTGATCACGTCCTCCGGCAGGCCGAGCGCCTTGCCGACATCGCGGATCGCGCCCTTGGCACGGTAGCGCGTCACCGTCGCGCAAAGTGCCGCCTTGTCACGGCCATAGGTCCTGTAGATCCATTGGATCACCTCCTCGCGCCGTTCGTGCTCGAAATCGACATCGATGTCGGGCGGCTCGTCTCGCTCCTGGCTGACGAAGCGCTCGAAGAGCAGGTTGTTGGTCTCTGGATCGATCGAAGTTATGCCGAGGACATAGCAGACGGCGGAGTTGGCCGCCGATCCCCGCCCCTGACATAAAATGCCTTGGCTGCGGGCATAGCGGACGATCGAAAACACCGTCAGGAAATAGGGGGCGTATTTCATGGTGCGGATGAGATCGAGCTCGTGGCGGATCACCTTCAGCACCGATGGCGGCAGGCCCTCGGGATAGCGGTTCGGAATACACTCCCAGACATAATGTTCGAGGGATTCTTGCGCCGTCTTGCCGGGAAAAATGGCCTCCTCGGGATATTGGTAGGTCAGCTCCTCCAGCGAGAACCTGCAGCGTTCGACGATCTCGAGCGTGCGGGCGAGCGCTTCGGGATAGCGCGGAAAGAGACGTTCCATCTCTTCCGGCGGCTTCAGATAACGGTCGGCATGCCTCTCGCGCTCGAAGCCGATATCGTCGATCGTCGTCCTGTTGCGAATGCAGGTGACGATATCCTGCAGTTGACGGCGCGATGGTTCGTGGAAAAGAACGTCGTTGGTGACGACCGTCTTCACCTTGAAACGAACAGCAAGATTGGAGAGCTCATGCAGCCGCAGCTGATCGTTCGGCCGCCGGCGCAGGCAGAGCGACACATAGGCGCGATCGCCAAAAAGCTCTGCCATCTTCCTGAGCTGCAGGGCACAGGTCTCGTCGGCAAGATCCGGCATAAGGACGCCGATCAGACCCTCGGCATACAAGGCGATATCGTCCAGATGCAGGACGCAGTTGGCCTTGCCGCCCCTGCCCTTGCCGAGCGTCAGAAGCCGCGTCAGGCGAGAATAGGCAGCCCGATCCGTGGGATAGA
>JGI24740J21852_10000639_pt1 | contig 15124 bp, 12 predicted proteins | sample KBSCornC6_FD_21852 | JGI IMG/M metagenome (IMG submission 21852) | reverse complement strand
GGGGAGGACCACGGCCGGGGGAGGCGTTTGTCGTGATGATCGCTGCGCACCCGTTGACGGCGACCCGAGCCCGGCACGGTCGTCTATGCGGACCGAGGAGCGCAATACACCAGCTGGCTCTCCGGGCACCGGCCCCGCCAAGCCAACCTCCTCGGATCGATGGGCAGAGACGCGTCCAGTGTCGACAACGCGCTCATCGAGAGTCCTGGTCAACGATGCAACGCGAGCTGCTCGACCGCACGTCCTGGGATTCGAGGAGCCAGCTCGTGTCGGCGATGTTCGAGTGGATCGAGGGCTTCTACAACCCGCGCCGCCGGCACACCAGCCTCGGCGATCTCAGCCCCGCCGACTACGGAGCACTTCACACCACCGCAGAAATCGCGGCATGATCACCACACAAGAACCGCTCGGGAGACCGGGTCAGGCTCCTCTATGAACGTATAGAAGTCCTTGACCGCGACATCGCCATGGACAGAACGCGCACCTTGCCCCGTAATGCGATCACGCAGACGAACTTGGCTAGAAGTGCTGACGAATCGGCGCAAGATGGTGCGCGGGGACGATGTGATGTCGACGGCCCACCTGGCTCGTTAAATCGATGGACTCATACCATCGCCGCACCGATCGCTTCGCGCTGGCGTCGCTGGCCACGTGATACATACGTCCCACGGGTGCATCATGACACGCCCCTCCGACACCGACCGTCTCTCGCGACCGCCGAGATATCAGCTCCGCCTGCTGCTCGGCGTCGGCCGATTTCCTCGAACGACCGCGACGACGGTGCTGGAGATCACCACGTCTTGGTCGTCGCGCCTGTGCGCCACCCATATCGATTGGTCGAGGCGATCGAAGATGACGTCCCGATCCGAGGTGAGATCAAGAACCAGCAGCTGCCCGAACGGGACGTTTGCGGCCTGATAGGAGACGGTCTGCGGCAGGTACGCGTTCTCGAGTTCGCCACGGCCTGCACGCTTGAGTTCCCTTTTGACCTCGGTGACGTAACGGGTCCCGTCGTTGAAGTAGAGGACAACGTCGGCACGCCCGCCTGCGATGCTCGACACTTCGACTGCTGACCGGCCCGCTAGGTCACTCATGCTGAGGTACCCGTGCAAGGACTCCTGCAACTCTCTCTCGAGAGGCGGATCTTGCTCTTTCGAGAGCGCGGCGGTGAACGAAGGGCGCATCTCGAGAATGTGCGCTAGGAACTTCACGGTCGAGTGCACGAGCGACATGAAGTCCTTCTCGACATCGCCGCGGAGGGCCGAATTCTCCGATAGTTCCGCATGCAGTCTCGTCAGCAGATCTTGCTGGGTTTTGGGAGCGGTCGACAGCGCCTCGGCGTGGCTGCGCGAGCCAGACATCGACAGACGTTGCGAGAGAAGGTCTGCCCAACGTTGGGCAGTGTCTGCATCGCCCTTGCGGATCAGTTGACTGCGTTCGAGCCGATCCTTCACAGGGATCAGCTCTGTACTCATCAGCGACCACATCCTCCTGGGGACACCGAGCGTGCCGACCGGCGACTTCTCGAGTACAGCGAGGGTCTCCGCAAGGCTCAGCCACTCGAGTGGATCGCGTAGCTCATTCGCGGCTTCGGCGCTGGCATATGTGCTGTTCGTCGCGCGTCCGAATGCGATCTTGGTGATGTCGTCTCCAAGTAGTTGAATGGCCCATCCATCGCCCCACAGCGCCTTCGAACGCGCGCGTAGTGCTTGCTTCACCAAACGCTCGACTGTCCAGCAGGCCTTAGAGAGCGTCCCGAACTCTGGGTGGGGACGACGCATGCCGGCGATGACATCCGCCAACGTGGAACGGATCAGCGGAGTGGCGCCGGCGAGACTCCACTCGAAGCCCTCAGTCGTCCTGACGACAAGACCGGAGCCGAGCAGCGCTTCCTGGACGTGCTCATCGACGTGCCGAAGCTCGTGTTCTTCACGCTCGTCCTCGAACATGAAAGCGTCGATTGCGGCGCAGGAGGATTCGCCGAGCTCTCGAAGGGCTTCGGCGATGACGATCTCGAGCGGAACGCCTTCTGCAGTGGCCTCGTTGCCAAAGGTCCTCGCACCATCTTCCTGGTGGGCGGGTGGCGTCACCTGCTTCGCCTCCCGGAGTATCTGGCTGCCGGGAACGGTCGGGAACGTGATCTTTGGCCGACGCGAGAGGAGCACTACGCGGGCCCCTCCGTCCCGATCCGAGATGACGCGTTCTCGCAACCGACCAAGGCTGGGAGCCCCGGGCTCCAGGAGCGTCTCGACATCAGTGACGAGGCGCAACACGCCATCGATTTGGGGCGCTTCTAAATAGTCCATCACAGACACAACGCTGTCCATCTTCGGCGCGATAGCCTCGCGTGCGCGCGGGTACGCTGCGCCGAGGTGCACGAAGAGTATGTTCCAGCGGGCGCACTCTTGCAGCAGGTCCTCCGCCCACGCGTCTGTGGCTGACGACAGTTGTTGCATCGCGTCGGTGCTCACGCGAGTTCCAGAAGCACACTCAACTCATCTGCCCCATCCACGGATTGCAAGACCCCAAGGTTGCGGAGTCTGCGGGCGGCCTCCGGCTCATCCGTGACAAGTTCCGCGATCTCATTGGGGTGCTCCCGCATGAGTTCGAGGACAACGCCTTCCACCGGATAGTACCGGTCGACGTGGTCGAGCATCTCGCGGACATGACCGCGTACAGCGACAGACCAATCGTCGTACTGGAGCAGGACCATGGCTCTTGTGATGCGGCGACGCATGACATCCATTGGCAGGTTAGCAACCACTGTCGAGGCGAGGTTTCGATACAGATACGCGTGGCCACCCGACGCTTCATACAAGGCCTGCAGGGCGCCCGGATCTATCGAGATTCCCATGCGGGCGCCCAGGTTCGTTGCGAGCCGGTCTGCTTCGGCAGATTCGAGAGGTCCGACATATCGCAGCTTCGCCCAGGAGAAGAGCGGGTTCGGTCGTCCATACAATCGCCCGCTTTCCAAGATGGCGCTGGTCAGGCCGGAAAGCAGGAAAGTGAAGTTCGAACTCTCCTGAACGACGCCTCGCAGGGCAGCGAGCAACTGAGAAATTCGTGGCATTGGCCCCTCGGCCACATCGACCCCGGCAGGCGTTAAGTACTCGATTTCGTCGAGCATGATCAGCAGGCGGAGCCCATCTTGATCCAGCTTCCTCGCAAGCGTCTGTAAGGCGTTCTTGAGCTGCAGGATGGTCGGACGTTCGGGTATTCCGGCTAGTTTGCTGGCACTAAGTTTCCGTTGGCGTAGTTCGTCTAGCAAGCGCCTCCGAATGTCGGCGACGATGTCATCGACGGGATCTTCGGGTGGCGACGGGTAAGTTTCAAGATCGATGAGAACCGAGATCACGTCGTCGTCGATGAGGTTCTCGCGGAGCTGGTAAAGGACGCTCGTCTTGCCGGCCTTGCGGAGCCCGAAAATTCCGGAAACGCTCTGGCTAAGTACGTCCTCCCGCAGCGTCTGCAGCAGCGTCTTGCGGCCGAAAAATGTGGCTCCGGAAACAGGTGTCGTTTCGTTGAAGAGATCCCTGACGTGCAGGTGCTCTCTCAGCAGAGAGACAAGACCGAGGGGGTTCTCTTCATCGAAGGTCCATGGAATGGCGAGGCGACCTGGGGCTGACCAGTCATCAAGCTTCAACTGTGTGCGACGATCCTTCGACCAGATGAAGACGACGTCCGGGGTGACGTTGCCCTTTAGTGACCGAAGCTCCTCGAACGCGGCTTCGTACGTGCGAACCTGGAGATCGGGGTAGGGGGTGTAAAGCACCATGACCTCGCGGGTGAAGCCGAAAGCTGATTCGATGGCACCACTAAATCGCACGAGTGCGACTGTCGATCCGTTCAGGACGGCGTGCTTGGCGGGAGCAACATGGACGAACTGGGACCCTAGGCGAGCAAGCGCTCGGCGTTGCCCTTCGATAACTGAGAACCTCTTTTCGGCCCTGCTGATTGCGCGAAGGAGGTCAGGTTGGGTGGGTACTTTCACGGCGCCGGAATGCCACCCGAACTCCCGACTTGAGGGCGCTGCTGGGTCGGCCGCCAGAATGGCTGCTGCGTCAGGCTCGGTTGGCACGCTCGAATGCGCATCGCTGTGTGCTTCATTCAGCTCTGGGCGTGGCGCCACCGGTCGTCGGCGTACAGGCGAGGGAGGCTTTTGACGCGGGGGAACGCTGGATCCGAACGAAGCCCGTAGACGGCGCGCGACCGGGGGCTCAATGGTAGAGGAAGGGCTTTTGACAAACTCGCCCATTTCCTTCAAGCGCCGCAGCAATTCACGCGCGTCCACTCCAAGCTCGGACGCGATCTCGTGAACGCGTGGCTTCCCTACCAAGGTATATCCCTTATCTCGTTGGGCTCTCTATGTCGCATCCACCCTGCGCGGATTGATGCTGCTCTCAATCGCAATCGGAGCATATCGGCTTCGAGCGGCAACAAGGGAAGGCGGAGCAGTGAACCAGCGTCAGGCGCTGACAACTCGTGGGCGCGGCGGGCTTCGACGGACGACCTCGTACCGGTCGCGACCGGCAAGGCGCAGCCTGCCGAGATCGTGCTGCGCGAGAAGAGGTACTGCGGAGCGCCGCCATCGGATCAACCTCTAGCCTGGTGGTGCTCGGTGCACAGCACGGAGACCCACAGGTTAATCACGTACTGAGCACCTGGTGCACCACACACCTCGCATGTCTCGATGCTCTCCCACTCCGCGGCGCGGATCGTCGCATTGAACTCTTCGTTGTACTCGCTGACCTCGTCCGCCGGTGCAGCGTGGAACGACAGTGAACCGAACTTCGACTTGCACTGTTGCAGGACGTATCCCGGTGCGATCGCGCTCAGGTGAGCGTCGAGTCGGGCCAGCAGGGGGTACCAGCCGGGGCTGACGTCGAGGATGGGTGGCCAGCCTGGCGCGATACGGTCGATCAGGCGCTGCATGTCGGGTGGGTACTCGCTCTGTTCCATCGTGCCGATCACTCACCTTTCGATCGCGTGTCTGCGATGGGCCGTTCCACACGTTCGCATCCATTCATAGTCGCGGGGTCCGACATTCCGTTCTCAAGCCTCGGCCTCCCTTCAAGACGTGCCAGTTGTCGGTGCCGCGATCGTTCGCGGAACGCTCGGCCGACCCGCAAGCTCCGTGTGACGCCCTTGTCGAAGCTGATGAGTCCCCGCCGGCGCCAGTCGATGGTGACGTGACCTCGGAAAGCCGCGACAGCGCGTCGCCGCTCGATGAACTCGATCTCTCGAGGAAAGGGTACAGGTAGGCCATGACTGTCCGGCATGAGGTGCGTGAACAGTTCGGCGAACGTCGGGCCGACGCCCGTGCGTTGCCGCGCCTGCGCGATGAAGATCGCCGCAGCCAGCGCCCATTCATCACTCGTGTCGTCGCCCGTGAAGGACTCGAACATGTATGCCCACTCGGCAGGAGGTGGTACTTCGGTGCCTCGCCACCAGATGGGGTACGAGTCGGATGCCATGGCCGCAGTCACATTCGCTGCACGGGCCTCGCCCGCGACGCGACCGGCAGTCATCGGGCTGGGCAGCACACGTGCAAAGAAGCGAGGAGTTCGATGGGGCAGTGATTGTTTCGTATGGCCTCCGAAATTATGCCATACGAATTAGGCCGTATGAGTGTGCCAGTCTCGCAACGCTGGGGAGGTGGCCCGCCGAGACGACACCGCTGACGAGGGGTGGGCGATCTACGCGCAGCGGCTGGCGACGACTCTTCGACGTGCTCGAGAGGACGCGGGACTGAGCCAAGAACAGGTGGCTTATCGCGCGGGGCTCACGCGCTACACATATCAGAAGTACGAGAAGGGTGAATCGAGACCCGGGACTCTGGCGAACCCGACGCTGCGCACGCTCCTGACGATCGCACAAGTACTCGGCGTCGTCATCGAAGACCTCATCCCCGAGGATGTGCCTGATCTCCGGAGTCGGTGAAGGACGTCGTTTCGGTCTGCCCGGCTTGGAGATGAGCGCCAGCTTCGCATGCAGGGCAGCTGGAGTCGCTGGATCGGCTCGCCACCGTCGCTTCCCAGACGTGCCCATGCGCGCAGCGCCAATTGACCATGCGTCTCGACGAGGCTTTTACTCGGTCTGGTGAACCGGCGTTGGTCGCGTCCCACTCCGCGGCGAGATCCGGCCTCAACGTCTCAAGGTCGTCTACCCCCGGAACAGCTCGGTGTCCGAAGCAGCTTGGGCAGCCGGCGGGGCGCTTGCTTGTTCGGCTGGAGATCGTCGCCTCCCAGATATGCCCTTCCGCACACTTCCACTTCACGCGACGATCCGAACCCGCGCTCACTTCCTGCGGGCGCAGCGTGTTCGACGCATCCCACTCGCGGGCGAGCTCGGGGTGGAGCGTGGCTAGGTCGGTCTCGCCGGGCGTCACGCGATGGCCCGAGCAATATGGGCATCCTTGGCCGGCACCTGACCGCGCATAGACCGGTGCCTCCCACACATGCCCGGCGTCGCATTGCCATGTGACCTTCTTCCCCGAGTTGGGACGTACGTGCTCCGGGCGAAGCTCATTGCTGTCGTGCCACTGCGCGGCGAGATCGGGACGGAGAGTTGCAAGGTCGGAGACACCGGGCAGCGCACGCTTTCCGGCGCAGTAAGGGCAACGTGTGCCGTTCGTGCGATTGGCGATTGCGGCCTGCCAGTTATGTCCGCATCGGCCGAGCCACCAGACCCGTTTGGTTGTGCGTGCGCTGATGGTGTTCGGACTCAGTTTGCCGTTGCGCTCGTGGTCCCATTCGGCCGCCAGATCCGGGTGAAGCGTGGCGAGGTCTGTCTCGCCCGGCGTGGCGCGGCTGCCTCCGCAATAGGGGCATCCGGAACCGTTCCGCGCCCTGTTGTTGATAGTCGCAATCCACCGGTGCCCCTGGCTGCAGATCCATCTGATGCGGCGGTTGGATCCCGGGCCCACGTGGTCAGGGTCACCGGCGTTGGCTCCGGGAGATGTGTCCCACTCTGCCGCGAGAAGGGGGTAAAGCGTTCCGAGGTCGGCTTGCCCTCGCCAGGTGGAAAGGCCAGAACAGTACGGACAGCCAGCAATCGCTCTCACGTACGGCGTCGACTCCCATGAGTGCCCTGCATCACAGACCCACCAGGCCTTCACGGACGTGCCTAAAGGTCCCCATGGGTCGCGAGCATGATCATTGCGGGCCCAGTCCCATTCCGCGATGGCGTGTGGGCGTCGCTGGATCCACAGGGGGTAGTTCGCTGTGACATCGATGATCGCTGATGTCTCGACGATGTCTCGCGGTACATCCAAAGGATCCACGCGTGTCGCTCGAATCTCGCGACGCAAGGGGCGAAGCCAAAGCACGATCCGCTCGACCAGCACGTTGATGGGTGCCCACCCGGACGGCAAGGTCGCCGCGATCGCCTGACGGAGATCATTTGAGGAGAGCGCGCGCCAACGCTTGACGGTGCTCGCGTTCGAAAGGATTCCCAGCAGTACGACTGTTTCGGGGTAGAGCGCAGCTCGGCCGCGGACCTCATGATCATCGAGGCAATGTGACAAGTCGGGAATCCAGCCGTCGGGCCGGGTCAGCCATGCGTTGTCGCGCACCATCTCCCAGACTCGCCCATGCAGGCGGGCGCTGACGCGGCCCGCTGTGACCATGCGTCGGAACCGGCGCTCGGCGTGGGCTTGGGCTTTGGCGCTGTCCCACGGGATGACAACTTGCGACTCTGGGGTCGAGCCGACGCCGGTCCACACTAATTGGCCTGGGTGGCGGAGACACCAGTTCTCCCGATCGTGCGGAATCTGCTCAACGCAGTCTCCGGCAGCGCACAGTCGGCAGAGAAACCGTTGCGGATATGCGATGTCGGGATCAGGCTGAGCCTGGCGCATCAACCGCCGGTAGTGGCCTTCTGGGCGGCCCGCGGCGGCCTCGATGGTGTCCGCCGCCACAGCTCCATCGGCCCACACCTGGTAGCGGTACTGGTGAGACGCGGACTTCAGGCCCCGCTCGACGAAGAGGAGCGGAATGCCTGCGGCCTGGCATTGACGGCGGGCGTATGAATGCGCGGACTCGAAGCGATGCCACTTGGGCCGGATAGCCCACGCCTGTGCGTTGGTCATGCTGCGTCGACCAGGTCGGAGATCTTGACGGTGTGGCGAATCGGTGTGGTGCGCCGGAGGGCGTCGATGACCGAGAACAGCCGTTCGCGGGTCACGAGTTCGTCGTTGCGATCGGGGTCGTCGAGAATCGAGGCGACCAGGCGCTCGACGATCATCGCGAGCACGGCGAGGCGGCCGTTTGCGGCAGCGTGGAGTGCTGGGGAGTTGCGTGTGAGAGTGCCTGGGACGTGCTCGCAAAGTGGGAGGTTACGATCGAAGATCGCGACCCAGCGTCGCCATAGGGCGAGCCCTTGATCGGTTCTGATGTCGACCTGGCGGAGCTCAACCATGTCGCATCGCATCGTGACCTGGAGCCCGTGGCCTGTTCCGAACGCCTTACCGCTTCCGAGGCTGATCCCGACGAGTGCGACCGTCGCGGACGACTCGTTCTGAAGAGCCTTGATGACGCTGGAAGGTTCGCTCCCGCCGAGATTGTGGGCTTCGTCGATCACGAGCAGCTTCGTGTCGTGAATCTGCAGGAGCTCGACGGTCCGTCGCCGGAGGTCTTCGGTCGTGATCTGTGTCGGCAGGCTGACAGTCGGGGCAAGGAACCTGACGATCTGGGACAAGAGCGCTTTGCCGGTGGCGTGGTCCGTCACCTCGACCCAGACGACTGGCACTTCACCGTTGTCGGCATATTCCGGGCTCCGTCTGGCGTGTTCGTGTTCGACGGAGCGCGCGAGTAGCAGCGCGAGTTCGGTCTTGCCGTAGAACAGCGGGGCTGAGATCATCAGCCCCCTGCGGGAGTTCTTGCGTCGGGGGTTGGATGCGATGAGCTTTGCGAGGATGTGAGCACTGAGATCTTGTTCTGGGGTTGGTACCCGCAGCGTCAGACGCATGAAATCTTCGCGAGCCTCGTCATAGAGGCCGCGCTCGAAGTTCGAGAGCGCGGCATATTCGGCGAAGGTGAGCGACGGCGGCGCGTCCGGCAGCAGCGTCAGGGCTTCACGAAGCCCCGGGAGAGTGGTCTTGCGGTCGTGCTGCGGCGCGGCTGGCTCGAGGATCATGAACGGACATCTTTCATCGTCACGATGTCGTAGGCAGGAGAGTCCCAGTCGATGTCGTCGACGTCAACCGGGTCGGCCCACTCGCACAAGTCGATCGGCACCGGCTCGGACGGGGGAACATCTACGTCCCGTCCATCGTCAGACTTGGCGGCGGCCTCACGAAGGTAACGCTTGCGTGCCCGCTTGTCGCTACGCGCCCGCCGCTCGATCTCGTCCAGGAACTCCGCTGTTCTCGGTGGGTCTGTGGGCGCGCCAGTACCGAAGCGCTCGACGAGCTTCACCTGAGCCTCGGCGACCATCCAGGCGCTCCGGTCCTCGATCAGCTTGTCCCAGCATTCGATCCACTCACCGGTTTCGGGATGCTGGACCCAGACGGCGTTGGAGTTGTAGGGGTCGTACCGGATGTCGAACTGGCGAGCCCGTCGTGATCCGGCCGCAGCGCCCGTGAGCGAGCGATTGCGCAGGTCGGCTAGGAACGGTGAGTCATACGTGCGGTTGCGGAAAGCGATCCCTTCGTTGCTGATGACGCGCGGCGCGGTGGGAAGTAGCGCGAAGAAGTCCTCTGCGCGGAAGGGCAGCTGAACGCCAGGGCCGACTTCGAACAGTGCCGCGTACATCTGGTTTGGTGTCCATCTCCGGCCGGGGAACAGTGGGGATATCAGTCCACCGTGCTGCTTGTTCAGGAACACTGTCGTGATCCAGACGTCGAAGGCTAGTCGCACGGAATCGAGGGTCAGGATTGGAACGTCGCGCTTTCCGCGGTTATGAACGGCATTGCCCGTAGAACCGGCCAGCCAGGTGGCGAAGTCTGACGAGGTAGTGCCGAAGTTGCGCTCGACGTGAGGCTTGACGGTTGCGTTGTTGGGTGGGGCGAGTACGAGATGGATGCCAAACGCCCTGCACGCCGCCTCGAAGGTTGCAGACCTGAAGTCAGCGCCGCCATCCACGGTGATCGAGTGCGGGAAGATCCACGGGACGGCGAGGGAGTCGTCGTCGAGGTATGGGTTGATTTTCTTCATGAGCTCGACTGGCAGCGTTGCCGAGCCAGCCAGGGTTGCGGCAGCGGAGCCGGGAATAGCCCTTCGTCCGACGATCGCCCGCGCTAGCAGCAGTGCGTGGTCGTAGCCGTTGGGCGAATCAGCGTGGATCGCCCAGGCCAACGGAACTCTGCTGCCTACGCAGAAGAGGGCAGTTGCCGTGGGTCGGAAAGTGTTGCCTTTCTCATCCCACACCTGTACGTCCAGCTTGGTAGAGTCGATCTCGCAGACTTGGCCGAGCCTATGCGCGTTGCCTGAGAAGTACTCGCGATCGGGGCTATTGGAGGCGGTGCGGCGGGTCGTTGCCTTCCCGAAGCTGTAGCGGCCCGCGTCGCGTTCATTGATATACCCCTGGAGCGTGGTGCCCTTGATCTCGCAGATCGGGTCGCCCGGGTACATGGCCTGCAAGGCCCGACGAATAAGCTCGGCGCAGTGGCGCCGGCTGCTTGTCGACATATTGACTCTGCTGTCGAGTTCGCGGTCGATGATAGCCACCAGGCGCGGATCTGCCTTCGCGATCATCAACCGCTTCTTGCCCTTCGGGTGCAGCCGCGCGTCTACTCCCGGAACACCTTCCGATCGGTACACCTTCCAGAAGTCGAATAGCGCCTTTCGTTGCCGTCCTAGAGAAGTGCCGGCCAATTCTGCGATTTTTGAAGCGATTCGCTGCTCCTGTGTCGTCTGGGAAGGGTCGTATTGCGGTCGCGGTGCCGTCGCGGTCGGCTCCATGGGAACGCCACGAAACACCTCCAACAGGTGCTTCTCCATGTCGAGCACATCGGCCGGCCAGTCGCCTGAGATCCTTCGAAGAGGAGTATCCGAGTTGCGCCGGGCTGTGCCGGCGTGCGAGAGCAGCTCTGGCATCGAAAGACTCAGCCAATCGTCGGCCGTCCCGTCGCGACGGAGCCTAGCCTCGATCCCGCGGCGGACGCTCTCCCAGACCCAGACCTCACCGTCGATCTCGACGGCGTCGCCGAGACGAAGCTTGTACTCCTCAGACATCACGCTGCCTTTCGTCCAGGTATCGAAGCTGCAGTGGTGAAGACGGTTTCGCTGCTGAAGACCGCAGCCAGATCCAGGTTGAGCAAGCGTCGCCACGCCATGTTGTCGACCCATGCGCACGCGAGAGGAGGGCAGTCGGCGGCGACGATTCGGCATAACTCCCCGCGCGGACGGCCGCCGGCGGCGAGCTCCAGGATCCGCGATTCTGTCGCGGGCGCGGGGCGGCAACGATCGTGGCGCGACGCCGACAGGCAGTCGAGGTTGGCTGTTGCGCGGTTGTCATGGCCCGTAAGCACCTTGTAGCGCCAACCCAGTGTGCCGCAGATCGTTGCCGTTTCATCAAACTGGACGCGTGCATGTTCATCAATGCGCTCCGCAGGACGCACATCGAAAAGCCCCAAACTTCCGTCAGCGAATAGAGCCAGCAGGTCAGGTACGTGCGAGTCCCCGGAAAGTCTCGTTCCGTGCCCGAAGGTGAGGGCGAGTGGCTGCGACCACAGCCGCTCCACTTGCCCGCTGTAGTCCAGCCAGAGGACTTCCCAGCGCTCCAGCTGAGACTCGCACCACACGTGAGATCCAGTGCGCTGCCAGTAATACATGGCCGGGGTGAACCGATGGCGGACGCCCTTCGACTTGCGAACCCTCATGGGGTCGATCCCTGCCCAGTCCCTGTCGCCGAGCTCTCGATCGACGACTGCCCACTCGTGGATCCCGGCTATCGTCCGGCCAATGTCTGTGCGAGGGATCCAGTGCAGTTCGGTAGACGACGTGTGCCGTCGGGGGTTGATCGGCTTTGCCTCATCTACTGGCCGCATCGCAGCCCCTCTCGCACATGATCCGCGTTCGGATGATGCGAAGACGAAGGGGCTACCGGAGCCCCATCGCTCCTGTATCTGCTGCTGATGTTCCTCCCGAGCGAGCCGGTCACGTCGGTAGGCATCGGCGTTTCCTGACACACGGTGTCACGACAGCAAGGCCGTGTGTCATCTAAAGGCCGGTTGTGTCACCGCAACGCGTTCTCGACAGATCCGACCCTTGACATCCGGATCCACTCGTCATAATCTACAACCAAATGGTTGTACGAGATGAACTGAGCGATGAACAGACCGACCGTGTGTTCCAGGCCCTGGCGGCGAGCACGCGGCGCGACATCCTGCGCCGCACGATCACCCAGGAGCAGACCGTCTCCGAGCTCGCCCGCGACTACGACATGTCGTTCGCGGCGGTGCAGAAGCACGTGGCGGTGCTCGAGGCGGCCGAACTCATCGTCAAGCGCGCCGAGGGACGCGAGCGGCTGGTCCGCGCGAATCCCGAGATGATCGCGCGCGCCCGGGCTCTTCTCGCCCGCTACGAAGACCTGTGGAGAAGCCGCATCTCGCGCCTCGACGACCTGCTCGCCGAGGACTCCGGCCCCGACACCGACCCCGGATCCGCGCCGCGCGGATCCGCACCTCATCCGAACGACACAGAAGGAGAGTGACATGCCTGTCACCGACGTGAGCACCGATCCCGAGAACCTGACACTGACGATCCTCGCCGACTTCGCCGCCCCGGTGGAGCGGGTGTGGGCGGCGTACTCCGACCCGCGCCAGCTCGAGCGCTTCTGGGGCCCTCCGGGGTGGCCGGCGACGTTCACCGAGTTCGACCACACGGTCGGCGGCATCGCGCAGTACCGGCTCGACGGTCCGCGCGGGGAGAAGTCGTCCGGACGCTGGGAGTTCACCCGCATCGAGGCGCCCACGCTGTTCGAGGTGCTCGACTCGTTCGTCGACGACGCCGGGCAGCCGATCGACGGCTTCCCTGCGATGCGGATGACTCTGGAGTTCTCGCCGTCCGACGGAGGCACCCGGATGACCGGCACCAGCTACTTCGACTCGGTCGAAGCGCTCGAGCAGGTCGTCGCCATGGGCGTCATCGAGGGCACGAAGATGGCGATGAGCCAGCTCGACAGCGTGCTGCAGGACCTGCGCGAGTACGCGCAGGGCAAGGGCACCCGGCTGGAGCTGCTCGACGACACCCATGTGCGCATCACCCGGCTGGTGGAGGGTCCGCGCGAGCTGGTCTGGCGGGCGCACCACGAGCCCGAGCTCATGAAGCAGTGGCTGCTCGGACCCGACGGCTGGGAGATGACGGAGTGCGTGATCGCGACCGAGCCGGGCCAGGTGTACCGCTACTCCTGGGCTCCCGTCGGCGACCCTTCGACAGGCTCAGGGCAGGCACGCCAGGCGTTCGGCTTCGAGGGGGAGGCGCTGCTCGTCGACGCCACGCGCCGCGCCGTGACCACGGAGAAGATGCAGGGCACTGACGGCCCCGTGACGCTGAACGACCTCAGCTTCTACGAGGAGGACGGCACCACGCTGATCACCCTCCTCGTCGAGTACCCCGACGTCGAGACCCGCGACATGATCCTGGCCACCGGCATGGTCGACGGCATGGAGGCCTCGTACGCCCGCATGGAGGACCTGGTCCTGGTCTGACGCGCGTTCGCACCGCGAGAGATCCCGGTCGTCCCTCCCGCATGGGAGCGGATCCGACCGGGATCTCTTGCGCGCCGGCTTGCCGCGAGGCGGAGGCGGGCTTCGACGGCTCCCGCGACACGGTACCGTCGAGGGATGTCCGCCTTCGTGGTGAAGATCCTCCTCGTGCTGGCCGTCCTGATCCTGGTGGCGGCCGCCGTGTCGAGGATGCGAGGGCGTCGATCCGTGGGGCCCGTGCGGCAGCGCATGCCCAAGCTCGTCCTTGTCGTCGGCGCGCTGTTCGTCGCGGTCGGCGGGTTGATGGCGCTGGCCTCCTTCACGGAGAAGAACACCGACGGCATGCTGTGGCCCATGCGCATCGCGTCGCTCGTGATCGGCCTCGGCGGCGTGGCGTTCCTGGTGATGTACCGCAACTTCTACGTCGAACTGCGCGTCGACGAGGTCGCGTTCCGCACGATCTGGGGGCGCGAGGCCGTCATCGCCTACGCCGACATCACCGACTACTACGTGCGCACCTCCGGCGGGCAGCTGCAGCTCACCGTGCGTGCGGCGTCCGGCCCGCGGCTGCGCCTGAATCCGCGCATCTACGATCTCTCGCCGCTGCTGCGCGCGAACGAGTTCCGGCAGCACAATGGGCGCTGGCCGCTGCGCGGCGAGATGCACGGCGGAACGGGCACGGTAGCGCGCTGACGCGGCCCGTCTAGCCGGATCCTGACACTTCCTGACCGCGAGACTGCATCTCGGCGACGAGACTGCAGTCCATGCGTGCAGTCTCGTCGCGCAGATGCAGTCTCGCGGTTCGGCGCGAGGACGACGTCGGCGGGGCGTGGTTCGATGGCGGCATGGACACCTCGCTCGGGCTGCGCAACGAGACGCGCACGGTCTGGGCGACGGCGCTGTGCTTCGCCCTCGGCACGATCGCGGGGCTCGTGGTGCTGCAGGGGCTGCCGCGGCCGCTGACCGGCCCCGGGTCGTTGAGCCAGCCCGTCGCGGTGATGGCCGGTGTCATCGCGGCGGCCGCGTTCGTCGTCAGCACGGTGCAGCATCGCCGCGGTGAGACGGATCCGATGCCGCCGTGGCAGACGACCGTGTCGCATGTCTCCGCGGTCGCCCTGACCGTCGCGTTCGCGGCGGTGACCGCGTTCGGGGTGCTGCTGGGCGGCGTCGTGTTCGGAGCCGGCTTGCACGACTTCACCGCCCCGCCACTGGGTGGCGCGCTCGTCGCAGGCGTCGCGGCGGCGATCGGCGGACGCTTCGCCTATACGGCCGGCATCGGGATCCGCACCCGGGATCTGGCGACGCTGCTGTTCGGGTTCCTCACGATCGGCACGCTGTTCGCGATGGCGACCGCGTCGGATCCGCTGTGGTGGCAGCAGAACTTCTCGCAGCTCGGGCTCGGCGTCCGCGGCTGGGCGTTCAACGGCACCCTGGTCGTGGCGGGGCTGCTGTTCGCCACGGTCGGCGCCTACATCG
>JGI24740J21852_10000637_pt1 | contig 15135 bp, 17 predicted proteins | sample KBSCornC6_FD_21852 | JGI IMG/M metagenome (IMG submission 21852) | reverse complement strand
TGTGAAAAGAAACTTGTTACCCTTCTGGTCTTCCTGATATCTCAGATTAAACGGCCTATCAATTTGCTGTTCATTAAAACTGGCAAACCCTCTGACATAATATTGGGTGATCTGCTGTTGTGTATCGATCATCTGGATATAAAACTCTGCCCCTGTCAGCTCCAAAATTCGCTGTTTAGGTATGATGATCAGCGCAAGGTCCTGCAGATCATCAGACATCTGAATAACGTCCGTTTCAGTTAGTCTACAGCTGTGGTAGGTGCCGTTAACTTGATTGAATATCTTGTCAAGAACGATCTCATCATATGTGAATTCTCTATCAAATTTCTTCCCTGTTAAACAATGTTTGGCTGTAAAGATGTAAACGTACTCCAAATCTCGCCCGGGAAAAAAAAGCAATGCTGTTCCAATTTCATCCTTACATTGGATCCTGATGGTTGCGATTTGGCTTACTTTATTGTTCATTGTAAATCCTCCGTTAATGGTAGAAAATTGAGAGAAACATGGCGGTTACCGTTTTCAGGAAACGTGCAGCGAAAATTATAGAGGTTGTTTGGATCGCTGTCCACGGCAAAGATTTGCCTGAGTGCCGGGGTACTACACGGAAAAACAAACTGTATCTCGCGTTGCGGACGCCCGTGTCGCGTCAACACCCTTACGAGGGTCTCTTTATCTGGATGACAATTTCTAGTGCCATTGCCCGTTACCAAAAATGTATCTGTATCGATTAGCTCTAACAGTTCAGTGCTCGTGTTAGCTTTGCTACCATGATGTCCAAGCTGCACGAAGGCGGGCTTTAGGGGCACTTTAGTAGTAACGCCCAACCGCCGTAAAGACCCGGATATCACTGTTGGATGACTATCACCCAATAGCAGCGTCTGGATTCCATGAAAATCCAACAGCAAAGCAATAGAGCTGCCGTTCCACGGATTGCTATCTTCGTTGAATACTCCGTTTCGCAGCTTTTCAATTTTGATCATGTAATCTGAATGCTCGGCCTTTTTCCCAAGCTTTCCCGTGCGCTCAATGTCTTGCCACAGAGCATCTGCCACGGCCGCCTTGGCAGGCGTAGGTGATAGTATTGTAATTTTTAGGCCCCAGAAATCTTTTTGACCCATCTCTGTCGTAATTCCTCCTTCTCCTTCCAAACCTTCTCTAAGCAAAAGCTCTCGAAACTTAACTCCTTGGCCAACGCCAAGCTTCCCTGCCCCCTCGCTAACAAATAACGGCGACGAATTGAACCAGAATTTTCGCACGGCAGGCTTTTTATCGTGGATTTTACGATCTCTCATGTATCCCAGCACAGCACCGATATGGTCAAGGTCGATATGGCTGATTACCCACAAATCAATATCTTCAGTTTCCGATAGGCTTTGAATCAAAGGGCCGAAACCATTTTTGTACTGTTGTCCATATCCGCCATCGATCAAGATGTTATGCCAGTTCTGATCATCCCCTAAAAACCTTACCCAAATTGCGTCGCCCCCACTAACATCCAAAAAAGAAAAATTCAACTTGTGTCCTTTAGAAATAATATCCATTGTGGTTTACTTCGTTATTTATAATTCTGGTTATGCAGAAAGTTTTAAGGTCGTGCTCAATGCGCAGATAGTCAAAATCAATTACATTACAATTCATATAATTCCTCTGTGCCAGCGGTTAAGAAATTGTTTTTTGGGATGATCATTTGCATATCCGTCCTAATACATACCGACAAAACAGACACTTTGACGAATATTTCAAAAGCAAATACACCTTATAAACCTGGGAAATCACTTTCAGAGATAAAAAACAAACTTTTTAACTATTGATATCCTTTCGGAATCAACGAAAATTACCAACACTTTCAGCATTCCTGCACAAATTCTCACGGATCTATCACAATGATCTAATCATAACGCCTACAAATATAACAAATCCATACAAGCACTAACGCTTACGTTTGGTTTTACCTGGGTCAGATATAGGATGCACTGCTACGAAATTTTAGGATCATTAAAGTAACGTTCCACTTCGGAAAATGGAACATAAATCTTCCTGCCTTTTTTGACAGTTTTAATAGTACTATTTGCAACAAGGGCATTAAATTTCGTCCGCTTAATTCCGACCGCGTTCATAAAATCAACAGGCCTAATGTAACCTGCCAGTCGATGGGAATTATGCTCCAGCATCCTTTTTATTTCCAAGACGTCCTTTCCAAGCTTCCGGATATCATCGACGAGTGACCTCAACACAGTCACCGGAATTACATAAACAATATCCTCGTTCTCGCCTTCCATTTAGTTTAAATTTATGGTTACTTAATTTATCGACTTTCAGGCGTAGAAAATCACTCTTTTCCCTATGAGCAAAAAACCAAATAAAAAAAAGTAAGATTGTCGGATTCCACAATGCGAAAATTAACTGGCGATAAGTAACTCCCGGTCAACCCTAATCGTAGGGTGGACATCCAATGTTCTGCGATATGTAAACACCTAAGGTGCGAAATTAACATGCCTAACCTGGCCATGCAGTAGCCACCCATGACTTTTCAGCATTTGAATAGTTTTTTCTATCTTTTGGTAAAAAAAGGATTATGAGCTTACGCTCCAAAGGACCGTATGTAGATCGTTTTGCAAAAAATAGTTCGGAAAGCGTTAACGCGTTACGAGATATTTTCTATGAACGGCATGGTTTTGTTGCGCGTCCAGATATCCCAGACTACGGTTGCGATTTTATGGTAGAGGTTGTTAAGGATGACATTGCAAAGAACTGGCGTTTTCCAGTACAGCTAAAAAGCATCGAAATTCCCAATTTGGTTGATAGTGGCCAGTTCATTTCTTACAACTTTGAACTTTCGAGACTGGGCTATCTTTTAGATCACAAGCCGGAAGTCGGGATGGTGGTGTTTTATTCCCTCCAGCATAAAACCCTATACTATGATTATGCCGACCGGATATATTTTAGATTGAAAGATCTACATGCTGATGACGAATGGGAGAACCAAGATAGCGCCAATATACGTATTCCCGTTCACAATGTCTTAAGTAAAGACAGCATCCCAGATATCCATCGGAATCTATGTTCAGTCTTCGCCAATTTCAGTGAAATGTACGATATGCTTGCAGCGCAACATAACTTACCCTCTATCCACAAATCTGCTACTAAAGAAAAGGATCAATCTATTCAGGAAAAGGCTCTCAAAGGCTTAAAAGAATTCGGATTGGCATTTCTTGAAGATGGCGACATTTCAATTCTTCTGGATATGATCAGCGTGTTACCCACAGCTTCAATCACATCTGACCCCAAACTATCAATTGTATCCGGCATGGCGTATCACGAGGCTGGAATGTACATAGATGCTGAATATTTTTTGGACAAGGGCCTATTAAACCAGGAAATTGATGAAGAGCTTCAAGGCAGCGCTCAATGGACTAAGTTGAAAAACGACTACATGCGGGGTAAAGTAGATCGCACCAACTTTACAGAAAAGTTGAAAGATTTGCGTGAGACATTGGGAACTAACGAATATAACCTGCTGATAATAGACTTAAACCTGGCTTTTCACGAGATAATGGGCAATCATGCCCAGGATGAACTGCCAGTGAGCTTTGAAGATTCGTTCGATAGAACGAAGCAAATGATTAATAATATCAGTGCTTCGAACAAGCAAAAAAACTTTCTACACATCATGAACCTCACTAACCTAAGTATCTTTTCACAAAGAGCAAACGAAAGGAACTTATTCATGATAGAAACTTTGCTCAAGGATGTAAGGAGCCTGCCGATGGAAGTCCGAATTCAGTTTGTCAAGGATTTTGATCGCCTGAACAGTAAGTTTCGACAGAACTGCCTGGCGATCTATAAAGAAGCAAAGGAAGAGGGCGATTCGTTCACACAGGCGGAGGCGCTATCTGTTTTAGCGACTAATTCATTGATGATCAATATTGAAAGTTTTAAAAAGCGATATACACATTCGGAAGTTTTAGAGGAAACAACAACGGCTACCAATCAAAATATTAATTACCATTTAACAGCCTTCAATTGCTATATCGATGCAAATTATTTTGACCGTGCATATCGCCAGTTATGCAACGCGTTGGAATGGCTTTACATCGCAGAATTCAAAAAATTGAAAATAAATGCTGACAAACGTATTCTTGAAACCCATCTTAAAAAAATGGAAAAAGATTTTCAATTTACACCGTATGAGTTCCAATCTTTAAAAATTATTAAGGACATCCAGTCGTCCTCCTAAACATGCGATACATCTATCGCAAGCAACCTAAACGAAAATAAACTACTATCCCAACGGCCCGATGAATTTTCGTAATTTAGTGAATGGCCGCAACTAACATTGAAAAGCTACAACAGCATACAAAAGAGATATATGAGATAATGTTCCGTGCGCAATCCTCCTTTAAGATTGTTGACTATCTATACCGTGAAAGGGACGGTCTAGCGATAGAAATTATCAATACCAGCCAGTTCCTAAAGTATACAGCGGAAACACATTGGCGGATATATGTGATTGAACTCGCAAAACTATTTGCTCCCAGGAAAAGTGAACACTACAACCTGCACCATTTTATTGAAAAATTTAAGCCAGGGATGGAATATTCCATATCCGAGATAGACGCAGATGTGATAGAAAAATGGGAACAGCTCGTTGATGGTGAAAAAACAAAGATAAATAACCTCCTTCAGCAACGAGATAAACTCTACGGTCACACAGACAAAGACCGCCATTTAGTAGCCAACATTCTGACTTTTGAAGATGCCCGGAAATTGATAATGATTGTAAAGCAAGTGGTGGCTGAAATATATGACGCTGTGCTGGGTCAATCAATTTCACTCGATCCAATTGGGGAACCATTAGAAGACCTTAAACGAATCATCTGCACTCTGGTGGATGCAAAAAAACAGATGTATAACGACTATAGCGCCGTCTGCAAACATTGTGGCATCGATCCAGGAGAACTGGATATACCGCAATAGATGTTATTATTATACTCCATCCGCCCTCATGAGAATAGCAAAATTCTCCAGCCTCAAACTTTCCATTTGTATTTGGCTAAATCAAGCTTCACTTAATAATGAACAGCACAACGGTTCTAAGTCCGAACGACAAAAGGCAGCAATATCCCGCTTCTGCAAACTCCATTTTGGCGGATCTCTCTTACTTGAAGTCATAACTTACTTACTGTGAAATTACTCCGATATTCACTTAACCGTTGCTTCCAGGAACATTTTTAAACTTAAAGGTAGCCGCCGACCAGGAATTTTGGACCGTAAACAATTGATACAAGCCTTGCTCAGAATAAATCGTCGCCAAAAATTCATCTGCATTTATTCGCTCACCGGTGATGATATTTAGTATGCCTGCCTGGAAACAAATACGTTGATCGCGGATATCAAGTATTGTGAGAAATCTAACAATATTACGTGCTTGTTCGTTCATGTTCAACTCTATTCAAAGCTGTCAGCTATCTTATTAACGGAAATATGCATATGTCGGGCAACCTCGAACCTGTACTTGGAAAATCGGACTTCAGATTCGTACACAAATCAGCCTTTAACGAAATAAACTTTTTACGTATATTCATAGTTCACAGAAATTGAGTGAAGGAATATGAATGATCCCAAACCTATCCCCAAATACCTTTTCTATAAAGGTTTATCATCCGCATCCAGTGGTCCGCTAAAGGAATCCAGCCCCGCTATACTTGAAGAAGAGCAATCTCTGCATGGCGTAACTAGGCTTTCACTTTATGTCCTAAAAAGCGGTATAAGTATTTGGAGTGACGTAGACAATACATCGCAGATTCTTACCAAAGACGAGCATTTCCTTGCACTGAATTTCCATGCGGCCGAAATAGATCATGGTATGCTTTATACGAATGGTAAAGCTGTTGCAAGCCGGCGATTATTCAGGTATGGAGAAAAAGTACACAATCACATCATTGATGTAGTAGCAGTTGACACCAGCTTTAGGGAGGGAGATCTACGCCTGATAGAGGAGAAAAAGGATTTATTCCTACAAGCTGAAGGACTGAACATGGCCATATTTTCCGAAATATTCCCATCCCTCCACGACATAAATGATCTCTTTACCTTTTTACAAAAAAAGGGAATTGCTTTCGATCCTGCGGCACTCGCCCGTATTTAACCCTATCATAACAGATTTTCGTAGCTTTTTAATTATTGAATTAAGTATGAACATAATAACGGAGATTTTTATTATCCAATCGTTAAAGACAATCGATATTTACAAATCGGGTTTGGAGCTAGCCCAAAAACTAAAAGGGAGTATTGCTACTACTCTCACGAATGTGGAGACCAAAGCTGAACTGTTTGATCAAATTGAAAAGATTAAAGCCCAAGTAACGGGTACAAAAGCCAAATATGTCATCCATTTCGACTGTCATGGGAATGAAGATGGTATCGGGATATTCGATAAGTTCGATAATTCTGAATTTGTCATATGGGAGGATTTTCGGCTGGTTTTCCGGGAAATTTATACTAATACCCTCACCAGGCCAATTATTAGTTTCTCCACATGCAAGGGCTTTAATGTAATGAAACTATTAGCTGCATTTGAGCCTTGCCCCTATGATGTAATTACTGGAAGTTTAATAGAAATTCCGTTTGGCGATAGTGTTGCAGCATATTTTGATTTTTATACAAACATCAACAATGGAATGGATTTCGCTCAGAATATTAAAGAAATTCGTGATACTTACCCTAAAGTCAATTTTATCGCAGTTTCGTCCGAACTTCTTTTTTTGATGGCTTGGGAAGCTTACTTCAAAACACAACTTACGCCTGAAGTTTTGAAGGTGCGAAAAGCCCACATTATCGCCGAAGTAGAAGCAAAAACCAAACGCCCCTTGACTGCGCTCCAACTGGCGATGCTTGAAAAAGGCCTATCCCAGGGACAAGCATCGGAGGATTACCGGAGATTTAGAGATAAATTTTATTCCTAAATTTTGCGCGCTAATCTCACAATTTCTTGTTCTCTCATATTCACTCTACCGATACCATGAACATTCTCAGCGAATATGGGGTCGTTGTTAGAGAACACTAAGATAAAGAGTCGTCACGGCAGCTGCGTGGCCGATGTGTGCAACAGACATCAAATGTTACCTTTGGATAAATTATAACCGTAAAAACAATGTTCCTGATTATCCTGCATTGGCCGATGATCGCAATGGACCGGCAGGATATTGGCCAAAGCCAAGACTCCTGTAAGTAAGACCACGGTGCCGTTGGAGCTCAGCGGCATAAAGAACATCAAACCGTTAATTCTAAAAGGTGGCAGGAAGCAAGCGATTTAAAATGATTTTGCCCAATCGGTATCAACCTTTCTTCCAAATCTGAAAGATCACTTTCAGCGATAAAAGATTGAATTCGTTGTACTAACGGTATGTTCTCGGGGATTGCGGTATAAAGGTCGAATAATTTTAGCGTTTCATGCAAAGATTCCTCGGGGTTTTTTCCAATTGCCATTTATGTTAATTTTTCTATTAGTTACAGGATCCCAAAAATTACAAATTTTTAGAACTCCGGATATTCTGCACGATTAGACCCAGGTTCAAATATGATGCACTTCTATGAAATTTTGGGATCATTAAAATAACGTTCGACTTCAGAAAAAGGAATGCAAATTTTTCTTCCTTTTTTTGACGGTCTTTATCACACTATTTGCAACAAGTGTGTTAAATTTTGAACGCTTAATGTTTACTGCATTCACGAAATCAATAGGTCTAATATAACCGGTCCTTTGGCCGGAATTATCCTGCAGTATTCTTCTAACTTCCGAGACCTCCTTGCCTAGCTTCCGGATATCATCGACTAATGATTTCAATACACCTACTGGAATTACATACACTATATCCTCGTTCTCACTTTCCATTTAGCGCAAATTTACGATACTTAATTTGGCTACATTCAGACACAGAAAATCACTCTTTTTCCTCTGACCAAAAACATTTCATTAGAACTACGCAGCTGAGTTGCGCTGAGGGATTGCAGTTTTGATAAGATTTTGAAACGGGTATATACATATTTAAAAATTCCCATCCATAAAGTAAATCGCCGCATTTACTTGTTGCTTATAAAGCTGATCGAAGTTAGCAACATTATCAAAGACGTCATCCCATTGAAGATTGTGCCCTGTAGTGTTGCGCAATTTGCCTGTCGTATTGAATGCATTTGCAACATTGTTGCCAGTTATAGCGAGAACTATGTCATTTAAGGAATGTGCTGTCGTATCAATTCTCCCATATCTAGCAACAAACGTAGGCTCATTGTTTACTTGCCCCATGGTTCGTAGATTTGGATAATAAAACTTGAAAAGCGACTCCAGAATTAAACCTCCCTTAAACAGGTATGTCAGAATTGGCTCCATGCTGCCGCCCAGCGTGCTGCGCAGCAAAACGATTTTTCTAATTTCATCATATTCAAGAAGAAATTCCGCATGGATCTCGTTGCATAAAAGCACCGCCAGCTGCCAGGCCTTTTTAAACACAAATCCCTGGTAGGGAATATAAACCGTTCCTATGCTGTTCAATCTACACCAATTGCAGGTACCCCCCCATTCTTTCAAGTCGCCTTTTTGCTTAACTTACAAAGTGAACCCCTGATCTGTTATGAGTACACAATATGAGATCGTCTACAACACCAACATTATCGTTGAAGATCCAACTGACTTAGCTGCGCTTTGCATCTTTTACGATAAAGTGCTCATGCCATGGGAAAACCATTGGCGTGGCAATGAATTTATTATGTTTAGAAAGGATGAACTATCGGGAAGGCTGTTCGCCAACCCAGATCCACGCGGCATGCCATATTTCAAATTTTTGAAAGATGGCCAGTGGTACCACGGAACTGATATCGGCGTGCACTGGTATAACGAAAACAGAGTGCTGTTTGATGAGAAAGTCATTGATCAGCTGGACACCCCACCGCCAAGATTTAAATTCGACCCCGGCTTTGAATTGACGGATCTGGCAACCAGGATTTTCAGATCCTCCTACGTGTTTTATGATTTTGATGATCCGAACCAGTATTACGTCAGTCGCGGCATACTGGGAAAATGAAGCTCTGGGTAAACGAATATTTTATTTTGGAGGATAACATTGGTTTCAGACTGTTGAATATGGAAACTCCTTTGTTTGGAAACACTATTGTATCGGGGAGAGATCCTGAAAATGGGAATATGGTAGATCTGGATGATGCTGAGTTTATAGCCCAATCCATCACATTTATGTCCGATACAGAATCCATTGCATTCAAGGAGAATTTCATCGCTAAAGCGCTCTCAAAAGGCGTATAAGCGAGACCGCAAAATTCATCCTTTCCGTAACATAAATGTACCTCGCTTCCATCACATTACAATTAACTGCACGGCCATGCTCATCAGGCGTTCTTAATATCAATGTTGGCTTCAAGATTACTAAAATTATGGACGCCGGCCTACTTCGCACACATTTGGGCAAGCCGATAAAATTCATTAGATTAACGTAACTCGAATTTACGTTACATGAGCTTTTACCAACTGCCGCAAATTGATGAGTATTCCGAAAATGAGGATGAGGGCAACAACCGGTTTACATATTTTTTCTCTCAAAAAAATGGCTTCCTGGCTACAAAGCCTGCTTCGGACAAAGGTTGTGACTTCATTGTGTCGCTCATTAAGCAGCGTGCGTCCAAAAACTATTGGTTTTCGGTTCAAATGAAAAGTATAGTAAAACCAGCGTTTGTTAGAGATGGGCAATTCATCGCTTATAGTATCAAGGCTTCTAGCTTACATTTTATGGTCGATGCGGTCCCGCCGGTTGGACTGATAATACTTTACCACCCGGGCGCTGACCGACTTTACTATGACTATGCAGAAAACATTTATCGCAGGTTATTAGCCGAGCGGGGAGAAAGGGTCCAATGGGACAAACAGGACACCATCACCATTCACGTCCCCACCTCCAATATCATCAGTGAGGCAAGCATAAAAGAAATACACCATTTTATACTGACTAGGCACGAGAATTCGCAGGACCGGTCTCCCAGCCTATACCCTGCAGAAAAATCTGAACATGCTGCTCCGGCGACAACCAGCAATAATCCGGTCGTCATCCTTAAACACGAGGGGCTCAAAATATATTATGACTACCAGCTCACCCGGCTAAAGGGTTTATTGGATGAAGTGCCATATAAAATGCTCTGCGAGGACCCACATTTATCTTTGCTGGCAGGTATCACCTTTTCCGACATGGGGATGTACGTAGATGCGGATTACTTTCTGGCTACTGCACTGCAACATCCAAACATTAATGACGAAGACCGCCAGCATGCCGAGTGGGCGAAGCTTCATAATGACAGTTACCTCGGAAAGATCAGCAAACAGGCATACAACGAACAAATTGCTTGCTTGCTAGAAAAACTACCACCAGCACAGCATCAAAGGCGCATACATTACGAATTGTGCATCACCCGGAATGAAATTGAGCTGCTTGAACCCAGCACCATGAAATCAATGTTTGACCTGGCTGACAGGTTCTCTGAATTTGAAAGAAGGATTGCAGAAGCCAATCTTAATGCTGCCTCGTCGGTGTATTTCCAGCTTTTGAACGTCCTCAATCTTGGTGTCCTGCTTCTGCAGGTGAACAGTTTTTTTCGCCATAAGTTCTTTTTTGAAAAGCTGAACGCTATTCCGCTGGACCGGGAGTTATATGAAGAATTTAGAAGGATGATGAAAACACTCTTTCATAAGGTGGAAGGGCGGTTTGCATCCTTGAAGCCCCTTGCCCGCAATTTTGTTCACAGCGTCATGCTGGCCAAATGTCTGGAGTCACAGGTTAGCATTACCACCCACCTGGAGCTGAGTACATTGAGATATCCCTTGAACAGGCTAGATGTCGGCTCCCAGAGCCACCGGGAAACCCTGACGCTCCATATTCACTTTGCAAAAGAAGCGTTGGAGATTTTTACAACTCATGGCCACTATTCCAATGCCTACAATGTGGCTTTGATGTTGTTGGAACTTTCCGAAATTGCGGCTTTTTGCAACGCTCCCACCGGGCTGGACATGGAAGATCTGCAAAAGCGATGTGAGTGGCTGCAGACGGAACTTAAAGTAGGCCAACCAACCATCCAGGCAAAACAACTTATCATCAATTATAAGGAGTATTACAAATAATACCGAGCACAATATTAGTATTCCCAGAGCAACGATTTATCAAGTACGATAAATTGATCTGCTCATTTTAAATTAAAATTGCGGGCTATAATCCGGAAATAAAAGACAGAATATGTCAAAAACGAAAAAGCATGCCCGAAGGCGGCTTATAATCAATTTGTGGAGTCGACGGCTCGGGAGGAGTCCGCGTAAGCTGCGTCTGTATTGCATTTCCGCTTTCAACACGATCAATGTAACTGAATTGAGGGAGATTTCCGTGTACTCTTATTTGAACTAAATTGTCTTTGCAACCGCCAAACCATGCCTTCAAAATTTACAGAAAATGCTGCGCAAAAGCTAAGGGATGCGAACTGAATAGCACGGCCACTATCACTGAATATTGAACCTCGTACCAGCGATTATCACGGATTACGATGAGCTAATAACACCCGAGGAAAAGTACATTATTCAGCAGTACGCAAAAATTAGCTTAAGACAGATATTCAGCTTACTAGGCAAATAGCTTCAGTGGCCCCTACCGGTGCCTAACCAAAGAGTCCGTTTGCCATAATAAAATGAAATAATAATAGCATAAAAATATAACAAAATAGGGCGGAGGATCATTTCGCCAAGGCTGCATATCGTATGATATTGATCAAATTTGATTTTTTGAAGAAAAAACATTAACTTCATATCTGAAAGTATATATACTTTCAGAATCATGAAAGCATTATTTTTTTGGCCATCTATCCCCTTTTAAATCAAATTTCTTGACTTTTTGAAGAAAAAACATTAACTTTGTACCAAAGTATATATACTTTGGTACTATATTTCTTCTGTTCTCCCACTTAATTATACGAGGTAGCCATCTATTGATTTTTAGAGAAAAAAACCATAACTTTGCCATACGGAAAGTATATATACTTTCCGCTTTATAAAAATGAAACAACGTTTACGATATGTCAGAAAGATAAAGACTGAAAACCTGATACGGTCTTACTTTGAACGATCGGAGACAAAAGTATATACGCCACAACAGCTAGCTACCCTCCTAGAGAGGAACAGAAACACCTGGGGGCTTGCTGCCACCACACCAGTAAAGAACCTGATCACCCGGCTGGTAGATAACAACATTATCCGACTGATCTCATTTGATTTTGAAGCACCTCACCCCGCTACACCTCCCAAAAAAGGAATGATAGAAATACCGGACGTTGCCGGCGCAGGTTACGAACGATACTTATACGGTGAACCATCCATATTTGAAATAGCCTGCAGTATTCATTCCAAAGCCTATTTGTCCCATTACACCGCAGTTTATTTACAGGGGCTGACCAATCAAATACCCAAGACGCTTTATATTACCCAGGAGCAGAGTTTTAAGCTAAAAAAAAGCTACACACCGCTTACGCAGGAAAATATTGACTACGCTTTTTCGCGGCCACAGCGCAGATCAGAGACTGTGGCGATCTATGAGGACTATACCTTTGTCATGCTGAAAGGAATGTTTACCAACCGGCAAGGCGTATATTCCCCATCCGGACAATATGCATATACGAACCTGGAGCGGACGCTGATCGATATTGCGGTTCGGCCAAACTATGCGGGTGGTGCTTTCATGGTGTTGGAAGCATACAAAAGGGCGATTACACAGGAAATCTCCATAAATAAACTGGTGGCTACACTTAGCAAGCTTTCTTTCCTATATCCTTATCATCAGGCCGTCGGGTTTTACCTGGAAAAGGCCGGTTACCAAGGCAAACAACTGGAACTATTGCGAAAAAGTAAGATGGAATTCAACTTTTACCTCGACTATAATATGGAGGAAACCGATTACTCCCCGAACTGGAAACTGTATTATCCTAAAGGAATGTGACCGACTGGAACTTTTCCAACACGTATTTCACATAATAGTCAAAGTCCTGAACCTCATTTTTTGCCGAAATAGTATCTAGCACGTTTTGCCAATCCTGGCGATGTATAGCCAGATGTTCCTGAATGTTTTGGATAAACTCTAACGGAACCTTTTTTGCAGCGAAAATGTCCATAATCATCTGCTTACATCTTTCAGACTGGAGATCTATATTGTGATCTTCCATGATAATATAAATATCATAAAAATCCCTGGCACGTGGACGTGGCAAGTGTGAAGGTATGATCTGCGCGTATTCGGGCAGTTGCTGGCAAATAGCGCGCAGTTTTTCGAATACAATCATTTCTTCAGAATAGATATAAACAGTATAGCCGTCGATGTCTACAGATTTCTTGGATGCTACGTATTCATATTTACTGATCTCGATCTCCACCTTTGGAGAACCGTTGGGTAAAAGAGCCATTGCAGTTCTATGCATTTTCTCCAGATCGCCGTCCGCCGCAGCGGCGAGCGCACGTGTCGTAATCTTGAACTCAATATTATAACCGCCCCAGAAATCTTTCAGCTCATCACTCATCCTAGCGGGTTTTACCGCGAATTTATAGCCAAAAACAATCAGGTCATATTCAAAGAATGTTGTAACCAGCGTACGCTCTATTCTCTTAGATATTTCTTCCAGTTCATTGTCGAAATCACCACTGATAGAAAAGTCAAGATCATAGGAGGCTCTTGAAATGCCGGCCTGGCGGCCAATACTTAAGAACTCGATGGCATTGCCACCTTTCAATACCAGCGTTTCCATCAGCTGGTCATCAGAGGCAAGGGCGATAATAATGATCTTTTTTATATCATGCAGCGTTGTAGCCATATAACGTATATACCATCGAATGTACGAAATTCCCTTAAACCACTGTCAGACGGGCCTAAGCCTATAACATGGCAGAGGTTCTTACACGGAAGACCTTTGTTTTTAGGTTGCATCTTAATAATTACTAAATTCGGCCACATGAAATACCCCTTTAATAGAGATACCTACATATGGCCACCGGGTTCACTCATCGAGACTATTGCACATCCAGGTACAATGGTCTCTGTCTCCCTGGATATCCCCTTATTCAGCGAGCATCGCTACGCATTTTTCTTCTGGAATAACTAGACTTGTAAATGGGTAGAGCGGCAGCAAGCAGTTAGCCCACCCGCGTTAATTACATTTTACTGGCACCAGGATCTGGCCTGGCCGACCAGTACACAGCGACAACAATTAAAGAAGCTAGACGTTTCCAGCAATGAAGCTGTATCCAGCTTTGCATGGACCGGGCTATCCAATATTAATGATGAACAAATCATTGCGGCTTCATACCTAAACTTGTTAGGTGATATTTATGTGCTATGCCGACAAGGAAACAACGAACAGGATTGGATGGACAAAGAATATACCGACCAATGGGGACAAGTACGTCGGATCAAAAAATTCCGCACGATCGAAAGCCTGGTACAAACTTTATCTAAATTAGGGTCATTTATTTTCTTGCATTGATTTTGGTATCTTAATTTTCAATTCTTCTTTAAGCATTTTCATATCCTTGCTTATCTTCTCAGCCACAATTTTTGCGTATATCTGGGTTGTCCGAGTAGATTTATGGCCCAGTAATGCGCTCACCGTTTCTATCGGGACGCCATTAGACAATGTAACCGTTGTAGCGAATGTGTGGCGAGCTGTATGTGCGGTAAGGTTCTTTTCTATACCTAAAAGAGATGCGATCTCTTTTAGGTATGCATTAAACTTCTGGTTACTAATAAATGGAAGCAGCCTATTATGCAGAAGCCGGCACGGATGAGTTTCATATTTTTTAATAATTTCGCCGGCAACAGGAAGTATCGGTACATTCTCTCTACACAATGTTTTCTGCCGATTTTTAACGATCCAATCCTCACCATCAAAATACTTCACAATGTTCTCTGAAGAAAGAGAGCTCGCATCCTTAAAAGCATACCCTGTAAAACACATGAACAGATAAGCATCCTTCACCTCTTCCAACCTGGTGATAGAAAACTTCCTATTGTACAAACGCATCAACTCTTCATGATCCAAAATATTTCTTTCGGG
>JGI24740J21852_10000634_pt1 | contig 15166 bp, 13 predicted proteins | sample KBSCornC6_FD_21852 | JGI IMG/M metagenome (IMG submission 21852) | reverse complement strand
CGCCGCCCGATCCGCCAAAACGGGCCGCTGCGGCCACACCGCCCTCACCCCTCCCCACGCCTGCCAGCGCGCCGCTGGCACCGCCCACGCAGGCAAACCCGCCGCTGCCACCTCGCTTTACCGAGTACCTCGCCCGCGAGTACCCCAATTCCGCCGCCACGCGCCAGGCCCTCACGCAGATCGCCTACGGCTGGAGCCAGGCCGTGAACAACGTGCGCGGCCCGCAGGACGCCAAGCTGGCCGGCGATGCCATCGCCAGTGGCATCGCCTGTGCGTTGGGCCCGGGCGTACTCGCCACCACCGGCGTTGACCAACAGACGATGCTCGATCGCATCAAGAATGCGCGCGCCGTCATGCTCGACAACGACAGCGACACGACGGCCTACCTGCGCTTCCAGGCGCTGGCCGGCGGCCAGTACTTTGACGACCCCGGTGCCGCCGCGTGCAGTTTTGACCCAGCCACGCTGCCGAACTGAGCACGGAGTTGCCCGCCTGACTTGGCCCCCCCTTCACCCCACCACCAAGGAGACTGCTGCATGAAGATGAAGAAACTTGCCACCATCGTGCTCGCCGGTTCGCTGCTCGCCGCGCCGCTCTGTGCCATCTCGGCTGCGCCTGGGTCGGCCATCGTGTTCGTCAACGGCATCAACAACACGTTTGACGATGCGGTGGCCAGCCTGCAGGTGCTGAAGACCCAGCTCAACGCGCGCGACAAGAACAACACCTACGTCTATGGCAACGCCTACAACGCCACGCAAGGCGCCCTGAGCGACGTCTACCAGGTGTTCAAGCAAAAGGGTGTGGAAGGCACGAGCCCGGCCGACTTCTGGCGCGCCATCGACGGCAACAGCCTGCCGGCCGGCGGCATGAACGCAGCGCTGCAGCAGAAGTACATCGACCTGCTGACGAAGAACGACATCCCGGAGCTGCCTGACCACCTGAACCAGTACCGCAACTACCTGAAGGCGCAGCGCAAGGTGGTGCTGGTGGGCCACTCGCAGGGCACGCTGTACACCAACTTCGAGATCAACCTGCTGGTGACCGGGCCGGATCAGGCACAAGGCAAGATCAGCGCGGTCAACGTGGGCAACGCCACGCGCTATCAACTGCCGGGGTCCAGCTACCTGACGTCGCATGCCGACACGGTGATCGGCGCGCTCAGCCTGGTGCAGACGGTGCTGCCCGCCAACTACTCGCTCGGCTGGCATCCGCTGTCTGACGCGCTGGGGCACTCGTTCTCGAAAATCTACATGAACGCGAGCTACAGCGCGGCGGGGCAGATCCTGACGCAGGTGTCGCAGCAGGCGCGCAACTGAGGGGGCAACGGACTCGGCGCCTCCAGACGTCCCCGACGTAAAGTCTGACGCGGCGCATGGCGTTGGCAGGCGATCAGCGCTACCCTCGCGTATCCTCATCATCACCATCCATGCCCGCCGCGATCCTGCCGGCGGGTACTTTTTTGGAGTTGCCGTTGATACGCGTCTTGCCGCCCGTCGTACTGGGCACGATTAGCCTGATCCTGCTGGCACTGAACACGTTGTTCTGGAGCGTGCCGCTGTTTCTGTTCTCCGCCCTCAAGCTGCTGGTTCCAGTCACGGCTGTCCGTCAGCGGATCGACCCGGTGCTGAACTGGATCGCCACCTGCTGGATCGGCTGCAACAACTTCTGGATCGGCCTGCTGCAGCGCGCGCCATGGAGCGTGGAAGGCGCCTCCAACCTGCGCTACGCGGGGTGGTATATGGTCAACTGCAACCACCGTTCGTGGGTCGACATCTTCGTGCTGCAGCGGGTGCTGAACCGGCGCATTCCGCTGCTGAAATTCTTCCTCAAGCAGCAGTTGATCTATGTGCCGGTGATCGGCCTGGCCTGGTGGGCACTGGATTTTCCGTTCATGCGGCGGCATACCAAGGCGGCGTTGCGCAAGCACCCGGAACTGCGCAACCAAGACCGGGAGACCGCGCGGCGCGCCTGCGCCAAGTTCGCCAAGGTACCGACCAGCGTCATGAACTTTGCCGAAGGCACCCGCTACACGGCGGCCAAGCACCGCGCGCAATCCTCGCCGTATCGCCATCTGCTCAAGCCCAAGGCCGGCGCGATGGCGCTGGCGCTCAACGCCATGGGCGACCAGTTCCAGGCGCTGCTGGACGTGAGCATCGTCTACCCCGACGGCACACCCAGCTTCTGGGAACTCGCCAGCGGCCGGGCTGGCCGCGTGATGGTGCACATTCGCGAGCTGCCAATTCCGGCCGGCCTGTGCGCAGGCGACTACACCGCCGATGCGGCGTTCCGCAGCGAGTTTCACCGCTGGCTGGCACAACTTTGGGAAGAGAAAGACGCGCAGATCGACGCCATGCTGGCGCAAGCTGCGGTGAAGAACTAGGCGCCCGGATAGAAGCCCGGAGCGGGCCCTGGACAAGAGAAGCGCCGGCCCTCGCACAAGCGAAGGCCGGGCAGACCGGCGTTAGAAGCCGAGGCTTTCCAGCAGGTCGTCAACCTGTTCCTGGCTGCCGACCACGTCCGGGTGGTCCGGATTGATCTGCGGGCCGTTCAGCAGCGACGACGACGAGGCTTCCGTGCGCAGATGCTCAGGTGCGTTCTCCAGCAGGATGCCAACCAACTGACTTTCGATCAGTTGCACGACATCCAGCACCTTCTTGATCACCTGGCCGGTCAAATCCTGGAAGTCCTGGGCCATCAGGATTTCCATCAACTGCTGGTTCGTGTCGCGCGTCTTTTCCGGCACGCTGCGCAGGAAGCCGTTGGTCTGGCCGACCAGATCACGGATCTCTGCGTCGCCAAGCTGGCGGTCCATCCACGATTGCCAGCGGTTGACCAGCGCCTCGGCGTCGCTCTCCAGCGCGTCTTGCACTGGGCGGGCCGCGTCGATGGCGTTGAGCACGCGGGTGGCCGCCTGCTCGGTCATGTTGGCGATGTAGTTCAGGCGGTCGCGTGCGTCGGGTATGGCCGATGCGGCCTTTTCCACGCCCTTGTCCAGGCCCAGCTCACGCATGCTCTCGCGCAGCATGCGCGTGAGGTGGCCGATGCGCTGGAGCATTTCCGGCATGTCACCGTGGTCTACGCCTTCCGCACCTTCTGCGACCGGCGCCTGGGCGCCATCGTGCATTTCGCTCATCACGCCCCCTTTTCGAGCTTTTCGAAAATCTTGCTCAGCTTTTCGTCCAGCGTGGCGGCCGTAAAGGGCTTGACCACGTAGCCGTTGGCACCTGCCTGGGCAGCGGCGATGATGTTTTCCTTCTTGGCCTCGGCCGTCACCATCAGCACCGGCAGCTTGCTGATGCTCGGGTTGGCGTCAGCGCGAATGGCTTGCAGCATCTGCAGGCCATCCATGTTCGGCATGTTCCAGTCGGAGACGACGAAATCGAACCGGCCTTCCTTGACTCTGGCCAGGCCGGCGGCGCCGTCTTCGGCCTCCTCGACGTTGCCAAAGCCGAGTTCCTTGAGCAGGTTACGCACGATCCGGCGCATCGTCGGGAAGTCGTCGACGACGAGGAATCGGTACTGGCTCTTGTCCATGGACACAATCTCCGCAAACTAACTGAATTGGGGGGTTTTCGGGGCTACCTTGGCAATCTTATCGGCGCCTGTGGCCGATTCTTGAGTGTCGGCATGCGTCTGGAAAGATTTGGGGGCGCCTGACTGCTGCGCCCCGCAACCAATGGTCCCGGAAAAATAGGCGTTACACGCGCGTCACACGGCCATGCGCAGACAGCTTGGCCAGCACATGCGGGCCGATCTGCGACAGGGGCAGCACCTCGTGCACACCGCCATGGGCCACGGCCTCCTTGGGCATGCCGTAGACCACGCACGAGGCCTCGTCCTGGGCCACGTTATAGGCGCCGGCGTTGCGCATTTCCAGCATGCCGACCGCGCCATCCTTGCCCATGCCGGTCAGGATCACGCCCAGGGCGTTGGCCCCGGCGTTGCGCGCGGCAGAGCGGAACAGCACATCCACCGCCGGGCGATGCCGGTTCACGGGCGGGCCCTGGTCCAGCTCGGTGACGTAGTTGGCGCCACTGCGGCCCAGCGACAGGTGCATGTCACCCGGGGCGATGTAGGCGTGGCCTGGCAGCACGCGCTCGCCATGCACGGCCTCCTTCACGCGAATACGGCACAGGCCGTCCAGCCGCTTGGCGAACGACGTGGTGAAGCCCGCCGGCATGTGCTGCACGATCAGGATGCCAGGGCAATCGGGCGGCATTTCCAGCAGGAAATCCTTGATCGCCTCGGTGCCGCCGGTGGAAGCGCCCACGATGATGAGCTTTTCCGTCGACGAGAAATGGGTACGCGCCGGCGCTGCTGTGCCCGGTGCATGGTCCGCGCGAACGTGTGCGCCATGTGCCGGTGCAACGGCCAATGCAGGTGCAGTGGCAGGCGTCGCAGTACGCGGACGCAGCTTGGCGCGCGCCGCCGCACGGATCTTGTCGGCAATCTGATCGGCGTATTCGTTCATGCCGTCGCGCATGCCCAGCTTGGGCTTGGCGACAAAATCCACCGCGCCCAACTCCAGCGCGCGCAGCGTGGCCTCAGAGCCGCGCTCCGTGAGCGAAGAGATCATGACGACCGGCGTCGGGCGCAGGCGCATGAGCTTTTCCAGGAAGTCGAGGCCGTCCATCTTCGGCATTTCGACGTCCAGCGTGAGCACATCCGGATTGGTCTGCTTGATGAGGTCGCGCGCGATGATCGGGTCCGGCGCGACCCCCACCACTTCCATGTCGGGTTGCGCGTTGATGATTTCCTTCAGGATGCTGCGGATCAGTGCGGAATCGTCGATGCACAGCACCTGAATCTTGCGTTTGTCGTTCATGCTGTTTTGGGGGGCAAGGTCAGGAAAAAAACGAAATTACGTGAACAGTTGCAGGCGCGAGGCAGGCTTCGTCGTGATGGACTTCGACAGCTTGCTGGCGTATTGCGCTTCGCTGTCCAGATCGGCGGCCGAGTTTTGCGAGCGCAGCTTGCGCACCATGATCTGGCCGGTGGATGGCACGAAATACACCTTGCGCGGGTGCACATCGAAGAGGTCTTTGGCGGCGACCGTCAGCCCTTCGTTGCGCAGGAATTCGAGGACGAACTTGCCATTGCGCTCGCCCACATCCAGCGTGCTCATGCCGGCCAGCACGGCGGCGCCGCCAAACACCTTGATCTCTAGGTGCTCGCGCCGGGCGCCGGCCCGGTAGAGCTGGTTGAGCAGCACTTCCATGGCGTGCGTGCCGTAGCGCATGGAGGGCGACAGAATGGACTCGCCCTCGTTGCGCGAGGGCAGCATGAAGTGGTTCATGCCGCCAATGCCGAGAATCTTGTCGCGCACGCAGGCAGACACGCACGAGCCCAGCACCGTCACGAGCATCAGGTCTTCGGTGGTGACGTAGTACTCGCCGGGCAGCACCTTCATGGCGCGGCGGCTGAAGGTGGTGTCGTAGTAGGCGTGCGTGCTGGCAGCCGATTGGGCGAGCGTGGCCATGGCGCCCGCCGTCATGCCGCTGTCGTTGCGCACGGTGTCGGTCATGGCAGCACGGGGGATGGCTCTCTTGCCGAATTCGATCATCGGGCCCCCATCTTGGCGCGCAGCTCGGGCGCGATTTCGTACACGGTCTTGCCGCGCAACGACCACGCCTTGGTTACTTGCAGGAAGCTCTCCGAATGGCCCGCAAACAGCAGGCCATCGGGTTTCATCACGTCGATGAAGTGCTCGAGGATCTTGGCCTGCGTGGGCTTATCGAAATAGATCATCACGTTGCGGCAGAAGATCACGTCAAACTTCTGCTGCAACGGCCAATCGCGGTCGAGCAGGTTGATCTGGCGGAATTCGATCATGGCCTGCAGCTCGGGCCGCACGCGGGCATAGCCCTCCTGCTTGCCGGTGCCGCGCAGGAAATACTTCTTCAGGCGCTCTGGCGACAGGGCTGCCACGCGCTCCATCGGATAAATACCGGCGCGGCCGCGGGCCAGCGCATTGGTATCCACGTCGGAGGCAATCACGCTCACCTGCCCGGGGTTCATCGAACCAAAGGCCTCGGCCAGCGTAATGGCGATCGAGTACGGCTCTTCGCCGGTGGACGACGCCGAGCACCACACGGTGAACGGCGTGCGCTTGGCCTTGGCGTGCTCGGCCAGGATCGGAAAGTGATGCTGCTCGCGGAAGAACGCGGTCAGGTTGGTGGTGAGCGCGTTGGTAAAGGCTTCCCACTCGTCGGGCAGGTGGCCGTGTTCCAGCGCGTCCAGGTAATCGCGGAACGAGCCGAGGTTGACCACGCGCAGGCGGCGGGCCAGGCGGCTGTAGACCATCTCGCTCTTGCGATCGGACAGCGAAATGCCGACGCGACGGTAGATCAGGTCGCGAATGCGGGCGAAATCTTGCGCGGTGAAGGAAAACTCACGCGATGCGAGCGTCGGCGAAACAGGCGCCAAATTTTGTGCTGCCATGGATAACTAACCCCGTGTTTGGCGAGTCTTGGTGCCCGCTTTCAATCGTTGGCGGGCACCGCAACCTCAGCGCCACGCCAAGTTGGATGTTGGCGAGGCTCGCGTCAGAAGGTGCTCCAGTCCTCATCATCGGCAGAAGACCCTGCCAGCTTGAGGGCTGGTGCCGCTGCGGCCACCGAAACGGCCGCTGAAACGGCCACCGCAGCGACCGGCGCGGCGGATGAATGTGCCTCATCACGCGCTTTTTCGGCGTGCTCGACAGGCTCGACGTGCTCGTGGGCAATCGCCGGGGTGTCGCCTGCGGCGACGACAGCAGCCACCGGCGCCGCCTTTGCCGACTTGCGTGCGGCAATGGCGCGCGCAATGGAAGGCACGACTTGGGTGGGCTTTTCCGCCCGGACTTCACTGCGCACGGCCGGCGCAGCGGGCATTACCGGGGCCGACGGCACATGGGCCACCACGGGCGCCGCATGGTGCATGTGCTCGGCGTGTTCATCCGTTCGGAACGCCGCCACGGCATTGCGCAGCAGCTGTGCCTGCTCCTCCAGTGAGAGCGCTGCGGCAGCGGCCTGCTCCACCAATGCGGCGTTCTGCTGCGTCACCTCATCCATCTGGTTCACGGCCTGGTTGACCTGCTCGATGCCGGAGCTTTGCTCGTCCGACGCGGCGGAGATCTCGCCCATGATGTCGGTCACGCGCTTGACGGCGGTCACCACCTCGCCGATCACCTCGCCCGCTTCCGCCACCAACGCGGAGCCATTGCGCACCCGGCCGACCGAATCGCCAATCAGCTCCTTGATCTCCTTGGCTGCCGTGGCACTGCGCTGCGCCAGGCTGCGCACCTCACCCGCCACCACGGCAAAGCCACGGCCTTGCTCGCCTGCCCGTGCGGCTTCCACCGCCGCGTTCAGCGCGAGGATGTTCGTCTGGAAAGCGATGCCTTCAATCACGCCGATGATGTCGGCGATCTTCTTGCTGCTGGCGTTGATGCCGGCCATGGTTTCCACCACGCGGCCCACCACTTGCCCGCCCTTGACGGCAATGTCCGACGCACTGCCGGCAAGCTGGCTGGCTTGGCGTGCGTTGTCGGCGTTCTGCTTCACGATGCTGGTCAGCTCTTCCATGCTGGAAGCGGTTTCCTCCAGCGAGCTGGCCTGCTCTTCCGTGCGCTGCGACAAGTCCGCATTGCCGGCCGCGATCTGCTTGGTGGCGCTGGCAATGGAATCGGCCGAGCTTTTGATGTTGCTGATGGTGCCGGTCAGTTGCTGCTGCATCTGCGCCATGGCGAACAGCATGCTGTCGCGATCGCCCGGGCGCGTGCGCACCTGTACGGCCAGGTCTCCGGCAGCAATGCGGCGTGCAACCTCGGCCGCATACCCCGGCTCGCCGCCCAATTGGCGTGACAGCCGCCGCGCGATGACGATACCCAGCACGATGCCGAGCAACGCTCCCACGCACGCCATGACGATCATCACCAGGCGCGAGCGCTGCGCATCATCGCGGGCACGGGCGGTGGACGCAGCAGAGACCTCCTCCACCCGTTTGACCATCTTGTCGAGCGTCTTTTCAAAGGCCGCGGTGTCGTCCAGCAGGCCGACGTTCTCGGCTGTGACGCGGCTGTCGAATTGGGTCGGGTCCAGCCCCTGCTTGTCCATCAGCGCAACGAAGTCGTTCATGCGCTTGCTCCAGACGGGGTAGACGGCGTCCACCTCGCGGATCATCTTCTTGCCTTCATCCGATACGAACTGCGGGCGCACGTTCTCTACGCCCTCCTTCAGGTGCTGCATGCTGTCGTTGATCTGCCCGCTGAGCGCTTTGCGCTCGTCCAGCGTGGTGGCGATCAGCAGGGCCGTCTGCGCCCGGCTGGCATGCGCCAGGCTATTGGCCGCGCTGCCCATCTGCGTGATGGCGCGCATCTGCTTTTGCGCGAGCTCCTCGCTGGCCTTGGTCAACTGCGTGATGGTGTACACGCCCAACCCGCCGATAGCCGCGCCCACAGCGGCCACGATCAGGAAACCGCCAGTCAGCACCGTCGACACCGGTAACCGCTTGATCCAACCCATCATCTGTCTACCTCTTCGTTTTTTATATGCCCCTCTAACCGCTATCGGTTCATGGGGACGGCTCTTTAGAACCGCCTAGGGCACATGCCACTTCAGTGGGGGATCACCCCTGCTGTAGTGAGCGCTAGCCCAGGCAAAAAAAAAAACCTGCCCCGAAGGGCAGGCTGCACACCACAAACACACACGAGAGAGCTTTCGCGAGCAGCGAAGATCCCGTGCATACATGGTTAAAAGGTCTCCCAGTCGCCATCGTCACCGCCTGCGGCAACGAGCTTGGGTGTTTGCAACTTGGGCGCTGACGCAGCTGCTTTCGGTACGGCAGCGGCCGCGGTACGCCCACGTGGTTGTTCTGTTGCGGCAACCGGCGCAGCAGGCGCGGCAGCGGTTTCCGTTTGGGTTGTGACAGCCGCAACGGCCTTCGGCTTGGCTGCGCGGCGTTCGATTTTGGTTTTGGCTTTGACCTTGGTCTCGGCTTTGGCTTTCAGCGCGGGCTTGGCTGACGCTACAGCCGCCACGCGCGGTACGACAGCCACCGGCGCGGCCCCACCCTGTGTGCGGAACACCGCCACCACTTGGCGCAGCCCGGTCGCCTGTTCCTGCAACGACATCGCGGCGGCAGCGGCCTGCTCCACCAGCGCGGCATTCTGCTGCGTGCCTTCGTCCATCTGGTTCACGGCCTGGTTGACCAGTTCAATGCCGGCACTCTGCTCCTCGGACGCCGAGCTGATCTCGCCCATGATGTCCGTCACGCGTTTGACGGCAACGACCACCTCGTCGATCACGTGACCAGCTTCGGCCACCAGCGTGGAGCCATTTTCCACCCGGCCCACCGAATCGCTGATGAGCGCCTTGATCTCTTTGGCCGCCGTGGCGCTGCGTTGCGCCAGGCTGCGCACTTCACCGGCCACGACCGCAAAGCCGCGGCCCTGTTCGCCTGCGCGTGCGGCTTCCACCGCGGCATTCAACGCGAGGATGTTGGTCTGGAAGGCAATCCCTTCAATCACGCCGATGATGTCGGCGATCTTCTTGCTGCTTTCATTGATGCCCGCCATGGTGTCGACCACGCGGCCCACCACTTCGCCACCCTTGACGGCGATGTCCGAGGCATTGCCAGCCAGTGTGCTGGCCTGGCGCGCGTTATCGGCGTTCTGCCGCACGATGCTGGTGAGCTGTTCCATGCTCGACGCGGTCTGCTCCAGCGACGAGGCTTGTTGCTCCGTGCGCTGCGACAAGTCTGCATTCCCTGCCGCAATCTGCTGCGTGGCGCTGGCAATCGAATCCGAGCCCGAACGCACCTGCCCCACCATCTTCAGCAGGCTCTCCTGCATGCGTTGCAGCGCTGCCAGCATGCGGCCGGTTTCATCGGTGCGGTCCACACGGATGGTGTGCGTGAGATCGCCTTGCGTAATGTGCTCGGCTTGTTCGATGGCCTGCATCAGCGGCACGGTGATGGAGCGGCGCAGCGCCCACGTCAGCAGGCCGCCCACCACGATCCCACCCGCCAGCAAACCGCAGGTGAGCGTGCTCAGCGCGGTGTGTTCGTGCTGGCTGGCCTCGTAGCTGTCTTTGGCCACATCCAGCTGCAAGCGGTTCAGTGCGGTCACCTTGTCACCCAGCGGGCGATACAGCGCGGGCATGACGTCCATGACCGTCTTGTTGATGCGTGCCTCGTCATGTGCCTGCACGGCCTGCATCAGCACCTGCGCGCCGTCACGCAAAAAGGCACTGCGCAGCGCATCCGCCTCGTCGGCCAGCTTGCGCTCCTCCACCGTGGTGGGCAGCGCACGGTAGCGCTTCCAGGCGGCGTCGGACTTGTCGAGGAACATCTTGGCGCGCTCGATCGTCTTGTCCATGCCCGGCGCATTGGGCGCCATGGCTGCACGGTCGAGCACGATGCGGAAACTCAGCAGGTTGGAATCGGATTCAGCCAATGCCACGGTACCGGCCATTTGCACGGCATACGTGTCCTGCACTCGTGTGTTGGCGTGCCGCATGCCAATCAGGCCCGTCACGCCCACGATCACGGCGAGCGCACCCACGCCCGCCATCATCAGCCCCAGTCGGAGCCGGATGGTCATCCTGCTGAACATGCTTCCCCCCTTGCGGCGCCGCACCCCTTGTACGGTGTCTCGTCGCCAGCCGGGCATGACAGCCCGGACACATTGACCAACGAGGGCACGCACACTGCGCCCCGGCTGGTTTCCCTACTGTCCCTACGATCAGGCCGCCTCGGCCTCGTCGCACAACGCCATGTCAGCCGACAGGAGCAAGCGCTCGATGTCAACCAGGATCAGCATGCGCTCGTCGATCGAGCCCAGGCCACGGATGTACTCCGTATCCAGCGCGCCCGAAAACTCCGGCGCCGGCTTGATCTGCTGGCTCTGCAGCGTCAGCACGTCCGACACGCCATCCACCACGATACCTACCACGCGGTCCATCAGGTTCAGGATGATCACGACGGTGTACTGGTTGTACTCCACCCGGTCGAGCTGGAACTTGATGCGCAGATCGACGATCGGCACGATGATGCCGCGCAGGTTGATCACGCCCTTGATGAAGTCGGGCGCGTTGGCAATGCGGGTGACGGTTTCGTAGCCGCGGATTTCCTGCACCTTCAGGATGTCGATGCCGTACTCTTCCTGCCCCAGGGTGAAGGCCAGGTACTCCTCCCCGCCGGTTTCCTCACCGATCGAACGTTCCTTGACTTCCATTGCGGCTCCCCTCGGCCCGCGTCGGGCCACTAGATTGAATGCGTTGTTGGGCGGTTGGCGTGGCCGCTTATGCTGCGGCCATGGCTTGGGTCGAGAATCGACCACCGTGTGCTTCGCCCATGTCCTGCTTTTCGGCACTAACGGCACGCAGCGCGTTTTCTGAATGGCCAGCGCGGGTCTCGCGCATCAGCGCCGACACGTCAACGATCAACGCCACGCTGCCATCGCCCAGAATGGTCGCGCCCGAAATGCCAGGCACCCGGCGGTAGTTGGTCTCCAGGTTCTTGACCACCACCTGCTGCTGGCCGACCAGTTCGTCGACCTGCAGCGCGATCTTCTTGCCCTCCGAATCCAGGATCACGACGATGCCTTCCGACGGATCGGGCAGCGACGGCGTGATGCGGAAGCGCTCGTACATCGGCACCAGCGTCAGGTATTCGTTGCGCACCTTGAGCAGTCGGCCGCCGCCCGGCACAGCCTTGATGTCTTCGGGGCGCGGTTGCAGCGATTCGGCCACGCACGACAGCGGGAGGATGAACACCTCGTCGCCGGTCTTGACCGACATGCCATCGAGAATCGCCAGCGTGAGCGGCAGCACGATGCGCATGGTCGTGCCCTTGCCCTTCTGCGACTGGATCTCGACGTAGCCGCCCATCGACTGGATGTTCTGCTTGACCACGTCCATGCCCACGCCGCGGCCGGACACATCCGTCACCTGATCGGCCGTCGAGAAGCCCGGCGCGAAGATGAGCTGGTTGATCTCGTCGTCGGTCATGTTGTCCGACACGGGCAGGCCGCGCTCGCGCGCCTTCTTGAGGATCTTGTCGCGGTTCAGGCCCTGGCCATCGTCGCTCACTTCAATGACGATGTTGCCGCCTTGGTGTGCGGCGGACAGCAGCAGCTGGCCCACAGCGTCCTTGCCGGCGGCCAGGCGGGCTTCGGGCATTTCGATACCGTGGTCCAGGCTGTTACGCACCAGGTGCGTGAGCGGATCGATGATGCGTTCGATCAGGCCCTTGTCCAGCTCGGTCGATTTGCCGAACGTCGACAGCTCGACCTGCTTGCCAAGCTTGGCGGCCAGATCGCGCACCAGGCGCGGGAAGCGGTTGAACACGTAGTCCATCGGCATCATGCGGATGGACATGGCGGCCTCTTGCAGGTCACGCGCGTTACGCGTGAGTTGCGACAGGCCAGAGAACAGGCGCTCGTTCAACACCGGGTCGAACGCCGATGCGGTCTGCGCCAGCATCGCTTGCGTAATCACCAGCTCGCCCACCAGGTTGATGAGCTGATCGACCTTTTCCACGCCCACGCGGATGGTCGTTTCTGCGGCCACGGCCGGCTTGTCGGAAGCGGCCGGGCGCGGCGGGGCGGCGGCGGCCGCAGCACGCGGTGCCTCGTTGGCGGCCGGTGCATGGGCTTCGGTCTGCGCGGCAGCCGGCGCGGGTGCCGTCACAGCAGCGGCCTCAGCAGCCGTTGCAGCAGCGTCCACCACGGGTGCGGCGGCAGCCGCTTCGCCCGTATGCGGCGCGATGACGATCTGGTCGGCATCGATGATGAAGCAGCTCACCGCGATGATGTCGTCAGCCGTGCAGGTGCTCTGCAGCACGATGTCGCTGTTGCGGCCGGTGCGCACGTGACGCAGCACGGTGCCCAGATGCTTGAGCTCGGTGACGATCAGCTCGCAGTCTTCGTTCGAGACGTTGATGAGCTTGATGTCCAGGCCACCCTCGATGGCGCCGATCGGCTCGGGCGCCGGCGCCTCAACAACCACCGGTTCGGGTTCGGGCGCGGCCACCGGAGCAGCAGCCGCAGCAGCAACAGCGGGCGCTGCGGGTGCAGCAGGCGCAGGCTGTGCAGCGCCACCATCCTCGGCAGCGAGGCTGTTGAGCTTGGCCACCATGTATTCGAGCGTGGCCGTATCAATCGGGTGCTCTTGCCGATAGGCATCAAGTTGGCTTTTCAACACGTCTTTCGTTTCCAAGAAGGCATCCACCATGTTCTCGCGCAACTGCAGCGTACCGGTGCGGGCGCGGTCCAGAATCGATTCCGCCACATGCGTGAGTTCCGTCATGTGCGTGAAGCCGAAGGTTGCGGCACCGCCCTTGATGGAGTGCGCGCAACGGAAGATGGCGTTCAGATCATCAGAAGAAGGGTTGGCGACATCGAGATTGAGCAGCAGCCGCTCCATGTCAACGAGCAGCTCTTCCGCTTCCTCAAAGAAGGCGCCGAAAAACTGGCTGAGATCGAGGTTCATGTCGTTTGTCTCGGGTCGATGGTTTGGCTGTTAGTGCGTCGACGCAGACCCATGGGTCTGCGCATGCCATTCGAATAACTGCATCACCGAATCCGTCAGGCCTTCCGGATCGAACGGCTTGGGCAGGAAACCCGTGGCCCCAGCAGCGCGCGCCTGGTCGCGGATGGTGCCGTCGGCTTCGGTGGTCAACATCAAAATCGGCGTGTCGGCATAGGCCGGCAGCGAGCGCAACGCGCGAATGAGGGTCAGGCCATCCATCGACGGCATCACCTGATCGGTGATCACCAGATCGTGGTTGCCGCCGTTGGGGTCACGCACCACTTCCAGCGCGGCGGTGCCGTCGGCTGCTTCCGTCACGGCAAAGCCGCATTCGCGCAGGCACGCGGCAATCATGCGGCGGATGGAAGTGGAGTCGTCCACCACCAGAATGTGTTTCTCGCTCATTGGCTGTTTCTCCCCTCGGCGCTTATGGCTTGGCCGGCGCAGCCGCATCGGCGGCACCTGCAACAGGCGCGGTGGCACGTACGGCGGCGTCGGTCAGCGTGTCCTTGCCGTCATTGCGTAGATCGGCCACCGGCTCGATCCCACCCGAGCGCACGGCTTCAGCGGCGCGTGCGTTGAGCACGACGATACTGATGCGGCGGTTGATCGGGTTGTACACATTCGTCTTGTCCAGCGGCACCGAGGCTTCCAGGCCCACCACACGGCTGACCTTCTCGGGCTTCATGCCGCCGGCAATCAGCTCGCGGCGCGAAGCGTTGGCGCGGTCGGCCGACAGCTCCCAGTTGCTGTAGCCGTGCTGGGTGGCGTACTGCGTGGCATCGGTGTGGCCCGATAGGCTGATCGGGTTGGGCACGTCATTCAGCGCCGCACCCAGCTCGCGCAGGATGGTGCGCATATACGGCTGCACCTCGGCGCTGGCGTTGCCGAACATCGGCCGGTTCTGCTGATCCACGATCTGGATGCGCAGACCTTCGGTGGTCATGTCGATCAGCAGCTGGTGCTTGAACTGGCTCATCACCGGGTTCGTCTCAACCATCTCGGCAATCTTCTGCTTGAGCTTGTTCAGCGCTGCGTCGTCCGATTCATCGCGGATATTGCGCTGGCGCTGCACCGTCGGGCTGGGGCTCGGGTTCGGCTGCGGCATGCTCTGCTTAACGGACGGGCTGCCCTGCAGGATGCTCGACTGATCGCCAGAACCGGCGCCACCAAACAGCGCCACCTTCAGCGGTGTGCGGAAATACGTTTCCACCGACGACAACTCGGCCTTGGTGACCGAGCTGAGCAGCCACATCAGCAGGAAGAACGCCATCATGGCCGTCACGAAGTCGGCGTAGGCGATCTTCCACGCGCCACCGTGGTGGCCGTGCCCGCCTTTCTTGTTGCGCCGAATCACAATGAAGGTCGGCGTGCTGGACTTGCTCATGGTCCGTTCCCGTCGGTGTGTGCTGCGTCGTTAATGGCTTGGCTCGTTGGCCACGCTCTGTGTCATATGGGGTTCAGCGCTACGCCGTCTTGGCGCCGCGCACGTGGTCTTCCAGTTCGGCAAAGGACGGGCGCTCGGTCGAGAACAGCACCTTGCGGCCAAACTCCACGGCAATCGCCGGGGCGTAGCCGTTCATGCTGGCCAGCAGCGTCACCTTGATGCACTGGAACAACTTGGTCGATTCTTCGGCGCGCTGCTCCAGCAGCGA
>JGI24740J21852_10000625_pt1 | contig 15262 bp, 11 predicted proteins | sample KBSCornC6_FD_21852 | JGI IMG/M metagenome (IMG submission 21852) | reverse complement strand
CTCGACCCACACGGCCGCGACGTCGTCGCCGAGCCGCTCCCGCAGCGCCGCGAGGTCCGCGACGCCGCCCGCGGTGGGGATCCGCTCGATCTCGAGGCCGGCGCGCGTGTAGTCGCGCACCTTCGAGTCCTTCTCCGGCAGCACGTCGCTCACGGCGAGCACACGGCCGCGGCCGGTGAGCCGGCCGGCCATCGCGAGGCCCGTGGCCGTGGCCTGGTAGCCGTCATAGGTGGGCACGTTCACGACGTCCATCGCGAGCAGTTCGGCCATGAGCGACTGGTACTCGAACAGCGCCTGGAACCGGCCGTGATCCTCGTAGGGCTCCCCCGCGTAGGCGGTGAGGAACTCGCTGCGGCGGATGACCTCGTCCACGACCGCCGGCACGTAGTGGTTGTACGTGCCCGCGCCGAGGAAGCTCAGGCGCTCCTCGGTGGTGCGGTTCTGCGCCAGGATCCCCCGCACGTGCCGGGCGAGGTCCTGCTCGGCCGGCAGCGGGGCCGGAACGTCCAGCGGACGGCGCAGGCGCAGGTCCTCCGGCACGTCGGCGTAGAAATCCTCGACGGAGGCGGCGCCGACGGCGGCGAGCATCTCGGCGCGGATCTCGGGCGCCGAGTTCGGGATGTAGGGGTGCACGAACGTCTGCGTCATGCCAGCTCCTTCGACGGGGTGGGCGGGGTGGGCCGCGGGGTATGGGTCAGGGTGAGGAAAGGGATCTGCGCGGCGCGCGGCGTGGCCACGACGGCGACGCCGTAGGCATCGAGCGTCACGGTGTCCGCGGTCTCGGATCCGGTGATCAGATCGAGGCCGGCGACCGGCAGGTGGAAGGTCACGGGGTCGGCCGCGTGGTTCAGCAGGAAGGTGTAGTCGGTCTTGTCGTCCGAGCGCGTGACGGCCTCGGCCTGCACGGACACCTCGTCGCGGGCGGGCAGGCCCGCCGTGCGGAGCACGTCGCGGAACATCGTGACCAGACCCTCGGGCGACAGCATCGCGCTGACGTACCAGGCGGATCCGGATCCGGCCGTGCGGCGGGTGATCGCGGGGAGGCCCGCGAGCTCGCCGGTGGTGTACGCCCCGCGGATCTCGACGTCGTCGCCCGCTTCGATCCACTCGCCCCAGTGCGGCACGGCGAGCTCGGCACCCGCGTAGGCCAGATGCTCGACGAGCCCGTCCGCGATCGGCCACTGCTCGTCGACCTCGATGCCGAGCAGGTCGCGCAGCGGACCCGGGGCGCCGCCGTCGTGCACCTTCTCGGTGCTGTCGACGACGCCGGAGAACGGCCCGACGACGAGCGTCCCGCCGCGAGCGACGAAGGCACGCAGCGCGGCCGTCTGCGACTCCTCGAGGATGTACAGATTCGGCGCCACGATCACGTCGTAGCGCTCGAACGGGGTGCCGCTCGCGGCGCCGCCCACGCGCACGGCGTCGACGGGGTGGCCGAGCGTGTAGAGCGCGCGGTGCCAGGCACGGGCCTGCTGCGCCCACTGCAGCCGCTGCGAGGGCAGAGATTCGAGCGCACTGGAGCCCCACCAGGAATCCCAGTCCACGACGAGGCCCACGCGCGAGCGCACCCGGCTGCCGCGCACGGGCTCGAGCCGGCGCAGCTCGTGTCCGAGCGCCCTCGTCTCCTGGAAGCTGCGCGACTTCTCGCCGCGGTGACCCAGCATCGACGAGTGGAACTTCTCCTGGCCGTACTTCGCCTGGCGCCACTGGAAGAACATGACGGCGTCGGATCCGTGCGCCACGGCCTGCAGGCTCTCCACCCGGATCTTGCCGGGCGCCTTCGGCACGTTCACGTCGCGCCAGCTGGTCGCGCTCGCCGACGACTCCAGCAGCAGCCACGGCCGCCCGCCCTTGAGCGCGCGCATGAGCCCGTAGTTGAGGGCGGCACCGACGTGCGAGGTCGGATCCATCGGATCCGGGTATGCGTCATCGGTGACCACGTCCTCGCGCTCGGCGAAGCGCCAGTAGTCGAGGTCGCGGAACATGCTCATGAAGTTCGTGGTCACGGCGATGTCGGGGGTGACCTCGCGCAGCACGTCGATCTCGATCTGGAACAGCTCGAGCATCGCGTCGGAGGAGAACCGCTCGAAGTCCAGCAGCTTGGTGGGGTTGATCGGTCCCGGCGCCTTCTTCGGCGTCTCGATGTGCTCCCAGGAGGTGTAGCGCTGGCCCCACACGTTCACGCCCCAGGCCTCGTTCAGCCCGTCCAGGTCGCCGTAGCGGTCCTGCAGCCAGCGACGGAAGTGCCGAGCGGATTCGGGGCACCAGCAGCGCGACACGTGATCGCCGTACTCGTTCGAGATGTGCCACATCGCAAGCCCCGGGTGCTCGCCGTAGCGCTCGGCGATCGCGCGGGTCATTCGGGCCACGTTCTCGCGCCAGATCGGCGAGGACGGGCAGTAGGTCTGCCGCGAGCCGAACTCCAGGCGGTGCCCGTCGGAGTCCCACGGCGCCATCTCGGGGTGCGCGCGCAGCAGCCAGGACGGCGGGGTCGCGGTGGCGGTGGCGAGGTCGATGCGGATCCCCGCCTCGTGCAGCAGATCCAGGATCCGGTCCAGCCAGCTCCAGTCGTAGACACCGGGCTCGGGCTCGAGCTGCGGCCAGCTGAAGATCGGCAGGCTCACCATGTTCACGCCCGCGTCGAGCATGAGGCGGATATCCTCACGCCACACATCCTCGGACCACTGGTCGGGGTTGTAGTCGCCGCCGAACGCCAGGGCGTCGATGCGGACCTCCCGGATCCGCTCGTCGTCGAGATGCTGGGCCACGACGGCTCCTCCCTGAGTCTGTACAGAAACGCTGTTCAATGTATTCTGTATACAGCAAGCGTATGGCGAATGCTGGATCCGGTCAAGCCGTAGGCTGACCGCACCGGCCGAAGGGGAGAACGAATGGCTATCGAACGCAAGAACCTGCGTTCCCAGGTGCGCGAGGAGCTGCTCACCCGCATGCGCGCCGGACAGGTCAGGCCCGGCGAGGGCATCAACGAGGTGCAGCTCGCCGCTGAGCTGGGCGTCAGCCGCACACCCCTGCGGGAGGCCCTGATCGCCCTGGAGTCCGAGGGCCAGATCACCAGTGAGAACGGCAAGGGCTTCCGTTTCGTGCCGCTCAGCGCCGGCGAGTTCGAGGACCTCGCGCCGGTGATGGCGACCCTGGAGAGCCTCGCCCTCGAGCTCAGCGCGGTCGAGGATCTGAAGAAGGTCGGCGTGCGCCTGGTCGAGCTCGCCGACGCGTTCACCGACGAGCACGTCGAGCACGCCCTCGTGATGACCAAGGACGACGAGTGGCACGCCCTCATGCTGTCCGTCTGCCCGAACCGGCGCCTGCTCGACGTGATCGAGAGCGTGCGCGGATCCTTCCACCGCTATGAGGCCCTCCTCGTCGCGGATGACGTGAAGATCGATCGGGTCGCCGCCGAGCACGCCGCGATCGCGCACGCCCTCGCGGACGGCGACGTGCCGGCCGCGATCGACGCCCTCAAGGTCAACTGGATGCATGGCATGCGCCGGATCCTCGACAACTCCTCCAGCGCGTACTTCAGCGCCTGACTCCAGCCCGCCCCGCCCCGCCGGCGACACACGCGTTTCCCTCCCCTCGCCGTCTTCCCCTCCCCGCACAGACGTCGCTGCGAGGAAGGAAAGACGACCGGGGGAGGGAAACGCCGCATCCGCCGGGTGCTCCGGGCCGCGGCGAGCGCCCGCTGCGGCGAGCGCCCGCGCCGGGTCATCCCTTGACGGCGCCGCCGAGCAGGCCCGCCACGAACTGCTTCTGGAAGACCAGGAACAGCACGAGCAGCGGCAGCGTCGCCAGCAAGGATCCGAGCATGAGCCCGGAGTAGTCGACCCGGCTCAGGCCGATCATCGTGTTCAGCGCGACCGGGACGGTGTACCGGTCCTCCGAGTTGAGCATGAGCAGCGGCCAGATGAACGAGTTCCACTGGCTGATGAACGTGTAGATCACGAGCGCCGCGATCTGCGGGCGCGCGACCGGCAGCACGATCCGGTAGAAGGTGCGCAGCTCACTCGCGCCGTCGATCCGAGCCGCCTCGATGAGCGAGGCCGGGAAATCGAGGAACCCCTGCCGCATCAGGAAGATGCCGAACGCGTTCGCGAGGAACGGGACGATCAGCGCCTGGTAGCTGTCGATCCATCCGGCGCTGGCCATCATCTGGAACAGCGGCACGAGCAGCACCTGCATCGGGATCATCATGGTGACGAGGATCACGCCCAGCAGCACGCCGCGACCGCGGAACCGGTAGGTGGCGAGCCCATATCCGCACATGATGCTGACCAGCGAGCTGAACACCGTGTAGACCACGGCCACGAGCACGCTGTTGAGCATCACCTGCCCGAAGCCGATGCTCTCCTGCAGCCGGCCGAGGTTCTGCCAGAACTCGCCGCCGGGCAGGATCGGCAGCGGGGTGACGAAGAGGTCGCTGGTCTTGTGCGTGGAGGCGATGACCATCCACAGGAACGGGATCAGTGCGAGCACGCTCGCCACGATCATGACCGCGTAGACCGGCGCCCGCAGCACGATCCTGCGCAGCAGCGGCTCGCCGGAACGGTCCGCGGGCTGACCGAGGCGCCGGCCGCGGCCGGTGGTGATCAGCTGGGTCGTCATGGCTTCTCCCTCATGATGCGGAACTGGATCACGGCGATGATCCCGGTGAGGATCACGAGCATCCAGGCGATCGCGCTCGCGTAGCCGAAGTCGAACTGCTGGAAGCCGATCTTGTACAGGTAGAGCACCGGCGTGAGCGTCGCGTTGTTCGGGCCGCCGCCGGTGAGGATGAAGTTCTCGTCGAAGAGCTGCAGCGCGCCGATCGTCGACGTGACGCTGGTGAAGATCAGCACCGGCCGCAGCTGGGGGACGACGATGTGCCGGAAGATCTGCCAGCGCCCCGCACCGTCGATGCGCGCCGCCTCGTAGAGTTCGGGCGGGATCGACTGGAGCCCGGCGAGGATGATGACCATGTTGTAACCGGTCCAGCGCCAGGTGATCGAGGCGATCACCGCCACCCGCGCCCACCACTCGTTGTTCAGCCAATCGATGGGGCCCGCACCGAACAGGGCGAGGAACTGGTTCAGCATGCCGCCGTCCGTAGTCATGATCACCCGGAACACGACCGAGTACGCGACCAGCGTCGTAATCGACGGCAGGAAGGTGAGCAGACGGAACCCAGCCCGGAAGCGTAGCCATGCCTGGTTCAACAGGTAGGCGAGGCCCACGGCGAGCGCGATCATGATCGGCACCTGCACGACCAGGAGGAGCAGCGCATTGCCCAGGCTCTTCAGTACGAGCGGATCCCGGAACATCCGCGCGTACTGGTCGAGACCGACGAAGGTGCTGACGCCGCCCGAGGTGCGGAAGAAGCTCTGCAGCAGCGACACCGCGAGTGGGTACGCGAAGAACAGCGCGAGCAGCGCAGCCGCCGGAAGGGCGAACCACAGCCCTGGGCGCTGCATGCGCGCGGCGAAGCGCCGGCCCGTGCGAGGGGAGTCGTGACGGTTCTCGTCTCGGCTCCCCTCCGCGGAAGGCCGCCGCATGGTGGCGACCGTCATGTCAGCCCGCGATCTTGCGACCGGTCGAGTTCGCGATCTGCGCGGCCGCGTCGTCGAGCGCCTTCTTCGGATCCTCACCGTTCAGCACCGCGGCGCTGACCGCGTTGATCACGGCGTCGCTCGCGACCGACTGGTCGGAGGTGAAGGCGATGGACGGGATCTTCGGCGTCAGCTCGGCGAAGGTCTGGAACACCTTCTGCCCGCCGAAGTACTCGCTCGGCTGCTCGAAGAAGTCGGCCTTCAGCGCCGGCAGATACGCCGGGAAGAGCCCCTCCTTCTGCATCATGCTCGACTGGTTGTCGGTGTTGGCCAGCACGTAGCTCATGAAGTCGGCCGCGAGCTGCGGGTTCTTCGCCTGCGCCGGGATCGCGAGACCGGATCCGCCGTTGTTCGAGGTCGGGGCGCTGGCGTCGTCGAACACCGGCAGGTCCCGCACGGCGTACTTCCCGCTAAGCTCGGGCGCCTCGCCCTCGAGGGTGCCGATCCACCAGACCGCCTCGGGGGTAACGGCGGAGTCGCCGTCCTTCGCGCTCGTGACGCTCGCGTCCCAGCCCTTGGCGTTGGTGATCAGCCCCTTCTGCTGCATGGTCTGCAGCAGGGTGAGCGCGCGAACGGCGTCCGGCGAGTTCACCGTGATGTCGCCCTTGTCGTCGAAGTAGCCGGCGCCCTGCTGCTGCAGGTACATCGAGAGGGATCCGCCCGCGGAGAGGTCGGCGGTGAGCAGCGTGTGTCCCGTGGCCGCCTTGATCTTCCCCCCGGCGGCGACGAGATCGTCCCAGGTCTTCACGGCGGAGGGATCCACGCCCGCGGCCTGGAAGTAGTCGGTGCGGTAGTACAGCCCGACCGTGCCGGAGTCCCACGGCGCCATGCGCAGCGCGCCACCCTTGTCGGTGCCGGTCGACCACTTGAACGGGTCGAAGTCGGCCTTCTTGTCGCCGAGCACAGGCGAGAGGTCCGCGAAGCCCTTCGGGAACTGCGTGAGGTAGCTCTGGTTGTGGTCGGTCTCGAGCGTGATCAGGTCGGGGAGGCCGGTGCCGGCCTGCAACCCGACCGAGATCTTGTCGTAGGCGTTGTCGTAGCCGATGTCGACGACCTTGATCGTGGTGCCCTTATGCGCCTTCTCATAGTCGGCGCCGAGGCGCTTGAGCGCTGTCGCGGCGACGTCCCACGACCAGATCGTGATCGTGCCTGTGGCCTGGGCGCCCGGCTTCAGCGCCTCGCCGCCGGTCTGCGCCCCTCCGCCGAACGCGCACCCGGACAGGGCGACGGTCGCCGCAGCCCCCATCGCCAGCGCGAGCATGCCGCGTCGCTTCATCATGACCTCCTCGTCAATATTGGATATTGCATACAGTACACGCGTGGTTACGCTAACACCAGGGTTCGTCGAGGCAGGGCCGGCGAATGCGTCGAGGCCCCCTCGCAACGCCGAGACCCCCTCGCAGCCGCGCAGGCAGGAGGGGGTCTCGATGCTCAGAGGGGGCGCGGGCCGCGGGTCAGCGGCTGAGTTCGACCGCCAGGTCGAGGAACAGCGCGGCCGACCACGCGAACGCCGTCGTCGCACGCTCGGCCTTGAGGCCCGTGCGCGGGTTGAAGTACTCGTGCGGGCCGCCGCCGTGGATCACCAGGCGCACGGTCTGCTCGCGCAGCGCCCTCGCCCGCTCGGGCTGACCCGCTGTGTCCAGCCCCTCGGCGATGAGGGCACTGGTGTTGATCCAGATCGGGCCGCGCCACATCCGTTCCGGGGAGAAGTCCGGATCCGACGCCGACACGGTCGGCAGCCCCCACTCCAACGCGTAGCGTTCCGGGTCGTCGATCGCCGCGAGCAGGGCGGCGCGGGCGTCTTGCGGAAGCCCTTCCACGCGCAGCGGCATGAGCCCCACCACGGTGTCGCTCGCGATGCGCTCGCCGTCGTGGCCGGACGCATGGTCGCCGGATCCGGGACCGCGCGCGATGAAGCGCCGCTCGGCCGGATCCCACAGCCGTTCCATGAGGAGCGCGGCCGTGCGTTCGGCGCGGGCCAGGTGCGGCGCGGTGTCATGACACGGCAGGTAGCGCGCCGCGAGCGCGGCGATCTCCCGGTCCTGCTGCACGAGGTAGGCGGCGAGGTCGGGGGCGGTCGTGGGGATCGGCCCGTCGAACACGGGGCTGTCGTCGAGGCCGGACGAGTACGGGTGGCCGTACTCCGGCAGACCGTCGCGGTCGAGGTCGGATCCGTTCCGCTCCGGCCCCGCGAACCACCAGTCCTGAGACCGGATCACGCGCTCGAGCTGGTCCGCGGCCCACTCCGGCGCGTCCTCGGCCTCGAGCACCTTGCGCAGCGCCCACGCGGCGAGCGGCGGCTTGGTGAGCGGCACAGGGGCGCTCGGATCCGCCACCTGCGAGCCCGCGCGCCGCAGCGTCGCCCGGTCGGACTCGGGCAGGTCGTCGCTCGTGGCGAGCACGCCCTGCTCGTGCACGACGTCGGGCAGCTGCCCGTTCTCGCGCGGGAACCGGAACGCCAGCTCGAGCTGCTCCCTGGCGAGCTCGGGGTCGCCGTGGCGCAGGCCGACCGCGATGAAGTACGCGTCCCACTGCCAGAGCCCGACGTAGCCGATCTTCGACGGCACGATCGCACGAGCGCCCTCGAGCGCGGGCAGCTCCACGATGTTCGCGCCGAGCACCCACCAGCAGAACGCCGCCATGTCCTGCAGGTCCTCGCGGACCCGCGGGCAGCGGTCGAACCAGGCGCCCCACTCCCGTTCGAGCGCCGCGAGCGCATCGTCGTGCGCCGGGGCGGGCTGTGCGGAGACGAGCGCACCACGGTCGGCGGCCACATCGATGCGCAGGCCCGGTCCGATCGCGTGGCGGGATTCGGCGCCGTCCGGCAGCGCGAGGAGAACCGAGGCCGACGGGTCTCCGCCGATGCTGAGCGCACGCAGCCCGTCGAAGGTGAGGGTGACGCTGCCGAACGAGATCCGGTGCGGCTGGACGTCGACGACGGGCAGCACGCGGCCGGCGCCGTCGAGCACCTCGAGCGCATCCAGCACGCGGCACTCGTCGAGCCCCCGCTCATACTCGGACGTGTGCACGCGCACGCCGTCGCCCTCGCGGAAGACCAGCAGACGCGAACGGGGCATCGTGAACGGGGCGGTCACCAGATCGAGATGGCCGCCAGCCGCGAGTGCGAGCTCTGCCGCGGACGGCGCACCATCATCCGTCACCTCAGCGCCCTCCGAGTCCGGAGGCGGCCATGCTGTTCAGGATCCGCCGCTGTCCGATCACGAACACGAACAGCATCGGCACGGTCGAGATCGCCGAGGCGGCCATCACCAGCCCGTAGTTCACCGAGCCGAACTGACCCTGGAACGACTGCAGCAGCAGCGGGACCGTGAACAGGTCGGGTGTGTTGAGCAGCACGAGCGGGAACAGGAAGGAGTTCCACACGTCGAGGGCGACGATGATGCTGAGCGCGGCAAGGCCCGGCCTCAGGTTCGGCAGGATCACCTGGAAGAACGTGCGGATCCGCCCCGCGCCGTCCACGAGCGCCGCTTCCTCGAGCTCCCGCGGCAGCGACAGCACGAACTGGCGCATCAGGAACACCGCGAACGGGTTCGCGATCATGCCGGGGATGATGAGCGCGAGATGCGAATCCACCCAGCCCAGCTGCGACATCAGCAGGTAGAACGGGATGAGCGTGACCTGCTTGGGGATCATCTGCGTGGCGAGGAAGACGATGAACAGCACCTTGGATCCGCGGAAGCGGATGCGGGCGAACGCGTAGCCCGCCATCGACGCGGTGATGAGCGTGCCGGCGACGACGAGCACGGCGATGTAGGCGCTGTTCAGATAGGCCTGCGCGAAAGGCACCGCGTTCCACGCCTGGACGTAGTTGTCGAACGTCCACGGGCTCGGCAGCAGCGAGAGCGGGTTCTTGAGCAGCTGCGGCAGGGTCTTGAACGAGGTCAGCAGCATCCACACGAACGGGAACACCATTCCGAGCCCCGCGACGATCAGCACGACGTGCAGGATCGTGGCGGACAGCCGACGGCGGCCCTTGCCCGCGGCGCGAGGGCGGATCCGCCGGCCGGGGGCGACGAGGGCGATCGTGGAGTCGGTGGCGGGCGCGTGGCCGCCGGTCGTGATGCGCGTGGTGTCGACGCTCATGCGGGGTCATCCTCGTAGTGGACGAACTTGTTCTGCGCGGCGAACTGGATCCCCGTGATCACGAGGGTCAGCAGCAGCAGGATGATGCTCGCGGCCGATGAGAGGCCGAAGTCGAACTTCTTCATGCCCAGGTCGTAGATGTGATAGACGATCGTGCGGGTGGCGTTGTCCGGGCCGGCGTTCCGCACGAGCACGTAGACCGTGTCGAAGGTCTGCAGCGACGAGATGAAGGCGATCACCGAGGAGAAGAAGACGATCGGCGACAGCAGCGGCAGCCGGATCGCGGTGAACAGCCGCCAGGCGCCTGCCCCGTCGATCCGCGCGGCCTCGATCACCGACGGCGAGATGTTCTGCAGTCCGGCGAGGAAGATGATCACGTTGAGCCCGAGCGACGACCAGATCGTCACGATGCACACGGCGATCAGCGCGAGCCGCGGATCCTGCAACCAGTCCGGCGGCGCGATCCCGAAGATCGTGGAGATGGCGGACGACAGCACACCGTCCGCGCGGAACATCTGCTGCCACATCATCGCGACCGCCACCGTCGAGGTGACCACCGGCGCGAAGAAGAGCACGAGGTAGAGCGTGCGGGTCTTCAGCTTCTCCAGCGCCACCGCGATGGTCACGGCGAGAGCAAGGCCGATCGGCACCGTGATGATCGCGATGAGCAGCGTGTTCAGGATTGCGCGGCCGAAGAGCGGATCCGCCAGTTCGGCGCCGAAGTTGTCGAAACCGACCCAGCTGAGGTCGGACAGGCCGTCCCAGTGCGCGAACGCGAGCACGAGGCTCGCGAGAAACGGCACCACCACGAACAGCCCCATGCCGATCAGCTGCGGCCCGACGAAGGCGTATCCCCAGCGCCGGTCGCGGCGGCGCCAGGCGGCCTCGCGCCGCCACCCGGGCGCCGTCGACGACGACGCCCGGGTGCTCACCGACGGTGCAGTCATGCTCACTTGCCGTCCTGGACCAGCTTGCCGACCGCGTCGAGCGTGGCCTGCGCGTCCTGCTTGCCCTGGTAGAGGGCGAGGAACTGATCGCCGATGCCGCCGCGGATGCCGGGCAGGCGCGCCTCGGTCGGGTAATTGACGAAGCCGATGTCGCGCATGTCGAGGAAGGTCTGCGCATGCGCGGGGTAGCCGTCCAGCACCACCTTGTCGGCGCCCTTGATGGACGGGACCGCGTTTCCGCCGCCCTGCAGGCGCAGGGTCTGGCCCTCGGCCGAGAGGAACTCGGTCCAGAACGTGAACGCCGCGTCCTTGACCTTGGTGCCCTTGTTGATCGCGAGGAACGAGGTGGCGACGCCGGTCGGCGCGGCCTTGCCGTCGGGCGTCGGCCACGGCGCGATGTCGTACGAGTCCTTCACGCCGGCACCCTCGACGGTGCCGATCGTGTAGCGGCCCTGCACGAAGAACCCGGCCTTGTGCGCGACGAAGACGCTGTCGGCGCCCGCCCCGTCGGGGAGGGTGTCGGCGACGAGGAAGGTCTTGTCCTGGAACAGGGATCCGAACTGGTCCAGCGCCTTGACGGCGTCGGCGTCCTTGTTCGCGACGAACTTCCCGCTCTTGTCATACGGCGCGGACACGCCCTGCGAGCTCAGCCAGCTCCACTGCGTGGCCCAGTAGTTCCAGAACATCGTGCCGGTGAGGCCCGCGTCGTGCAGCTTCTTGTTCATGTCCAGGAACGCGCTCGTCGTCCACTTGCCCTCGGCGGCGAGGGTCGCGGGGTCGTCGGTGACGCCCGCGGCCTTCAGCGCCTCCTTGTCGTACCAGAACACGTCGGGGTTCGAGTCGTTCGGAGCCGCGTAGATCTCGCCGTCCTTCTCCGCCGCACCGAACAGGCCCGGCGAGAAGTCGTCGACCTTGCTCTGGCTCTTGGGGCCGTTCATCAGGCTCTTGAGCGGCATCAGCCGGTTGGATCCGACGAACTGGCCGATCATGTCGTCGCCCACGTAGAAGACGTCGGGCGCCGTGTTGCTGGTCAGCTGCGCGAGGAGCTTGGAGTGGTAATCGTCATAGCCGGCGACGGGCTGCAGCTTGACCGTGATGTCGGGGTGGCGCTTCATGAACTCCTTGTCGAAGTCCTGGTAGCGCTTGAGCTCGTCCGCGCTGCCCCACGTCGACCAGACGACGGTGGCCTTGCCGTCGGCGGCCGAACCGCCTCCGTGGGAGCCGCCGCTGCACGCGGCGAGGCCGAGCATGAGTGCGCCGGCGGACACTGCCGCGAGCGTGCGCAGGAGTCGAGGGTTCGAGCGGGGCATGACGCCACCTCTTTCGTCGTTGAAGGGCAGTTCGGAGGTCGGGACGCACTCAGTATTATGTATACAGACGACGTTTGTCAACGGCCGCGCGTCGGATCTCGTCGTTCTGGAGTGGCGCACGGGTCGTAGCCGACGGCAGCGTCGAGGCGGCGGCACCTGCGATGATCGTGCGCCCGACGATCGCCGATGCACGACGCGGCACAGCGGAAGGTCCACCCGCCGCAGAGTGGTCTGATCCGGAGGTGCATCAACGGGCCTACGCTCGAGGGGTGAGCCTGCTCGTCACCGTCCCCACCGCCGAACTCGCCGCTGACATCGCCGCCCAGGGCCCGCTGCCCGACGGCGTGGAGGTGCAGGTGTGGGACATGACCGCACCCCCACCCGCGCCTCGGATCGACATCGTCGTGCCGTCGTACCTCGGCCGGCAGCGTTTCTCCGCGCTGGACGGCGTCGAGGTGGGCCTCGTGCAGGGCCAGATGATCGGCTACGAAGCCGTGATCGACCGGGTGCCCTCGGGCGTGCCGTTCGCGAACGCCGCCAGCGTGCATGAGCCGGCGACCGCCGAGCTCGCCCTCGCGCTGACCCTCGCGGCGCAGCGCGAGCTGCCGCGGTTCGTGCGGGCACAGGACGCGGGTCTGTGGGACCGGGCGTTCACCTCGAGCCTCGCGGATCGCCGCGTGCTGCTGGTCGGCATCGGCGGCGTCGGAAGGGCCGTGGCCCGACGCCTCGCCGGGTTCGAGACCTCGATCACCGCGGTCGCGCAGACCGCCCGCACCGAGATGATCGATGGCGTCGGCGAGATCGCCGTGCATGCGCTCGCCGACCTGCCCGCGCTCCTGCCCGACGCGGAGATCGTCATCCTGTCACTGCCGGGCGGATCCGCCACGCACCAGCTGTTCGACGCGGACATGCTGGCACGTATGGCCGACGGAGCGCTGCTCGTCAACGTCGGCCGCGGCACACTCGTCGACACGGACGCCCTGATCGCCGAGAACGGCCGGATTCGCGCGGCCCTGGACGTCATGGATCCGGAGCCGCTGCCCGAGGGCCACCCGCTGTGGACCACCCCCGGCGTGCTGTTCACCCCGCACGTCGGCGGCGCCTCGACCGCGATGAACCCGCGTATCGCTGCGCTGGTGCGCACCCAGATCGACCGCATGCTCGCTGGCGAGGAGCCGGCGAACCTCATCCCCCGGTGACCGGTGCGGATTCCGCAGTGACCGATGCGGAATCCGGGGCCGCTCCCGCTCGCCTTCCGTCGCGTCGTCCGCGCGTATGGCTCGTCGGCGCGTATCTAGTTCAGGATGGATGCACCGAATCGGCTGTTCTCGGATCCGAATTCCGCGGATTTGCGAAATCCAACCTGAATACGAGACACCGACTCGACCGCGGTAGCTCTCCGGCGCGGCGGGGCCGGGCGCTCGAACCGATTCGATCCGCGCGTTTCCGGGATCCGCCGCCCTCCCGGTACCCTGATCGCATGGCCGAGATCGAGCAGCAGTCCGCCCCCGGATCCGAGTGGTGGCGCACCGCCGTCATCTATCAGATCTACCCGCGCTCCTTCGCCGACGCGAACGGCGACGGCATCGGCGATCTGCCCGGTATCACCTCCCGGCTGGATGCGCTGCAGGAGCTCGGCGTCGACGCGATCTGGCTGAGCCCGTTCATGCCGAGTCCGCAGAAAGATGCGGGCTACGACGTCTCGGACTACCGCGGAGTGGATCCGCTGTTCGGCACGCTCGAGGACTTCGACGCGATGCTCGCCGCAGCGCACGCCCGCAGCATCCGCGTGATCGTCGACCTCGTGCCGAACCACTCGTCCGACCAGCACCGCTGGTTCCAGGAGGCGCTGAAGGCCGCCCCGGGCAGCCCCGAGCGCGCCCGCTACATCTTCCGCGACGGCAAGGGCGAGCACGGCGAGCTGCCGCCCAACAACTGGCAGAGCGTGTTCGGCGGCGGCATGTGGACCCGCGTGACCGAGGCCGACGGCACCCCCGGCCAGTGGTACCTGCACATCTTCGACACCAGCCAGCCCGACTTCGACTGGACGAACGAGGAGGTGCGCGAGGAGTTCCGCGGCGTGCTGCGGTTCTGGCTCGACCGCGGTGTCGACGGCTTCCGGGTGGATGTCGCGCACGGCATGATCAAGAAGGCGGGGCTGCCCGACTACACGCCCGACGAGGGCGCCGACTCCATGGGCGGCGACCAGGAGGACGTGCCGTACTGGGGCCAGCCCGGCGTGCACGAGATCTACCGCGACTGGCACGATGTGCTCGCCGCCTACGACGGCGACCGCGCCCTGTGCGCCGAGGCATGGATGCCCACGCTCGAGCAGATCGCGCTCTGGGTGCGCCCCGATGAGATGAACCAGGCGTTCAACTTCAACTACCTGATGACGCCGTGGAACGCCGACGAGCTGCGCACCGTGATCCGCGACTCCCTGGACGCGTTCGGCGCGGTCGGCGCGCCGAGCACCTGGGTGCTGTCCAACCACGACGTGGTGCGCCACGCCTCGCGCCTGGCGCTCACATGGGACAACCCGCAGGGCGACGGCATCGGTCCGCGGGACGAGCCCAAGCCCGACCGCGCGGTCGGACTCGCCCGTGCCCGCGCCGCGAGCACGGTGATGCTGTCGCTGCCCGGATCCGCCTACCTGTACCAGGGCGAGGAGCTGGGCCTGCCGGAGGCCATGGAGATCCCCGACGAGTTCCGGCAGGATCCGACCTGGTTCCGCACGAGCGGCGAGCGCTACGGGCGCGACGGCTGCCGGGTGCCGCTGCCGTGGAGCGGCACCGCACCGTCGTACGGCTTCAACGACACCGGCGCTTCGTGGCTGCCGCAGCCGGCGGAGTGGGCGGAGCACGCGCGCGCCGCCGAGGAGGGCGATGACGGCTCCACGCTGGAGCTGTACAAGACGCTGCTCGGACTGCGCAATGAGCGCGGGCTCGGATCCGGATCCCTCGTGTGGGAGGACCTCGGATCCGACGCGGTCGCGTTCCGGCGCGGCGACCTGCACGTCGTGGCGAACCTCGGCGAGGCACCCCTGCCGCTCCCCGCGGGTGCCGCGGTCGTGGTGCACAGCGCACCGGGCTCCGGGACCGTGCTGCCGCCGAACGCGGCGGCCTGGTACACGATCGGCTGAGCCCGCTCCTTGCGGCGGACCGCCCTTATGGCACGCCCCTGTGGCCGACTCCGGAGCCGGCCCCGGGCCGTTCCCGACCGCGAGACTGCAACCCTGTTGCGAGACTGCACGATTGTCGCGCAGTCTCGCGACTCAGTTGCAGTCTCGCGGATGCGCGCT
>JGI24740J21852_10000624_pt1 | contig 15288 bp, 11 predicted proteins | sample KBSCornC6_FD_21852 | JGI IMG/M metagenome (IMG submission 21852) | reverse complement strand
GCCGGGGCCAGTATGGTGCTGTTTGGTGTGGTGCTGTTGTATAAGGTGCTGTTTGATGTGGCTGGACTAGGTGCACATTGAAAGATATTATAAAATGAAAGGTGCAAATGATCACTCATTTGCACCTTTTTTATTGCGCTGCCGCATTACTTCACATAAAGATAACCTTGCCCCACTTTTTCATATTTTAATTTTAGCCCCTGGTTTCATATCTCAATTCTCAAACATTTACCAAACGATGGATTTGCTGGACCGGATCAGGCAGGGTGATGAAGCCGCATTCGGAAACTTTTTTGATGAGCATCATGCCAATCTCTTTTTCTTTTTCAGGAAAAAGACCGGCTCTGACTTCCTGGCTGAAGAGCTGGTGCAGCTGACCTTTATTAAGCTCTGGAACAACCGCCATGGCCTGAACCCCGCTGTGGCATTGCCTGTACAGCTGTTCCGCATTGCCCGCACCACTTTAATTGATAAGCTGAGAACAGAGTCTGTAGCTAATAAGCGAATGGATGCGCTGAGTGAAGCATTGGAAACTACTGCTACCACACCATCCTTATACGAAGAAAAAGAAGTGATGGAAAGATTGCATGCTGCAATAGATAAATTACCCCCCGCCCGCCGCACTATTTTCCGCATGAACCGCCTGGAAGGCTTTACCTACAAGGAAATAGCCAGTCATTTAAACATCTCTCCCAGAACCGTTGAGCACCAGATCAGCCATGCCGTACGGCAGCTGCTGCAATGGCTATTTTAATTTAATGTTAACAGTAGGTAGTGCCCTGCCTGTTCATCGTATTTACATGCGAAAGGAGTTACGTTTACCGCATGAGCTTAGATCCGCAGTTAATAATATGTTTTTTAAGAAATGAATGTAATGAGGAAGAACGGATCCTGGTGGCAGACTATTTAAGCGCGCACCCGGAAGAGCTGGAACACTACCTGGATGAAGCGGAATGGCTCCGTTTTGAAAGTACTGAGCCCATGCTGCCTGCCCGCTCTGCCAGCATGAAGCAGCAGATCATGCAGGCCATTCATACACCGGCCAAAGTAAAACGGATCAGCTATGGGAAACTGGCCGCCGCAGCTATGTTATGCGTGCTGGTATCCGTATCCGCCTACTTATGGTGGCAGCATAATGCAGTGAATAAGCAACCAGCTGCCGGCCTGGCCGCAGCCGGTAATAACATGATCCTGATCAGCAACCCTGCCAATGATATAAAGCAGGTGCGCATGCCGGACGGATCGCTGGTGGTGCTGGATGCGCAAAGCGCCATCCGTTACCCGCAGGGCTTCAGGAGCAACCGTACCATATGGCTGCAGGGCAGCGCGCTGTTTGATGTATCAAAAGATGAGGCCCACCCCTTCCAGGTGAATGCCGGCGCGCTGGATATAACGGTATTGGGTACACGCTTTAAGGTAGATGCGGTTAATAAAAGCGGTGATATGAACATACAATTGTTCAATGGGAAAATACGGGTAACAGCAGGCAGTAGTAAAAATACAACGGAGCTGCTGCCGGGCAATGAGCTGCATTACCAGCAGGGAACCTGGACGGTGCGGGCTTTTAAAGGCAGCCAGCCGGAAAAGCTGCAACCTGCCGACCCGGCTAAAAACTATGTGCCTGTGCAAAGTGATGCATTGGTATTTGAGAACCAGCCGCTGCCTGTGGTACTGGAAACATTAGCGTCAAGGTTTAACACACCTATTCATTATAAAGAAAGAACGATCCGTGCTTATTATTTCAGCGGGGAGTTCACCGCTACGGCGCCGTTATCATCTATATTAAACACTATCTGTACTTTGAACAGCTTACAGTTAAAGGAGGACAGCACCGGTTACACGCTATTACCGGCTAAGAAATGATCCGGTAGCGATCTGCATTATTTACAACGCTTGTTATTCAATTGATAATATCAAAAATTCAATTTATGGTATTAAATGGTACCCGTATGCACTTTTTTAAAGCACATGTATGTATGTGCATCCTGCTTGGGCTGCTAACCGTTACAGCCAAAAGCTTTGCACAATCCCTGGTACAGCCGGTAGTTAAAGGCGTGGTGGAGGACAGCACCGGCAATGGCCTGTTTGGCGTAACGGTAGGCGCAATAAATACTGCTACCGGCTACACCACCGGCACTTTTACAGATGAAAAAGGCGTATTCCAGTTTGCGAAGCTGCCGGAAGGCGGGCCTTACACGTTTAAGTTTTCCAGCGTAGGTTTTGAGGTAAAGGAAATGAGCGGCTATACAGTAAAGGCCGACGGGCATATTTCCCTGGCAATAAAGCTGCGGCAGGACAACAAATCACTGGACGAAGTGATTGTAGTAGGTTATGGTACGCAACGTAAGGCTAACCTTACCGGTGCAGTAGACCAGGTAGGGCCAGAGGTATTGGAGAACCGCTCCATTTCCAGCCTGGGCCAGGGTTTGCAGGGCGTAGTACCTAACCTTAACCTGATAATGGGCGATGGTAAGCCTATTCAGGCGCCTACCTTTAACATCAGGGGTACAACCTCCATAGGCCAGGGCGGTAATGCGCTGGTATTGGTGGATGGGGTAGAAGGCGATCCCAGCCTGATAAACCCTAATGATATTAGTACCATTACGGTTTTGAAAGATGCTTCCTCTGCCGCTATTTACGGCGCCCGCGGCGCATTTGGCGTGGTGCTGATTACCACCAAGCAGCCTGTTAAAGGCAAAACCAGCATTACCTATTCCGTGAACCATGCTATTAAAAGCCCTACCACGGTGCCGGATGTAGTAACAGATGGTTATACCTATGCTAAGATGTTCAATGAAGCGTGGACTGCCTGGAACGACTATTCCCAAACTCCGCAGAACGTAAATAAAACCGTAAAGTTCTCACCGGAATACCTGGCTGAATTTGAGCGCAGGTCCCAGAACCCTAACCTGCCTAAGGTTGAGGTAGGGCCTAACGGGGAGTATGTATACTACGCCAGCACGGACTGGTATAAGGAGCTGTATAAGGATCATAACAGCGCTACGGAGCATAACCTTGCCCTTTCCGGCAGCAGCGGTAAATCCAGCTATTATGTAACGGGCCGTTACTTTTCGCAGGATGGTTTGTTCCGCTACAACTCTGATGATTACAAGATGTACACCTTCCGTGGCAAAGGCTCTATACAGCTGTATCCCTGGCTGCTGATAGAGAATAATACCAGCTACTCTTCCATGAACTACCATAACCCGCTGAATGTGGGTGAGGGCGGCAGTATATGGCGCAACCTGGCTGATGAAGGACATGCCATGGCGCCGTTGCTGAATCCTGATGGTACGCTTTCCTACTCTGCCGCCTATACGGTGGGCGACTTTTATTACGGAAAGAATGGTGTTGATATGACCAAGCGTGTGCTGCGTAACACTACCGGCTTTACGGCAGAAGTGCTGAAGAATAAGCTGCGCATAAAAGGCGACTTTACTTTTCAGAACACAGACAGTACGGCGAAGCAGATACGCGTACCCGTGCCCTACAGCCGCATACCGGGCGTAATTGAGTACGTGGGCACCAACACGAATGATATACAGAATACTTACCGCCAGACAGATTACCTGGCCACTAATATTTACGGCGAGTATGAAACCCGTTTTAATGGCGGCCATTATTTTAAGGCCATGCTGGGTTATAACTATGAACAGTCTACCTACAAAAGGCTGATCACTGCCCGCAATGGACTGATCTATGATGATGCGCAGGATATTAACCTGGCGCTGGGCCAGGCATTAACCACCAGCGGCGGTTGGGAAAAATGGAATATACTGGGCGGCTTTTACCGTCTGAACTATGTATATAAAGATAAGTATCTGCTGGAGGTGAATGGCCGTTATGACGGCTCTTCCAAGTTCCCGGCCAATGAAAGGTATGCCTTCTTCCCATCCGTATCTGCCGGCTGGCGCGTATCCGGCGAATCTTTCTGGAAGGTGCCGAAAGAAATTATATCAGACCTGAAGATAAGAGGCTCCTATGGCTCGCTGGGCAATGGTAACATTGGCTCCTATGCCTTCCAGGAGAAATTCAGCATTGCGCAATCCGGTCTTATCCTGAATGGCGTAAGGCCCCAGAAAACAAGCCAGCCAGGCGTTATACCGGACGGTCTTACCTGGGAAACCTCTACCACGCAGAACCTGGGCCTGGACATGTCATTACTCTCAAACCGGCTGCAGCTGACCGCTGATGGTTACATCCGTAAAACAACGGATATGTTTACCGTAGGTATGACCTTACCCGCAGTTTTTGGTACAGATGTACCTAAAGGCAACTATGCGGACCTGGAAACCAAAGGCTGGGAAGTATCCCTTGCATGGCGCGATTATTTCAACGTATATGGCAAACCGTTACATTACGGTGTGCGGGTGGTGCTGGCAGATTACCAGTCAGACATCACCAAGTATAACAACCCGCAAAGAAAGCTGACTGATTATTATGCCGGGCAAAAGGTAGGGGAGATCTGGGGTTATGTTACAGATGGTTTCTTTACCTCGCAGGAAGAGATTGCAAAATCGCCCACACAAACGCTGATCAAAGCATCTACCAGCGGCAAGCTGCTGCCGGGCGATATTAAGTTCCGCGATGTGAATGGAGATGGCATGATCAACGATGGCGATAATACTGTAGATAAACCCGGCGACCGGGTGGTGATAGGCAATTTTACACCGCGCTATACCTATGGTATTAACCTGGATGCAGACTGGAACAACTTTTTCTTTTCCACTTTCTTCCAGGGTGTTGGAAAGCAGGACTGGTGGCCGGGCGCAGAGGCCGATGTTTTCTGGGGCCAGTACAACAGGCCTTATAATGATATTCCCAAATCGCAGTTAGGCAACATCTGGTCAGTAGAAAATCCCAACACTTATTTCCCAAGATATAAAGGTTATTCCGCCCAAAGCGGCAACGGGGAGCTGCAGGTAGCGCAAACCAAATATCTGCAGAACGTGGCCTACATCCGTATGAAGAATATTCAGCTGGGTTATAACCTGCCGCAAACGCTGCTGAGCAGGATCCATATCAGCAACGCAAGGGTGTATGTATCCGGTGAAAACCTGTGGTCATGGTCGCCGCTGTACCGCATTACCAAAGATATTGATCCGGAAAGCATACTTGGCTCAGACCGTGTGCTGACTGACGGTAAAAATGGTAACGGTAACAACTACCCGATATTAAAGAGCATCACCTTTGGTTTATCCGTAACCCTGTAATCCTTATTTGTAAAATTTAAAATGCAGCAATAGCTATGTGTATAAAACATGTATGGATCTTACTCCTTTCCGTTGCGTTCTTTACTGCCTGCAGTAAAAAGCTGGACCAGGTGCCTGAAGATACTGCCACCAAAGCCGCTATTTTTGGCAGTGAAAAAGGAATGGAAACTTATGCAAACTCCTTTTACGAAATACTGCCTACGGCCAACAATATACACCAGGGCGATGCGATGGCGGATTATGCTGCCCGCACGCAGGTGCCTGATTTTTTAAGGGACGGCGCTTATGGCCCGCGCCAAAGCTCCGGCTGGGACTGGACAGCGCTGCGCAACATTAACTTCTTTCTGGAGAACTGTAACAACCCCAGGATATCGCCCAAGGTTATACGTAATTATATAGGGCTGGCAAAGTTCTTCCGCGCCTGGTTTTATTTTGATAAGGTAAAACGCTTTGGCGATGTGCCCTGGATCAACAAAACTATGACCATTGATGATCCGGACCTGTTTAAGGGAAGGGATAGCCGCACGCTGGTAATGGATTCCGTACTGGCTGATATTGACTCTGCCTGTGCCAGCATTACAGCTACAGACGATAAATCCCGCAGCCTGATCACAAAATATGTGGCCTATGCCTTTAAATCAAGGGTATGTTTGTTTGAAGGCACTTTCCGCAAGTACCATACTGAGTATGGCTTGCAGAACACGGCCGACCGCTGGCTTACAGAAGCTATGAACGCTGCCAAAATTGTGATGGATGGAGCCGGGTATACGCTGAGTACAGCTAACGGCAACACCCAGTCTTACCGGCAGCTGTTCATAAGCAAAGCGCCGGTTAGCGCTGAAATTATGCTGGCCGCGTTGTGCGACCCTAACCTGAGCGTGTACAATGATGCCAACTGGTGGTGGACCAGCGCCACCTATGGCTCCCGCGTAAGCTTTACCCGCACGTTTATTAATACTTACCTGAACATTGACGGTACGCCCTTTACCTCCAAAGCCGGTTATGCTACGCTGCCTTTTGTGGAGGAAGTAAAAAGCCGCGACCTGCGTTTGCAGCAAACCATCCGCATGGGCAGCTATAAAAGGATCAATGGTGGCGTGCCACAGGCAGCGCCGCCGGTATTTTCGTATACCTATACCGGTTACCAGCCTATTAAATGGTGCCTGGATGATACGTATTACGATGGCGGCAGCCGTAATGATAACTCCATATCCATTATACGCTATGCAGAAATATTACTGAACTATGCAGAAGCAAAGGCGGAACTGGGCGCCTTTACAGATGCCGACTGGGGTATGACGGTAGGTGCGCTGCGCGCCAGGGCCGGCATTACCGGCGGCTTAACGGCTAAGCCGGTGGTAGCAGATGCTTACCTGAAAACTACTTATTTCCCTAACATTACAGACCCTGCGCTGCTGGAAATACGCCGTGAAAGAGGTATTGAGCTGGCGCTGGAAGGTTTCCGCTTTTATGATATTGTGCGCTGGAAACGCGGTGAGCTGATGGACCAGGTATGGAACGGCTTTTATGTGCCTGCCCTGGATACGCCTATGGACCTGAACGGGGATGGGGTGAATGATGTAGTGTTCTACCAGCAGAAGCCGGCCACCCAGCTGCCGGGTGTTACCTACGTAAATGTGGCGGCTACTATCAATGGCGGGGTAAACCCGCAGCGCCTCTCGCAGGATACATATGGGGAGCTTAACTGGCTGAATAATATTTCCCGGAAATGGAATGACCGGTACTACCTGTATCCCATTCCGGAGGCCGACCGGTTAATGAATCCCAAGCTGGGGCAGAACCCGGGATGGTAATTTTAAAGATGTTATAAAATGGAAAGGTGCAAATGACTTATCATTTGCACCTTTCCTATTTTGAAGTAGATTAATTATCTGATCGTCCAGGTTTCATTACCGGCCAGCAGCTTATCCAGGTCGCCGGGGCCTCTTTTGGCAATAGCGTCTTCGATCTGGCGGGCCATCCCTTCTTCATAAGTAGGGCGGCTGGTTTGGTAAAACACGCCGAAGGGGCGGGGCAGGTGGCCTTCAATCCGGGGATCATCAAAGATGCGGGTTAAAAGCTGCGCCTTATAAAAATCCGTTTCGTCATGGATCCACAGATCGCTGGCGCTGTATTCTTCTCCCAGGGTTACTACCACCGGTTTTAAACCATCCAGGCGGATACCTTTATCTTTCTGCGCGCCAAAGATCAGGGGCTGGCCCTGTTCCAGCGTCACGGTTTCTGTGGGGCGGGTACCTTTTTCGGTAAATATTTCAAAAGCGCCATCGTTAAAGATGTTACAGTTCTGGTATATTTCCAGGAAGGAGGCGCCTTTATGGGCATTGCTGCGTTTCAGCATTTCCTGCAGGTGCTTGGGATCACGATCCATGCTGCGGGCTATAAAAGTAGCATCCGCACCCAGGGCCAGGGCCAGGGGATTGAACGGATGGTCTATACTACCCATGGGGGTTGACTTGGTGATCTTATTCTCCTCGGAAGTAGGGGAGTACTGACCTTTGGTAAGACCGTATATCTGGTTGTTAAACAACATGATATTCAGGTCAAAGTTGCGGCGCAGCAGGTGAATGGTGTGGTTACCACCTATGGACAGGCCATCGCCATCACCAGTTACTACCCATATGCTCAGTTCCGGGCGGCTGGCCTTTAAGCCGGAGGCTATTGCCGTGGCACGGCCGTGAATGGAGTGCATGCCGTAAGTGTTCATATAATACGGGAAGCGGGAAGAGCAACCGATACCGGAAATGATCACTATATTTTCGCGGGGAATGTTCAGCCCCGGCATTATGGTTTGTACCTGTTTTAATATGGAGTAGTCTCCGCACCCCGGGCACCAGCGTACTTCCTGGTCCGTTGCAAAATCCTTGGCGGTCAGCGCCTGCGGAGCTATAGTTGTTGTTGACATCCGTTTATATATTAAAAGTCTGCAAAGTTAATTAACAATGAATAATTAATAACGAATAATCGTGATACTTCATTTGGCGAAGTCCCCTATTAATTCTTAATTACCCATTAAAAGGTCCCAGTATTCTGCCGCACGGCGGGTATGCGGTATTACAATAGTGCCCCCTACTATATTGGCTACGGCAAAGATCTCATACATTTCTTCCGTAGTGATCCCCTGTTCATGGCATTTGCCTAAATGGTATTTGATACAATCATCGCAACGCAGCACCATAGACGATACAAGGCCCAGCATTTCCTTTACTTTGGTACTCAGTGCCCCTTCTGCATATGTATTAGTGTCCAGGTTAAACAGGCGGTTAATGACCTTGTTCTGCTTACCCAGGATCACTTCATTCATTTTAGCCCTATAGTCGTTAAATTCTTGGATCTGATCTGCCATACGTCTTTTTATTTCACTGCTAAAGCTATGAAAGGATTGGCAAATATAGATATAATCTACCTCATTGGTGGACTAGTTGGCCGAAGATGGGCCATAATAAAAGGTTATAGGTTATAACCGGAGATTATGGGAGTGATAGGGGAAAGGGCCGGACCGGGTAGTTTAGGCCTTGACATGGACTTCACTAGGGATGCACATGGGAAAAACATGGGATTTAGTAGGGAAAGACATGAGAAACACATGGGAAACACATGAGAAAGACATAGGGAGGATGTAGGGTTTTATGTAGGGGGGAGGAGTTGCGCAGCAATGTCAGTAGGGAAAAAGGGGGGATTTAGGAGGGAAGGGTACCAATAGCACAGCAATTGGATACGGATAGATGTGTGCCACACCTTAAAGATGTGGCACACATTAGGTACCTTATTTACCGGCGGCTTCCAGGTAATCTTTTACCCCCTGCAGGATCTTATCTGCCATCAGCTGGCGAAAAGCCGGGTCTAATACTTTGGCTTCATCGCCCGGGAAGCTCAGGAACAGGGTTTCTATGAGGGCATCCGGAAATTCCGTAGGGTTGTTGAGTATAAAATTGAAATTGCCGTTACAGCCAAACCCTGATAAACCGGTTTCCAGCATACGGTTGTAAATAAAACGGGCCAGCGGCTCGCAAAAGGGGTGTTTATAGTAGGTGGCGGTACCCTTTACATCTACCGGGTTTACGGATGAGTTCAGGTGCACGCTTAACAGCAGGTCAGGATCCGTACGGCGGAAGTTGGAAAGGCGGTCCTCATTGGCCACAAACTGATCGCGGGTGCGGGTGGCGATAACGGTGGCGCCTTCTTTTTCCAGCGCGGCTTTCAGCAGCAGGGAAATGGAAAGGCTCAGCTCTTTTTCATACACGCCCATATTACCCAATGCGCCTACATTGCTGCCGCCATGGCCGGCATCCAGCCCAATGGTAAGGTCTTTCAGCTGCAGGCTGGCAGGGGTGCGCTTTACTTTTACATTCAGGGTATCACCGGTGTAATAGACCTGGTATCCCCATGGGAAAGCATGGTGCAGGTTAATGACCATGCGGAACACTTCCGGCTCTATCTGCTGCCAGGCCACCTGCTGAATTTCGCGGGTGGTGGCCAGCTCTGTTTGCAGGCCCTGTTCTGCATAAGCGCCATACACATCTACAATGATCTTACCGGGCTGCACTTCCTGGGTGGAGGTGTAGGGCAGCTTATCTGCCAGGGGTACGGATACATAATCATAATCCTCATCGGCCCAAACCCTGGCCGTGTTAATAATGCTTATAGGCGCCAGATCTTCCAGGGTAGCGGTATCCAGCAGGGGCTCCGGTATATAGGCTATGTGGCGGGGCGCCAGCTTTATTTTATAATAATCTCCTTCCCGCCCGGCAATGTGCAGCAGCACGCCTTCATCCAGGTAGCCTAATTTTTCAGGACCCAGGCGGTCGCCATGAGGGGAGGTGGTCAGGTAGGTCATGTCATCAATAGTGCGGCCTGTAAACAGCCCTTCATTCCGCATAAAGCTGTAATAATTGCCGCTTTCCTTTACCGTGCTGTTGCCATTACTATCCTGCAGGGTTACTTTAATACGGCCAAACAGCAGGCTGTCTGTATCCTGTATTACGTACTGGCCTTCGTAAAAGCCGGGCACGCCCTGTGTTTCATCTGCCGGCAGCTCCTGTAGCGGCCTGTTATTGATCCAGGTGGCTTTGCAGCCGGGGTACGCTTTCATTTTAATGCGCAGGGTATCCCCTTCTACCAGCTGCAGGTTACCCTGGGGCGAAATGTTAAAGTAATCAATGCGGAAAACGGGTGTAACAGTGGGGGGCGGTAAAGGGCGGTAATAATACACTACCTGTTTCGTATAGGTTTTACCGGTACTATCTGCTGCGGTTAAGGTAAAGGCGGTTCTGCCAACTGCCAGCTCTTTTTTAATGGCAAAAGCGCCGGTGGAGTATACGTAAATACTATCGTTATTAAGATAGAGCCTGCAGCCTTTACAGGTGCGGCCTGAGAGGTATTGTCTGGCGCTGCTTACATTATTCTGTTCCCTTACAGGCTGGTTCAGGTGTAATAAAACCTGTGCGATGGCCGGCTGCTGCATTCCGCACAAAACGATCACCAGCAGCCTTTTCAAAAAACGTTTAGTCATGATCCCCGAAAATAATGTGCAAAGTTAATGTGCTAATATGCTAATGTGCTAATATGCCGGTAAATCAATGCAAAAGCATTTACTCATTGGCATATTAACATTCACCAGCACACTAGCACATCAGCACATTATCCATTACCAAATATACCTGTTTTCGGCAATCAGCTTATCCGCTATTCTGCGGCGGGCATCTTTGGTATTAAAGGGTTCTGTTTTGGTAAAACGTTTCAGGCCTAACAGCATCATGCGTTGCTCATCGCCTTCTGCAAAGCTGTTAATAGCATCTTTACCGTATTTGTGAATACGGTCGGCAGCATCAGTAAGGTAGGTGCGCACCATATCTGCCTGCAGGGCTGCAGCGCTTTCGCCCTGTGTATCTACCATCTTTAACAGGCGCAGCAAGCCGCTTTCTGCGGTAAAGGTTTCAATGGCCATATCGGCAATATTCATCAGCAGCTCCTGTTCTGTTTCCAGTTTGGCCATCAGCTTTTGGGCGGCGGCGCCGGCTACCAGCAAAATGGCTTTTTTCAGGCTCAGGATCAGCTTTTTTTCTTTGCTGAAAGGCGTTTCATCGTCGCTGCCAAAGTCCGGTATGCTCATCAGCTCCTTCATTACGTTCATGGCAGGCGTCATCAGGTCCAGCTTACCTTTCATGGCGCGTTTCAGTGTCATGTCCAGTGTAAGCAGGCGGTTAATTTCGTTGGTGCCTTCAAAAATGCGGTTAATACGCGCATCGCGGTAGGCTTTTGAAATTACGTATTCATCACTGAAGCCATTGCCCCCGTGGATCTGCACGCCTTCATCCACCACGTAGTCCAGCACTTCAGAGCCATTCACTTTTAACATGGCGCATTCTACTGCATATTCTTCTGCTGCGCCCAGCACTGCTTCATTAAAAGGTTTGCCGGCCGCCAGCAGCTCCTGCTCCTGCTGCTCTATCAGCTGCGCGGTGCGGAACAGGGACGATTCTGCCATCCAGGTGCGGATGCTCATTTCAGCCAGCTTATGTTTTATAGCGCCAAAGTTGGCAATAGGCTGTTTAAACTGCTCGCGGGTGCTGGCATAGTTCACTACGATGGTAATAGTTTTTTTACAGGCGCCCAGGGCGGCTGCACACAGCTTCAGACGGCCTATGTTCAGGATGTTAAAGGCTATGAGGTGGCCTTTGCCAATATCGCCCAGCACATTTTCTGCGGGCACCTTTGCATCCTGGAAATAGATCTGCCGGGTGCTGGAACCTTTGATACCCATTTTATGCTCTTCTGCACCCAGGGTAAAACCGGGGGTATCTTTATCTACAATAAAACCGGTGAACTTATCGCCGTCTATTTTAGCAAATACGGTAAATACATCTGCAAAACCGGAGTTGGTGATCCAGCACTTTTGCCCGTTCAGCAAATAATATTTGCCATCCTCAGAAAGTTTGGCAGTGGTTTTGGCGCTCAGCGCATCGGAGCCGGAGTTAGGCTCCGTAAGGGCATAAGCGCCTTTCATTTCACCGCTGGCCAGTTTGGGAATATATTTTTGTTTCTGTGCTTCTGTTCCGAAATATAAAATAGGCAGGGAGCCAATGCCGGTGTGCGCAGCCATGGCTACAGAAAAGGAGTGGCCGGAGCCCAGCGCTTCGTTAATAATGGTGGCGGTTACAAAATCTTTTCCCAGGCCGCCGTATGCTTCCGGGAAGCTGGCGCCCAGCAGGCCCTGCTCACCGGCTTTATCCAGCAGGGAAGGCATCAGCCCTTCTTCCAGCTTATCCAAACGGTCCAGCAGGGGCGTTACCTCTTTCTCTACGAACTGCTCTGCCATTTCCTTGATCATCCGTTGCTCCTCATTAAAATCTTCGGGTGTAAATACATCATAGGGAGTGCTCTCTTTTACCAGGAATTCGGCTCCTTTGAGCGATGCTTTTTTATCAACTGTAGTATCCATAACTAGGTATTTGAAAAAATGAAGTAAGAGGTATGAAGTATGATAGCTGAAAGCAATGGCAAGGATATGATATAATGCGCTGACTTACACTGCAAACTTCAAGACCCGTGTATCGTAATTTACTTAGTTTGGGGCAAATGGCAAAAGTTGATTAAAATTGTTGGGTTAACAGTATGTCATCTTTTTATTTACCATATGGCAAGAGCCGTTTTCACGGTGTGCAGGCGGGAAAAGGCCCGCAGCTGCTCATTTGCCTGCATGGTTTTGGGGAAAGCGCCCTGCATTTTTTGCCACTGGCCACTACCATGGGCGAACGGTTCACCATTATTGCGCTGGATATGCCGCTGCATGGTGAAACGGAATGGAATGAGGCACGTGTTTTTACCCCGGCAGATCTGAAGGCGTTGGTGACCCTGGTATTGCAGCAGCAGCAAAAAGAAATGTTCTCTTTAATGGGCTACAGCATGGGCGGGCGGCTGGCCCTGTGCCTGGCGCCGGCAATGGCGGCACAGCTGCAGCACCTGTTCTTACTGGCGCCGGATGGTATTAAAAATAACCCCTGGCATATGTTTGTAACCCGCACCTGGTTGGGCAACCGGCTGTTTAAATATGTAACCTACCACCCGGCCCTGTTCTTTAAACTACTGTCATTTGTGCGGCAACTGGGAGGGGTAAACGAAAGCGTGTACAAATTTGTTTTCAGCAGCATGAATAAGGTGGATAAACGGGTGCAGGTGTACCAGGTATGGACGGCTATGCGCCGTATGCTGCCGGACCTGAAACGCTGTAAACAGCTGCTGGCCAGGTACAAGATCCCTACCCTGCTGATCTACGGGAAATATGACCGCATTATTCCCGCAGTGCTGGGGCAGCGTTTGGTGGATGGTTCTTTTAACGGTGAAATACTGGTACTGGATAAAGGGCATCAATTACTGTCAGCAGAGTTGGGAAACGTTATCATGTTAAAAATATAATATATATTTGCTCCCCAAGGACCGGTCTGTACTTATAACCATTTCTTAATTAAAAACCGTTTAACCTATGTACACGAAGACCGCGACCACGATAGGGATCCTATCCCTTATGCTGACTGTAGCAGCCTGTAAAAAAAGTGAAATTGTAGCAACTAATTCAAAGCCGGCACCGATTGAAAAACAGGCCCCAACGGAAGCTTCCCAAAAATTGGCAGTAGATGAAGTTTCAACGCTTGCCCGCGTTGCTTCACCTGTACCTGGTTACGTAGTGACGTATGCGTATGGAATAAAAAATCCCAGGTATGCGGCTGGTTACCATACCGGCGATGATTATGCAGCGCCTAAAGGTAAAAAAGTGGTAGCCGTACTGGCTGGCACTATTGCATGGTCTAACAGCAATGGCGGCTCCTATGGCAACTGGATAGGCCTGCGCACGGCTACCGGTCGTGACTATATCTATTGCCATCTTTCCGTACGTTCTGTAAAAGCAGGAGATAAAGTAGTGGCTGGTCAGAAACTGGGAGAAGTAGGCGCCACCGGTAACGTTACCGGGCCTCACCTGCATTTTGAGGACAGGCCCAAGGGTGGCGGTTATAGCAATGACCGTAAACCTAAATGGTAAGCTAAGCTGAGTAATAGCCCCCTGCGTATGTAAAGCATTACAGACCGGTCCTTTTCGGTGCTTTGCAGAGCAGGGGGCTCTATTTTTAGTGAGAAAGATATACTTTTGACCGCCCTCCCGGAGGTGAAAGTGATATGAATATTTTTCTCATTATAGTATTGTTGTTAGGGGTAGCCTATTGCCTGCTCATACTGTGGTATGGCCTGGGCTGGAAACAGCTGCGGTCCTTTATTCCGTCCAAACCAGCTAGCGGCAGTATCCGCGTAACCGTGATCATTCCTGCGCGGGATGAGGAACAGAACCTGCCGGCCCTGTTGGAGGCCCTGCAGCAGCAAACCTATGCAGCGGCCCTGCTGCAAATAATAGTGATAGATGATTTTTCTACCGATAACACGGCGCAGGTAGTGAGCAGCTTTCCTGCATCCAATGTACACCTGCTGCGCATGAGCGATCACCTGGACCTTACCCAGCGCTTAAACTCCTATAAAAAGAAAGCCATTGAATTAGCTATAGGCCAGGCTACCGGCGACCTGATAGTTACTACCGATGCGGACTGTATTATGGGTCCCCGCTGGATTGAAGTGCTGGTGCAGTTCTATGAAACACATCCCTTTAAATTTATTGCTGCACCGGTGAGCTTTTATAAGGAATATAACTTTTTTAAGATCCTGCAATCGCTGGACTTTATGAATATGCAGGGCATTACCGGTTCTGTAGCGCAGCTTAAAATAGGCACTATGTGCAACGGTGCTAACCTGGCATATGAGAAAGCGGTGTTCCATGAAGTGGGCGGCTTTAATGGCATTGATACCATAGCTTCCGGCGATGATATGCTGCTGATGTACAAGATCTATAAAAAATACCCTAACGGTATCGGCTACCTGAAGAATGAGGAAGCTATTGTGCGTACACTGCCGGTAGATACTTTACAGGGCTTTATGCACCAGCGCATCCGCTGGTCGTCCAAGGCAGATAAGTATGAAGATAAGCGCCTGACCTGGATGCTGGCCATTGTATATT
>JGI24740J21852_10000618_pt1 | contig 15383 bp, 13 predicted proteins | sample KBSCornC6_FD_21852 | JGI IMG/M metagenome (IMG submission 21852) | reverse complement strand
CGACCCGCAACCATTCGATCAGGTCCGGCGCGCCGACGCTGCGCTCGGGCAACGCGAGCCAGTCGAGCAAGAGACGCGCGACGGGGTTGGCCTGCGAAGGCGGCAAGCCGGTGATCCGATACGGAATGCGGCGCGTGTCGCCAGCCGGCGTGGTGCCGAACACGGCGTCGATCAGCGGACCGGCGGCGGCCAGATCGGACACGGCGACGAGCACGTCAGACGGCTCCAGGTCGTCGAACTCGTCGAACCAGCCAAGCAGACGATCGTGCAGCACTTCGAGCTGCCGCGAGAGGCTATGGCACACATGAACTTCGATGCCGTTTTCGTATGGCAACTCGTCCGTCTGCGTCTCGGAACGCAGATCGAGAATGCTGTTTTGCACGGCGGCGAGCCAGCTCGGTTCGGGATTCTCCGTGAACTCGCCTGTCTCGCCCGAAGCCGCGCTTTCGGTGAGTTCGTGCAGCATGTGCAACTGCGCCTGCGTCTGACGACCCCATTCGGCCAGCAGCGGATGACCCACTTCCTGATAGTCCAACTGCCCTGCCGCGTCGAGCGCCTGAACGCGGCCTTCGCTCACCACGTCGAACCAGAATTCGCGGCACGGGTTCATCACATACAGACGCACGTCGACCCAACGCGATAGCGCGCGCAGCAACGCGACGTGCAATGGCGGCATGGTGGGCAGCGCGAACACGCTCACCGCTTCGGGCCACCTGGCGTTGGCAATCGCGTCGAGATCCAGCGTGCCGATTTCGTCGAGGAAACGATAGGCGGGCGGCAGCGCGGCTGCGGGCGCTTGTGCCCCCCCGGCACCCCCGGCACCCCCCGCGTCCCCGGCTTCCCCGGCGAGTTCGGTCAGCACCGCGCGCCACAGCGCCGCCTGCCATCGCTCATCTTCGCGCGCTGCCTCGCTTGCGCCGACGAGGCGCGGGCCNGTGTCNTCNGCNNCACCGCTCGCGAAAATCGAACCGCCCTTCTGCCATTGCAACAGCCACTCCGGNCGATAGGTCAGATAGTGATCGAGCACGGTCGCCACACGGCGNGCGAGTTCATAGCGCATGGACGGATCGGCCGCATCGAGATACGCGCGAAGACGCGGCGACGCATTCCACGGCAAGGCTTCGTTCGAATCGCCGAGCAAACGATAACAACGCCACACNAGCCGGTCCGGCGCGAACGGCGAATGCCGCGGCACCNCGATCACGCCGCCGATTTGCGCCCACAGCCATTGCGCGAGATAGCCGAAGCTGACGTTCGCGCACACGCCCTGGCGCGCCGCGATGTCCAGTTCGAGCCGCCGCCGCACAGCAGCGCTCGGCACGATCACGGGCTGCGCGGTCCAGGGATCGGACGGCGCTTGCGCGAGATCGTCGAGCAGCGCGCCGACGAGCGTTTCATAGCGGTTCGAGTAGAAGAGCTGGAGCATGGGTCCTGACAACGCGATGGGGCTTTGCCGCATTCGCGACGAACGCGCGAAGCTCGGCAGACATTGAAGCGACAGCATAACAAAGCCGCTCGCGGCGCAGAACCCGCCCGAATTGGGGAGGTCAGATCAGACGCAAAATCAGTTAGACTCGTCGGCAGTTTTGGGCTGTCCAAGTTGCGCCCGAAGTTGTATCCGAAGTTGTGTCCTCAACCGCTTTTTGTCAGTGAATGAAACCAGGCTGTCGATGCGCTATTCGGTCGAAATAAAAAAATTCCTTTACAGCCAGTATTTTTATGGCGGACTGCGCATCGCGGTCGGCGTGTCGTTACCAGCGGTGCTGTGCCTGATCGTGTTTCACAATCGCGAGCTGGGCTTCACGATTGCGACGGGCGCGCTCGGCGCATGTGTCGTCGACATGCCGGGTCCGCTCAAGTACAAGCACAACGAAATGCTGGCGTGCTCGGTGATCGGTTTTCTGTCCGCGCTCGCCACCGGCCTTGCCACGGTCAATCCGGTGGCGCTGTGGTGCACCGTCGTGCCGCTCACGTTCGTGCTGTCGTTGATCGTCGTGTATGGCAACCGCTGGCCGCAGATCAGCTTCGCCACGCTCTTCATGATGATCATGACGCTCGAGGAGCACTTTACGCCGATGCAGGCGCTCGTGAATGCGTCGTGGATACTCGTGGGCGGGCTCTGGTTCACGTACTGGTCGACTGCCGTGAGCCGCTGGATGATGCATCGGATCGAGCAGCAGGCGCTCGCCGAAAGCGTGTTCGCCTGCGCCGATTATCTGCTCGCGCGCGCCGCGTTTTACGACCTCGATAACGATCTGGACGAGTGTTATCGCAACCTGGTCGCCAAGCAGATCGCCGCGGTCGAGCGGCAGGACGCGGCGCGTGACATCGTGCTGCGCAATCTGCCGAAGTTAAAGAGCGGCAAGCTCGAGCCGCGTCGCGCGATGCTGTTCAATCTGTTTATCAACACGGTCGATTTGCATGAGTTGTTCGTCGGCACGCATACCGATTACCCGCTCGTGCGCAATACCTTCGGCGGCACCGACCTGCTGGTGTTCTATCGCGATCTGATCCGCAAAGCCGCTGAGGATCTCGAGGAAATCGGGCTCGCCGTCCTGCAGAATCATGCGCCGCGCGCACGCGTGAATGTGAAGGCGGAACTGCGCGCCATCGAGTTCGAAATCGAACTGATGCGCAAGCAGGAGTTGCCGGCGAAGAATCCCGAGGCGTATTCGGCGGTGTCGTCCACATTCCGCCGCGTGTGGAGCGCCACGCGACTGATCGACAAGATGCGCAAGAGTCTTTCGAGCGATCCGGCCACGACCGAAACGGAACTGCGCCTCGATCAGGCGCTGAACCGCTTCGTGTCGAGCCGCCGTGTGCCGTTCGGCCAGATCTTCTCGAACCTGACGATGTCCTCGCCGAGCTTTCGTCACGCGTTGCGCGTGACGATCGCGGTGGCGGTCGGCTTCTGGCTCGGCCGCCTGCTGCCGCTCACGAACGCTTACTGGATCGTGATGACCACGGTCATCATCCTGAAGCCCGGTTATTCGCTGACCAAGCAGCGCAACGGGCAGCGGATCGTCGGCACGTTGATCGGCTGCACGGCGAGCATCGCGCTGATGATCTTCGTGAAGGAGCCGCACATTCTGCTGGTGGTAATGTTCGCGTCGATGGTGATGAGCTACAGCCTGCTGCTGTTCAATTACGCGGCGAGCGTGGTGTTCACGTCATCGTATGTGCTGCTGATGTTTCATCTGCTCGCGCCCGGCAGCCTGCACATCATCGGCGAACGCGCGATCGACACCGTGGTCGGCTGCGCGATCGCGATTGCCGCAAGCCATCTGTTCCCGTACTGGGAATATCGTCTGATGGGCAAGCTCGTCAATAACGTGATCAGCGCGACGCGGCAGTTTCTCGAAGCAAGCTGGTGGTGGAGCGGCAAGCCGGCCGCGCCGCTCGCCGCCACCGTGACCGAAGCGGGCGCGCGGGCGCCGGTCGCGGCAATGGCGGACCCGGCGATCGATGTCGGCAGGCCGGCGTTGGCGGCTGCAAGCGGGCCGCTGACGAGTGATGGTTTGGTGGCTGGCAATCGGGGCTATCGCAAGCGGATGTGGCGGCGGACGTGCGAATACGCGCCGAAGCGAACATCGCAGGGAGCGCGGCGTTAGGCGCAACGGCAGGTTCAGCGGCAGGCTCAGCGGCAGGCGCAACGGCAGGTTCGGCAGCAGGTACATCAGCAGGCGCAACAGCAAGCCCATCGGCAACTGCACCAACAACATCAAGCGCGCCCGCAAGCACACCAGCTTCCGCAACCACCAACACGACGGCGAAGCCCGTCGCCGGCGCCTCNCCCGCTGCCGCAGCCGCCGCCACTGCACTCGATCGCGATTACCGCTACCGCCTCGCGCGCAAGAACGTGCACGTCGCATTCGCGAACCTCGGCCAGGCCTTTCAGCGGATGATGCTCGAACCGAAATCGGCGCAGAAGTTCGTCCCCGAACTCAACGGTTTGCTGGTGAGCAGCCATGTGCTTGCATCGCAAATCACCGCAGCCGCGCCGCTCTTGCGCACCTCCGCGCAACACGCCGANGGCGTGTCGCTGCAGCCGCTGCAACGCGCGTTGAGTCTCGTGCGCGACAATCTCACCGAAGCAGAAGCAGGCACTGCGCCGCCTGCGGACCAGGGCGAGCAGATCAAACAGATCACGCGCGAACTGGACACGATGGTGGTCGAAGCGGAGAAATCGCAGGACTATTCGGCCGATGCGGTGCACGACATCAAACTGCTTGCGCATCAATGCAAGCAGATGCTGACGGCGGCGGCGTTGATTCGCAAGGACGCGAGCGTGATCCGCCTGCCCGATGAATGACGCGACCGGGCTTGAACTAGCGTAGTGAAGTGCGACGCCTAAGCGCGTCCGACTCAAACTCACACGCGGTCATACACCATGACCGCGACAAGCTCACTGCGCCGTGCCGCTCGCAGGCTTCGCAGCAGTAGCCGCAGCGCTCGTCGCCGTGGCCGTCGCCGCCGCTGCGCCCGATGAAACGGAAGCCGCCGGCGCGTTGTCGTTGTCGAACTCGCGCTTCTCCTTGATCGCGTTATAGAACAGCGTGGCGATGACGAACAGTACCGCGACCACGATGAATACAGCGATGCCGAAGGTCGGGTTTTTCTTGCGCGGCGGTTTGTTCATGAGGCGACTCGGACCGCGAGGCAATCGCGGAAGATAGCGGAGAAGGCGGCATTCTACGCCGAGGCGCCTTGCACTCGCCTTGCAGTCGGCAAGCGGTGGACAGCAAGGCTTGCGATGCAATCGAACCGAAATGAAAAATCCCGGCACGCGCAATGCTGCGCCGCTAATGCGGGCCGAAACATTGGAGCCACGCATCACGCCCGCACAAAGAAGCGCGACCCAACGCGCGGTAGTCGGGAGGAAAGATGGATGCGCATGTGCAGTGGACGAAGCACGCTGTTTGCAACAGCGGCGTTGTAATCATCGGATTCGGCAGCATAGCGAGTTCGCTTTTACCGGTGCTTTTAAGACACATCGAGGTGAGCCCAAAAGACGTGACCGTGGTGTGTCCGCCTGGTAATGACACGGCGATCGCCCATGAATGCGGCGTGCATGTCGTCGAGCAGGCGCTCAGCGAAGACAACTTCGAGACACTGCTTACAGCTTATGTGACGAAAGGCACGCTGCTGGTCAACCTGTCGGTCAATGTGTCGAGCGAATCGCTGATTCGCTTTTGCTGGTCTCGCGACGCGCTCTATCTCGATACGTCCATCGAACCGTGGGAAGGCGGATCAACCGATCCCGACCGTCCTCCGTCACGGCGCAGCAATTACGCACTGCGGGAGGCGGTGCTGGCTTTTCGCCTCGACAAGCGCGACGGCCCGACAGCGGTTTTGACGCAAGGCGCGAACCCTGGGCTCGCTTCGGCTTTCGTCAAACAGGCGCTGGTCGACATGGCGGCAAACAGCGGCATCCAGCCGACCGCGCTCGACAGCTACGAAGATTGGGCCGTGCTCGCGCAGCGCCTCGACATCAAGGCGATTCACGTCGCTGAACAGGACTGGCAGTTCTCCGAACGCCGCAAGGCGCGCAACGAGTTCGTCAACACCTGGTCCGTCGATGCCTTCGTCGAAGAAGGCATGCAGCCGGCGGAACTGGGCTGGGGCACGCATGAGCGTCATTGGCCCGCCGACGCACAGCGTCATGGGTTCGGCAGCGATGCGGCGATCTATCTGCAACGGCCGGGACTTGCCACGCGCGTACGCAGTTGGACGCCGCTCGCCGGCAGCTATCAGGGCTTTCTTGTCACGCATGGCGAGTCGATCTCGATCGCGGACCATCTGACATTGCGCAAGGACGGCGAGGTCGTGTACCGCCCGACGGTCCACTATGCGTATCGTCCGTGCGACGACGCGCTGCTGTCGATCGAGGAATTCGCCGGACGTGGCTGGCGCATGCAGGACAACAAGCGGATCATGCGCGACGAAATCGTCGACGGCGCCGACGAACTCGGCGTGCTGCTGATGGGCAACGACAAAGGCGTTTACTGGTACGGCTCGCGGCTGACCACGCCGCAAGCCCGGCGCCTCGCGCCGCATAACACCGCGACGAGCCTCCAGGTGGTGGCCGGCATCATGGGCGGCATCGTGTGGGCACTCGAGAATCCGCGGGCCGGCGTGGTCGAACCCGACGACATCGACTATCGGACGGTGATGCGGGTCGCTCGTCCGTACCTGGGCGAACTCGTCGGCGTGTACGACACATGGACGCCGCTCGACCAGCGCTCGCCGCTTTTCGACACGCCGTACGACGAGGACCCCTGGCAGTTTCTCAACGTACGGGTTCCGTGGTGAACCGATACCTGGAGCGCAGCCTATGTCGTCGCTGCTGAACAAGGAGCTTGGCGTCGTCGAGGACTCGTATTACGAGGCGAGCGTCACGCGTCCGCAACCGAGCGCGCCGCTGCAGCAAAAGCTGTCCGTGGATGTGTGCGTGATCGGCGGCGGCTACGCGGGCGTTTCGTGCGCGTTGGAACTGGCCGGGCGCGGCTTCGACGTCGCGCTGCTGGAAGCGCAGCGCATCGGCTGGGGCGCGTCGGGCCGCAATGGCGGGCAGGCGATTGTCGGCTTCGGCGCGGAAGGAGAAGACGCGATCGAGCAGCAGTGCTCGCGCGAGATCGCGCGCAAGGCCTGGGACGTGTCGCTCGAAGGTCTGCGCCTGCTCGAAGAGCGTCTCGCGCGTTATGGCATCGAATGCCATTATCGGCGCGGTTATCTGACGCTCGCCGTCAACGATCGCAAGGCGCGCAAACTCAAGGAGTGGATGGAGCGCACGCAGGACCGGTATGCGTATCCGCTCGAATGGCTGGATCGTTCGGCGCTTCGTTCGCATATCGCCACGCAAAGATTTTCTGCCGGCGTGTATGACGGCGGGTCCGGTCATCTGCATCCGCTGCTGTACTGCCTCGGTCTCGGCGAAGCGGCGCGGCAAGCGGGAGTCAAGGTCTTCGAAAATTCAGCGGTGTCCCGGCTCGAACGCGGCGCGCGGCCCGTCGTGAAGACAGCCGAAGGCGCGGTGTCGTGCGACCGCGTGGTGATCGCCGGCAACGTTTATCTCGGCGAATTCGGCGATCATCCGGCACCCGAAATCGAAGCGCGGATCATGCCGGTGGGCACCTACATGGTCGCCACCGAGCCGCTTTCCGACGCATTCGCCAACGAGCTCATGCCGGGCCGAGCCGCGGCGTCGGACAACAATCTCATCCTCGATTACTTCCGGCTGAGCGCCGACAACCGGCTGTTGTTCGGCGCCGGAGAAAGCTACGACGCCACGACGCCGCGTAATCTGATCGACAGGATGCGGGATCGGATCACGGGCGTTTTCCCGCAACTCGCCGATGTCGGCATCGACTACGCGTGGGGCGGTTTCGTCGACGTCACCATGAACCGCGCGCCGGACCTCGGCCGGATCGGCGCGAACATTTACTACGTGCAAGGCTTTTCCGGGCACGGTCTGGTGTTCGCGGGAATGGCCGGGAAGATTCTCGCCGACGCGATCGCGGGCGACGCGTCGACCTTCGACGTGTTCAGCCGCATCCGGCATCGGCGCTTCCCCGGCGGCAAGGCGCTTCGCACGCGGGCTCTGGTGCTGGGCATGTGGTACTACAAGCTGCGCGAGCTTTTGTAGGNCAACGCCGTCAGAGACGCGAAGCCGATCGCTACGCGCCCGCTCGCCGTCACGCGCTATACCGCACNGGCAGCGCCGTCGAATATTTGATCTGCTCCATCGCGAAGCTCGAACTNACGTCGTACAGCGGCACGGCGGCGATCANCAGCTTGTACACGCGGTCGTAGTCGTCGATGTCGGAAACCACCACGCGCAGCAGGTAATCCGTCTCGCCGCTCATCCGGTAAACCTCCACCACTTCGGGAATGTCCTGCACCGCCTGCGTGAAAGTCTGCGCCCACGCCTGCGTGTGCTGATTCGTGCGCACGGCGACGAACACGGTCGTGCCGACGCCAAGCTTGCGCGCATCGCACAGCGCCACTTGCCCACGGATCACACGGTCTCCTTCAGACGCTGCAGCCGCTTCCAGCACGGCGTTTGCGACAGATTCACGCGCTGCGCCAGTTCGGCAATCGGCATGGTCGCGTCTTCCTGCAGCAACTCGAGCAGTTTCCTGTCGATGATGTCCATTCCCATCGTCTCACCCCTTTAGCAAATTTTTCTACTTTTCAGATTGATGGGGGAATTATATGGAAACTCTTTCTCCGGACAAAACGGTATAAATCCTGATCCGAAGAAAAACACGGCAGCCAGTGCCGTTCAACGACCGTGACTCACAACCTCGCTTCCTCCGCCGCCCTCCTCGATACGTTCGAACAAGTTTGCGCCGCGCACGATCTGCCTTCACGCGCCGCTCAGCCCGCGCCTCTCGCCCGCCTGTGCGATGCGCTCGACGCCATGTTCGAAGCGTGCGCCCATTTTGCCGAGCCTTCGCATTCGAGCTTCTTCGCGCGCAGCATGCGTATCGCGCTCGCGGAAGCGGCTGCGGACGCCGCGCTGCTGACGCCCGCGCAGCGCGAGGGATCGAGTGAGAACTACCGCCGTCATCTGCTCGCCGCCGATCCGCACGGCCGCTATGCGATCGCCGCGCTTGTCTGGCAGCCGCATCAGGCGAGCCCCGTGCATGCGCACCACACATGGTGCGGATACGCGGTGATCGACGGCGCGTTGAGCGAAACGGTTTTTGAGTGGAACGAGCGCGAGCAGTGTGCGAGCGCTGAACGCACGCAGGCGCGCAGGCAAGGCGCGGTGTCGTTCGTGCGAGGCGGCCGCGGCAGCATTCATCGGCTGCAAAATTGCAGCGATGCGCCGGCCGTGTCGCTGCATATTTACGGCGTGCCCGGCGCGCGCATCGCCACGCATGTCAACGATGTAGTGCGCGCCGCGCCCGTGCTCGTCTGACAGCGGCACGGCGAGCACGGGCAAGGCACGAACAGGCGCACGCACATACGTACACACACGCACAAAACTTCGCGCCCTCTGCCCTCGCCGAATAATCAGCTCTTGCCTTCGCCCGCCGTGGGAACCTGCGGCGGAATCGGCGCCGTTTGCGCGGTCGCCGGCGGCGCCGGCCGTGGTTCATGCGACACGTCGCGCGCCACCGCTACCGCCGGATGCGCGCCGCGCATCGGCAGCGTTTTCTCCGTGTGCGGGCGAGCATGGCCGGACTCGTGGCCGTGCTCTTCATGTCCGGTTTCGTCCGGTGTACTGTCGTCGCGCCACGGCTGCCCCTCGCTGTCTTTCGACGACGTGAACAAGCGCATCTGCGGCACCGGAATCTCGATGCCGGCTTCGTCCATCTTGCGCTTGAGCCGCGCATTGAACGCCCGCGCCACGCTCCATTGCTGCAGCGGCCGCGTCTTGATCTGCCCTTTGACGACCATCCAGTTCGGATCGAAACGGTCGAGGCCCCACACTTCGATCGGCCCGAGCATCTCACGCCGGTAACGGAAGTCGGCCATCAGGTCGGCGCCGACTTCGCGGATCATCTGCGTGATTTCATCGACGTCGGTAGAGAACGACATGCGCACTTCGAACACGGCATACGCGAAGTCGCGCGACAGGTTCTTGACGATCTTGATCTGCGAGAACGGAATGGCGTGAATCGCGCCCTGACCGTCGCGCAGGCGCACCGTGCGGATCGACAGATGCTCGACCGTGCCCGCATGGCCGCCGTCCACATCGATCCAGTCGCCCACTGAAATCGTGTCTTCGATGATGATGAAAAGCCCCGTGATCAGGTCGGTCACGAGCGACTGCGCGCCGAAGCCGATCGCGAGACCGATCACGCCGGCGCCTGCGAGCAGCGGCGTCACGTTGATGCCGAGATTCGCCGCGGTGACGATGCCCGCGATCGTCATGATGCTCACGAGCAGCACGTTGCGCACGAGCGGCAACATCGTGCGCGCCCGCGTGCTCGGGTTGCGCGACTTGTTGCGCGAGCTGCCGGGATTGAGCGCCTCCGTGATCGCGGTGTCGACGAGAATCCACAGCAGCCACGCGATGAACACCGTCGCGACGATCGCGGTCACCGCATGTGCGATGCCGCGCGCCGCGACGTTTTCCTCGACGACCGCGGCCAGCGACACGCCCCACAAACGCGCCGCCAGTTCGAAGAAAAACAGCCAGATGAAAAGCGTCAGCAACGTGCCGCAAAAACGCAGCAAGCGCGTGAGGTACGGCGAGCGGCGCCGCGCGCGCGGACTGCGCGGGCGCGTCATGCGCAGGACGATGGCCGACAGGAAGAACGCGAGCACGAGCAACAGCGCGGTCACCACCGAGATTTGCAGCACGTTTTCGCTCGACCCCGAGCCGCCGAGCGTGGCGACCACGGACGCCGTCGCCAGCACGAGGACCGGCACGTGCCACAGCGCGGCGAGCACCTCGAAGGCGTCGGTCGCGGCCTTGTGATCGTTGCGCTGCTCGTAAGGCCGGTTGCGGATCAGGTGCGCGACCGGCCGGCGAAACGCCAGCGCGAAATAGCCGGCGAGCACGGCGGCCGTCATGTTGGCGGCGGTCGAAACGAGTGCGGCCAGGTTGGTGCCGAGTTGATGCGCGACGTCGTAATTGACCGCGGCGTCGCCGAGCGCGCCGAACACGCCGACCGCGAACAGCAGGCGCCGCGCATGATCGATCAGCAGACGCACGGCGATGCGCCGGTGCCCCGAGCCGAACAGCGAAAACATGATCAGGCAGATCGCCGAAAACACCGCGCCCGCGACGATCGCATAGGCGACCACCATGCCGAGCGTGCGGCCGAGCGCATCGGGCATCGCGCGCACGAACAGCAGCGCGGCGACGAACGCGATGATCCACGGCCCCACGCGCCGCAACGCGAAGACGAGCAGCTCGCGTGTCGTCGGATTGGGATTCAGTCCCATCACGATGCCAAGGCGCCGGTACAGCCGCTGCTGCAAATAGATCAGCGCGGCCGCGCATGCGCCCCAGCCGGCCAGCATCGCGAACATCGACAGGAGAATGCGGCCGAAGCTCTCCGGCCCCTGCCCGGAGATGATGGTGTAAAGCTCGTTGCCGGCCGCGTTGAAGCGCCCGCCCCAGTAGCGCACGGGCGTACGGCCCTGATGCATGTCCGATTCGAACGACGCGATGCCCGACGCAATCGCGCCGAGCAAGCCGGGACTCGGCTGCGCGGGCGCCGGCGCGAGCGGACCGACGGTGCGCGAGACGTCGCGCAGTTTTTTGAGTTGCGCGACGAGCGCGGTGCGCTGGCGGTCGTTGTCGAGNGTGGCGATGACGCTGTCGAGCGAACGCGCGATTTCCGCCTGGCTCGCGGGCGACGGCGCCGACGCGGCCTCGGCCGCCGATGCGCCGGACGCCTCCGACGCGGGCGCGACCGTCGCGCTGTTGATCAGGCTCTGCAACGCGGGAATGACGGGCGTGCTGCTGGCTGCAGTGCCGGCGGCGTGCGCGCCGAGAGGCAGCGATGCGATGCAGACGAGAAGCGCGATTCCGATCGCGGCGGGACACGCGCTGATGACGGCACGAAGCCACGCACTGAGCGAGGCGCTGATTGAACCGCTTCGCGCCGCATATCTGCGAGCCGACCCGCCCGCGCGCACNCGNGCGCCGCCGCGGACGTGCGGCCATCCGACGCAAGCGGAAAGACGAACAAATGCAGCGTGAATCGAAGAAAGCCCGCCGTTTGACGGCGCAGCCTCGGATTCACGCCGCGATGGGCATGACTGCATGGCAATCCGTGAGAAAACGGGAGACGCCAGTGTAGCCTCAGTTGGCGCGCCCGCAACCGGACATGCGTAACGGATTGTTAGGACGCTTGCATGATTTCATGCGTGCAGCGCGCCGCGGAGGGTGACGAGCCGCGGCACCATGCCACCCACGCCGCGCGGCACGCACGCCGCGCAAGCACGCGGCGCCTTCAATAAGCGACCGTCGTGAGCTGACGAACGAAACGGCCCTGCTCGAGTTCGTCGACGAACGCGATCGCGTAATCCTCGGCGGAAATGCGGCTGTTGCCTTCGGCGTCGGCGATCAGCGAGTTCGTGCCGGTGCGGAACGTACCCGTGCGCTCCCCCGGCGCGATGATCGCGGCCGGCGAAAAGAACGTCCAGTCGAGATCGGCGACGCTGCGGTAGTAGCCGAGCGCATCGCGATGCGCGAGCGCGACGGCCTTGTAGGCATCCGGGAAACCTTCGCTATCGACGAGCTGTTTGCCCGGCGCGACTTCGAGCGAGCCCGCGCCGCCCACCACCACGAGGCGCTTCAGACCCGCGGCGCGCACACCTTCGACCAGCGCGCGAGTCGCCTTGTCCAGCACGCCGACGTCGCCTTGCGGCGGCGCATACGCGCTCGCCACCACGTCGTGACCGCGCACCGCTGCGCCGACGCTCGCCGCGTCGAGCAGGTCGGCCTGCGCCGCTTTGAGATTCGGCACGTCGGCCGGAACGCGCGCGGGATTGCGCGCAAGCGCCGTGACCTGATGCCCGCGACGCGCCGCTTCGGCCGCAATTCGCGAACCGATCATGCCGGTCGCGCCGAACAATGCGATCTTCAACTGCTTGCTCATTTCAATGCTCCTGTCATTTGTTTATATGTAACCAAGATGATTACATATATGCCGCAAAAAAGAGGGGCCTCGGCCCCCGTCTGTCATTCCGCGCTTATTGCGCGCTCATTGCGTGCGCATTAGCAATCATCGGCGAGCGCGGTTTCAGCTTCAAGCACCCGCGTCACGCATGCGGCCGCCGCTTGCGTTCGCGCGCTCGCTCGGCGCGCAGCAAGTCCGCCGTCGCGTCGGCCAACGTGCGCTGCGCGAGCGACGCCTCCATCGCCTGCTGCGCTTCGTCGATGATTCCGCGCAGCACGACCTGGATGTTGCGCCCCACCATGCACGCCGGATTCGGCTCCTCGCGATGAAGCGCGAAGAGCTGCGCGTCGTCGACTGCGCGGTACACGTCGAGCAGCGAAATCTGCTCGGGCGCCCGGGCGAGCAGCGCGCCGCCGCCCGCGCCGAGCTGCGAGGTCGTGAGGCCCGCTTCGGCCAGCATGGTCAAAAGCCGCCGGATCAGCGCGGGATTCGTATTCACGCTGCCCGCGATCATCTCCGACGAAAGCGGCGTGCCCTCCTGCAAAGACAACAGCGCGAGCACATGCACCGCAAATGCAAACCGGCTACTGGTGTTCACAACAACCCGCCCTGCGACGACAATGTGTAACCATAGTAATTACATTTATCGGCACTGTCAAACGCGTCCGCTCTTCCCGGCCGAACGCACGAACGCGCGCGATTGAATCGGCTCACGCGCATCTCACTTGTCCATCTGCTTTTGCGCATCGCCGCCGTAGCCCGAACCGGACGACGAAGCCGCTGCACTCGTCGACGAAGCCGAGCTTTGCGCCGACCACTGCTGCAGTTTGCGCCCCGCGTTTTCCAGGCTCTCGCCGGTCAGCGACGCGGCTTTGCCGAGCTGCGCCTGCGCCGCGCTGGCGGCGTTCTGCAGATTCGCCTGAGCGCTCGACGCGAGCGCGTTCGGATCGATCGTGACCGTCGGCGCCGAAGCCGATTGAATGTTCTGCTGCGCCGCGGATTTGGTTTCGTCGACCTTCTGGCCGACGTAGCTCGCGGCCTGATCGAGCTTCTGCGACGCGGCCTGCGCGGCGTCGTTGAGCTTGCCGGCAACCTGCCCCGCCGACGCATCGTTCTTCTGGCAGGCCGCGAGACCGCCGAATACGAAGAGGACCACGGCGGCACGGCGCAGCAACGGCGAACGGATGGATGAATTCATGTGTGTATGTGAACCGCGCGAAGCGGCCTCTCTGACGAAAACGCGCTCATCATACGCTGTTGCCGCTGCCTGCCGGACAACGGCTTCATGCGCGATAAATCGACGCGCACGGCGGCCGGCGGCCGTCGCGGTTCTGTCAAAGCTTGTGCGGTAGACTGGCCAACGCAATCGAGCATTGGCTGTGTTCCCTTGACCCACTGGAGGCATACGATGGCGGCAAAGAAGATTCTGTTTCTCACCGGCGATTTCGCCGAGGATTACGAAACGATGGTGCCGTTTCAGGCGCTGCAGGCAGTCGGACACGTGGTCGACGCGGTGTGCCCGGACAAGAAGGCCGGCGACCGGATCAAGACCGCCATTCATGATTTCGAAGGGGATCAGACCTACACCGAAAAGCCAGGGCATCTGTTCGCGCTGAACGCATCGTTCGAAGACGCCGATCCGCGTCAGTACGATGCGCTCGCGATTGCCGGCGGGCGCGCGCCCGAGTATCTGCGGCTCAATCCGAAAGTCATCGACATCGTGCGGCAGTTCGCCGAGGCCGGCAAACCGATCGCCGCGATCTGTCACGCCGCGCAGTTGCTCGCGGCCGCGGACGTGATCCGCGGCAAGCGCATCTCCGCGTATCCGGCCTGCGCGCCCGAGGTGAAGCTGGCCGGCGGCGAGTACGCCGACATTCCCGTCGACGCCGCGATCACCGACGGCAACTTCGTGACGGCGCCCGCGTGGCCCGCGCATCCCGAATGGCTGCGTCAATTCCTCGTTCTGCTCGGCACGCGTATCGAGCTTTGAGCCGGCTCAAATGCCGCGGGCGGCCACGGCGGTCGCGCGCGGCATTTGAGAGTCGTCCTATGGTTCGCGCCGGAGGGCCTTCCTATAGTCACGGGCTGACTTGTGGAGCGCTTTTCGATGGAACTTACCGACTGGATCGTCATTCTCGCCGTCGCGTTGATCGCGATTGCTTTTCGCTGCGCGCGCACGCCGGCCGGCTGGGCTCGTGAAAACCGCGCGCGGCGCCTCGCCGGCACGCGAATGCTGGTGCTGGCAGCCTGCTCGGTCTGGGCGGCTTTGTTGATTCTGGCGCGCTGCGTGTTCGCGCTCGACGGCCTGCTCGGCCTGCGCCCCACGCTCTACCAGGTGCTCGTCGTGGTCGCCGTTCTGCTTGCCTGCGCGTGCTACTGGTCGGTTCGCGGCCGGCAACTGCTGAAGTCNCGCCGTTTGTTTGCTTCTTGCTGAGNTGATGTAGCCTGCGGTCACGCNGGCCCACCATCCTGATCGGTTCCGAGCCATCNCCTCGGTTTCCGCTTCACGCAACCCTTCCTGATTTTCGATTCGCTCGCGCCTGCGCCGNCCGCAGGCCGTCGCGGGTGCTCCCGCATCACCCGCTCGACTGCAACCCACGTCAGCCCTTACGGGCCCATCCGCAGATTCCCCGGCTTGTCCATCGCCTGATCGTTGGCCGCCACGGATAGCGGTCGCCCGCCGCGCCCTTCACCGCCTTCACGCGCTCGCCCCGCCGCCGGCCGGGCCCCCGCTTCGGGCAGCGACAGATAGAACGTCGTGCCCACGCCTTCGGCCGACTCCGCCCAGACCCG
>JGI24740J21852_10000617_pt1 | contig 15410 bp, 16 predicted proteins | sample KBSCornC6_FD_21852 | JGI IMG/M metagenome (IMG submission 21852) | reverse complement strand
ATTCAACACCACAACGAAATAGCTGCTAGTCTTTTGCGCTTGTCACTCCACGTCGATCGAGGAGAGGCCCGCCGAAATCGCTCGACAGCCAGTCAATGGAACGAAAAGCGGGCGTCGGCAACCTGCCCCATCGCAATACGGAAGAGCAATGGTAACGGCATCTGACGTCGAGTTTCCCTTACCCTTGAACACGCAGCCTATGGAGGCACGCACGGCGGAGGCGTTGCCGCGAGAAGACGGTCTCTGGCAGTACGAACCGAAATGGGATGGCTTCCGCTGCATCGGCTTCAAGAGCGGCAAGGCTGTCGACCTCAGGGCAAAATCCGGCAAACCGCTCGGTCGCTATTTTCCAGAACTGATGGCGGCCTTGAGTGCGCTTGCGGCAACCGAATTCGTCATCGACGGTGAAATCATAGTGGAGATCGAGGACCGTGCCTCTTTCGACGCGCTGCAGATGCGGCTTCATCCCGCAGAGAGCCGCATCCGCAAGCTCAGTCGAGAAACTCCCGCGCAGCTGGTCGTCTTCGACATGCTTGTGGCCCCGGGAGGTCGGCTGCTGGTCGAACTGCCATTGCACGATCGGCGCGCAGAAGCTGAAGACTTGGTTGCCAAGGCAAAGACCAAGACCTTGCGGCTTTCGCCGGCCACCACGAGCCTGGCGACGGCGGACAAGTGGTTGAAGGGTGCTGGTACCGGCGGTGCCACGGACGGCGTCGTGGCCAAGCTGCTCAACGATCCCTACAAGCCGGGCGAACGTGCGATGGTGAAGGTAAAGCCCCTGCGCACGGCCGACTGCGTAGTGGGTGGGTTCCGCTATCAAAAGGGCAAACGACAGGTTGGATCGCTGCTGCTCGGGCTATACAATGGCGATGGTCTGCTCGACCATGTCGGCTTCACATCAACCATCGCCAATGACGAGCGTGCGGTGCTGACGCAAAGGCTGGGACATCTGCTTGGCGGATCCGGCTTCACCGGCAAGGCGCCGGGCGGCCCGAGCCGCTGGAGCACCGAGCGTAGTGGCGAATGGGAGCCGGTCAGACCGGAGCTGGTCGTGGAGGTTCGCTTCGACCAGGTCACCGGCAACCGCTTCCGGCATGGAACGAAGCTTTTGCGCTGGCGCCCGGACAAGGAGCCAAGCCAATGTACGTTTGGGCAGATAGAATAGTCGAAGCCTACTCGTGCGCCGGGTGCACTATCGATGTGGCTGATCTTCGCGCATGGCGTTATAGACAAGCAGGCCCGCGGCTAATGACACGGCAGCGCCGACCATATCGCTGCCCGTCAGCCCTAAATAATAAACGAAAGCGAATGTCAGCTCGGCCATGGGTTCCACCAAAAGGGTTCTCCGAGACAACCCTTAAGGATCGCTAATGTTCCAATCGTTTGAGTCGAGGTCACCGCCGTCGAAAACGGCAGCCATAGCTTGTGCGAGGGCCGCTGGTGGCTTGTTCTGTTCTGGGCAAAAGAGATGCCTAAGGCGGCCATGTTCAACGCCAGGATTGAAGGCATCGATACCGCAGCGGCCTTCCGGGACGTATTCAAGTCGAAACGCTGCCTGATCCCGGCCGATGGCTTCTACGAATGGACGATCTCGTCGGCCGGCGGCAAGAAAGATCCTTGGCACATCTACCTGCCGGACTACGCGCCTTTTTCGTTCGTCGGGCTCTGGGCGTATAACACTAATCTCGATGTCGCCAGCTGCACAATCATCCCCAGCCGGCCGGCGAGCCGAATGAAAAACCCACGACCGGCAGCCGGCAATCCTCGACCAGGCCTATTACGACGCATGGCTCGACCCGGGGACGCCGAAGGAATATCTGAAAGATATCCTCAGCCACGACATCGACGGCCAGTTGCAGTTCAACCGAGTTGGGCGCGACGTCAATTCGACCGTCATAAACAGGCAGCCGAATGATCACCCTGCCCTGGTCGGACCGATCAATCCGCTATGAGCGACCCATCAAGCTTGCCGAAGGCATGACGGCGGCGCGGCAAAGTGGACGGATCGAAAATCATGTCTGCGAGTTTGACGTGTGCGGGAAGCGCGCGCCGTTCGGATTTGCAAAGCCGACAACCATCACATTGGTCTGTTTCGAACATCGCGAACACGGCGACAGCTATTTGGCGGGGGTGAGATGATCAGTCGACCAAGAGAAGCGAACGATTATCCGGACCGTGTCATCGACTGCCAGGAGGCGATGGAGCCCGGGTTTCAAGCCATCGTCGATTGCATGCTGGAAGCCGGCTGGTCGCGCGGTGAAACTCTGCGATCACTTAGGCGGCTGATCGCGGCGGACAACATGACCCAGAAGGAGAACGCCAGGACGGAAACGCAGCTTGCCATCGCTCGGGCCATGATGCGCGCCGGGAAGCCTTTATAGCTGAGGGATTGTAGGCACAGCACCAGCCGCAGTTACTCGAAGGCGGACCTGGGGCCCGCCTTCGACGTCCGGCCTAGGTTCAGCCGCCCATCTTCTTTGCCATGGCGCAGAAATCTGCGTGCGACTTGTTGAGCGTGGTATCGCCGCAATCTTGCAACACCGCTTTCTGTTCATCCGGTTTCAGAGTCGTCCATGCTCTAAGACCGCCGCTGGGGTGATCGCCTTCAGCCGCTGCGGCGATCCGGCCAGTGGCGAATATGAGGACGCCCGGGTGTTCTGTTCTACGGGTCGTTGCCCGTATTGGAGGTCGAGACCGCAATCGCCTGCTAGGCAAATGCGATCGAAACCACCACGCGAGCTTGTTGTGTTCAGGCCGACTCGGAAAAATACGACCCCCACCGCTGGAACCAATATCCACACGGGCTGTTGAGCTGTGCTGGTACAAATGTTCCGCGGTACATTTCCACCCGATTGGCGTGCTCGACACACGAAGTCAAAGCAAGAAGCCGCCTGTGGGAAACAATATGAAATTCGTTAAGGTTGCAGCGCCGTTGGCATTGTTTTGCGCGCTTGGTGTCAGCCCGGCGTTCGCTGTATGCAATATCTCCGATGCGAAACTCGAGGAGGCCGTGCTCAAGAGCCCTGAGTTGCGCAAGCCAGAAAACCGATACCTGGTCCATGACCTGCGCACCTTGAGGGATGCGGCGTTCGTTCTATGGACATACGGTTTGCACGACGATTGCGAGCGCGTGCTCGCCAATATCCGCCAACTGATCGCCGCGCCGTCAATGGCCAAGCTCGCGGGTAATGATGAGGATCTTGCCGATGAGCAATTGGCAGCAGGCGAACCTAAGCAGCATGAAGGTGGGGGTATCCAGGGCAATCGTGACGCCCCAGACGCCCGCCCGCTCATCAATCTCGACGACCTTGGACCTGGCCTTCGCGTCGACGAGATCGTCGGCTCCGAGGTCCGCAGCTCGGATGACAAGATCGTTGGCGAAGTTCGAAATGTCGTGATTGGCACGAAGGACCGATGGGACTACGCAGTCGTTGCCTCCGGTGGGTTCTTTATCGCCGGGAAAGACAGCATCGTCGTCCCGCTACGTTATCTTCAAGTGAACGAGGAGCGGACAAGCTTCTACCTCCGCATCTCCAGCGCCGATGTCAAAGCCGTGCCGTTGATGCCCGACCAGAAATATCTGTGGCTTGCGGATGAAGCGTGGCGAGCGAAGAACGATGCGATCTTCCAGAAGTTGATCCCGGACCCGGTTCGCTCTGGAACCCCGTCGGTCCCACAAGCCAATACCGACTCCAAGTGAAAGATCGAGCCAAGCCAGCTCGTTCCCTGGCGGTCGAGACCGCGATCACGTGTTAGGCGAACGCACGAGCCTTCACGCGCACTTCTTGCGTTCAGCTACCTCGACACCAAGCCGGAACGCCTGGCCGTCCGCGTAGGAGCGCGCGTAACTTTCGGCCTCGAAAGGGAAGGTCAGCGTGTTGCCGTAGGCTGTCACGCGGACGGTCCATTTCTTGTCGCGAATGATTTCGACTGCGTGCTCGGGCGATCCCATGTGTCCTCCCACGATCACCAAGTGAGGGCACGGAGATAGCGTCGCAAAAGTCGTTTGAATGCAAACAATTCGACACGTCGGTGTCGTAATGGCGTTGGTCCGGTCAAATGGCCTGTTGCCCAGCCTCCGGATGGTGCGTCTACTATCGAGATTCAGACGACCAGGGGAAATTGAGATATTGATCGCGGCTGTCGTAGCAGATGTTGCCATACATCCGTAGATAGCCATCTCTTCGCGCCGGATCGGCATAGACCGCGCCTGGATTGGCAAGATCCTTTTGATAGTCGCCAAGGTTTTGCGCCGTGATGACGTGCGGCAGGATATCCATCGCTTGCGGGATCGGCTTTCCCTCGAGCCAGTCGGCCGCATGCTGGCCCATCGCATATCCGAAGACAGGCGAATTCAGGCTGACCGTCATCTTGTAGGGACCTCCCTTTGTGATTTCGGCTATTGCCTCGGGCTCGCCGTCGATCCCTCCGATGAACTGATCCGGCCTGTCCTTGCCAGCCTCCCGCAGCGCCTGCAGGGCGCCAAGGACGACACCATCGGCGCCCAGCACCACGTCCACATGCGGATGCGCCTGGATGACCATCCGCATCGTGGCCAATCCTCCTTCCTTGCTGACGGGATTGGGGGAGATATCGGCTACGATGCGCACGTCTGGCAGCGTGTCGAGCGCATCGCGGATGGCGACAAACCGCGGCGTGAGAAATTGCAGGCTGTCCTGGGTCAGCAGCACCACGTCGGCTCGGCCGTGGAACTTGTCCTTGATATACGCGACCGCCGCGTCTCCCAGTTCCTTCCCGGTGAGATATTGCGGCGCGTTGAGCAGCGACGTTGCCGGCGGTGCGACGACCGTGCTGACATAGGTTCCAGACCACATGGCCTTTTGCAGGCTGGGGGCCAGCGCCGCCGGGTCTACGGGAGACACAACGATCCCGCCCACCCGCTCGGCGCGCAGCGCCTCGACGTCCGAGATCATCTTGGCGCTGTCATTGGCGGCGAGGGCGACACGATATTCCAGATGGTTGTCTTCGGCCGCCTGAGCCAGGCCATGATCGACACCCTCGATGAACTCACGCTTGTTGTCCTTGGCGAATGCCAGGATCGGCTTGAGGTCGGTTGGCTTCGAGCAGCTCGGCGCCGTTGGAACGAATGGCTGTAGAACCGTCGGAACGGTAATGCCGGGTGACCCCTCGGCCATCGAGGCGACATTGGTTGCGAGCAGCAGAGCAGCGATCGGCAGCAACTGCTGCATGGCGAATCTACCGGTCTGCCAAAACATCGAACTCTCCACCTGAAGAAAACGCCGGGCGCATCCTTGCATGACCCATGGCGGAGGCAAAGCCTGCCAGCGCGCATAGCCCGTCACTGCGGCAGGGCAAAGCTCAGCACCACCGCTGTCCCCGGGTCGCGTGCGTGATAGACAACGTCGGCGTCGATGCTTCTAGCCATTGCCTTGATGATGCGCGTTCCCAGCCCGGTTCCCTTGATGACTTTGCCGGCGTTGCCGACGCCATCGTCCTCGACGGTCAGCAAAGCGCGCCCTGGGCTGTCCTCGCGCAGGAGTACCCGCACATCGCCGGATTTGTCGGGATAGGCGTATTTGAAGGCATTGGTGACCAACTCGGTCACGATCACCCCGAGATTGATCGTGGCGTCGATGCCGAGTGTCAGCGGCGCCAGATCGCTGATCAGGTTGGCGCCGTGCCCCTGGCCTCGCATCGAGCCGCCAAGGTTTTCCAGGAGGCCGCCGAGATAGCCGTCGAGTTCGACGATGCCGACCGAGCCGGAGGTGTAGAGGCGCTTGTGCACCGAGGCTATGGCGAAGATGCGCGCCTGGGTTTCGGCAAGCGCATCTTTGGCGCCCTTGTCCGTCAACACATTGGCCTGCAGGTTGACCAGCGCTGAGACCATTGCAAGGCTGTTGGCGACCCGGTGGTTGACCTCGGCCAGCAGGAGTTCGGCGCGGTCGCGCGCCGCACGCACCTGCGCCTCAGCGGCTTCCTTCTCGGCAACGAGGCGTGCCTTGGCGACAGCCTGATCGAGGGCGGAGGCCAGAAGCGCTATGAAGTCGTCACCGATCGTCTTCGGCACGAAGTCGCTGGCCCCGGCCTTCAGGGCGGCCACCGCGACACTCATTTCGGAAGAGCCGGTCACATAGACGGCGGGAGGGCCGGCGCCGCGCGTTGCAAGCCTTGCCAGGAATTCAAGCCCGGTCCCGGCACCCAGATAGTGGTCGAGCGCCAAGACGTCGAAGCCGCCTTCCTCAAGTCTGGTCAGAGCCTGTTCCGGACTGGAAGCATGCTCGACGACGAAACCGAGGCGGCCGAGCTTTTTCTGCACGAGGCGCGCGAGCGCGTCGTCGTCATCGATGTAAAGGACCCTGGTCTTAGGCATCGTTTTTCAGGCCGTTTCCGGGACCTGAATGACGGTGAACAGGAGGCCGAGCTGCCTGATGGCGTTGGCGAAGCCTTCGTAGTTCACGGGCTTGGTGATGTAGACGTTGGCGCCGAGATCGTAGCAGCGCTGGATCTCGCGACTGTCATCGGTCGTTGTCAGCACCACGACAGGAATCCGCTTGAGATGTTGATTGGCCTTGATTTGTTGCAGAATATCGAGGCCGGTCATGTCAGGCAGATTGAGATCGAGAAGCACAAGAAGATGACGCCCGACGCTCGCGTCGCCAGAGCCGTCCGGCCCCAGCAGGTAGGCGAGCGCGCTGGAACCGTTGGTGAAAGCAACGACATCGTTGTTGACCCCGGCGCGGCGAATGTTCTTCTCGATGAGGCGCGCATGGCCCTCATCGTCCTCGATCATAACGATCGTTACTGGTTTGCCGGCTTGGCTCATGCAAACGCTCTTTCGTTTGATGCCGCGATCATCGGCAGCTCTATCCTGAAAGTTGTCCCAACGTCGAGCGTTGATTTGACCGTGATGTCGCCGCCTAGCCTGCGCAAGATGGCTCGTACATGCGCAAGTCCGATACCGTCGCCAGGCTGGTCCTGTAGACCCGATCGCCGGAACAACTCGAAAATGCGTTCCACGTCCTGCTCGGCGACGCCGCGGCCATTGTCCTCGAAATCGATGGCGATGCGATCGCCGGCGATAGTCCTTGCTCCGACCCTGATGCGAAGCGGCCGCGCGGGCGAGCGATATTTGGTTGCATTGTCGAAAAGGTTGGCAAAAACCTGTTCGAGCGACAGGCGATCGGCCTCGATCTCCACGCCTGCGAGGTCGACGTCGATCTTCCCGTCCGCTTCCTTGACCTGATGCTGGAAGCTGGAAACCGTGCTTTCGATCAAAGCCGCAAGTTGTATGGCTTCGGGCCGCAACGGCCTGCGTCCTTCGCGCGAAAGCTGGAGGATGGCGTTGATGAGCCCATCCATCTTGCGCGTTGACGAGCGGATAAAACCGATGGCTTCCGGCAGGTCCTCCTCCGCCGCCATTCGTGCGTTGGCAACCAGGGGGTCGGACGCGTTGGCGCCGATGCCGGACTTTTCGATGAGCGTCTGCAGGGTGGCGACACCTGCTTCCAGCTCGCTGGTGAAACCCATGATGTTGACGAGGGGCGCGCGCAGGTCATGGGTGACGATATAGGCGAAGCGCTGAACCTCTTCATTGGCCCGCACGAGGTCGGCGGTACGTTCGCGCACCCTGGTTTCCAGCCCGCTGTTGAGAGCCTCGAGGTTCCACCGTGCGGCGCTGAGTTCGCGCGTGTGGCGCAAAAGCGAGGCCCAGGCGAAGCCGACCACGATAACGATCGCAATGCCGCCGGCTATGGTTATCATGCGCAGCCAGGCGAAGTAGGACCTCTGTTCCGCCACGCGCGCGGTCAGCCGGTCGTCGGCCGCAAGGATGATGCCGTTGAAGTAGACGTTGGCCTGATCCATCAGCGCCTTGCCACGGTTGGAAGCGACGATCGCCGCCACGGCATCGTCCTTGCGCTGTCGCTTCAGGGCGACGGTCCTGTCCATTTCGGCAAGCTTTTCGCCGATGATTGCCTTGAGCTGGTCGATCGATGCTGCCGCCTCGGGTTCCCCGGCAACGAGGAGCTGCAACTTTTCGAACCGGCGAAGAGCCGACGACTTTGCCGTATCGTAAGGCGAGAGATAGATCTCGTTGCCGTTGTAGAGGAAACCCCGCTGACTGGATTCCGCCGAGAGGAGAGAATTGCGGACATCGACGGCAGCGGTGCGGGTGTCACGCGCGGCAGTTACATCGTCAAAACTGATGCGCGACTTCTCGGCGAGCAGGTATGTGGCGGCAACGATGCCCATCAGAACCAGCAGGCCCATCGCCAGCAGAGCGCTGGAGCCGCGCAGCATGACCTTGTCGGTTGGATTTTCAGACAAATTCGTCTCACTGGTGCGCATTGGTGGCGTTATCTCTAGCGAGCGTTATACTTTCCCACAACCGACGCGCCGGCCAAACAAGCATGTGTCCGCGTTGCATTAAGGGAGGGAACAAGTGACTTCGACTTTCACAGTCCATGATGCCAGCGGCTATGAGAAGCTCATGGGCCGATGGAGCCAGAAGCTTGCGCCGCTGTTCATAGATTTCGCGGGCATCTCGGCTGGCGAGAAGATCCTCGACGTCGGCTGCGGCACTGGCAGTCTGACATTTGCCCTGCTGAAGGCGGCTGAGCTCAAGGAGATCACCGCCATCGACTATTCGCCGGTTTTCGTGGCTGAAACGATCAGGCGCAGAACAGATCCGCGGATAAAGGTTGAGCAGGGCGACGCCTGCGCGCTCGCCTTTGACGATGGAGCCTTCGATCGCGCGCTGGCGCTTCTGGTGCTGCATTTTGTTACCGACGCCGGCAAGGCTGTGGCCGAAATGCGCCGCGTCGTTCGGCCTGGTGGCGTCGTGGCCGCTTCTGTCTGGGATCATCTGGGAGGCATGCCGGGCATGCGCATGATGGCCGATACGGTGGCGGCGCTCGGCGAAGCCGGCCGCCAGTTTCGTGCGCGCTATTGCTTCCAACCCATGATGATGCCGGGAGAGATGAGGGCGACCTTCATTGAGCAAGGGCTTCTGCAGGTTAGCGAGACGCAGCTGATGATCCGGATGGATTACAGCAATTTTGACGACTATTGGTCGCCGATGGCCGCAGGCGAGGGCCCGTTCGGCAAGTTCTTGTCGTCCCTCGATGCGCCGGATCGCGCGAGAGCCGAGGCGGCGGTGCGCGAAGCATATCAGGCCGGCCAGCCGGACGGCCCGCGTTCCTTTGCAAATGTCGCCTGGGCTTGCCGAGGGATCGCGCCCTGAGAGCCCCAAGGAGCCGGTCTCATTCTGGCCGGAAGGGGTGACAGCCTTTGGCCGAGGAAGGCGCTAGGAAGACTGGCGCGAAATTTCCTGGTCGGCATCCCGCGAGGCGCGTACTTCCGAGCCCTTTGGAGTTTCTGGCTCGGGCCGCTGCGGGTGCGCACCGGCCTCCAGCCCATGCGAATAAATCTGCGTCACAGGGAAGCGGCCGCACTTGCGCGATAGGACGTGCATCCGACCAGTTCACGTCCGCCGAGGCTGGCAGGTGTGTCGGCGACGCGGTCCCATACGGTCCACTGCAGGTTGGCCTCTTTCTGGCAAAAGAAGCGAGAATGGATTATCCGTTTTACTGATAAGGGGGTCCGGGATTTCTTCACCACTAAGTCACCCAAGAAAATGGTGCTGAGCTTGGGATGAAATAGTGTATGCGAAATCATCGCCTTGACCGGGATCAAAAGATTCTGGCGTCCAATTTAGAACCAACACACTCAAGGCGACACAAAGGAGGCGCCAACACGCCTCACGTTGCGAAATCAGGCCGCCTGTTGCTACCGGGTTACAGCGCCGATTGAGCTTTTAAGCTACGGATGGCCGCAGCGCTGAGTTTTCTGGATTTCTGGCGGGGGCCATCCCGGGAAGCCGCGTAGTACGAGGAAAAAAGCCCGTCGGCTTCGGTCGGCGGGTTTTTCTTTGCTGCTTTGTCCGAATGGGGGGGAAACGGCCAGTCCGCTATCGGGGCGAGCACGGCGGATAGCTGCCATTCGGCAGACGGGGCGTTCATCAATAAAAGTGCGGCGAGGAACCCATGACGGAGGCTCCAGATATCCGGGCCGCCAGTTGTAGGGACGCGCTTATAGCGGCGATATTGCCGACGAGCGGACGCATTTCTACGGCTGCCCTTCCGTAATTCACCCTCCAGAACGGCGATGTCGAGTTGACAGAGGGGGCGATAACACGATGTCTTCCTGCTACTGGAGCAGGCTCCCCTTTTCGGCCAGTCGCTTGCGCCTTTGTTCGCGGAAAACTGTCATGCCATAGCGGGTGATGCCATAGAACAACAGGCCAAAAATCAGCCCGAGTGGCACCGCACCGCACAGCATGGGCTTTAAGACCGGTGCCCACAGTTGCGAAATTGAAAGGGTCTGCAACATCTCACTCAGATGGGCTGGCCGTTCGTGACTTTGCATGTGGCCGTGCAACATGATCTTGCCGGTCTCCCAAGTCGCTCCCACAACAAACGGGAGGGTCAGCGGATTGCCAAAGACAAATGTTCCTAGCCCTGCCGCCACCATGTTTCCTGAAATCAGCCAGCACACGATGGCGGCAATGGCGAAATGGGACCCTAGTGGAAAGAAAGACGCGAAAACCCCAGCCGCCACCCCCGCCGCGACGGCCGTTGGAGTGGCGTTCAGACGGAGGATACGCTTTGAAACATACTGAAACGATCGCGAGAAGGAGCGGCGCGGCCACATATAAATGCGCAATCGCTCGAATAGACCATCAGGATTTCGGCGTCTAAAGAGCACTCTCTTGCCCACTTGAAACGCGGTCGGTTGAACGGATGGACCTCGTCTCTGAAAACGTAGCCTGTGCTGCTTTGTTCCGAATTTGCTGATCAACCGGGTGTCCGAAAGCGCAGCGGATAGTCGGGCAACAGTTGGAAAAACCCAGGCTGAGAACGCGCGGCATAGTTTTGTACCGCGTTGAATGGGTAGAGCGTCTGGTTATCGGCATTTTGCCAATCCGCCCCTACGTCGGGCGCCCCTCTTTTCGGCTCCCGCGCAATGCGCCACGGGCCGCCGGGCTTCTGGCACTTTTCACCTCAACATCGCCCAGGACCAGTACGCACCAATTACCATTTGCACTGTGAACGCAGTGAACCTGAGACTGACCGCGACCTGGCTCGTGGAGACGAGGTGAATTATCGACTGAACTATTCGCGCGGCTAATAGTGTAGAAGCCAGCGGATCCGTCACATCGGTCTTTGAAATAAGGATCGCGACTCCGAGCAGACCTCCGAAGATTGGAAGCCCTTCTATGCAGTTGGCGTGGGCGCGGGCCAACCTTTGCATAAAGGGAGAAAGAGCCGCGTTATCTGGCGTAAAGCCGTTTGCTGCGACCTTCCCAGAGATCACCAGATATGTACGGATCACTTCCATCACGATCAGCAGTCCCAGTGCCCACGAGATGAATCCAGTCAATGCAAACGCAGTCGCCGACATATGCCGTCCCCGTCGCTAGCAGTCTCGGTCGTCGTAACCAATCACCTAGTCTACCGCTAAGTTTCCAGGAACTCGACCGGAAAAGCAGCCTTTGCTGGAGGCTAATGCTTCAAAATCTGGCTGAGGAACAGCTTGGTTCGGTCGTGACGCGGGCGGCTGAAAAACGCGTCGGGCGTGCCCTCCTCGACGATCTGACCGGCGTCCATGAAGATAACGCGGTCGGCTACCGCCCGTGCGAACCCCATTTCGTGCGTCACGCACACCATGGTCATGCCGTCGCGGGCTAACCCGGTCATCGTCTCCAGCACCTCCGAAACCATTTCCGGGTCGAGCGCGGATGTAGGTTCGTCGAACAGCATGACAGCCGGCTCCATGCACAGGCTGCGGGCAATCGCCACACGCTGCTGCTGGCCTCCGGACAACTGGATGGGGAACTTGTTGGCCTGCTCGGGAATGCGGACCCGCTCGAGGAACTTAAGCGCGGTCTTGCGCGCCTCCCTTTCCGGCACGCCCTTCACCCACATCGGGCCGGCCATGCAGTTCATCAGCACCGTCATGTGCGGAAACAGGTTGAAGTGCTGGAACACCATGCCGACGTTGGAGCGCACGTCGGCGACATTGCCCATCTTCCCATGCAGAGCGACGCCGTTGACGGTGATCTCGCCCTCCTGATGCGCCTCCAGGCGATTGAAACAGCGGATGAGCGTCGATTTGCCGGAACCCGAAGGGCCGCAGATAACGATCCGCTCGCCCTTATGAACCGTCAGGTTGATTTCCTTCAGGACGTGAAAGGTGCCGTACCACTTCGACACGTTGCGCGCTTCGATGATGGCGGGAGCGCTCATCGGACCTTGCTCCTGTGGTAATGTCGCTCGATCCGCGCCTGGATCAGTTCGAGGCAGATCGACAGCATCCAGTAGATCATGGCTGCGGAAATCAGCATCTCCATGTGCTGGAAGGTCTTCTGGCCGAGGGTGCGCGCCAGGAACATCAGTTCCCACACGCCGATGACAGAGACCAGCGAGGAGTCCTTCAGCATTGAGATGAATTGGTTGCCCGTCGGCGGAATGATGACCGGCAGCGCCTGCGGCAGGATGATGCGGCGCATGGTCAATGCGAAGCCGAAGCCCATGGAGCGCGACGCCTCCCATTGGCCGCGATCGATGCTCTGGATGCCGGAGCGGAAGATCTCGGTCATGTAGGCGCCGTAGCAGAGCGAAAGCGCAAGGATGCCGGCGGGCACCGCATTGATGACGAAGCCGAGTTGCGGCAGGCCGAGATAGATCAGGTAGACCTGCATGAGTAGCGGAAGGCCGCGGAAGAAGGAGGTGTAGAAACTGGCGATGGCGTAGGCGAAGCCATTGCTGGAAAGCTTGGCGACCGCGCCGGCCACCGCAATGACTGAAGCGATGACGATGGAAATCGCCGAGACATAGAGCGTGGTGACAACGCCCTGACTTATCAGAAACGGCAGCTTCTCCCTGATGAAGGGCAGGCTGAGGTGGAACGTCTCGAAGAAGGCAATGAACAGCAGCAGCAGTTCGAGCCAGACGATGCCGATCTGGACCTTGAGCGGCGCGAAACCAATCAGCACGACGTTGAGCGTGAAGATCACCGCTATGGCGAAGCCGATAGCAAAGCGCCCGTAGAGGCCGCTCGTCGACGGCTCTCCGATCACCGGACGCATGAGTTCGGCGAAGCTGGTGCTCGACATGTTGAAAGCCATGAAGAGAAGCAGGACGGCGCCGAACATCGTCGCCACGAACCAGGGTTTATGGACGAGGATTTCGGCTTCGACGGTATCGGGATAGAGCATATTTGAGCACCGGCTGTTCGGCGGCCTGCCCAGGGGAAGGCCGCCTTTGAAGGGAGCTAGTTGGTCTTGGAATAATCCTGGCCGTACCATTTTTCGGAAAGCTTGCTCAGCGTGCCGTCAGCTTTCATCGCCTTCACGGCGTCGGCGATCTTGGCCGACAGTTCCGGGTCGCCGCGCTCGATGGCGATTGCCAGCGGCTCGTAGAACACCGGATCGCCGACCTGCTTGATCGGGTAGCCGGCCTTCTCGGCGTCGAGGATCGACGGCAACGAAGAGACCACCGCGTCCAGGCGCACGCCGTCGCCGAGGCGAAGGTCGTCGAAGGCGGTCGTCGAATTCTCGTAGGAGTGGACCTCCTTCGGATTGAGCTTGTACTCGAAGGGCGGCGCGCCGGCGGCGTCGAGCGTCAGATCCTTCTTGGCATAGGCCTCGAAGGTGGAGGTGCTGGTGGCGCCGACCACCTTGCCGTCGAGGTCGGCCAAAGTCTTCGCCTTGCTGTCCTTGTGCACGGCAACGGCCGCCGGTGTGTAGTAGTAGACCGCCGGAAAATCGAAGAGCTCGGCGCGCTTCTTGGTCGGCGTCATCGAGCCGGCATGCATGTCCCAGCGCCCCGCCCAATTGCCGGCGGTGATGATGTCCCAGCCGGGCGTGACGAACTCGACCTTGACGCCGAGGTGCTTGCCGATTGCCTTGGCGACGTCGACGTCGAAACCGTCTAGCTCGTTGCTGGCATTCACGAAGGACTGCGGCGCCCAGTTGGCGTCGGTTGCCACTTTGAGCGTGCCGGCTGCCATCACACGGTCTAGCACCGCGCCTGCATGGGCAGGATATGCGCCAAGCGCAAGCGCCACCGCGGCTATCGTCAGCTGTCGTCTGGTCCAGATTGTCATATGCGTATTCCCCTTGTTGTTGTTCATTCACTTGCCCTCATGGCCGTTCAGCCGGTCATGATCTCGCAATCCCTTGCCGACGAGGTCGGCATCCTCCGGACGGCTCGCGGATTTAGCGATGCCCGAGCCGGTCCGGTCTTCCGCTGCCGTGGAGGATGTTTGCAGCCGTCATTCCCTCGCTCACGGGGAAAGCTTTGGCCTGTTGCCGGCGAGATGCCCTCACCTGCTCCGCGAAGACCGCTATCCATGCGCGACCGCCCCTCTCGCGCGACCAGCGCCCAGCAGGAAGTCGGCCATCGTGTCCGCGACGAGAGCCGGCGCCTCGATCAGGATGGAATGGCGGAGCCCAGGCAGGATGGCGAGTTCGGAGCCCTGCACCTGTTCGTGCATCAGACGTGCCATGCGCGGGCTGGAACCCTGGTCGTCCTCGCCGGTCACGATCAGTGTCGGGCAAGTGATGCGGTCGAGGATGCCGCCGAAATCGGTTTCGGCGAGAACTCTGTAGGCGGCGGCGTAGCAATCGCGGTCATTCTCGGCGTCACGCCGGCGCAGCTCCGCGACAATCTCCGGGTTGTTGTCCTGAAACTCCTCGGTCAGCCAACGCGACAGCGACGCGGCGTGATGCGCCGGGGCATCGCTGGCCATCAGCGCCGCCAGCCGACCGCGCACCGCGTTGCGTTCCTCGGGCGTGCGGCCGGCAACCGTCGACAGCAGCACCAGTTTTTGCAGGCGCTCGGCATGCGTCAGCGCAAGACGCTGTGCGATCAAACCGCCCAGCGAAAACCCTGCCAGATGGAAGGTGGCAAGCCCGATATGATCGGCCAGCGCCAGCGTCTCCTTGACGAAATCGTCGATCTCGTAGCGGCCTTTGACCCGGCTGGAGCGGCCATGGCCACGCAGGTCGAAGGTGAGGACCGCGAAACGATCCTTCAGCCGCCCGGCCACGCCACTCCAGGCTTCGAGATAGGAGCCGACGCCATGAATGCAGACCAGCGGCACGTCGCCCTTGCCCTCGAGGCGCCAGTTGATCAGCACGCCTTCGACATCGAGATGGCCGGAGCACGCCATGGTCACGCCCTCGCCGCCTGGCGCGCCTTGTCACGCTCGCGCGCGGCGAAGACCGGCATCACCTCGTCGACCCACAGCTTGATCGTCTTCTTCTGCAGCTCGAACGGCAGGTTGAAGGTAAGGCCGAGGCAGTACTGGTCGACGCCCGCCGCTTCATAGTCGAGCAGCTTCTCGATCACTTCGTCCGGCGTGCC
>JGI24740J21852_10000615_pt1 | contig 15414 bp, 17 predicted proteins | sample KBSCornC6_FD_21852 | JGI IMG/M metagenome (IMG submission 21852) | reverse complement strand
AGCCAGCGCGATGCGTGGATCGCGATTGCGCTTGCCATCGAGCCATTCTGTGACCGCCGCGTCGACGGTATCGTCAACAACGATAAGTTCGACGGCAGTAAGCGTCTGCGTCAGCACCGATTCAACGCTAAGCGCAAGCTGCTGCACACCTTTCTCGCCTACATACAGCAACACGGATACGTCCGGCCGCGAGCGCTCCTGCTCAGCAAACCAGCATGTATCGCGCGTTACTGTTTCGACTTTCATTAATCACCATTCCTTCAATACACCACACCAGGTTCCGTACAACCTGCTTTCCTGCACGTTGGCCGGTTACTGCCCAGCTCGTCTTTCGTACTCTTCAAGCACACGCTTCGCAGGCCCGTCCATCACGACCTCGCCCTTGCGAAGCCAAATTACGCGCTCACAGAAAGACTGAAGCATTTCGAGGCTATGGCTAGAGAAGACCAAAATCTTGCCTTGCTCCATGAACTCGTACATCCGCTTCTTCGCCTTGTTCGCGAACTGGACATCGCCGGCGCCCATCACTTCGTCAAGCAGCAGGATTTCCGGGTTGATCGCCGTGGAAACGGAGAAGGCGAGCCGAATAAACATACCGGCTGAATAGGTCTTGACAGGGTAGTCAAGGAATTCGCCAAGCTCGGAGAATTCAGCGATCTGCTCGATGCGGTCTTCCACCTGCGCGGGCGTGAGGCCAAGCAGCATGCCGCGAATGCGAATGTTGTCCCAGCCTGTTTGGGTCATTTCGAAACCCGTCGCAAGCTCGAACATTGCGGACACATGACCGTCGATCTGCGCCTCTCCCGAGGTCGGCGGATAGATGCCCGCCATCACTTTCAAAATCGTGCTCTTGCCCGCCCCGTTCAGGCCAATCAGCCCTACGCGCTCGCCGTGTGTGATCTCAAGATTGACGTCCTTGAGCGCATGCACAAAACGCTTCTCGTGAGAAACAGGTGAGCGTTTGCCTCGCAGGGCGTTGAGCACGACAGACTTGAGACTATCCTGGCGCGCAGATACATCGAAACTAACGCCCACATTGCGTAGGCTGATATTCAAATTTGACGTCATAGTACGTACACGATCCGCCGCGACATCTTTTTCACAACGAAGACCGCAAGAGCGCCCACCACCGCGCAATAGCCTAGCGCCACGATGATGACTTCAGGCGGCGGCGCCTCGCTGTTGAGCAGCGGGTAACGCATGATCTCGATCTGGTAGTAGAGCGGATTAAACGCGTAAATAAACGACAGCCCGCGATCTTTCAGCATCGCAACGGTGAAGATTACCGGCGTCATGTAGAACGCAATCTGCATCAGGCTGCTGAGCAAGTGCGGTAGATCCCGAAAACGGACACCGACGTGCGCAACAATCACGACGTGAAAGAAGTTGATAGCGAGAAACAGAGCGAATCCTGGGATTGCCCATAGCGCGCCCCATCCGACGTGACGCTGATAGGACGCAACGACTGCAAAGTAGACAATTAGCCCGATCACAAATACGACCGTATACGGGACAAGTGCCCGATACAGATAAATCGGTTTCGGAAAAGGAAATTGCTTGATGTAGCCCTCTGCGACAACGAATGCCATCGAACCCTCGACAAGCGACGATGTGATGAACGTCCAAATCACGATGCCGAGCGTCAGGAACGGAAGGAACTCATTCATCGGCTGGTGGAACAGCCGACCATAGATCAGCCCAACCGCCCCGATCACAGCAGCTAGGTTGACGAGAATCCAGCCAGGCCCGAGTGCTGAACTGCGAAACCGGCTCTTGATGTCCTGGAACCCCATGTGAAGCCACACACGCCACAACTTCGCAGCACTGACGAACTCCGTCAGAGTCGAGTTCGCACTAGCACTGTTATACGTAATCATCGATTCTCCGTTCCATACGAATCAGGCCATCGGCTCGGCCCCGCTCCTCGAAGCCGAGCTTCTGATACAACATTCCCGCTCGCTCGTTCGACTCAAGCACTTCAAGGTAGACCGACGTCAGTGACAACTCGCTGGCCGCGAACCGCATCAACACGTCGATCGCCTCTTTCATCAATTTGCGCCCTTGGAAATCAGGCGACACGACAAAACGGCCGATCTCGGCCGCCCGGCTTCCATGATCAATCGCGTAGATAGCGACCTGGCCGACACGCTCTCCTGTGTCAACCAACTCAGCGATGAATACAAGATCATCCGGCTTTTCCGTGTAGCGCACGAACCAACTGTGATGCTGCGGATACGTGAGCAGATCGGAACTCTTGAACTGCTCCCGCACCCCATCCCGGTTGCGCCACTCGAGCGTCGTCTGGAGATCGTCCTCAGCAAGCAGGCGCAGTCGGATGCGCCCATGCACGTACGGTTCGTGCGCGTGCTTCATGCCGCGTATCGGACGATCAGTTCGGCGATCCGCTCGACGTCCTTGCGGGAGACACCCATGTGCATCGGCAACGAAAGAATTTCGTTGGACGCGGCGTGTGCGTTCGGACAGTTGCCTTTGCCGCTCGCGTACATGCGGTACTCGGTGTTGTCACGGTAGTGAACGCCAGGGTAGATCTCGTGCTCATTCAGAGCCAGCATCAACTCGTCCCGGTTCTTGACGCGGATCTGGAACAGATGGCGCGACGACTCACAATTCTTCGTGATCGGTACCAGACGAATGTTCGCGCGCCCTGACAGCAACTCCTCATACCAACTCGCGAGCTGGCGACGGTATGCGTTATCGTTGTCGAGGTACTTGAGTTGCACCAGACCAATCGCGGCCATGATCGAGTTGCCGTGATATTTGTATCCGACTTCCTCGACGTCATACATCCATTTATACGCGCCCTGTGTCGCAGTGCGGGCATACGTGTCCTTGTTGATACCAAGCCAGCTCATCTTGCGCACGCGGACATCGTCGTCCAGGTCACTGAAGCAGATCATCCCCGAATCCGCAGTCGGCAGATTCTTCACCGCTTGGAAACTGAAGACTGTCACGTCCGCATCATGGCCAACATGCTTGCCATTGAAGCGGCTGCCGGACATATGTGCGGCGTCTAGAATGACCTTGATGCCGCGCTCCCGGCACAGCTTCAGCACGCGCTCGTAATGGCCAACGTTGCCGCCGATACCGACAAAAATGACAGCGCGAGTCTTGTCCGTGATGCGCGCTTCTACGCTTGCGGGATCAAGGCACAGCGAATCATCGACATCGGCGAACACCGGGGTCAGGTTGGAGTAAAGAATGGCATGGTTCGACGAAACAAATGTCAGCGGCGTCGTGATCACCTCGTCGCCGTCCGCCCAGCCGTACTTCGTTTTGAACAGTTCGAAGGCCAGATGCAGGCCGACCGTGTTCGAGCTTAGAAAGTGTGCATACGGCAACCCGGTGTATGCCTTCCATGCTTCTTCGAACTGGTTTGTCTTGAAACCCAGCCCTGTCCAGCCCTTTTCCAGGCACTCGCGAATCGCTTCAAGGCACTCGTCAACGCGGAAGTGCGGAACAAATAGTTGAATGGCCATAGTAATTTTTCCTTGGTGTTACTCGAATGTTTCGGCGTCTGCCAACGTGAGCGCCTGCTGGTCCTTCTGGGAGAGAATCGGCTCGCCTTCAATCATCGGCCAATCAATCTTGAGCGTAGGGTCATTCCAGAGCAGCGAACGCTCGTACTGCGGCGAATAATAGTCTGTGGTCTTGTACAGAAATTCTGCATATTCCGAAAGCACGACGAAACCATGCGCGAACCCCTCTGGCACCCATAGCTGCTTGCGATTTTCCGCCGACAGTTCGACACCAACCCAACGTCCGAAATTTGGTGAACTGCGGCGAATGTCAACGGCCACGTCGAACACTCGTCCAGCAACGACCCGCACCAGCTTCCCTTGGGGATTCTTGATCTGATAATGCAGCCCCCGAAGTACGTTCTTCGCCGAGCGAGAATGGTTGTCCTGAACAAATTCCCTGTCTGCGCCGGTACCTTCCTTGAACGCCTTCGCGTTAAAGCTTTCATAGAAAAAGCCGCGCGCGTCTCCAAAGCACTTGGGTTCCAGAACGAAGACCTCAGGCAGCGCAGTCGCTTCAAAGGTGAAATTCACGCTACAGCCTCCTTGAGCAGCCGACTAAGATAACGGCCATACTCGTTCTTAGAAAGTTCGCCCGCAAGCTGGCCGAGGTCATCCACCGAAATCCATTTGTTGCGATACGCGATTTCCTCGGGACATGCCACCATCAAACCCTGACGCTTCTGCAGAGTCGAGATGAACGTCGACGCTTCTAATAGCGAGTCGTGCGTACCGGTATCGAGCCAAGCGTAACCGCGCCCCATGATCTCGACGTTCAACTGCTGCTCGCGCAGATAGTGAAGATTAACGTCGGTGATCTCTAACTCGCCACGTGCCGAAGGCCGAATAGTCGAGGCGATGTCGCACACCTGATTGTCATAGAAATACAAGCCAGTCACCGCATAATTCGAACGGGGCGACTTCGGCTTTTCCTCTAGCGATATCGCGCGGAACGCCTCATCAAATTCGACGACACCATAACGTTCGGGATCATGCACGTGATAGGCGAACACGGTCGCCCCATTCTCGGCGGACGTAGCGCCTGCCAAAAGTGCATGAAGATCGTGGCCGTGGAAAATGTTGTCGCCGAGAATCAGTGCGGACGGATTGTTGCCAATGAAATCACGTCCGATGATGAATGCCTGGGCGAGGCCATCAGGTGTCGGCTGTACCGCATAGCTAATGTTAAGCCCCCAGCGATGACCATCGCCCAGCATGTCGGAAAAGCGCGGCGTATCCTGAGGTGTCGAGATAATCAGGATGTCGCTGATCCCCGCGAGCATCAGCGTGCTGAGAGGGTAATAAATCATCGGCTTGTCATAGACCGGCAGCAACTGCTTAGATACCGATCGGGTGATCGGATATAAGCGTGTGCCCGATCCACCCGCCAGGATAATTCCTTTACGTTTCATGAGATTTTTAGATAGTTGGCAATGCAACCACGTTAGGCCATGACCTGCGCGGTTTCGACTAGCTGGTCGATAACGTAATCCACGCCGGCTTTCCAGTTCGGCAATCCGATGCCGAAGGTTTCGCGCAATTTTGTCGTATCCAGCCGCGAATTTGCCGGTCGGGGCGCGGCGCTCGGATACTCACTCATCGGAATCGGGCGGACCGCATCTTCCGCAACGCGCAATGCCACCCCTTTCGCTCGCAGCGCCCGCAATGCGTAGTCGGCATAGGCATGCCATGTGGTCTCGCCCGACGGCGCAGCGTGATAGACGCCTGACGGAAAACTGGCAGGGGCAGCAAGGTAGCGCGCGGCCATAATCGCCGTGATATCCGCAATCAGCGACGCAGGCGTTGGCGCGCCGAACTGGTCCGCCACGATCGACAACGCATCGCGGCGCATCGCGGCGCCGACAATCGTCTTCAGAAAATTGGCGCCATGTAGGCCGAACACCCAGCTTGTACGGATCACGGCATGCGATGTGCCACTCGCCTCGACACAGCGCTCGCCTTCGAGTTTCGTCTTCCCATACACCGACAACGGATCGGGCTGATCTGACTCGCGGTACCAGCCTTCCTTCGCACCATCAAATACGTAATCCGTCGAATAGTGGACCAGGAAGCTGCCCAGTTGCGCCGCTTCCTGGGCGAGCACGGCTGGCCCGTCCACGTTGATCTTGCGTGCGAGTTCAGGTTCTGATTCAGCCCGATCAACCGCTGTGTAAGCACCCGCATTCACAACGATTCGCGGCCGCAGGTTTCGCATGACTTCAGCGATTCGTGCGCCGTCCGCCAGATCAAGGCTGGCTCGATCAAACGCTACAACATCGCCCCACAAGCTCAGTGCCCGACGCAGTTCGAATCCGAGTTGCCCCCGTGCGCCAGTCAGCAAGATCACCGGTCGCCCGGCTGTGCCGTAATCAACCATACTGCTTCGCCACCCAATTACGATACTCGCCCGACACCACGTCCTGCACCCAGACCTGATTGTCCAGATACCACTGAACAGTCTTGCGCAGCCCCGTCTCGAAGGTTTCGGCGGGTTTCCAGCCAAGCTCGCGCTCCAGCTTGCGCGCATCGATGGCATAGCGGCGGTCGTGGCCGGGGCGGTCCTTCACGAACGTAATCTGATCGCGGTACGAACCCGTGGCCTTGGGCTTCAGCTCATCCAGCAGGTCGCATAGCGTATAGACGACGTCCAGGTTGGTCTTCTCGTTCCAGCCACCCACGTTGTAGGTCTCGCCCAGACGGCCGCGCGCGAGCACCTCACGGATCGCCGCGCAGTGGTCGCCTACATAGAGCCAGTCGCGCACGTTCTGACCATCCCCGTACACCGGCAGCGGCTTGCCGCCGAGTGCGTTGGTAATGATCAGCGGAATCAGTTTTTCCGGGAAATGGTACGGACCGTAGTTGTTGGAACAATTCGTGGTCAGCACCGGCAGTCCATACGTATGGTGGTATGCGCGCACCAAGTGGTCCGACGCTGCCTTGGAGGCCGAGTATGGGCTGTTGGGGGCGTACGGCGTGGTCTCCGAGAACTGCGGGTCGGTGGCGCTGAGCGAGCCAAACACTTCGTCGGTGGAAACATGCAGGAAGCGGAACGCCGCCTTGGCGTCGGCATCGAGCCCGCCCCAATAGGCGCGCACGGCTTCAAGCAGCGTGAACGTGCCGACGATATTGGTCTGAATGAATTCGCCCGGGCCATGGATGGAGCGATCCACGTGGCTTTCGGCCGCAAAGTGCACCACTGCGCGCGGCTTGTACTGTTCGAACAGGCGATCAAGCGCGGCGCGGTCGCAAATATCCGTCTGCGAAAACACGTGGCGCGGGTCGCTTTCCACGGCGGCCAGGGTCTTGCGATTGCCCGCGTAGGTCAGCTTGTCGACGTTGACGATGCCGTCAGCGCTGGGGTTTGCCAGCCAGTTCAGAACAAAATTGCCGCCAATGAAGCCGGCACCGCCTGTGACGAGAATATTGGACAACCTCTGTGCTCCTTGTCGCGTGTCTCTATACGCGGCTGGGTCCGCGCCATGCCCGGTTTAAGAGCGGCGGACTTTGTTGAATGCAATAAGAAGTGGCGTATTCTATCCGACCCCAGGGTTACCCCTCCCAAACGGCCCGATCTTTTTGTAGCGCGTTGTAACACCCGAGACCTTGACGTCTCGTCATCCACAACGCGCGACTTGCACTGCACATGACAAGCGCGTCACCCGTCCCCCACGCCATCGGCGACCTCCAAGGCTGCTGCTCCCCTCTCCAAACGCTGCTGGCCGCCCTCCCCGCCGATGGGCCCCTGCGTTTCGTCGGCGACCTCATCAACCGCGGCCCCGAATCCCTCGCCACCCTCCGCCAAGTCATCGCGCTGTGCGACTCCGGCCGTGCCCGCACGGTGCTGGGCAATCACGACATCCACCTCCTAGCGGTCGCGGCGGGTGTGCGCAAGCCGGGCAAGCGGGACACACTCGCCGAGATCCTCTCTGCGCCCGATAGCGATCAACTCATCACATGGCTGCGCCATCAGCCCTTGGCCATCTTCGAAAATGGCTTCCTAATGGTGCACGCGGGCGTGCTGCCTCAATGGACAACGGGTGACGTATTGGAACTGGCCGGCGCGGTGGAACGCGAGCTGCGCAGCGCCCATTGGAAAACCTTCCTGGCCGATGCGTTTGGCAATCATCCTGATAAGTGGAGCAACGATCTCGTCGGTATGGACCGCCTGCGCCTGACCATCAACGCCCTGACGCGCCTGCGTTTCTGCAAGCCTGACGGCATGATGGAGTTCGAGACGACGGATGCGGACGGCGCTCCGGATGGCCACATGCCGTGGTTCGATGTGCCTGGCCGGCGCACCCGTGGCACGCCGATCGTGTTCGGGCATTGGTCGACACGCGGGCTGGTGATGCGCGATGACGTGATGGGGCTGGATACGGGCTGCGTCTGGGGCGGCAAGCTGACGGCGGCGAAGCTATCGCTAGCGCCGGCTGGCCGTGAAGTGATCCAGGTGGATTGCGAGCAGGCGCAGGACCCGCTCGCGCACAAGAAGTAACTGCTTGGTCTAGCCCGCGCGGGCGATCAGGGCCGCAACGGCTTCCTGGCTGTGTGTCGCCAGCGCGCGGCGGTCCATCTCCGGGGCCACAGCGGGGCCGACAAACACTTCCACCACCAACGGCGGCCCGTTCAGGATGGCATTGAGCGTATCCATCATCGACAGATCACCGATATAGGCAGGAATGGTCGTCAATTCACCGGTCGCCGCGATGCGATAACGCAGCGCCAGCGGGCGGATAGGCGCCCCAGCACTCACCGGTGCCTGGAACAGGTTGGCGTGGAAAGGCAGCAGTTGCAGCCCATCTGACGTCGTCCCCTCAGGAAACACGCAGATCGCGTCGCCACCCCGCATCGCATCGGCGATGGCGTGCATGATGCGGTGCGCATCGCGCTTGCGGGCGCGCTCGATGAACAGCACGCCGGTCTGCGCACACAGCCAGCCGATCACCGGCCAACTGCGAATCTCCGACTTGGCGACGAAGCGCGGCGGGTACCAGCTATTGATCGCGTAGATGTCGATCCACGACACGTGGTTGGACACGAGCATCGAGCCCGCCAAGTCCTTACCCTCAACCGGCTCGCCATGCACGACGAGCGAAACGCCAAGCAGTGCCAGCAGCTTGTGCGACCAGTGTTGAATCAATGCCTGCTTGGTGCGCGGCTTGATCCACCAGAACAGCAACGCGCACGTGGCGAGCCCCTCGACAAGATGCACCACCAGCCGCAGCTTGCGGAGCAAGTGCTTGCGCCGAGGCGTGCTCACCTCGGTGGGCGCGCCGGCCATGCTCGGGTCAATGCCCGTCATAGGCAAGGTGACCGGCGACCAGCGTGGCGCGCACGCGGCCGGCCAGCTCGAAGCCCAGGTACGGTGAGTTCTTGCCTTGGCTGCGCAGCGTGCGCGGCTCCAGCTTCCAGATGGCTTCCGGATCGAACACGCACACATCGGCCATCGCGCCCACTTCCAGCGAACCCGCATGCAGGCCCAGCACACGTGCCGGCTCGCTGGTGATGCGCGCCAGTGCCTTCGGCAACTCAACCTTGTGCTCGGCAGCCCAGCGCAGCGTCAGCGGCAGCAGGGTTTCGAGGCCGGTCGCGCCGGGCGTGGCTTCGGCAAACGGCAGCAGCTTCTCGTCGTCATCCACGGGGGTGTGGTCCGAGCAGATCGCGTCGATGGTGCCGTCGGACAGTGCGCGCACGATGCCATCGCGATCACGGCCCGAGCGCAGCGGCGGCACGAAGCGCATCTGCGAGTTGAAGTAGCCGATGTCGACGTCGGTCAGCGAAATATGGTGGACGTTCACATCGCAGGTGACCGGCAGTCCTTCGGCCTTGGCGCGGCGGACCAACTCGAGGCCGGCGGCCGACGACAGGCGACACAGGTGCACGCGCGCGCCCGTGCTGCGAATCAGTTCGAAGATGGTGTGCAGGCGCACCGTCTCGGCCATCACCGGCACACCGGAGAGGCCCAGGCGCGAGGCCAGCGGACCACTCGCGGCCACGCCGCCCTTGCCCAGATACGGATCTTCCGGACGCAGCCAGACCGTAAAGCCGAACGTCTGCGCGTATTGCATCGCGCGCATCAGCACCTGCGTATCGATGATCGGCGAGTCGGCTTGCGAGAAGCCCACGCAGCCGGATTCGGTCAATTCGGCCATTTCAGTCAGCACCGCGCCCTTGAGGCCTACCGTCAGTGCGCCGAGCGGATACACGTGCGCCTGGTTCAGATTGCGCGCGCGGAACTTGAGCATCTCGACCAGGCCGGGTTCGTCCAGTACCGGGTCCGTGTCCGGCGGGCACACCAGCGAAGTCACGCCGCCGGCCATCGCCGCAGCCATTTCCGATTCGAGCGTGGCCTTGTATTCGAAGCCCGGCTCGCGCAGGCGGGCAGACAAGTCAATCAGGCCCGGGCAAACAATCAAGCCCGTCGCGTCGATGGTCTTGTTGGCATGGAAATCCGCCGGCGCATGGCCGACGCCCACGACCTTGCTCGCTGCGATGTACAGATCCTGTTGTGCGTCGATGCCGTTGGCCGGGTCGATCAGGCGGCCGCCTTTGATATGCAGTTTCATCGGTCTTCTTAGTCGTTGTTGCCGGCAACAATGCCCATCACCGCCATACGCACGGCGATGCCGAACGTCACCTGATTCAAGATCACCGACTGCACACCGTCGGCCACGGCGGAGTCGATCTCCACGCCGCGGTTCATCGGGCCCGGGTGCATGACGATGGCGTCGGGCTTGGCCAGCGCCAGGCGTTCTTGCGTCAGGCCGTAGGCCTTGAAGTATTCCTGCGCGGACGGCAGCAGCGCGCCGCTCATGCGCTCGTTCTGCAGACGCAGCATGATGACCACGTCCACGCCCTTCAACCCCTCTTCCATGTTGTGGAAGACGCGCACGCCCATATGCTCCAGACCGCCCGGCAACAGCGTACGCGGGCCGATGGCGCGCACTTCGGCACACCCCAGCGTCGTCAACGCGTGGATGTCGGAACGCGCCACGCGCGAGTGCAGGATGTCACCAACGATCGCCACCGTCAGGTTGGAGAAATCCTTCTTGTAATGGCGGATGGTGAACATGTCGAGCAGCCCCTGCGTGGGGTGCGCGTGGCGGCCATCGCCCGCGTTGATCACGTGCACGTGCGGCGCGGTGTGCTCGGCAATCAGGTACGGCGCGCCGGAACTCGCGTGCCGCACGACAAACATGTCCGCCTGCATGGCCGACAGGTTGTTGATCGTATCGAGCAGCGACTCACCCTTGCTGGTGGACGACGCGTTGATGTTCAGGTTGATCACGTCCGCCGACAACCGCTTGGCCGCGATCTCGAACGTGGTGCGCGTGCGCGTGGAGTTCTCGAAGAACAGGTTGAACACGCTCTTGCCGCGCAGCAGAGGCACCTTCTTCACCTCGCGGTCAGAATCCGATACGGAGACGAACTGCTGCGCGGTGTCCAGCACGTGCGTGAGGATGTCGCGAGACAGCCCCTCAATCGACAGCAGGTGCTTGAGCTCGCCGTTTTTCGTGAGCTGCGGGTTGGCGAAAGTCTTGGGCATGGAGAAGACGAAAGCGACGAAAAAGCGACGACAGGTCAGGTTAAAACAGAAACGATGCAGCGCAGGCGCTCAGGCACCCTTGGGCTCGCGCGTGAAAACGAAGCGTGCGGAGGCACCCTCGCCAGACTCGCTCAGCACGAGCGACTCATTGGCGGGCAGCGTGACGCGTTCACCGATGTAATCTGGGGCGACGGGCAACTGGCGCTCGCCGCGGTCGACCAGCACGGCCAACTCCACCGCAGCGGGGCGGCCGTAGTCGAACAGCTCGTTGATGGCCGCGCGGATGGTGCGGCCGCTGGCCAGCACGTCGTCCACCAGCAGGATGCGGCGCTCGTTCACGTCGAACGGCAGCGTGGTCGGCTGGGCCTGGGCATGCAAACCCTTCTTGGCGTAGTCGTCGCGGTGCATGGCGACGTTGACGACGCCGTATTCCGGCAGCCCGAGGTCATGCGCCAGGCGCTTGGCAATCCAGGCGCCACCGCTGACGATTCCGGCGACCGACCAGGCATGGCCCTCGGCCATCCGCGTGCGCAGCTGTGCAACGAGGCTCTGGTAGAGGGCCTCGGCATCGATCTGTTGCGATGTCATGATTCGTCGAAGAACTGTTGGAGGATGATGCGCGCGGCTTCAGCGTCGAGCACATCGTCGGAGGCACCGGCATCCTGCGCGGCGATCGACGAATACCGCTCGTCCACCCAGGTGACCGGCAGGCCATAGCGGCCATGCAATTGATTGCCGAAGCGTTTGGCGAGCTTGATCATCGGCTGCACCTCGCCATTGGGGCCATCGGGGTGCACAGGCATGCCGACGACGAAGCCGACCGGCTCCCACTCCTGGATCAAGCGCGTGATCTGCTCGAAGCGAAAATCGACCGAACGGTTGGGAATGGTTTCCAGCGCCCGTGCCGAGCGTGAAATCGTATTGCCCAGCGCCACGCCGATGCGTTTTTCGCCGTAATCGAATGCCAGCAAGGTGCCGTCAACAGGCACGGGGGCGATGGCCGGATGCACCGGCTCAGGCATGCCCTGCCTCGCCCGACAGCATGGCGGGGTTGATACCGAGCAGGTTCAGCGCAGCGGCAAACCGCTGCTCGGCAGGCACGTTGAAGATGATTTCGGGATCGGCCTGGACAGTCAGCCAGCCGTTACGGCTGATTTCGTCTTCCAGTTGGCCAGCGCTCCAGCCGGCGTACCCGAGGGTCAGGATGAAGCGATGCGGGCCACCGCCCTGTGCGACGGCTTCGAGCACATCCTTGGAGGTGGTCATTTCCAGCCCACCCGGCACCGCCAGCGACGACGAATACGCGCCCGTGGCGTCGTGCAGCACGAAGCCACGCTCGGTCTGCACCGGGCCGCCGTAGTACACGGATTGTTCTGCGAGGGGGTGGATTTCGAGCTTGAGATCGATCTTGTCGAACAGTGTCGCCAAGTCGATATCAATGGGGCGATTGATCACGAGCCCGAGCGCGCCGCGCTCGTTGTGCTCGCACATGTACACGACCGTTCCCGAAAACGTGGAGTCCGCCATGCCAGGCATAGCGATCAGGAACTGATTCGTGAGATTGATGGGTGCGTCCGGCGAGGCCATACAACTAGTTTACCAAAAGCCCCCGGCCATCGCCCCTTTCATTTGGAGGAAACGGCCTCGGCGGCAAGATTTTTTGTGCTGACTCAGGCACCCGAGCCGGTTGCGCGCGGCGGCGTGGCGTTCAACGCTTCCAGGTCGGCTGCCTCAAGCCAGCGCCATTCCCCCGGAGCGAGATCGCCCAGCGAGAGCCCGCCGATCGTGCTGCGATGCAACCCAGCGACGTGGTTGCCGGCTGCCGCCACCATGCGTTTCACCTGGTGGTATTTGCCCTGCGTGAGCGCCATGCGTAGGTGGTGCGTGTCGACGCGCTCGGCCCAGGCAGCGCTTACGTTTTCATTCTCGTCGGCCAGGAGCACGCCGGCACAGAGTTGCGCGACCTGGGCGTCGGTCACCGGTTCGGCGGTGGTGATTTCATACACCTTGGGCACTTGGTGCCGCGGGCTGGTGAGCGTGTGGACGAACTGGCCATCGTCGGTGAGCAACAGCAGCCCGGTGGTGTCCTGGTCGAGGCGGCCGACGCACTGCACTCCGCGTTCACGCAGCGGCACCGGCAATAGCGTGTACACGCTCGGATGGTGCTTCGGCTTTTGCGAGCACTCCACGCCGGTCGGCTTGTTGATCATCAGGTAGGCGCGTGCGTGATACGTCCAGCGTTCGCCGTCCACGTCGAGCACCAGGCCGGCGGTATCGACCAGCGCGTCGGGGTCTTCCATTTCGGCATCGTTGATGAACACCAGGCCCGCGAGCACGAGGTCCTTGCAATAACGGCGCGTGCCAAACCCCTGCGATTGCAGGATGCGATACAGCGGAAGACGAGCAGAAGATTCAGCCATGACAACAACGTGAAGAAGACAATACAGCGGCGCTTTTGCGATACGCTCAGCCGATCTTTGATCCAGCCGAACCATCGATGCCCGCCACCACCCAACGCCGCACACCCTATGCAATTAGCGCGCATTTCCAGCGCGGGCTGGTGTGGTTCCGGCGCGATCTGCGGCACTTTGACCATGCGGCGCTGCATTATGCCCTGCGCCACTGCCGCGAGGTCTATTGCGTGTTCGTATTCGACCGCGACATCCTCGACGCGCTGCTGGCGCGTGGGCTGAAGGCAGACCGCCGGATCGAGTTCATCCGCGCGTCCATCGAGGCATTACGCGAGGCGTTGCGCGAGGCCGGCGGTGACCTGATCGTCGTGCATAACCACCCGCGGCATGCTATTCCGGCGCTGGCACGCCAGCTTCATATCGAAGCGGTCTTCGCCAACCACGACGAAGAACCGGTCGCGCAGGCCCGTGACGAAGCCGTGCGCAAGGCGCTGGCTCAGCAGCCGTGTGCCTGGTTCGACTTCAAGGACCAGGTGATCTTCGAGCGCGACGAAATCCTGAACGGCCAAGGCAAGCCGTACGGCGTCTTCACGCCTTACAAGAACGCCTGGCTGGCCGCGCTCACCCCGTTCGACCTGCGCGCATATCCCACGGAGCCGTACTTCGGCGCGCTGGCCAAGGTGCCGCAGGCGCTGACGCACGCGGTACCCTCGCTGGAAGCGATGGGATTCGCCCCTTCCAACCTATCGGAGATCGCCCTGCCGACCGGCATGGCAGGCGCCGAAACGCTACTCAATGATTTTGAAGCGCGGATGGATGACTACCATGCGCGGCGTGACTTCCCTGCCGTGCGGGGCCCCAGCTACCTGTCAACGCATCTGCGTTTTGGCACCGTGTCGATCCGCACCTTGGCCTCGTGTGCCCACACAGCCATGCTGCGCGGCAGCCGGGGCGCGGCGACGTGGCTGTCCGAGCTGATCTGGCGCGACTTCTATTTCATGATCCTGCACCACCGTCCGGATCTGGCCGACGGCGCGTCATTCCACCCGGAATTCGATCGCGTCCGCTGGGTGGATGGCGACATCGGCGATACAAGCTTTGAAGCTTGGAAAACCGCACGCACCGGTTACCCGCTGGTGGATGCCGCCATGCTGCAAATCCACCAGAGCGGCTACATGCATAACCGCCTGCGCATGGTGGCGGCCTGCTTCCTCATCAAGGACCTGGGCGTCGATTGGCGACGCGGGGAGCAGTACTTTGCCGACGTGCTCAACGATTTCGATTTCGCCGCCAACAACGGCGGTTGGCAATGGGCGGCGTCGAGCGGCTGCGACGCGCAACCGTGGTTCCGCATCTTCAACCCCGTCACGCAATCGGAGAAATTCGACCCGCAGGGCCGCTTCATCCGCAGGTACCTGCCGCAACTGGCAGGGCTGCCCGACAAGTACCTCCACGCGCCTTGGACAGCACCAGCCAGTGTGTTGAAGGAGGCCGGCGTGGTACTGGGCGAAACGTACCCGCACCCGATCGTCGATCACGCCGCCGCACGAGCGGCCACGCTTGACCGCTACGCCGTCACCAAGGCCAATCGCACATCAGGCGCTCAAGCCGCTGCGCTCAGCAAAAGCGAGGCCGCATAGCGCACCAAAAACAACGGGCCGGTGATGATGCACCGGCCCGTTGTTCTTTCTGCCTCAGGTGGCGTCAGCTCGCCTTGGCCGCCGGCGCGCGTTCACCGATGAGTGTGCGCAGATGCTGCAACAACTCCTCTTCGTTGTACGGCTTGCCCAGGTAGACGTTCACGCCGATCTCCGCTGCGTAACGGCGATGTTTGTCCGCCGTACGCGAGGTGATCATGATGATCGGCGTGGCGCCGATGCGTTCGTCCGCACGCACGTTGCGCGTGAGGTCGAAGCCGTCC
>JGI24740J21852_10000614_pt1 | contig 15414 bp, 15 predicted proteins | sample KBSCornC6_FD_21852 | JGI IMG/M metagenome (IMG submission 21852) | reverse complement strand
CTGGTCGCCTTCGTTGCGATGCAGTTCCGGCCGCTGGTCCAGCACGCAGAAATGCGTGACGCCCGAATCGAACCACACGTCGAGGATGTCGTGTACCTTTTCGTAATCCTTCGCTTCCTCGCCCAGCACGTCCCCGAGATCCAGCCCGTACCATCCATCCACGCCATCCTTCTCGACGCGCTGCGCCACCTGCTCCAGCAACTCGGCGCTACGCGGATGCGGTTCGCCGGAAACCTTGTGCACGGCCAGCGCGATCGGCACGCCCCAGGTGCGCTGGCGGCTGATGCACCAGTCCGGGCGACCTTCCACCATGTTGTTGATGCGCTCCTCGCCCCAGGCGGGGTAAAACTTCACGTCGTTGTGGATCGCGTGCAACGCGCTCGCGCGCAAACCCCGCGCATCCATCGCGATGAACCACTGCGGCGTGGTGCGGAACGCGATCGGCGTGTGGTGTCGCCAGCAGTGCGGGTAGCTGTGCGTGATCTTCTCCGACGCCAGCAGCACGCCGCGCTCACGCAGCAAATCGATGATCGCGTCGTTGGCCTTCCAGATGAACTGGCCTTCGAAGATCGGCGTGCCCGGCAGGTACACGCCGTTCGCGCCAACGGGGTTCAACACATTGGCCGGTGTCGCCGCGACGATGCCGTACTTCTGGCCGACCACGAAGTCGTCGGCGCCATGTCCGGGGGCCGTGTGCACCGCACCGGTGCCGTCTTCGGCCGACACGTGATCGCCCAGGATCAGCGGGATCTCGCGATCGTAGAAAGGATGTTTCAGACGCAGGTTCTCCAACGCCGCGCCCTTCGCACGCCCGAGCAGATTGCCCCCCTCTGTCCTGCGGGCATCTCCCCCCGCAAGCGAGGGGAGAGATTCTGATTGGTAGCGCGCCAGCGCCTTGTCCGCCAAGGCTTCGGCGAGCACCAGCAGCGTGCGTTTGCCGCCACGCGCCGGGCCTTCGACCAGCACGTAGTTCAATTCCGAACCCAGCGTCACCGCCATGCTGGCCGGCAGCGTCCACGGCGTGGTTGTCCAGATCGGCACGGAGACAATCGTCGTGTCGCCATCGACATCCACGCCGAACTTGGCGGCCAACCCTTTCGGATCCAGCGCGTCGTACGCGACATCGATCGCGGGCGATTGCTTGTCCTGGTATTCGATCTCGGCTTCGGCCAGCGCCGAACCGCAATCGAAACACCAGTGCACCGGCTTGAACCCGCGCGTGACGTGGCCGTTCGCGTACACGCCCGCGAGCGCGCGCAGGATGTCGGCCTCGTACTTGAAATCCATCGTGCGGTACGGATGCTCCCAGTCGCCCAGCACGCCGAGGCGCTTGAAATCCGCGCGCTGCAGGTCGATCTGCTGCGCCGCATAGTCGCGGCAATGCTGGCGGAAACTTTCCGCATCGATCTTGTGGCCGACCTTGCCGTATTTCTTCTCGACCGCGATCTCGATCGGCAGGCCATGGCAATCCCAACCGGGCACGTACGGCGAGCGGAAGCCGGCCATCAGCTTCGAGCGCACCACGATGTCCTTGAGGATCTTGTTGACCGCGTGGCCGAGGTGGATCTTGCCGTTCGCGTAAGGCGGACCGTCGTGCAGGATGAACGCGTGCGCGCGCTTTCCGGTGCGCTTTTGCAGTTCGGCATAACGCTGCGACGATTCCCAATCGGCCAGCATCGCGGGCTCGCGTCTGGCCAGGTCGGCCTTCATCGCGAAGCCGGTCTGCGGAAGGTTGATGGTTTGCTTGTAGTCGCGGCTCACGCGATGGCTCCGGAAAAATCAGGTGTGTCGGCAAGAATGCGCCGCGCTTCCGCGGCATCCCGATCCATCTGCGCACGCAGCGCATCCAGACCGGCGAACTTCTCCTCGTCGCGCAACTTGGCGACGAACTTGACCTCGATGCGCTGGCCGTACAGGTCGCCGTCGAAATCGAACAGGTGCGCTTCCAGCAACGGCTCGCCGCCACCCGCGATGGTCGGCCGCACGCCGAGGCTGGCCACGCCCGGCCACCACTTGCCGCCGACGCCTACACGCACCGCGAAAATGCCGGACACCGGCGACACGCGCTTGCCGAGCCGGATGTTCGCGGTGGGGTAGCCGAGTGTGTGGCCCATGCGCTGGCCGCGCACCACGCGGCCACCGATGCTGAAGCGGCGGCCCAGCAACTCGGCCGCATGCACGAAATCGCCGGACGCCAACGCGCCACGCACACGCGAAGCCGACACCCGTTGGCCATCGCCGTTCGTGACCACGTCGAGCACACGTACTTCGTAATCACCCTCGCCTTGCATGGCTTCGAGGAGTGCCACGTCGCCCACCCGGTTGTGGCCGAAGCGGAAATCCGCGCCGACCCAGATTTCGCGCGCGCCCATCCGCGCGACCAGCACTTCGCGTACGAAGTCTTCCGCACTCATCGCCACCAACGCGGCATTGAAGTGCAGCTGCAACAATGTCTCGATGCCCGCTTCGGCAAACCCGCACAACTTTTCGCGCACCGACGAGAGCCGCTTCAGCGGCGCGGGCGAAAAATAACTGCGCGGGAGAGGCTCGAAGCTCACCGCCGCCGCGACCAGCCCCTTCTTTGTCGCGCGCTCGCGCACTTTCGCGAGCAACGCGGCATGGCCGCGATGCAAGCCATCGAACGCGCCGATCGCGAGCACGCTGCCGTGCGGGGCCATGCATGGGCCCTTGATATCCCGGTAGATCCTGAGCATCCCTCCAGTATATCCGTGACGGATCACCCGATCGGCACGCAGCCCGTCGTATCCACACGCTTCACAAGCTCAGCCGCTGTGCCATGGCCCGGCACTTCGAAATGGGGAGCAACCTCGGCCAGCGGCAACAGCACGAACGCGCGTTCGTGCATGCGTGGATGCGGCACCACGAAATCGGGTTCGTCGATGATTCGGTCGCCGTACAGCAGCAGGTCGAGATCGAGGATGCGCGGACCGTTGCGTGCTCCGCGCACGCGGCCTGCGCCGGCTTCGATTGCAAGCAGCGCGTCGAGCAGCCCGCGCGGAGCCAGCGTGGTTTCCAGCCGCGCGGCGGCGTTGATGAAATCCGGCTGATCGAGCACGCCCCAGGGCGGCGTGCGATACAACCGCGAGCGTGCGCGCAGGATCGTGTGCGGCAGCGCCGCAAGCGCCGCGAACCCGCGCTCCACCTGCGCGCGTGGATCATCGAGATTGCTGCCCAGTGCAACACAGGCGGTGACGGGTTCAGCCATGCGTCATTCGGGCGAGCCGGTTTTCGGCGCCGAGGTCTTCCGCCCCCGGCCACCACGACGGCGGCGNCGCCCGCTTCCCGCGGGCTTTTCACCGGCGCTGGTNGCNGCCGTCCTGGGNGCCAATTGCTCGGAAACCTGGTCGGCCGACAACGCCTGGATTTCGGTCCACCACTCACCGGACTCGCGCAGCTCTTCCGACTCGCCGGCACGCAGCAGCAGGAAATCGTAGGCCGCGCGGAAACGCGGGTGCGCCATCAGGCGGAATACGCGCTTGCGGGTGCGCTCGGCGAAGCGCGGTTGCAGCGCCCAGATGTCCTCGATGGTGTAACCGAAGCGGCGCGGAATGGCCACGCGCTTGCCCTGCTCCGCCATCACCCGGTGTGCCGCACGTTGCCACGCCAGCGATTGCACCGTGCCCTCGGCGAGCAATTTCTCCGCCAGCGCCTTCACTTCGCCCCACAACAGCACCGCGAACAGGAACGCCGGTGTCACCGGACGGCCGTCGGCCACGCGTGCGTCAGTGCCCGCGAGTCCACGCTCGACCAACGTCAGCAGCGCGCCCGACCCGTCGTTCGCCAGCGCGTGGACGGTGCCCGGGAACAGGTGTCGCAGCAGACCGTATTTCACCAGCACGCGGAAACTCGCGAGTCCGTAACCGGCGAGGAACATCTTCTGGCATTCGTCGAACAGCCGGGCGGACGGTGCATCCGCCAAAAGGTGCCCGAGTTCACGCAGTGGCCCCGCAGCTTCCTCGTCGATAACGAAATCCAGCTTCGCCGCCAGCCGCGCCGCGCGCAGCATGCGCACCGGATCCTCGCGGTAACGCGTGGCCGGGTCGCCGATCAGGCGCAGGCGCCTCTGTTCGAGATCCTCGATGCCGCCGACGTAATCGATGACGCTGAAATCGGCGATGTCGTAGTACAACGCGTTGACGCGGAAGTCGCGGCGCAGCGCGTCTTCCTCGATGCTGCCCCACACGTTGTCGCGCAGGATGCGGCCGTCGACCACGTGGCGATCCTCGCTGGCATCACCTTCGCCTGTGCCGCGGAATGTCGCGACTTCGACGATCTCGGGTCCGAAGATCACGTGTGCCAGACGGAACCGCCGACCGATCAGCCGGCAATTCCGGAACAGCTTCCTGACGTCCTCGGGCGTGGCGTCGGTGGCGATGTCGAAGTCCTTGGGTTGCCGGCCCAACAACAGGTCACGCACCGCGCCGCCTACCAGGCAGGCGCGAAACCCGGCGTCCTTGAGTCCGTACAACACCTTCAGCGCGCCACGGCTGACCTGTTTGCGGGACAGGTTGTGTTGCTCGCGCGGTATCACGCGCGGCACGGGTTGGCTATGGCCGGAGGCGGGCGAATCGGAACTCAATTGGAAACATCCGTGCGAAGGACACGCCGCGAATGCGCGGCACGAAGTCCGCTATACTAGCGCGCTGCGCGACGCCACGCTCCCTTCGTCTAGTGGCCCAGGACATCGCCCTCTCACGGCGGCAACGCGGGTTCGAGTCCCGCAGGGAGCGCCAGCCAGTCCTGGTGCAATCATCCATGATTGCCGCTCCGTCAGTCATCAGGCGAGAGCCGAGCAAATCCGCATCGCGCGAGACCACCCCGGGCATTCCTGCCCGGCGGTCTGTTTTTGCGATCGTCCGTGATCGCTCCTTCGTTCCCGTCCGCGGCACCCCTCGCCAGCCGCGCTCGTGGTTGACCGGAACGGCCGTCCATGGCCTGGCTTTTCACAACAATCGCTTCGATTGAAGTGCTGTATGTGCGATCATTCCAGATTGAAGAGATCAATTGCTCCCTGCTCCCATGGCCTTCGTCGTTACCGACAACTGCGTCAAGTGCAAGTACACCGACTGCGTGGAGGTGTGCCCGGTCGATTGTTTCCACGAGGGACCGAACTTCCTCGCGATCGACCCGGACGAGTGCATCGACTGCACGTTGTGCGAGCCGGAATGTCCCGCGCGCGCGATCTTCCCCGAGGACGACGTACCTGCCGGGCAGGAAGGCTACATCGCGTTGAACGCGGAACTGGCGAAGATCTGGCCGGTGCTGACCGAACGCAAGGACGCGCCGCCCGATGCGAAGGAATGGGACGGCAAGACGGACAAGTTGCCCTTGTTGGAAAGGTGACTCCGCAAACGAAAAACGCCGCCCTCAGGCGGCGTTTTCATTGCAGCATGCGGCGCTCAGCCGCCGCCCAATCGCTGTTGCAAACCCGCCATTACGCGTGCGGCGGCATCGGCATCGCCCGACGCCGTGACCACGCTGCCGGTACCCGACGGCGCGACGCTGACGGTCACCGTGCCCTTCACGGTTTCGCTCTTGCCGTGGTGGAACATGCGGTGGAAGAAGCCGCCTTCGGCCTTCCGGTTGACGACGGTATCCACCGCGACCTGATAGGTATGCGCGGCATCGTCATGCGCCGTGACCTGGCCGGCATCGCCCCGCGCCAGCGCCAGTCCGACGCGATGGTAAACGCTGTCGGGGGTGTCCGGCAGGGTCAGGCTGTTGCCCGACACAGTGGCGCCGGAAACGCCGGCCTGTGCCGCGGGCGGCGCGCCGGTTTCGGAAGGCGCCGCCGGGGCTGCCTGCGAACCATTGCCGGCTTCCGGAATCGCCAGCGCTTCGGTGGTCGGCGGCTGCTCCATGCCAGGCGGCACTTCGAGCGGCTGCTCCTGCTGCGCGGCCTTGTAGGCCGGTTCCTTGTGCCGGAACGGATTGTGGGCCTTGATGGTCTGGCAGCCGGCCAGCGCGACCGACGCGATGAGAAGCAAAGGAATCAGGGTTCGTTTCATGGGTGCATTGTGCATGATCAGGGTGTGGTGACGCCAGCCAACAGGGTGCCGATAAGCATCCTGCCAGAGCAGGCCATGGATGGCTTGCCGCGGATCAGCACGGCAAGTGCTTGATCCGCGCAGCCGAGTCCGGGCGTGTACCGGACTCGGCGCGTTGAGAAAGTGCGGGACAGCACTTTCTCAACCATCTGCGAAGCGCAACAGGGTTTCCCGCAAACGCGTGCGTTCGGGGCCGGGGGACAGTTCCAGCAACGGCAGCCGCAGTGCCGCCCCGCACAAGCCGAGTTCGGCCAGGCCAGCCTTGACGGNGATCGGGTTGGGCGCGCAATCGAGCGCTTTCAGAAGTGGCGCCAGCCGCCCGGCGTGCTGCATGGCGGCTGCGCGATCGCCGCCGCGCGCGNCATCGCAGAGCNTCCGGANCAATTTCGGCACCAGGTTGTTCACCACCGAAACCACTCCTCCCGCGCCGGCCAACATCGCATCGGCCGCGCTGCCATCGTCACCGGACAGATAGACAAATCCCGGCCGCTGAAGTTGCGCGATCGCCGTGATGCGTTCGGGTTTGCCGACGGCTTCCTTGATGCCGATGACGCCGGCGGTGTCGCGCAGCGTCGCGACGGTTTCCGGCTGCATGTCGCAACCGGTGCGCGAGGGCACGTTGTACATCACGACCGGAAGGCCGCCGTGCGCGGCGACCTCACCGAAATGACGGCGCAAGCCATCCTGGGTCGGGCGCACGTAATAAGGCGTCACCACCAGCGCCGCATCCGCACCGAGTGCCTGCGCGCGCTTGGTCAGCGCGATGGCTTTCGAGGTGGCCGCTTCGCCGGTGCCGGCGATCACCGGCACGCGATGGGCGATGCGTTCGACCGCGAACGCCAGCAGGCGCTCGTATTCGTGCTCATCCAGCATGTGCGCCTCGCCGGTCGAACCGGCCACCACGATGCCCTGGGTGCCGCCATCGAGCTGGTGGTCGATCAGGCGCCCGAACGCGGGAAGGTCCAGCGCGCCGGCTGCGTCGAATGGCGTCGCGATGGCGCATAGGCTGCCGGTGATTTCCAAGCGCCACTCCACACTTGTCCAAACCAGCGATCATAACCGAAGCGCCGTCCGTGAACTGACGCCCGATGCCGGCTCAAACCGATCGACAGGCGTTCACCGACCCCACTATTCTTCCACCCGTGAACCTCAAGACCGTCACCCGCTTGAACCAGGCCACCGCGCGTCCCACCACCGATCACCAGTTGCTGATCCAGGCGGTCGCGCCCGCCACGGATTCCCCGCTGCTGGTCTTGTCGCGACGCATCGCCGACGCCGGCTGCAACCTCGTGGAATCGCGCGTCGCCACCGTCGGCGCCGATGTTTCGGTACTGCTGCTGGCCAAGGGTGGCTGGGACGCCATCGCCAAGCTGGAAAACGCGCTGGCCCGCATCGGCCGCGGTGACAACCTGCACCTCCTCAGCTACCGCACCCAATCGCGCGACCAGCAAAGCCACCTTCTGCCCTACATGGTCGAGGTGGTCGCGGCCGACAAGCCGGGCGTGCTGGTCGAGCTGATCGACTTCTTCAACCGCCGCTCCATCAGCATCGAGCAGATGTCGTCGATGCGCTATCAGGCCATGCAGACCGGCGCCGACATGTTCCAGGCGCAACTGACGATCGGCATCCCGGCCGACACCCGCATCGCTGAACTGCGTGACGAATTCATGGAGATGTGCGACGGTTTGAACCTCGACGCGATCATGGATCCCGTCAAATTTTAGTGACGTTTCATCGTCATCCCGGCCAAGGAATGGCCGGGATCCAGTGCCAAGGAAGGCAAAAGTGCGAACTTCCTTCGACCGTTATCCCGGCGAAAGCCGGGATCCATTGTCAGGGATGGAAGCGAAGGCAACATGACGATCAAAATCGACACCAAGGCCCCCAAACTCTCCGGCACCACCCAGTCGGGCGACACGCTGAAGCTCGCCGACCTGAAAGACCAATGGGTCGTGCTGTACTTCTATCCGAAGGACAACACCACCGGCTGCACCCGCGAGGCCGGTGATTTCCGCGACCTGTACACGAAATTCAAGCGCCGTGGTGCCACGATCGTGGGCGTATCGCGCGACAGCGCGCGCTCGCACTCCGGCTTCAAGGAAAAACTGGGCCTGCCCTTCACGCTCGTTGCCGACACTGACGAAATCTGGTGCAAGGCCTTCGACGTGATCCGCAGGAAAAAACTGTACGGCCGCGAATACCTCGGCGTCGATCGCAGCACGTTCCTGATCGGACCCGATGGCAAGCTCGTCCAGGAATGGCGCGGCGTGAAAGTGCCCGGTCACGCGCAAGCCGTGCTGGACGCGATTCCCGCCAAGTGAGCAAGCCCGTCCGTTCCTCCGCCGCAACGCGCCCGCCGGGCGCGCCCGATCCTTCGCCTGTTTCCGGAGCCCGCATGCCGAAGCCTGACGCCCGGCGCATCTACGCGCTGGACACCAATGTCCTGTTGCACGATCCGACCGCGCTGTTCCGCTTCGAGGAACACGACGTGTTCATCCCGATGACGGTGCTGGAGGAACTGGACGAGAAGAAACAGGGCGTGTCGGAAGTCGCGCGCAACGCGCGCCAGGCCAGCCGCTTCCTCAACGAACTGATCGAACGCAACAACAGCCACGGCATCGCCGATGGCGTGCCGCTGCAGCAACCCGACGGCGTGAAGCTGCGCAGCGGTGGCGCCAGCGGCCGGCTGTATTTCCAGACCCGCACCAGCAACGGGACCGGCAAGGCCGACAACCGCATCCTCGCCGCAATCGTGGACCTGCGCGAACACAATCCGGACGCCGCGGTGGCGCTGGTGTCGAAAGACATCAACCTGCGCATCAAGGCGACGATCTCCGGCATCGCCGCCGAGGATTACGAGAACGACCGCGCGCTGGACGATTTTTCGCTGCTGTACACCGGCGCCGCGGACCTGCCCGCCGACTTCTGGGACCGCCATCCGGAATTGCGCTCGTGGTCGGAACGCGGACAGACGTTCTACGAGGTGAAACCTCGCGACGATGAGAACTGGCAGCCCAACGAGTGCCTGTACCTGCCCGGCGAGAACAGCGTCGAGTTGCGCGTGCTCGATCAAACCGGCGCCAAAACCAGACTGGCGCTGCTGCACGACTACACCAACAGCGCGCACAGCGTCTGGGGCATCGCTGCGCGCAACCGCGAACAGAATTTCGCGCTGAACATGCTGATGGATCCGGATATCGATTTCGTCACCCTGCTCGGCACCGCCGGCACCGGCAAGACGTTGCTGGCGCTGGCGGCGGGGCTCGCGCAGGTGATGGACCAGCAGCGTTACCGCGAGATCATCATGACCCGCGCAACCGTTTCCGTCGGCGAGGACATCGGTTTCCTGCCTGGCACCGAAGAGGAAAAGATGACGCCGTGGATGGGCGCGCTCACCGACAACCTCGAAGTGCTGACCAATCCCGAGGAAGGCGGTTCGTGGGGACGCCAGGCGACGAACGATTTGCTGGCCTCGCGCATCAANATCCGTTCGCTNAACTTCATGCGCGGGCGCACGTTCCTGTCGCGTTACCTGATCATCGACGAGGCGCAAAACCTGACNCCCAAGCAGATGAAGACGCTGGTCACGCGCGCGGGCCCCGGCACCAAGATCGTGTGCCTCGGCAACGTCGAGCAGATCGACACGCCGTACCTCACCGAAACGACTTCAGGCCTCACCTACGCGGTGGACCGTTTCAAGCAGTGGCCGCACGCCGCACACATCACGCTGCGTCGTGGTGAGCGTTCGCGGCTCGCCGACTTTGCCTCAGAAGCATTGTGAAGCCGAAGACCAACGGAAAAGCAACAACATTGTCGTCATTCCGGGGCCGCATCCGGTTCCATCGGATGCGGAACCCGACTGCGTTTGCAGGAGTGCAAACGCGAATGCCGCAGGCAGCCCGTAGGGCGAGCGCCATGGATGGCGCGAGTCAACCCAGCGCCTTTGGCTTTTATAATCCAGAGTCACTGGGTTCCGGATCACTGCTCCGCAGCGTCCGGAATGACGAATTGATATGTCATACCAATCCTCGACGGTGAATCCCGTTTGTTGCCTCACCATAGCCGGCTCCGATTCCGGCGGCGGCGCGGGCATCCAGGCCGACCTGAAAACCTTTGCGGCGCTGGGCGTGCACGGCACCAGCGCGATCACCGCCCTGACCGCGCAGAACACGCAAGGTGTTACACACGTGCACCCGGTGCCGGTGAAACATTTGCGTGCGGAACTCGACGCCGTGTTCGATGATTTCAATATCGCCGCGGTCAAGACCGGGATGCTGGGCGATGCGCGCACGGTGCGCTGCGTCGCACGCGAACTCGCGCGCCGCCAACCGCGCTGGCTGGTGGTCGATCCCGTGATGATCGCGACTTCCGGCGCGCGCCTGCTCGACAAGAGCGCGGCAAGGGTGTTGATCGAAAACCTGATCCCCCTGGCCGATGTGCTGACGCCCAACCTGCCGGAAGCCGAGGCCCTGACCGGCATCGCGATCCGTACCGTGCGCGACGGTGAGCGCGCCGGGATGACGTTGCGCGACTTCGGCGCCAAAGCCGTGCTGCTGAAAGGCGGCCACGGCCGCGGACGGGAAGTGATCGACCGCTGGTTCGATGCGCGGGGCAGCTTCGAAATCCGCAACCGCAAATTGCCGTTCGACGCACACGGCACCGGCTGCACGCTGTCGGCAGCACTGGCCGCGGAACTGGCGAAAGGCCGCGCCCCGCGCACGGCCGCGCGCCGGGCGATCGCCTTCGTGCAGCATGCGCTGAAGAACGCGTACACCCCCGGCCTGACCCCGCTCAGGGTTCTGGCTCAGCGCCCGCGCTAAAATCAGCGCAATCCCGCACCGTTTCCCGCCATGTCCGCGCTGCTGATCCTTCGCCTTGTCCTGCTTGGCCTGATTGCGCTGTTCCTGCTGAGCGCGCTCGCCGTGCATTTCCGCAGCCGCGTGCGCCTGAAGCTCGGCCGCCAGTTGGCGAGCCACGCCACCGTGTTCGCGCCCTACAACCTTTTGATGTACGCGTTTTCCGCGGTACCGGCCGGCGCGTTTCCCGACCGCAAGCGTTTCACCGCGGTCGATGCATTGCGGGACAACTGGCAAACCATTCGCGACGAAGCCGCCGGCCTGTTCGACCAAGGCCATATCCGCGATGCGCTGAAGGACGACGACGCCAGCTTCGCCTCGTTCCTCAAGGTCGGCTGGAAGCGCTTCTATGTGAAGTGGTACGGCGAACCGTTGCCGTCCGCGCAAACGCTGTGCCCGAAAACCGTGGAACTGGTGAACCGCATCCACGGCGTGAAGGCCGCGATGTTCGCACTGCTGCCACCCGGCGTGACGCTGAATCCGCACCGCGATCCGTTCGCGGGTTCGCTGCGTTATCACCTTGGCCTGATCACGCCCAACTCGCGCGACTGCCACATTTTCGTGGATGGCCAGGAATATTTCTGGCGTGACGGCGAGGACGTGATCTTCGATGAAACCTGCGTGCACTGGGTCGAGAACAAAACCGACATGACGCGCGTGATTTTCTTTGCCGATCTCGAACGCCCGCTGCGCTCGCGCGTGATGGCGTGGATCAACCACCACGTCAGCAATTTCATGGGCGCGATCACCGCCTCGCCCAACCAGGTCAGCGAACCGACCGGCGCGATCAATCGGCTGTTTTCGGCGCTGCGCCAACGCCGCGAAAAAAGTCGCGGCTTCAAACAGCGTCACCGCAAGCTGTTCAAGGGCATGAAATTCGCGGGCGCGTTGGCGGTGCTCTGGATCCTGCTGCTGGCGCCCTGGCCGCTGCTGCGCTGAAGGCTTGTCACGCTGATGCCGGCTGGCGCGTCCTGGGATAAACCGGGCCGGAGTTTCAGAGGTGGAAAGCCAAACCGAATTGTTCCAGCAACATCGCCCGCGGCTGTTCGGCCTCGCCTATCGGATGCTCGGCGTACCTGCGGACGCGGAAGACGTACTGCATGACGCGTGGCTGCGCTGGCAAGTGCAGGACGTGGCGGCGCTGGATGATCCAGAGGCGTGGCTGGTCACCGTGACCACGCGCGTCGCGCTGGACCGGTTGCGGCGCGCGAGGACCGAGCGCGAACACTATTCCGGTCCGTGGCTGCCCGAACCGATGGATGCATCAGCAAGTTCGCCCGACGCGGAACTGGAGAGCAGCGAAACGCTCACGTTGTCGTTCCTGCTGCTGCTCGAACGGCTGAGCCCCGACGAGCGCGCCGCGTTCCTGCTGCACGAGGTTTTCGATTACAGCCACGCCGAGGCGTCGGCGATCCTGGGAATCGCCGAGGACGCCTGCCGCCAGCGCGTTCACCGCGCGAAAGCTCGGCTGCGCGAGGGCCGGCCCCGCTTCCATGTGGACGCGCCCGCGCAACGCCGCCTGCTTGAACGCTTCGTGGAAGCCATGCGACAACCGACACAGGAAAGTCTGCGCGCGCTGTTCGCCGAGGATGCGGTGCACGTGGCCGACGGTGGCGGTTTGGCGCGCGCAACCTTGCACCCGCTGCACGGCGCCGAGCGGCTGGCGCGGTTGTACCTGCAGCTTGCGCGCCAGGCGCGGAAAGTCGAATTGCGCTACGAACCGCGCACGCTGAACGGAACACCCGCACTGCTTTGCTGGCGTGGCCCGCAATTGTTCTACGCGTTGTGGATCGATTGCGACGACGGGCGGATCACCTCGATCCATACCATCCGCCACCCCGGAAAACTCGCGCGGATCGAAGCAGTCACGAAACACGGGGGCGGCGCGTCCTTGCATTGAGTGACGGAAATCTTCCGCCACGCCAATCCACCCCAAGGAGTCAACCATGTCCCGTTTCACCCTCAAGAAACATTTCGCCAGCCTGCAGCCACTGTTTGCGCTGAGCAAGCAACTGCACGAAGGCACGCTCGAACCGAAATTGCGCAACCTCGTCTTGATGCGCGCCTCGCAACTGAACGGCTGCGCCTATTGCCTCGACATGCACAGCAAGGACGCCCGCGCCGCGGGCGAAACCGAACAACGCCTGTACGTGCTGCCGGCTTGGCGCGAAACGCCGTTCTACAGCGCGCGTGAACGCGTCGCGCTGGCATGGGTCGAGGCGCTGACCAGCCTGCCAACCCACGACCAATCCGTACCGGACGCGCTGTACGAGGAAGCGCGCGCCCAGTTCGAAGAAAAGGAATTGGTCGACCTGACCTTGCTGGTGACGCTGATCAACAGTTGGAACCGCATCAACATCGCGGCGCGACCCGAAGTCGGCGATTACAAGCCCGGCATGTTCGGCTGAGCGACAGCCGGGATGCGTTGCGCGGCCTCAGCCGCGCACGCGCTCCACCAATGCGTCAGCGAACGACTCCGTCGTGCCGTTGCCGCCGAGATCCGGCGTGACGCGGTCGTGCGCTTCCAGCGTGGCGCGGATCGCGTTGCGGACGCGCGTGGCCTTGTCGACCATGCCGAGGTGATCCAGCATTTCGGCCGCGGCCAGCAGCAACGCGCACGGGTCAGCCACGTTCTTGCCGGCGATGTCGGGCGCGGAACCATGCACGGCCTCGAAGATCGCCGTGCCCTTGCCGATGTTGGCGCCGGGCGCGAGGCCCAGGCCGCCGACCAGTCCCGCGCACAAGTCGGACAAGATATCGCCGAACAGGTTGGTGGTGACGATCACGTCGAACTGCCACGGATTCATCACCAGTTGCATGCAGGTGTTGTCGACGATCATCTCGTTGAATTCGATCTGCGGATAATCCTTCGCAATCTCGCGAGCGACATCCAGGAACAGGCCCGACGCGGTCTTGATGATGTTGGCCTTGTGCACCGCGGTGACCTTCTTGCGGCCCTTGCGCACCGCCAGTTCGAACGCGTGGCGCACGATCCGTGAGGCGCCCTTGCGGGTGTTGCGCACGATGGATTGCGCGATCTCGCCATCGGGAGACACCATCTGGCCTTCCTGCAGGTACGCGCCTTCGGTGTTCTCGCGCACCGTGATGATGTCGATATTCTCGTAGCGCGCCCTGGTGCCGGGAAAGCTGATCGCCGGACGCACGTTCGCGTACAGGTCGAAATGCTTGCGCAGCGCGACGTTGAGTGATGAAAAGCCCTTGCCGATCGGCGTGGTCAGTGGTCCCTTCAGCGCAATGCCGAGTTTCGCGATCACATCCAGCGTGGCTTGCGGGAGAAGATCGCCCTGCCTTTCCAGCGCCACCATGCCGGCCTCGACGAACTCGTAATCGAGCCCGCACTCCAGCGCGTCCAGAACTTTCAGGGTGGCGGCCATGATTTCCGGGCCGATGCCATCACCACGGATTACCGCAATCGTCTTGCTCACACACGGCTCCTTGGGACACCGCCGCAGACGCAGCGATGCGAANAAACAAACGGAGAATTATCGCAGATCNAGCCACGCCGAACCAATCCGAAGCGGCTGTCGTGAAAGTCCGGCCACAAAGCTCTCNGCCAGGAATGGCGGCTTCAAGGGCGTCCTGGACTCTCACGACCGCGGCACAATGCACCTGCGGGAAAATCCGGCGACTCAGCGATCATGGACGATCGCACGAAAGCAGCTCGCTCAGTTTGCCACTGCGATCGGCCGCGGCGAGCTGGTCGAAGCCGCCCACGTGCACGCCATTGATGAAGATCTGCGGCACGGTACGGGCGCCAGGGGCGCGCGTCAGCATCTCGCGGCGCGCGTCCGCGTCGGCATCGATGCGCCGTTCGCGCCACGTCAGACCCCTGGCCCGCAAAAGGTTCTTGGCGGCGACGCAATACGGGCACATCGCGGTGGAGTAGATTTCTATGTCGGCCATGACAGGGAGCAAAGCTGTGCTGTCGCCATTTTACCGGCACTGAACGCGTCCGAAGCGAGAATGGCTGCCGGTTTCCGGTGGCGCTACGCTTGCAGCGCCGGCCGTCGAACCAATCGCCGCGGTCCGGGTCTCAAGTCAAGCGAATCCACGTCATCCGCTCATGCTGCACTTTCGCCCACGAACCTTGCTGGCCTTCGCCGCCGCGGTCGCCTTGTCGCTGCCCGCCGCTGCGCAACAGGCGGACGTGCGCCTGCCCAGCCTTGGCAGTTCGGCCGATACGATCATGTCGCCGCAGGAAGCCGACCAATACGGCGCGGAATTCCTGCGCGAACTGCGCGCAGCGCATCTGGTGTTGGACGACCCGCAAGTGGACCAGTACCTGCGTACGCTGGGTTACCGGCTGGCCTCGGCCAGCGCCGATCCGAGCCAGCAATACACTTTCACCCTGATCAACGTGCCCGAGATCAACTCGTTCGCCACTTTTGGCGGTTACATCTTCATCTTCTCGGGCATGCTCACCATCACGCAAAACCAGGACCAGCTGGCGGCAGTGATGGCGCACGAAC
>JGI24740J21852_10000612_pt1 | contig 15427 bp, 11 predicted proteins | sample KBSCornC6_FD_21852 | JGI IMG/M metagenome (IMG submission 21852) | reverse complement strand
GTCGCGTAATTGATGAGCAGGCCGTCGGGCAGGTTCGTGGCCGTCCAATCGACGCGCCCCACCCCTCCAGTTGCCGAGGGCGTCAGGCCGGTGGCCACGCCGATGGTGGATGTCTGCGTCGAGATCGCCGCGATCGCGGGCGGATCGGTCGCCGGAACCGTCCACTGCTGAAAGGCCGCGCTGGGCTGGCAGGGTTGAAGCTCCAGCCGCGCCCCGTCGACGATCGCCTGTCCGGTCACGCTCAGGCACTTGCCCGACTTGAGGTTCGAGATCGTGCCGTTCGGGAGTGCCACCCATTTCTGGTCGCTGCCGCTGCTGACACAGCTCCACAGCTCCACGACCGTGCCGTTCGCCACTGCCTGACCGCTGATGCTCAAACACTTGCCGAGCACACGGACCGTGCCGTCGGAGGAGAGCGTCCAGGACTGCGCGGAAGCGCCGTTGCACGAGAACAGCTGGATGATGTTGCCGTCCTGAGTGCTCGAGTTTCTGTCGTCGAGGCACTTTGCGCCGATCGTGATCTGACCGGGTGTCGCCGCGGATGCGGGCTGAGCGCTGATCAGCAGCCCGAAGACCACGGCGATGATCACCGCTATCACGGCCCAGGGCCGTCGTTGTAGCACGTGAGGGGTTGTCATCTTCGTCTCCTCCTGTTTGTGGTGCATGTGATGGATTCCCGCTGCGGTTCGTGTGCGTGACGTATGTGCGTTCTCTGCGGGCGACGGTCTGCGTAGCGCTTGAGAGGGGATAGTGCGTGACGCGAAAGGTGTCGCCTCTGGGGAGGACACCGTTCCTGCGCCGTTCACGATGCCGACGTGCATGACGACCGCCGCGCGCTCAGCTCAGGAAGATCTCGATGACCGGCACGAGCACGTCCGGGCGCTGAACAGGCAGCTCCAGCGTGAGTGTTCCGGCCGGCTGCCCACCGGGTACCGTGTTGAACGCCTCGGCTTCCGGCGGTCGGATGACCATGCGCACTTCGGACGCATCGTGCAGGAACTGCGCATAGGTCGCCTGGTCCGCCAGGTCGGGCAGATGCAGTGCACCGAACGGCCAGGCGAACAGATGCACATACAAGCGCCGACCGCGCTGGGTGTAACGCACATCGGTCGGCGCCGCCCAGGACGCCGGCCCCGCGCCGTAGACGGCGCGCGAGTGCACACCGACCCAGGACCCGACCGTGTCGATGACGCGCCCCGATTCCGGGTCCACCCGGCCCCGCCCGTCCGGGCCGACGTTCAGCAACATGTTCCCGTTCATCGCGATGGTGTCTATGAGCATGCGCGCAACGAGTTCCGGAGACTTCATGTCATGGTTGTCCCGGTCGTAGCCCCATGATCCGTTCATCGTCTGACAGGCTTCCCAGGTGACGAGCTGTCCATCCTTCTCCATGGGCGAAGTCGGCTGATACTGCTCCGGGGTCGTGACATCGCCCGGGATACCGAGGCGATCGTTCACGACGATGCCCGGCTGCAGCCCGCGAACCATCGTGAGGAGCTGCTCGGACTGCCACTCCGCGGCGCCCTTTCCACCCCACACCGGCGGTATGGCGCCTTCCGCGTAGGAGTAGTCGAAGAAGAGGTAATCGATCGTGCCGTACGAGGTGAGCAGCTCCCGCACCTGGGCGTGGAGGTAGTCCGCATAGAGACGGATGCGACGCTCCTCGTTGATCGCGCGGACCTTCTCCGCCGGTTCGTCACGCAGCGGATGGATCCCGTCGATCGGGAACTGCTCGTGATGCCAGTCGATCAGCGAGTAGTACAGCCCCACGCGCAAGCCGGCGGCACGTGCGGCATCGACGAACTCCCGCACCAGATCGCGCGCGCACGGTGCGTTCACCGAGGTGTAGTCGGTCACCTTCGAATCCCAGAGGCAGAATCCCTCGTGATGCTTCGTCGTGAGCACGACGTATCGCATACCACCGCGCACCGCCAGATCTACCAGCTCGGCCGCGTCGAACAGATCGGGATCGAAGTGCTCGAAGTAACGCCGGTAGTCGCTGGTGCTGATCTTCTCCCGTGTCATGACCCATTCGTGCCGCGCAGCGATCGAGTACAGCCCGAAGTGCACGAACATCCCGAAGCGGTCATGGACGAACCAGCCCGTGTCCGCGTTCGACGCCGCCGTGTCGACGGTACTCATTTTCCGGCGCCCACCGTCATGCCGGCGACGATGCGGCGACCGAGCCAGGTGTAAACGATGAGCAGCGGCAGCACCATGAGCGTCATGCCTGCGAAGATCGATCCCCAGTCGGCTCCGTTGAACGCCGCGGAGTTCATGATCTGAATGAGCGCGATGGGCAGCGTCCGGGTCGACTTGTCCGTGAGCAGCACGAGCGAGAACAGCGTCTCGTTCCACGAGCCGATTGCCGCCAGAGTCATCGCCGTCGTCAGCCCCGGTCGCGCCAGAGGGAGCATGATCGTCACGAACGTGCGGATCCCGGATGCGCCGTCGAGCGCGGCAGCCTCTTCGATCTCGCCGGGGAGGGACGCGAAGAAGCCCGTCAGCAGGAACACGGTGAACGGGAGATTGAGGCCGATCAGCACGATCGTGAGGCCGAGCTGGCTATCGATGAGGGGGATGCCGGTGTTCTGCTGGACCTGCGCGAGCCCGATGTAGATCGGGATCAGCAGGACCTGACCCGGCACGCCCAGACCGAGGGCGAACGCCGCCGTGATCTTCGGAGCGATCCATCGCGTCGAGCGGCTCAGGGCATACGCGGCGGGTGCCGCGATCGCGACCGCGAAGAAGGCTGAGATGAGAGTGACGGACGCGGAGTTCAGGAACGCGACGCCGAAGTCGCCGATCGTCCAGGCGTTGGCGTAGTTCTCCAGATGGGGAGGGACGGGGAGACCCAAGGGCTGGCGCAGATAGTCCACCGTGCTGCGCAGCGACGAGACCACCATCCACGCGATGAGGAAGATGTTGAACGCGACGACGAGCCAGACCATCGCGCGTCCGATCCAACCGGCAACGCCCGTCTTGCTCCCTGACGAACGCAACGTCCGTCTCCGGCGGGAACCCGCTGTCGTCAGGGCACGGGTGACAGAGGTCATAGTTCGATCGCCTCCCGGCGCAGAAGTCGGCGCAGGCCGAGGGTGAGCACGGCGACCAGTGCGAGGCTGACCAGCGCGGCAGCCGCGGCGAGCCCGAAAGCACGTCCTGCGTTGGCCTGGAACGCGCTCAGGTACACGTAGATCGCAGTCGTCCAGTTCTGGCTGTTCGGCGAGGACGCACGCGTTCCACCGAAGACGAGGATCAGCTCGAACACCTTCACCGAGCTCATCGTCCACAGGATGGCGCAGACGGACACGACGTCCCAGGAGAGCGGAAGGGTGACCGTGAAGAACTGACGGATGGGGCCGGCGCCGTCCAGCGATGCCGCCTCGTAGTAGTAGGGCGGGATCTGGTCGACGCCCGACATGATGATGCTCGTGAAGTAGCCCGTGGAGGACCAGATGAGGATCGCCATGATCAGGGTGAACTGGTTGTCGGGCGCCAGCCATTTGGGCGCGTCGGTGATGCCCACCCAGTGCAGCGCGGTGTTGACGAGACCGTTCGGGTTGAACAGCATCCCGGCGAAGATGGCGAAGATCAGCGCGTTGATCAGGTTCGGGAAGAACAGCACCGAACGCACGAAGTGCTTGCCCGTCATCTGGCGCAGTACGAGTGTGAGCGCGAAGGCGAGGACGAAGGTGATGACTCCGACGATCACGAGGATCTTGAACGTGTTCACGATCGACGTCGTGAAAGTGGGGTCGAGCCAGAGCTGCTGATAGTTCGCCGTGCCGACGAAGCGCATGGGGCCGAAGCCGGACCACTTGTTCAGGCTCAGCCATGCCACGAACACGATCGGGGCGAAGTAGAAGATGACCATGCCGGCGAGTGCGGGGAGCACGAACGGCCAGAACACGCGGCGACGCACGCGCTCCATGGGCGAGTGGGTCGGGAACCGCTTGCCGCGGGCGGGCGAACCGCCCGCGGCAAGCGTGGTGGATGACGTCGTCAACCCTGTGCCTTCCAGTACTGGACGTGCGCGGCCTTGCCGTTGGCGACGAACTGGTCCGCCGTGGTCTTGCCGAGCCAGAGGTCGCCGAACGCGGGGTCGAAGACCTTGCTGAAGTAGTTGCCGCCCTCGCCGTCGAACGTCACGCGCGGTGCCGCCTTGGAAAGGACTTCCTGGACGCTGGCGAGCTCGGCCGGCGCCTGGCCGTCCTTCAGCGCGGTCAGGTTGGAGGCTTCTGTCGCGATCTTGCCCTCGTACTTCTCCGACGAGAAGTACGCGATGAACGCCTTGGCCGCATCCGCGTTCTTGGCCGCGGTCGGAACGGCGAAGCCGAAGGGCAGCACGGAGACGCCGTCCGCCGAGGAACCGCCCGTGGAGGGGAAGTTCGCACTGGCGTACTTCCAGTCCGCGCCGATGGTCTTCGCCGTCTCGGCCGTGACCCAGCTACCCGTCAGGTAGAACACGCCCTGGCCCTGCGCCCAGGCGGTCTCGCCGGCCGGATACTGGCTGGCGTCGTAGCCCGAGACCATGTAGCCGTCGGTGATCAGCTGGTGCACCTGCTCCGCGGTCTTCTTCACCGCGGCGGAGTCCCACTCAGCGCCGGTCTTGTCTTCAGCGAGCTTCTTCATGGCTCCGTCGCCCGCGTTGCGGTTCAGAAGATAGTCGAACCAGTACTCCGCAGCCCAGATGGCGTCGCTGTCGCTGACGATGCAGCCGACGCCGGCAGCCTTCGCCGCGGCGCAGTCCTTGAGCAGATCGTCATACGACGCGGGCGCTTCCTTCACGTACGGGCTGTTCGCGTTGTAGAACAACGAGACCGTCGAGACGGTGTACGGGATGAGGTACTTGTTACTGGAGCCGCCGTACGCCGGGATCTTCTCGACATAGGACTTGTTCACGACGTCGGCAACCTTCTTGCCGTCGGCGTTCGTCTTGCCCCAGACATCGCTGAGGTCGGCAAGAGCGTCCTGGCTGTTCAGGGCGGTACCGAGCTTGTCGTATCCCTGGTCCACCAGGTCCGGGGTCTTGCCTGCGGCGAGTCCGGCGGTCACCTGGTCGAGCACGTTGCGCCCCTGCCACTGCACCGTGACCTTGGCGCCGGTCTCCTTCTCGTACGCCTTGATCGCTGCGTCGATGACCTTGGCCTGCGGTTCCTTCTCGCTCCACATGGACCAGTAGGTGAAGCTTCCACCCTTGGCGTCGGATCCGCCTCCAGCGCCTGAGCAGCCGGCAAGCGCGAGCGCTCCGACGGCGACGAGTGCGACGGCGACGCCGCGAACTCCCTTGAGATTCATGTTGTTCCTCACTGCGTTGAATAGGGACTTGCATGGTGTGAATCGCACCGCATCGCGCGGACCTCCCGCAGAGAGGCGCNGCCACTGCTGGCGGTGGCCTGCCCGGTCCGACCCGGACGTCCCAAACGGACGTCGGAGCACGGCCAGGTCCGGGGGACGATGTCGCGCGGATTCTGGATCTGTTCTCGAGGATCTTGGTTCTGTATCGAAGGTTCGGGTTCCGTGTCGATGTTCACTCAGCGCCTGATGCTGGACGGGGCCACCTTGCCCCCGCTGCCTCACGCTCTCCTCACCGCTCCACATTCGGGCCGGCGCGATTGAGTTGGCAATAATAAAGCAGACTTTCAAACTAACCGCAACCCTGGAATATCAGGCCTAGTGGGGGCACCGATAGAACCTAACGCGGATACGTCAACTTTGAAAACTAAATGCTGAGCGACGTGACGCGCCCACACGAGGACTGCCACGCAGGCACAAGAAGCGCTAGAAACCGCGTCAAGACGACGCCTCTTGGGCGTGCGCAACCGTCCGTCAGACCTCGCACGCACCCCCGGCGGAGGACAGTCGACGCGCGACGAAGGTCAGTGCCCATGTCGAGCGACGAGAACGTCGAAACATCCCGTTCTCCAGAACGTGATCCAATCGTCACCCGCCCACAGCGCGAGGCCCTTCGACGGCACGACCAAGGCGCGGGTTCAGGCGATCCCTGGGGCACGCTCCGAGCCCACGAAACCCCGGACACCAAAGCCCGGTCGCTCCCGGTGCGGCGTGCGCGGGGAACCTCAGATCGGCTCCCTCACCCCGCGACGCGCTGTGAAAGCGCCCCCTGGACGCGCTCGATGAACACGCTCGCCAGGCCGGAAAGGGCGACGATGTCTCCGGACGGCTCCGAACGGATGCCTGCACGGTCGGTGCTATCGACCCAGTCCTGGTCACGGTGCCACCAGTCCGCATCCGTGATCTCACGGGCCCTCGGCCGGTCCGGATGATTCCCCGTGAAGAACTCCCGCCAGCGCGGCAGGTAAAGAGTACCTATCAGACCCTGCCAATCGCGTCCGGCGTAGTTGCTCAGCGCACCGGTGGTCGCGGGAACCAGCGGACCCCAGGTACTGAGGATCAATCGTTGACTGCGCTCGAGGCGATCTCGTTCCTCGGGGTCGCTGCCTGCGGCGCGGGCCTCGTCAAGAAATCGCCCGAGTAGCCAGAGCGGCTCCGTGCCGGCGATGGCATCGAGCAGTTCCATGCCTTGGATCCACATCCGGGTGAGTTCGTCATACCTCACGCCGTCGCACGCCCCGTACGCGTCGGCAATAGCAGGCAGCAGTTGGCGCGCAGTGTTCGTCACCGTCTGCCGAGCCACGTCGGCGAGGTCGAACCGGAACGCGCGATGGCGACCGAGGTCGCCGGCGGCATCGCTCATCAAAGGCAGCGCCTCGGCGAATGCGCTCAGGTCGTACGTCGCAGTGCGCGGTGAGAACAATGATGACGTCGACGCACTGAACGACGGCCAGGCGGCGAACAGCGAGTCATGCGGTTCCGAGAAATCGTTGTCGTCCGGGAGGGAGTACGCCGTTGCAACGATCCGCTGCCAGGCAGAGACCGCTGCCGGAACCGCCCGGCCGTAACGCGCGATCGTCCACTGCCGCACCCAATCGTCCACATCCACGCGACCGTCCCGCCACGCCAGCGAGGCGAAGAAGTCCATCGCCAGCGGGTTGTTCAGTCCCCCCTCCGGGAGCGCGGCGATCCCACGCAGTCGTGATGAAGGAACCTTCAGCCATTCCTCGACCCGGTCGTTCCATGTCGCAAGCTGGGCACCGAGGGCTGTGTCGCCGCCGAAGTTCCAGATCGCACCGAACGCGTAATCGACTCCGCGGAAGTCCTCCTCGCGATCGAGCGCAAGATGACGATCGGAGACACCGTCGACGACCAGCACCCTGCGCGGGTCCAGCGCGTCAAGAAGCTCCCTCCGCGGGTTGTCCTGCCAGGCCAGGAGCACCCACGTCGCACCAGGACGAGCCCGCTGCATGGCCCTTTCAATGCCGCGGCCGGCCTCGGCAATGTCGATCGTCGTCGTCCCGCCTTCGTGCAGCGGGTCGATCTTGAACATATCGACGGGGCCGAGGAGCCTGTCGACAGCATCGTAGAAGACGGACGCGGCTTCCGTGAAGAGCGTGGAGCGAGGATCGAGCCAGGCAGGCCGGTCGAACCCCTGCCAGTCGTTGCCCGGCACGTCCACGAAGGCATCGTCAGGGGTGCCGAAGTCACGGGGAACGACGCCGCCGAATCCGGGCACGACGGGCTCCACGCCCAGCTCACGCAGACGGGCGATGATCCGCCGACCGAGTTGGACGCGTTTCGCGAGCAGTTCCTCCGACATCCCGCCGGGATAGGACGACATGTTCTGCAGCAGCCACCACGGCTGATGCGATGGCAACGGGATCCAGTCGAGCGCCTCGTCACGCGAATACCCGAACCTCGTGAGCAGATCCACATATGCGCCTTCGATGCCTACAGGAACGAAGATCTCGTTGAACCCCCTCGCGACGAGACCATCGATCAGCCGCTCCCAGTCCTCGAAGGTCCGGTATGCGCCGACGTACGAGTCCTCGGTGTCGTTGCCGTAGAACCGATGCTGCAAGCGCGCCCTTGCGACGATCGGCGCCTCAGGGGCGATCGGACCGATCCCGGAGACCGCGGACAGAATCTCGTCGAAAGGCTCGCCCGTCTTGGCCAGAACCGATCGCAAACCCATCAGCGCCGTCGCAGGCGAAGAGGCGGTGATGTGCGGAAGCCCCTCCGTGGCAGAAACGACGAACCCGTCTTCCGACATGGGGGCGATGTCGACCAGGACATTGCCCGCCGCCTTGCCCAGGACGCGGTCGAACGCATCTCGGGCAACCTGCTGTGCACTCGCGGTGACACCCGCCTTGGGGGCGGGGAGTCGCTGCGCTGCGCGCTGGTCGTGATTCATCAGAGCCCTTCACATGAATGGATTGCCCCGTGCGCGCCATCGATGGCGCGCTCGAGTCCGGGGATGGCGTCGCCTGTCCCACGACCCAGGGCGGTGGGACAGGCAGGCTTCCGTGCTTTGCCGCCGCACGGCGCTCGAGCGCTCCCGGGAAGCCTGAAAACGCCGCCCGAGGCCTGCGTCGGCGCACGCGTGTTTTCGGCTACTACTTGTTGGCGCCGAGGGTTGCGCCTTCGATGATCCGGCGTCCCAGCCAGAGGAACACCGCGACGATGGGGCCGACGAGCAATACGACTCCGGCGAACAGCGCACCCCAGTTCGAGGTGTACTGAAGGCCGTAGTACATGTTCAGCAACGCGGCGGGCAGGGTTCGCTGGGCGCCGTCGGGAACGAGGAACAAGACGAGCAGTGTTTCGTTCCAGGCACCGAGGCCCGTGATGATGGCGATGGTCGTGACAGGTCCGCGAGCCACGGGAAGCATGATCTTGCGGAAGATGAGCCAAGGCCCGGCACCGTCGAGCTGCGCCGCCTCCTCAAGAGAACTGGGGAGCGAGCGGAAGTAGGCGGTGAGGACGAAGACCGTCCATGGAATAGCGGTCGCCGAGTAGAAGACCACCAGGCCGATACGGGGATCCCACGCCCCGGTCACCCAGTCGGTCATGAACTGACCGACGCTCGTGTTGACGACGAAGTAAGGGATCAGCACCGTTTGCATGGGCAGAGCGATGCCCATGGCGAAGTACGCCGTCAGAGTCGACGCCGTGCGATCCATGCGACGGGCAAGTCCATAGGCGGCGGGGAGGGAGAATCCCATGACGAGCACCAGGCTGGAGAAGACGAAGATCAGCGTGACGAGCGTCGCCTGCCCGAAACCCGCCGTGTCCCATGCGGTGACGTAGTTTTCCCACTCGATGTGCGTGGGCAGTGCAAACGGGCCGAGCAGGATGTCACGGGTGGACTTCAGACTCGTCATCAGGACCCAGGCGAGCAAGCCCAGATTGAACGCGACCCAGAGCCAGATACCGGCCTTGATCGCAGAGGGCACGATGTGATCGCCGAAGAGTCGACTGACCTTCCGCCCCCAAGACTCTGGGGGTCGGTGCCAGGGAGTATGTGCGATATGTGAAGTCACAGCTCGAGAGCCTCTCTTCTCGTCAGGCGCCGGGTGAGGCCCACGAGAACAAGGGATAGGAGGAACATGAGCACGCCGATCGCAGAGACGACGCCCAGATGTGGAAGACCGGACGGATCGTTGAACGCCATGTATTGCTGAATGGCGACGGTCCGAGCCGAGAGCGGCACACCCGAATTCGCGCTGCCGGTGAACGCGAGGACGATCTCGAAGACCTTGAGGGAACCGATGACCCACAGGACCGCGCAGGTCGCGAACACGTCCCATGAAAGAGGAAGGGTGATCATCCGGAAGGCCTGCACCTTGGTGACGCCTTCAAGGGAGGCCGCCTCATACAGATCCTCCGGAATGCCATCGACGGCCGACATGAGAAGGATCACGTAGAAGCCGGCCGCGGACCACGCGAGACCCGCGATGATGCAACGGAAGACGAGATCGGGGCCCAGCCAGGACTGCGGCGGGAGGCCGATCCAGGAGAGCACCTGGTTCAGCGCTCCACGCGAATCCAGAGCGAAGCTCAATGCGGCGCCGATGGCGATCGGAGAGATGATGTTGGGCAGGTAGACCACGGAGCGTATGAAACCGCGGCCCTTCATCTGTCGCAGTACCGCCATGCAGCAGAACGCCGCGAGGAAGATGAGAATGCCTCCGCTGACGGCGAGCACCAGAGTGTTGATGAAGGACTGCCGGAAGGCGTCGTCCGTCAGGATGAAGAGGTAATTGCCGAAGCCCCGGAATGTGGCCTTCGTTCCGATACCGCTCCAGTCGAACAGACTGATGGCTGCGCCGTAGATCGCCGGCACCACGAACAACAGCGTGTAGACGAGGACTGCGGGCCAGATGAAGGCCCGCAGTCCTCCCTTGCGAGAAGTCATACTCACCGAGTGCCGCTCGCGATGTACGCCGCGGTCTTCTCCTTGCCCTGAGCGACGAACTCCTCGGGCGTGATCTTGCCGAAGACGAGCTGGTCATCCAGCGCAAGCAGAACATCCTTGTACCACGTCGGCGCATTGGCCGCGGCATTGTCCATGTAGCCGGTGGTCGCGCTGCTGTCGAGCACGGCCTTCTGCATGGCGGCCAGGGCGCTGGGCGCCTTGACGTCGGAGCGGGCCGGGATGTTCAGCGCATCGGAACCGATCTTCTCGATGTACTTCTTCTGCACCAGGAACTTGATGAACTCCTTGGCGCCCTTGGCGTTCTTGCCCTTGGCGTTGACGGTCCAGCCGAGGACGTTGAGTTCCTCGACCGACTTCGAATCAGCGCCGTAGGTCGGGAACGGGAAGGTGCTGAGCTTGGCGCTGCTGGGGACGACCGACTTGACCTCGCCGGCGAGCCACGAGCCGTTCAGGTCGAAGACGTAGTCGCCCTGAGCCCACGCGTTCTGCGCGTTCGGATAGCGCGAGCCATCGTATCCGCTCTGGAAATACGGGCGGATGGATGCGACTTCCTGTGCGGCGGCGAGGACCGCGGGATCGCTCCACGCATCAGCCGACTTGCTCAGGTTCAAGATCGCTCCCGGACCGTGCGAGCGCAGCATCAGCCAGTAGAACCAGAGCACGTTGTAGGAGGCGTTGCCGCCCTCCTGCGCGATCGGGACTTTCCCGGATTCCTTGAGCTTCGCGAACTCCGCCTTCAGATCGTCCCAGCTCGCGGGAGCCTTCGAGACCAGCTCCGGGTGAGCGTTCGCGTCGTACCACACGCCTCCGGAAAGGATGGTGTGCGGGATGAATGCCAGGCCGTCCTTGTCGGAAGCGGCATCGATCACGGACTTCGGGTAGTCCTCCTTGATCGTCGTGCTCTCACCCTCAGCTTTCGAGGACAGCACATCGGATAGGTCCGCGATCAGGCCCGCCGAGCGGTACGCCGGAGCGTTGTCGGGCGAGTCGTCGAACATGTCGGGCCCGGTACCCGAGTTTGAAGCATTGATGATCGCCGTCGAGCCGCCGTTGCCGAGCTGCTTGATGTCGACCTTGACACCGGTCTTGCTGGTGTAGTCCTTCGCCGCCTGGGCGAAGATCTTCGCCTGGGGGGTATCTGCCGGCCAGGCCGTCAGATACGTCACCGTACCGCCGGACTTCTCTCCGGCATCGCCTCCGCCGACCTTCTGGCCGCAGCCAGAAAGGGCGACGGTAGCGATGGCGATGGTGCCGATGGCCATGAATGATGCAGTGCGTCGCGACAACCTCATCGCGCGCTCCTTCCTATGAGGATATGAAGTGCTGGGTCATGCAGACCATCGGGGAGGCCTGCACTGGAAGTATTACATAAGGGGCTTACGTAATACAAGAGGAACTATTTATCCCAGTTCAAGGGATGAAAGCCCGGGGATCTTTCCATCGAGAACGGGATGTCCCGCAACGTGAAGGTCACCCCCGGGACGCCCCAGCGAAAGGACCTCGACCAGGTTCGGTCCGAGCGCCCACAACGGCCCCGGCGCGTAGAGCGTCTGTTGCGGCCCCCGAGCGTCGAGGCGTCCCAACAGGAAACCATTGAGCCAGACGTAGGCTTTCTCCCATCCCGGGAGTGAGATGAAGGCGTCGGCTCTCTGCGCGCAGATCAGCTCGGCGCGATAGGTCCCGGGACCGCCCTGCGCGGAGGGCGCCGGGAGCTCAGGGAGCGAGGTCAGCGCCTGCACGTCGATGGCTCGCTGGGTCCAGCCGTGAACGAGGCGCGAAACGCCATGCGCATCGATACTCACCCCGCCCAGCAGCCCCTTCGCCTCGCCGATATGCCGCCCGAAGTTCACCCGCCCCTCGTTCTCGACAACGACCGAGACTTGCGAGATCGCGCCGTTCCCCACCAACGACAGACCCTCGTCGAGGGCATTCCGGTCTACGCGATGCCGCAGCACCCCGTCCACGAAAACCCAGGCGCGATCACGCGGCTCGTGTACTCGCAGCGTGCTGTCGCCGAGAGGTATTCGCACATCCGCCTCGTAGAGAGTCAAACCGGATGCTTGGTGCAACGCCTCCTGACTGAGCGGCAGATGAGAAGTGATCTCGCCGGATGACGCAGCCCTGAGCGCAGTGAGGAGCGCCGCTCCGGGGGCGAGCGGGGCGGTCTGCGCTCGCTGACGCTCGGGGAGCGGTGGCGGTTCGGGCAGGGACGCGCCTGTCGCGGAGCCGAACAGTCGCCGCAGCGCCCAGAACTTCTCGGTCAGTTCCCCCGCTTCGCCGATGGGCGCATCCGAGTCGTAGGAGGTCACGGTGGACAGGTAGATCCCCTGGTCGATGTTGGCCCCGGGCCACGTGCCGAAACTTGTGCCGCCGTGCGCCATGTAGACGTTGATGGAGCCACCGGAGGCAAGGAGAGGCTCGATCGCCGCAGCCAAGTCGTCGGCGGGGCGCGTGTGGTGCTCGCGACCCCAGTGATCGAACCATCCGCCCCAGAACTCGGCGCACAGGAACGGCTCACCGGGTCTGCGCCGCTCGAGGACGCGCATTGCCTCACTCGCAGCGCTCCCGAAGTTCGCGGTGGCGGCCACGTCAGGCAACGTCCCCGCGTCGAGCATGAGGTCCGTCGGTCCGTCCGAGGTGAACAGCGGCACGTCGATGCCGCGCGATCTCAGTCCGTCGCGCAGATGCTCCAGATACGCGCGATCCGTACCGAAGGATCCGTACTCGTTCTCGACCTGCACCGCGACGACCGGTCCCCCGTGCGACCTCTGCAGCGGCACCAGAAGGGGAATCAGAATGTCGAACCAGGCGTCGACGGGCTCGAGGAAGCGTGGGTCGCTGGTTCGCAGCGGGGTTGTTCCGTCGTACAACAGCCAGGTGGGCAGGCCTCCGTTGTCCCACTCGGCGCAGATGAACGGCCCCGGCCGAACGATGACCGAAAGCCCCTCGTTCTCGGCGAGACGGATGAATCGCGGCAGGTCCCGCCACTCGTCGAAATCGACCTGCCCCCGCTCGCGCTCGTGGAAGTTCCACGCGACGTAGGTCTCGACATGGGTCGCACCCATCGCCGCAAGGCGCTTCAGGCGATCGGTCCACAGGTCGGGATGTATGCGGAAGTAGTGGACAGCACCGGACAGCACCTGGCCGTCGTCGATCCACGTACGTGCGTCCGTCGTCACAGCGTCACCACCTCGCCGCGCTCGCGCGCGCGTTCGGCCGCCCACACCAGCTGGTGCGACTCGAGACTCTCACGTGCGGGCGAGAGGCCGCTACCGTCGCGGGCCGCGACAGCATGCAGGAACGCCTCCACCAGACGACCATCGGCGCCGCCATGCCCATCCGCCGCGCTTGCGCCTCCTGCAGGCATCGTGTCCAGGATCCGCGTCTGTCCCGTTGCGAAGTCGAGGATCGTGAGGTTCTGGCCGTCGCCGTCGATGGATCCCTCCGTCCCGAAGATGCGGGTCTTGCGAAACTCGAGCTGCGTGAACGCGACCGCGGTGAAGGCGGCCGTCGATCCATCGTCGAACTCGAGATTCACGACCTGGTGATCGGCGACATCGTTCTGACCGTTGTAGACGCATGCGCCGTAGGGTCCTGTCTCCAGAGCGTTCCGCACGGTCTCGGCGGTGGGGTTCGGCGTGAGCACGCCGAGGGGCCACACGCGATACGAAGGATCCTCGAGGAAGCCCTCGTAGATCTGCGTCGCCGAGTAGGCGCAGGTCTTCTGAAGCGGGCAGTCGACACAACGGTTCGCCGCCTTGGCCGGCTTGTTCTCGGGCCTGAACCAATACAGCCCCCCGAAGGAGGAGACCCGTCGCACCGGACGCCCCACGATGTACGAGAGCCAGTCAAGGTCGTGAGAGGACTTGGCCATGAGCATGGAACTCGATGTCTCCTCGCGACGCCAGTTGCCTCGGACGTACGAGTGGGCGAAATGCCACCATCCGATCGGCTCGAGGTGTTCCACTGACACGATCTTTCCGATGGCGCCAGCCCTCAACAGCTCTTTCAGGGCTCGCGTGTAGTCGCTGTAACGCATCACGTGCCCCACCGCCATGATCACGCCCGTCGCCTCGACAGCCTCGACGATCTGCGTCGCTTCGCCCTCCGTCGGTGCGATCGGCTTCTCGAGCAGGATGTCGAAACCTGCATGCGCGAACGCGACCGCAGGGGCCGTGTGGCCGCGGTCCTGTGTGGCGATGACGACCGCGTCGGCAGACCGAGGCGCGACCACCAGGTCCTCCCATGTGACGAACACAGCCTCGGGCGAAAGGGAGAACTCCGCGGCGAAGAGCTCCCGACGTACCGGATCAGGTTCGGCGACCGCGACGACGACGGCACCGACGTTCGCGGCGAGCCGCGCGTAATTGGTTCCGCGCGATCCTGCGCCGACCACAGCGAGACGGACTGGGGTGGACATGCGACTCCTCTTGCTGGCCTTCCATTCCTGGCGAACGCTCAAATTATATAGGGCCCTTGTATAATTTCGGAATGACGACCTCTTCGCGAAAGCCGCCGCTCCCGCACGACATACTGAGATTCGTGCAGGAACTGGACGGAAGCGAAGTCTCCACGCTGAGACGCATCAATGAGCGAGCCGTGCTCCGGTTCCTGTTCGACAAGCCCGGTGAGCACTCCGTCGCCGAGATCGCCGCAGCATGTGCCCTCAGCCGCCCCACCGTGGAGGGAGCTCTCGCGCAGCTTGTTCAGGACGGATGGATCCTCGAAACGGCTGCACAACCGCTGGGCCAGCGCGCCGGTCGGCCAGCCAAGCGCTATTCCCTCGCTGACCGCGCCAACGTGCTGGTCGGCCTCGACCTGGGCCCCCACGGATTCGTGTGCGTCGTCACGACCCTGCGCGGGGAGCCGCTGGCGAGCGTGCGGTCTTCTGAGATCGACCTCACGGACGGTGAGACGGCCTTCGACGCGGTGCAGCAGGCGATGGCGAGCGCACTGGCCGATGCAGACGCCCAGGAACAGGATGTCGTCGCCCTAACCGTGGGCCTGCCGGCGATCGTCGGCGCAGACGGCGGGATCGCCCTGACGGTGGTCGTACCGCAATGGCAGACGTTCGACCTGCCGGCTCGCATTCGGGGGCGATACGGCTCGATGCGGGTGATCTTCGAG
>JGI24740J21852_10000610_pt1 | contig 15461 bp, 10 predicted proteins | sample KBSCornC6_FD_21852 | JGI IMG/M metagenome (IMG submission 21852) | reverse complement strand
TCTTCATCAGCGTCGACTTGCCGGCGCCGTTGGGGCCGACGATGCCGATCTTGGCACCGTGATAGAATTGCAGGTTGATGTTGCTCAGCACCGGCTTCGGGGCGCCGGGGAAGGACTTGGTCATGTCCTTCATGACATATGCGTATTGGGCGGCCATGGCGGCACGTTGCTCCGTGGTTTGAAATTGCCGGAAAAGTTGAGCGGGCAGATAGCGATTGGCTTGCCGATTGGAAAGCCCCGGCGGCTTGCCCGGCAGAGCGTATTGGCCCTAAGCAACACGCCCTTCCCACGCGCCATCCGGCGCGGGGCTCCGTTCGTCGCAGGAGACCAGAACCCATGCGCATCACGCTGATGCTGTCCGCCGCCACGCTCGCCCTTATCGTGCCCTCGATCGGCCTCGCGCAACGCAACGCGATGTCCGAACCTGCCAAGGTCGACCCCGCGGTCGCCAAGGCACGTGACGCGGCGCTCGACGACCAGGTCGCCTGGGACATCGTCGAGGATCTGACCACCGAAGTCGGGCAGCGGCTGGCGGCGACCGAGGCCGAAGCGCGCGCCCGCGCCTGGGCCGTGATCCGCCTCAAGAAGCTCGGTTTCCAGAACGTCCATATCGAAACCTACAAGATGCCGGTCTGGGTGCGCGGCGCAGAGACGGCGGAGATCGTCGGCCCCTATCCGCAAAAGCTGGTCGTCACGGCGCTCGGCCGCTCGGGCGCGACGCCGGCAGAAGGCATCACCGCGCCGGTCGTCTATTTCCCGACGCTCGGCGACCTGATGGCCGCGCCCGACGGCAGCCTGAAGGGCAAGATCGCGTTCATCTCCAACCAGATGGAGGCGACGCAGGACGGCAGCGGCTATGGCGCCTATGGCGGGGCGCGCTTCATCGGTCCGAACATCGCCGCCAAGAAAGGCGCCGTGGCGACCGTCATCCGCTCGATCGGCAGCGACAAGGGCCGCTGGCCGCATACCGGCGGCACCAATTGGGCGCCCGGCGTGACGCCGATCCCGGCCGGCGCGCTGTCGGTCGCCGATGCCGAGCAACTCGAACGCATCTTCGCGCGCACCGACAAGGTGACGATGAAGCTGGTGCTGACGCCGCGGACGCTGCCCGATGCGGAATCGGGCAATGTCGTCGCCGAAGTGCCCGGCACCGATCCCAAGGCCGGCACGATCCTGATCGGCGGGCATCTCGACAGCTGGGATCTCGCCACCGGCGCGATCGACGACGGCGCCGGTGTCGCGATCACCACCGCTGCGGCGAAGCGTCTGCTCGACGGACCGCGCCCGCGCCGCACCATCCGGGTCGTCTGGTTCGGCGCCGAGGAACCGGGCGGGTTCGGCGGTGCGGCCTATGCCAAGGCGCATGCCGGCGAGAAATTCGCGATGGCGAGCGAATCCGATTTCGGTGCCGACAATGTCTGGCGGTTCAACACCAACCTGCCCGACAGCGCCAAAGCGGTCGGCGACCGGCTGGCGGCGGCCCTGGCGCCGCTCGGCATCGTGCGCGGCAAGGATGTCGCGGGCGGCGGGACCGATGTCGGTCCCGTGCTCGCGACCGGCGTTCCCGCGGTGACGCTCGCCCAGTCGGGACAGCGCTATTTCGACTGGCACCACACGCCGGAGGACACGCTCGACAAGATCGACCCGCAAGCAGCTTCGCCAGAACGTCGCCGCCTGGACGACGGTCTTGTCGATCGTCGCCAATGCGCCGGAGGAATTCGGGCCGGTAACCCCCAATACCAGCGAGTAAATCCCGGACACGGGGAACGCGGAAGACCGCCATCCCGAAAGGTGCGACAATTTGATCGTTGACCGTCCCAGTGTCGCCGTTATTCCTCCAGGCTCGCGAAGGGCGTTTCGGCCCGGCTGCGAAACGACGGTAATTTTTTGGGAGCACCCAAATGAAGAAGATCGCCATTGTTCTCGCCGCCGCGAGCCTGGTGTCCCTGGCGGCCTGCAAATCGCAGACCCCGGCCGCGGCGAATGCCGACGCGGTTGCGGACAATCTGGCTGCCGAAGCCGACAATCTCTCGGATCAGGCCAGCGACCTCACCAACAACACCGCCGCGGCCGCGGTCAGCAATGCGTCCAGCAGCCTGAACAACGCGGCCGATTCGATCCGCGCCGAAGCGGCGAACGCCGCCGCCCCGGCCAAGAAGTAAGCTTCGCGCCGTCGGGCTACGCCTAGCGGCACGATAGAGGGGTGGTTCCTGCGGGAGCCGCCCCTTCTTCTTTGCCGGCTTGCCGCCCGCATCAATGCCGCCTAGAGGATCGCCCGCGTCGGGGAGTGGCGCAGCCTGGTAGCGCATCTGGTTTGGGACCAGAGGGTCGCAGGTTCGAATCCTGTCTCCCCGACCATTTTTGCGGAATCAGCGGGCGTCCGGGGGACGCCCGCCCGCAAAATTCCCGAGTGCAAACGAGGGGAAGTATCATGGCTGTTTGGGGTCGCATCGCCTTCTGCGGAAAACCGGTGCCCACTTTTCCGCGCGACACTCCCGCCGCTTGCTAAATGCCGACGCGGTAGTAAATCCCGCGTCGTCGGTCCTCGCTGACGCGAGGCCGTCCGGCGTTCGGCGTCTCGACGATAGCTCCGCTATCGCCGTGCGCCTCACGGGTGGGGCCTGTAGCTCAACTGGTTAGAGCTGGCCGCTCATAACGGCTAGGTTGCGGGTTCAAGTCCTGCCGGGCCCACCAACGCCGCTGCGATCGCATCGTCCAGACCCACCGCCTTGGCGCCGAGCCGGTCGAGTTCGGCCAATATCTTGTCCCACCAATGCCAGAAGGCCGCCAGATCCGCCTTATCCTTCACATAGGGCGTGTGGCCGGGAGCGAGCGACGGCGAGTGGAAGGCAAAGCTCAGCACGCGAACGCCCTCTCCGATCGCGACACGAACCGCTTCCAGTGCCTCGCGCACCGGAATACCCTCTGGCGTGAGCGGGATGCGCTGGAGTAGCCCGGATCGTGCCAGTACTGCCCTGCCCTTCGGGATCCGCCCTGCCGACCGATAGAGTGCAATCCCACCGGATCGCGCCGCACCGGTGAAGACTGTCGTCAGCGGCAGCTCGACGATCCCTCCAATACGAAAGGCATGGTTGCCGAGCGCGGAGAAATCGGGACCGCCTTCCGACGCATAATCGAAGCCGGGCCGCATCGAGCTGTCGAGACGATAGCCATGCGCCGCCAGCAGATCGAAACTTGCCGGCCCCAGCCCATAACGCCCGGCGCGATAGGCTGTGGGTCGGGTTCCGAAGGCAGCAGTGATCGCTTCGGTCAGTGCGACCAGTTTCGCTTCTTCGAGTTGGCGCGGCAGATTGCCGGCGAAACTGTTGGCCGGAGTCAGCGCTTCGTCGAACGGCGGGTTGACCCAGGGATGAAGCTGCGTCCCCACCGCCGTGCCGCCGGTCAGCAACGGCCCGATCAGGTCGATCGCGCGCGGATCGGTCGCGATCGGGTGGTCGACCATCAGCGCGAGCGGAACGCCGGCCGCGGCGAACCTGGCCTGCGCGGCCGGGAGTGCCGCCACGGTCGCAACCGACCGGTTCTCACGCGCGAGCGGCTTGCTCCAGTCGAATTCCTCTTCGGTGTCGACGAACACGACGAAGCGCGTGCCGAACGACTCCGGCCAGGCGACGAGATCGCCGACGGTCGGCGGTTGCGGACGAAACGCGTCTGCCACTTAATTTGAAGAGATCTGCCCCACCCCGTGATCCAACGCCGCTGGCAGGCGCAATGTCAAGCGCTGCTCGCCGATCTTCAGGCTGCCGCCGAGTTCGCCGGCCAGGTTGCGCGCCAGCCGGAGCCCGAAGGCAGTGCCGAGCAACGTGCCTTCCTGGTCCTCGCCTTCCAGCGACAGCAATGCCTCGCCCGGCCAGGCGGCAAAGGCGCGCGGGCGGTCGACGGCGATCCGCGCCTGGCCGTCCTTCGACCACGCCCTGATCGCGATGCGTTCGCCGATCCCGCTCGCGCCGACCGCCAATGCCATCAGCCGGCTGATCAGGCGCGCGACCGCGACCTCGTCCCCGGCAATGGCCAGCCCCGGAGCGCCGCCGTCGATGTCGACCACCGATTGCCGGAGCAGCATCAACGGCTCGAGATCGCGCGTGGCACGCGCCAGCAAAGGCGCCACCTCGACCACCCCGGGACGCAGGACCAGCGCGTCCTGTTCGATCCGCGCGGCGGTNTCGACATCGTCGATCGCGTCGATCAGGTCGTGCGTGTCGTGTCGGATCGCCGCGGCGCGTTCGCGATAGGCATCGGGNGCCGGCCCGAGCACTTGCGCCTCGATCATCTCGGCAAAGCCCGAAATCGCGTTGGTCGGNGTGCGCAATTCGTGGACCAAGGCGCGCAACGCCTCGGGCGACGGGCCGGTTTTCGGCACCGGCTCGGCGCGCTGGTCGGCGCGCGGCCGCCGCGCCACGCCACGATAGCCGATGAACCGGCCGGTGGCCGGATCGAACGCCGGCGTCGCCGACACCTGCCATTGCCCCGCGGCTTGCGAAGCGCCGGCAATGACGAGGCGCGCATCGGCNAACGAGGCGCGACGGCGGAACGCGCCGCTGACCACGCCATCNACCTGCGCCGATCCNGTGCCGAGCAGGACGCCGATCAACGGCTCGCGCGGCGCGCCGTCGACCCAGCGGATCGTGCCGGTCGCGTCGGTCTCGAAGCAGAANTGATCGATCGGTCCATCGCTGGCAATGGCGCGCGGCGGATGTCCCAGGCCGCCATGATCGCGTTGATAGGCATCGATCCGGGCGACCAGATCGGCGATCTGGAACGGGCCCCTCGGCGCGGGCGCCGGGCTCGCGTCATTGGCCGGTGCGCTGGCGGGCGTTTCGGCACGCCGCGGCATCTCGCTGACGACCGGCCGATCCGGTACGATGCTGGCGACGGACGCGACCGTCTCGATCGCGGATATCATCGGTTCCGACTCGTTATCGGGGCGCGGCAGCGCGAAGTCCGACCGCCCGAAACTGTCGAGCGCGCGCACCGTCTCGGCGGGCAAGTCGCGGCGATGGCGCAGCAGCGACCGCGAGGTCGGCGGCAGATCGGGCAGCATCGCGCGCCATTCCTCGTGCGTCAGCCGCGCCGCCGCGATCACCGGCGCCGCGACCGACGGCTCGTCCTCCGCGAACAATCGGACGAGTTCGGCGGGCGGATTGGCAAAGGCCAGGCTGCGCGCGCTCGCCGCACGGGTCCGCGTCGGCACCCGCGACCGTATCGCCCGCAATTGCTCGATCGCCTTCGCGTCGGGAGCCGCCCGGCGGCGGCCGATCAGATCAGTCAGCTGACGCCATGCCGATTGCGCGCCGAACGACGTTGCCATATCGGCGCCGAGCACGGTGTCGAGACTGTCGTCGAAGCGCAAGGATCGCCCTCTGATCGCGCGGAACCGCCGCGCCTTAGGAATTTCTTAACCGCAGTGCGGCGCGCTTCAAACGGTTCATTTTGACGCGTCGCATAGTGGGACGATTGCGCAATTCAGCAATTATATTATGTTGGCCGTCGGGCTAACTCGCATAAAATTCTTGGAGAACCGGCGATGGCGTTGGATCGGATCGATCGGCAGATATTGTCTTTACTACAGGCCGACGGACGGATGACCAATGTCGAACTGGCCGACCGGGTCGGTCTGACCGCACCCCCATGCCTGCGGCGCGTCCGCGCGTTGGAGGAAGCGGGCGCGATCAAGGGCTATCACGCCGAACTCGACCCCGCCACCCTCGGCTATCCGATCACCGTGTTCGCGATGGTCAGCCTGAAAAGCCAGGCGGAGCGCGACCTGACCGCGTTCGAATCGCACATCGCGACGATTCCCGAAGTGCGCGAATGCCATATGCTCAACGGCGAGATCGACTTCATCCTGAAGATCGTCGCCGGCGACCTGAAAGCATTCCAGGACATCCTGACCACGCACCTGACCCCTGCCCCCAACGTGGCGAGCGTCAAGACGTCGCTGACCATCCGAACGTCGAAGAATCAGCCGGGAATTCCGGTCGGGGCAGATTAAGAGCGACGGCCCGGCTGCTCGCTGTCGCCATAAGACGGCGCGACCAGCGAGAATTCAATTTCATACCAAACAACGCCCGTGCTGCCGCAGCCGGCAGCACGGGCGCCAGGGTCAGTTGGGTGACGTTCCCATGATCACGCCGCGGCCGGAATTGGACCCGGCATAGACCGTCCCGAAGGTTTTCGGGTCGCCCGTGACGGTGGCAAAGCCACCATATTGGTGCGCGTTGTCGTTGATCTTGACCCAATTGGAGCCGCCATCGACCGAGCGGAACAGGCCGGAGGTCCCGTTCAAAATGCCGGACATGTAGATGGCCGGATAGGACTGGCCGGACGCCGCCTTGCCGAAACCCACGCCTTCAATGTTCGAAGTTCCCGAGATCTGGGTCCAGCTTCCCGAGCCGCAGTTGGTGTTGTGCGATACGCCATTGGTGCCGTACAACCAGATATCGCAGCTCCGGCCGAACGGCGTGGTGATGCCGTTGGCCCAGGAAACCAGGGTCGCCGTCTGGCTCCAGTTGGCGCCATGATTGGTGCTCGTGTAGAAATTGCCGGTCAGGTGGTCGTACGCATAGAGATTGTTGGCGTTGGAGCCGTCCGCCGCCACGAACGATCCTGCCGGCAGGGTCGTCGCGTTCCAATTGTAGGTGGTCGTGGTGGAAACGACCGGCGCGACATTGTCGCTGGGCGCCCAGAGAATGGCGGTACCATCGACGTTCACCGCGATATGACCGCCGCCCGTCGTGATATTGGACGGCACGCTGGTGAAGGGATTCCAGCTGTAGCCGCCATTGTAGGAGATGGCGCCCGGAGCAATGCCCGTGCTGGCACGCACGAGCAGGCTCGGCGTGTTCTTGGCCCAGTCCAGGCTATCCGTATTGTAGCAGCCGGGATTCGAGAAGGCCGTCGACGGCGCCTGGTTCACATTGGCATGGTAGAACCCGCAATTGTCGCCTGTCCCGCTCACCACCGGCACCGATCCTCCCCAGGAGAAAGTGTTCGGGGAGATCAAGCTGAGCACGGCATCTTCCTCGACGCCATTTTCATCAAGCGCGAAATTGACGGTCGATCCGTTCTGGGACGCGGTCAGATTGTGGGTCGACATGATGCCGCCGCCCCAGGTGACGAAGGCATGGTTCGTGTCGAACGGATCGAGCGCCACGCCGGCCCAGTTACCGATGTTGGTCTTGGGACCGGTCCAGGGCGCGTAACTCGTGTCATACGCGGATTTGGCGGTGGCATCGACCCAGGATTGGCCGCCGTTCGTCGTCCGGAAAAGCGCTTCGCCATAGCCATCATAGCGGTCGATGGTCATGGCGGCGACGACCCCCGGATGCGCCGGATCGACCGACAGGCCGGAGAAGCCGTAATTGGCGGTCCAGCCGGCAAGCTGCTGGCTGTCGTTCGGCGGGGTGATATTGGTCCAGCTGTTATTGGCGATATTGTATTTCCACACCTGGCCGTTGACCAGGCTGTCAGGACCATAGCCGCCGCCCGACGATTGCGAATAAGTGATGTACAGATTGCCGTCCGGCCCGATGGCACCGACCTGGGGCAATTGGCCCACCGGCGCACCGGAGACCTGCGACCAAGTGTTGCCGCCGTTGGTGCTCTGATAAAGCGTGGCTCCTGAGCTCGCGGCGGCCAGCGTGCTGACCGCGGCGAAGATGCGCTGCGTCGCCTGGCCCGAAGAACCGGAAGGTTTGTAGAAGACGACGAAGCTCACGCCGGCGCCGCTGTCGTTGTTGGACATGGCCGGGAAGCTCGTCACGCGGGCCCAGTGCGCGCCGCTGTCGGTGCTTTTCCACAAGCCGTTGGTCGATGCGCCGGCCGAGGTATTGGCGGTACCGTAGAAGAGAGTCGAGCCGAGATTCGGATCCACCTGCAGCCGCGAGCCGACATTGCGGCCGCGTTCGTTGCCATTGACGTTGAAGGTCAGCGGCACAATGGTGAAGCTCGCGCCCTGGTTATTCGAGATGAGCACCGCGCCGCAGCAGGTGACGTTCCAATCGCCGCCGCCGCCCGCCACCATGTAGAGTTTCTGCGTATTGTTTGGATCGATGGCGATCGCTTCGACGTCGTCGTACAGGCGCTGCGCCAGCGACAGGCTGTCGAGCAGCGGCACCCAGGTGTTGTTCGAAGCATTGTAGCGATAGGCGCCGCCGACGTCGGTGCGGGCATAGAACAGGTTCTGCTGGGCAGGATGGGCGATGATCTCGGGCACATAGCCGCCGCCGCCGATCTTGACGGATTGCCAAGTGTAACTTTGGGCAGTGGCCGGCGACGTCGTGGCAAATGCCGCCGAGGCCATGACGGCGCCAACGGACAGCCCCCGAAGGAGGGCGTAACGCAGGATATTCTTCATGAATTCCTCTCCGTACTCGTTTTTCCTTCGCCAGCGCACGACGCGCCGCGGTACGCCCGCAGCCGGCATTCCTGGCAAGGAGCGCCGCTGTAGTGAGTCAGCGGAGAGCATTGATATACCTTATAATTTCATGTGTAAAATTGAATTTTACACATGAAACATCACTTATATTATTGAATAATATTGATTTCTTTTCGGAAGCTCGGGCATCGATAATTCGACAGTGGGAGCGCTACCTATTAACCTGGTAATCTGCTCACCCCTATCATTACGGTGTCACCGTAATTTTCAATTTACGTCCGCCGAATCGCCATCCGCCTATGACGTTCCCGTAAGAGTGATAAGTGCCGGTTTTTTCAAATACAAAAATCATTTGCATATACGATAGTCGCGCGCTACTATCATGACGTCTACAAATTCGAGGTAAGGAGTAGCGACGGCTCGGGCTCCGCGATGAGCGCCCGTCGCGGACATGGCTGGAAATGACCAGGAGGGCCCGCCAGCACCGACCGTTCGTCGGTGGCCGGTAGGCGCTGTTGAGCCATCGATCAGCGGAACGCCGCGCGGCGCGGCGCTGAACATCAGAAAATTGACGAATGGGAGAGTGCGCGTGACCCTTGCGAGGCGTCAAATTCTTGTTTCGATGATCGCATTGATCACGGCGGGCTGTGGCGGAGGCTCTGGCAATACGGCACCAGCGCCGTCGCCTTCCCCGCCGCCGCCGCCTGCTCCGACGCCGACGCCGACGCCCACACCCACGCCGACCCCGAGCGCCCTGTATCCGAGTTACAATACCAACCCGATCGCGCCGGATATTTCGGGCATGCCGAGCACGGCAACGGGTATCGCCGCCCGCATCCGGCTTGGCCTGAATATCGGCAACACGTTGGAGGCCGTCGGCAGCGAAACGGCGTGGGGCAATCCGCAGATAACGCAGGCGCTGATCGACACCGCCAAGGCATCCGGCTTCGATTCAATCCGGCTGCCGTGCGCATGGAATCAATATTCGGACGCCTCTACCGCCAAGATCAGCGCCTCCTGGCTCGATCGCGTCAAGCAGGTCGTGCAATATTGCGTGAACGCGGACATGCAGGTCCTGCTCAACATCCATTGGGACGGCGGCTGGCTCGAGAACAATGTCAACCTCGCCAGCAAGGACGCCGTCGTAGCGAAGCAGAGGGCGTTCTGGGAGCAGATCGCCACGCATCTGCGCGATTTCGACGAGCGAGTGATGTTCGCCAGCGCGAACGAGCCGAATTGCGACACCGCCGAGCAGATGGAAGTCCTATACGCCTATCACCAAACCTTCATCGACGCCGTTCGTTCGACCGGCGGCCGGAACGCGTATCGCGTGCTGGTACTGCAATTGCCGAACGTGAACGTCGACCTGTCCAAGACGTTATGGAATCGCATGCCGGTCGATCAGGTTACCGGGCGTTTGATGGTCGAGCCGCATTTCTACAGCCCCCCCAATTTCTGCATCCTGACAGAGGACGCAAGCTGGGGGCGCATGTTCTATTATTGGGGGAAGGACTATCACTCGACCATCGAGCCGGACCGCAACGCCACCTTTGGCGAGGAGGACGAGGTCGACCGGCAAATGGCGCTGGCGAACCAGCTCTTCGTGAGCAAGGGCATTCCGGCGCTGCTCGGTGAATATGGCGCGCCCAGGCGTACTACCCCGCTCGACCTCTCCTTGCATCTCGCTTCGCGCGCGCACTGGATGAAATATGTCACGCAAAAGGCTCTTGCGAACGGGTTGCTCCCGTTCCTGTGGGACACTGGCGACCTGATCGATCGGCGGAGTTATGCGATCAAGGACCAGCAGGGCCTGGACGCGCTACTGGAGGGCGCCGGCAAGAAGTGATCGAGCCAAGCACGGCAGCAAATCACATTGTCGTACTTTTCACTGGAGCGGTTCACGGTCCGATCGCATCGGACCTACCGCTCCAGGCCGTTGGTTTGGAGCAATTTCCTGGCCAGCGAGAGATTCTACGCGCTTCGAAATCGCCCTAGGCGAAGGAAATCGTGACCGCCTTGCCGCTATAGGCAACTGCCTTTGCGGCCGTCGCCGGAGTCACGCCGGTTGTATTGCTGGCGCTCATTAGCGTCACGTCCAACCGGCGCCGACGCACCATGCCTGGGAAGGAACCCTGGCGGGCTCCGNNAGTCAGAGTCCTGGCNTTGTCATTCCAGACCAGATCATAAGTGGCGCGCTGCCCCCGCTCATAGGCATAGGTCTCGTTATCGTCTTCGTAGATCGTGCGTTCCGCGCGTTCCGGTGCCACCGTAATGGAAGGGCGGACGCGGCGGCGGCGAAGTGAAGCTTGCGGCCTTGCGAAAGCCCAAGCACGATGCAGCGAGCGCGCGCGCAAAAAGGGGCGGCCGTCGCCAGCCGCCCCTCTTCCGTCGGATTTGACTGAAATCAGCTGGTCGGCGGGCTATCGATCCAGGTCGACCAGAAGCCGGCGATGTCGCTGCGCGGCGCGGTGGTGACGGCGGCGAACGCCGCCTTGGCGCCGGCCTTGTCGCCGGACAGCGCCAGGGCGATGCCCAGGTGGGTGTTGACCTCGTCATTGTTGACGCCACCCTTGGTCAGCGCCTGCTTGTAGAGCGCGATCGCCTTGGGATAGTCGCCACGGCCCAGGAACGCGTCACCGGTCTGCGATGACAGCGCACCTGTGGGCGACGCCGCCGCCTTGGTTTCGAGCCCGGCGAAAGAGCCCTCGGCCGCGACCTGGCTGTTGGAGCTGGTGACCAGCGCCTGGATGTTGGAATTGCCGGTGCCGGGGATCTTGCCCGCCGCCTTGCCCTCGGCGATCACCGCCTTGGTTTCGTCGGGCAGGCCGACGTCCATCACCTTTTGCGCATATTCCTCGTAATAATTCTGATCGGCGAGCGCCTTGGTCTGCCGCATCAGCCGGAAGATGTCGATCATCTGCCTCTTGTCGAGCTTGGCGACCGGATTCTGGGTCAGCGCGTAGTAGCCGAGCGCATCGCGCCAGGTCTTCGACGTCGGATAGGCGACGAGCCAGCGCTTTAGCCAGACGATGGTCTGCGGCTTGAGGCCCGCGGCGGCCGATTGCGCGATGCCGTATTTATAGATGTCCTCCGACTGCTTGCCGGACGCGACCACCTTTTCGAGGTCGGCCATGCCGCCGGCGGCATCGCCGGCCTGGACCTTGGACTTGGCGAGATAGAGCGGCAGGTTCGCTTCGGTCGAACCATGCTGCTGCGCCTGCTGGAACAGGCGAGTCGCGCGCGCCCAGTCCTTGGCGTCATAGGCGATCGTCGCGCGGCTATATTCGAACTTGGGCAGCATGTCCGCCGGCGTCTTGGGATTGACGATCAGCGCGTCGAGCGGGGCGATCATCGGCGCCGGGTCGAACGCGCCGTTGGTGCCGGCCGAGGAATCGGCGATCTTCTGCGACACCAAAGCGTAGCGCAGGAAGGTCGAGATATATTTGTCGTCGTCGGTCTTGGCGGCGGCCTCGGCTTCGCCAACCGCCGCCTCGGCGGTCGCCATATCCTTGGCGAGCAGCGCGGTCTTCGCCTTGTTCGCGGCGACAGCCACGGCCTGGGTATATTGCGGGCCGGCCGCTGCCTCTTCCTTCTTCTTGGCAAAAGCGGGCGGGGCAAAAGCCAGCCCGGTCGCGCCGGCGACCATCGCCGCGGCGAAGGCGGCCGTCGAAATGCTCTTCATCAATCTCTCCTCTGGGCGGGGGCGGGGGGAACCCTTCCCCACCGCTCTAATCAGCGGGCGCCGGGGGTTCAAGGCGCGTAGCGGCGCAAATCGCCGAAACCGGCTGAATGCGGATTGAATGGAGAATTGCGCCCGCGCCACCACTCGGGCAGGGGTTGGCAGCGGATGGCGCCCTGGCGCACCGATTTACGCCCTCGCGCGCGCCAAATTGCACCCCTCGCGCGCCAAATTGCGCCCTCACGCGCGTACGCGCGCGCGTGACATCGGTTGCATGACCGGCTAGGGTCGTCATCGAACAGCAACATCACCTGAAAGACCCCAGAACTTGACCGACGAGACCGTCCTCGCCGACCCCTCGGACATTACCCCCATCTCCATCGTCGATGAGATGAAGTCGTCCTATCTCGACTATGCAATGAGCGTGATCGTGTCGCGCGCACTACCCGATGTGCGCGACGGGCTGAAACCGGTGCACCGCCGGATCCTGTTCTCCGCCCAGGAAAGCGGATTCTTCTACAACCGGCCATACCGTAAATCGGCGCGCATCGTCGGCGACGTGATCGGTAAATATCACCCGCACGGCGACAGCTCGATTTACGAGGCGTTGGCGCGCATGACCCAGGATTGGGCGATGCGGCTGCCGCTGATCGACGGCCAGGGCAATTTCGGATCGATGGATCCCGATCCCGCCGCCGCGATGCGCTACACCGAAGCGCGCCTGGCCAAGTCGGCGAGCTTCCTGATGGAAGATCTCGACAAGGATACGGTCGACTTCGTTCCCAATTACGACGGTTCGGAAAGCGAACCGTCGGTCCTGCCGGCGCGCTTCCCCAACCTGCTGGTCAATGGCGCCGGCGGCATCGCGGTCGGCATGGCGACCAACATCCCGCCGCACAATCTGGGCGAAGTGATCGACGCGTGCTTTGCCTATATGGACAATGGCGCGATCACGACCGAAGAGTTGATGGAATATGTGCCGGGCCCGGATTTCCCGACCGGCGCGATCATCCTGGGGCGTTCGGGCGCGCGGTCGGCCTATGAGACCGGTCGCGGCTCGATCATCCTGCGCTCACGCCACGAGATCGAAGAGGGCCGCAACGATCGCCGCTCGATCGTCCTCACCGAAATCCCCTATCAGCAGGGCAAGAACGCGCTCGTCGAAAAGATCGCCGAGGCCGCCAAGGACAAAAGGATCGAAGGCGTCAGCGACATTCGCGACGAATCGAACCGCGAAGGCGTGCGGATCGTCATCGACCTGAAGCGCGACGCGACTACCGAAGTCGTGCTCAACCAATTGTGGCGCCACACGCCGGCGCAGGGCTCGTTCCCGGCCAACATGCTGGCGATCCGCGGCGGCCGTCCCGATCTGCTCAACCTGCGCGACTTCATCCAGGCGTTCATCCAGTTCCGCGAACAGGTCATTACGCGGCGCGCCAAATTCGAACTCGCCAAGGCGCGCGACCGCGCGCATCTGTTGCTCGGCCTGGTGATCGCGGTCACCAATCTCGACGAAGTCGTGCGCATCATCCGCGGGTCGTCGAGCCCGGCCGCGGCGCGCCACGCGCTGTTGATGCGCGACTGGCCGATCGCCGAAATCGCCGGCTATATCCGGCTGGTNGAGGCGACCGATGTCGANGTNACCGGCGACAGCTATCGCCTGTCGGACCTTCAGGTTCGCGCGATCCTCGATCTGCGCCTCCATCGCCTGACCGCGCTCGGCCGTGACGAGATCGGCGACGAGCTCAAGGAATTGGCGGCGTCGATCGCCGAATTGCTCGAAATCCTGGCCAATCGCGCGCGCCTCTATGAAGTGATGCGCGAGGAGCTGGCAGCGGTGCGCGCCGAGTTCGCCACGCCGCGCCGTACCGAGATCGCCGGTGCCGCCGATGGTATCGAGGACGAGGATCTGATCGAGCGCGAGGACATGGTCGTGACCGTGACCATGCAGGGCTATATCAAACGCACCAGCCTAGACACGTTCCGCTCTCAGGCGCGCGGCGGCAAGGGCCGCGCCGGCATGGCGACCAAGGACGAGGACGTCGTCACCGAATTGTTCGTCACCTCGACGCACACGCCGGTGCTGTTCTTCTCGACGCTTGGCCGCGTCTATCGGATGAAGGTGTGGCGCTTGCCCGAGGGCGGCGCGAATACGCGCGGCCGGCCGATGATCAACCTGCTGCCGCTGGCCGAGGGCGAGACGATCTCGACCGTGCTGCCGCTGCCCGAGGACGAGAATGAGTGGGGCAAGCTCCACGTCATGTTCGCCACCGCCAAGGGGTCGGCACGCCGCAACTCGATGGACGCGTTCACCAACGTGCCGTCGAACGGCAAGATCGCGATGAAGTTCGAAGGCGAGGATGAGGACGACCGGCTGATCGGCGTCGCCTTGCTCGACGAGAGCGACGATGTGCTGCTGGCGACGCGCCAGGGCAAGGCGATCCGCTTCGCCGGCGACGAGGTGCGCGAGTTCCAGAGCCGCAATTCGACCGGGGTGCGCGGCATGCGCCTGGCCGAGGGCGACGAAGTCATTTCGCTGTCGATCCTGCACAGGGTCGGCGTGAAGGATCAGGAAGAGCGCGAGGATTATCTCCGCCATGCACCCTGGAAGGGCGAGGATGTCGACGGCACCCGCAAGCCGCGCGAGATGGACGACGACCGCTTCGCCTATCTGAGCGANAGCGAGCAGTTCATCCTGACNGTCTGCGCCAACGGCTACGGCAAGCTGTCCTCNGCGTATGAATATCGCCGCACCGGGCGTGGCGGCCAGGGCATCACCAATATCGACAATATCGCGCGCAACGGTCTCGTCGTGGCGAGCTTCCCGGCGACCAAGGCCGATCAGCTGATGCTGGTCACCGACCAGGCCAAGCTGATCCGCATGGGGCTCGACAGCCTGCGCGTGATCGGCCGCGGCTCGGCCGGCGTGCGCCTGTTCAACGTTGCCGATAACGAGCATGTCGTCTCGGCCGCGAAGATCGGCGAAAGCGACGAGGAAGAGGACGGCGCCGAGACGCCAGTCGACGACGGGGAAGCGGCAACCGGCGAGGGCGGCGTCACCGAGACCGGAACTGGTGAAGCAGAGGGTGGCGAGGCCGAGGCGTGACCGCGCGGCCGGACACCGCCTATAAGGTGCTGACCGCCGATCAGATGCGCGCGCTGGAAGCCGATGCTTTCGAGGGCGCGCCGATCGACCTGGCCGATGGCTATATCCACCTCTCGACCCGCGATCAGCTGACCGAGACGGTGGACCGGCATTTCGCCGGTCAAGCGGAGCTTTGGGTAGCGGCGGTCGACCTCGCGGCGCTTGGCGACAGCGTCCGGTGGGAAGAATCGCGCGGCGGCGCGCTGTTCCCGCATATCTATGGCGCCATGCCGCTCGAAACG
>JGI24740J21852_10000607_pt1 | contig 15486 bp, 17 predicted proteins | sample KBSCornC6_FD_21852 | JGI IMG/M metagenome (IMG submission 21852) | reverse complement strand
CGGCTCGGCAGATACCGTCTTTGCTTACCGCTCAGACGTTCGCTCCTTCGTCGCTCACCCCCCTCATCTGTCCTGCGGACATCTTCTCCCCGCTGGGGAGAAGAGGAGTGCTCTTCAATACTCATTCATTTCGGCGGCAAGCCCTCGACAAAATTCAGCGCGGTCAGGAGCAGCCGCTTGCGCAGCATGTCGTTGCCATAGGCCTCCGGCCCGGCGCGCACCCATCCCTGCATTTCCCGACCGCGCGACAGCATGGGTTTGACATCAGGCTGCTCGAGTGCCCAGGCATCGTTGCCTTTGCCAAGGCGGATCAGCATCCCGTCTTCGCGCGCGCCGCACAGCAGATGGCCATTGAGCAAAAAGGCCCAGCCGCCGAACATTGCCTTCTCGCTGAGCCCGGGGCGTTGCCCGAGCTCCTCTCTCAGCAATTCCTCGAGACCGGCATCACGGGCCATTCAAGCCTCCTGTGCTTTTCAGCCTTTCTTGCCGGCCAGGGCGTATTTGGCGATCTCGATCCCCATGGCCTTCTCGACGGAGGGATAGACCGTGGGGTCGAGCACACTGGCAGAGAGCGGAATGATATCCATCGGCACATGCAGGATGAAGACGTTCATGCCCTCGTGCAGCTGACCAACGCTCAAGGGCTCGCCTTCCGGCGACAGCGTGGTGATGACCGAGGGGAATGTCGCGAGGCGCTTGCCGCCGGTATCCTCGACAGCCATGTATTCGTTCATCACATGCATGACCACGGCCTTATCGCCGGAGCCGACCGCGATGGTGCCGATATCGAAGGCTTCCTTTGTGTAGACGACGTCCTTCTTGGTGATCGTACCTTCCGCCAGGATGTGGCCGCCGGTCGTCTTGCAGATGGCGTCTATGACGGCACTCCCGCCCTTCTTTTCCGCCTCGATGATCGCTTCGCCAAGCGAGAGCGCCATGGAAATGCCGCCGAGCGCCGCATGGGTGCGGACGTAAGACGCGCGCAGCGGGTTGCGGCAGGAGGCGATGAAGCCGCCGGACTGGTCCGATGCCGCACGCAGGATCGGCGAAATCTTCGCCGTCGCGCCCTTCACGACGAGCTCGATATAGCGGTTTTCGGCCCGGTTGCCGCCGACGGCGGTCTGGATCATCTGCTCGGGCGAGCCGGCCATGCCGATCGAGCCCATGTCGCCCGTCGGATGGGCGCGGATGTCGCCGACCGCGTCTACCACCTTCGTTCCGAGGATCGCCGACGGCAGCCAGCCGTTCAGCGTCGAGGACCGCCCGTTCTGGCCGATGATCAGGCCGGAAAGCTTCTCTCCAAGCTCGTCCTGCAGGAGCTGCACGGCTTTCACGTAGTCGATGCCCTGCATTTCCCAGGGGGTCGTGGAGGCCGGTGCGCCGATGGCCGCCGCCGTGGCGATCCAGTCATTGTCGTTCAATTCCTCGATCGACACCAACTCCGGCTTGCCGACATTGACGGCCGCATAGCCGAGCATGCGGCCATGATCGGCCCAGCCGCCACCGCCCGCGGCATAAACGGAGCCACCCTTAACGGCCGCTTCCACATCCTTGGCAACGAGTACGCGTCCCATCGGCTACTCCCGGTTCTGTTTGAGGTTCTTGTCCATGTCGCGCACCGCTTCGAAGAGCACGGCAGCACCCATGGCGATGTCGTCATTCTCGGCCCATTCCTCGGCGCAATGGCTGCGGCCTTCCTTGCAGGGCACGAAGATCATCGCAGCAGGCGCAACCTTGGCGATCCAGGCCGTGTCGTGGCCGGCGCCTGAGGCCATGCGGCGATGCTTGGCGCCGACAGTCTCGCAGGCGCGCTCCAGCGTTTCGAGCAGTACGGGAGCGCCCGGCGTCGGCATGTTGTCGGAGACGCGCACCGGCGGGTTGATCGTCACGCCATAATCGGCAGCGATGGTCTTCACCTCACCGTCGATCCAGGCCAGGAAATCCTCCATGTCGCTGCGGATTTCGGCGCGGCCATCGATCAGCAGCACGACCTTCGAGGGCACGACATTGGCGGCATTCGGCTCGATGCGGAATTCGCCCACGGTCGCGGCGAAATGGCCCGGCGTCTTTGCCTGTTCAGCCGCGCGGCTCCTGATGTCGAGTACGAGCTGCGAAGCGGCCACCAGCGCGTCGGCGCGACGGTCCATCGGCGTCGTGCCGGCGTGATCAGCGCGGCCTTCCACGGTGATTTCGATACGGGTAATGCCGGCGATCGCGGTGACGATGCCGATATCCTTGTTCTCGGCTTCCAGCACCGGGCCCTGCTCAATATGCAGCTCCAGGAAGCCGGCTAGATCCGGCCGCTTCTGGGAGAGCAACATGGAGGGATCGCCGCCAACCTCGGCAATGCCCTGCGAAACGTGCGGTCGCCGCTCGTGCGGGAGAGCCATGCCTCTGGAATCTGCCCTGTCATGCCGCGGCTGCCGATGCAGGAGACGCCGAAGATGCTGACTTCCTCTGCGAGGAAATCGACAATCTCCAGATCATGGTCCAGTTCGATGCCGCGATCCTTCAAGGAGCGCGCGACTTCCAGCGCGGCAATGGTCCCGGCTATGCCGTCGAAGCGGCCGCCATCGGGAACGGTGTCGGAATGTGAGCCGACAAGGATCGTGCCGAGGCCGGGTTTGGCACCGGCGCGCCGGCCGATCAGATTGCCGGCAGCGTCGATGCGGGTCTCAAGTCCTGCCGCCTTCATGCGCGCCTCGATATAGGCACGTCCTTCCAGAAAGAGCGGGGAGAAGGCGCGGCGCGTCCAGGGATGGCCCGGATCGGTGATCCCTGCCAGAGCATCGATATCCTCAGCGATACGATCAGCGTTTACGGGCAGGTTGTGGCGCTTGGTTTCGGTCATCAGGCTGCATCTCCGGCAAGAATTTGGCGAGGCAAGGGACGGACGAAGCTGCCGGAGCCGGGTTCGGCCAGCACCTTCTGCCCCTCAGTAATCTGCTTGCCTCTAAGGTAGGCGGCGGACACAGTCCAGGGCAGGCGAATGCCGTTATAGGGGCTCCAGCCGACGACATTGTTGCCGCTTGCCGCCGCGTCGTAAACCATTTCGCGCGGTTCCAGTACGACGATATCCGCGTCCTTGCCCGGCGTCAGCGCGCCCTTGATGTGGTCGAGACGGAAATGCTTAGCCGGGTTCTCCGCCATCAGTTTCGCAGCCCAGGTGAGCGGCACGCCGCGTTCCAGAGCACCCTTGACGAAGAGCGGCACCATGACTTCCAGTCCCGGCACGCCGGACGCATTCGCCAGCATGTCCGGATTTGTCTTGCGGTTTTCCGACCAGCTGACATGGTCGGTCGAGACGAGCCAGACATTGCCCTCCGCCACCTTGCGCCACAAGGTTTCCACTTCGGCACGCGGGCGGATCGGCGGATTAATTTTCGCCTTGCCGCCAAGGCGCCGCACATCGTTTTCCTCGTCGAGCGTCAGGTAATGGATGCAGCACTCAACCGTCGCTTCAAAGCCGTCGCGGCGATAGGCGCGGGCGATGTCATAGCCGCGGCCGAGCGAGCAATGCACGACATGCGCCGGGCAACCGGTATCCGCGCCGGTCTCGAAGATCGTGTGCATGGCAAGCAGCTCGGTGATCGGCGGGCGCGACAGGCCGTGGGCGCGATAGTCGGTGACGCCGCTTGCCTTGACCTGCTCCATGTAGGTGCGCACCGCTTCGTCATCCTCGTTGTGGACGCCGGCGGTCAGGCCCGTTGGGGCGATCGCGGCAAAGCAGGCATCGAGCAGGGCAGGCGGAATGCGCGGAAAACGCTTCGGATCGGTCCCGAAGGTGGAGAATTTGAAGGCGGCAACGCCAGCCTCAACCATTTCAGCGATGCGCGCGGGGCCTTCTTCCGGATCGACCGTGCCGTAAAGGGCGAAATCGACGCGCGATTGCGGCGCGGCGTGGTCGATCTTCTTCTTCACCGCTGCTGCCGAGCAGACGAGATTGCCTTCGTCATAGGGCATGTCGACGATGGTGGTGACGCCACCGGCCGCTGCAGAGCGCGTCGACCAGATGAAATCCTCCTGGTCCTTCTGGGAAAGGGAATGGACCTGCGCATCGATCGCGCCAGGCAGGATCAGCGCCTTGCCGAGCAGGTGCCGCTCACGCGCTGCCGGCGGCACGCCAATGCCGACCTCGGCGATTTTGCCGTCGCGCACGGCGACATAGCCGGCTTCCACGATACGCTCGGGCAGAACCACGGTGCCCTGCAGAACAAGATCGAAATCGGCCATGTGCGTTCCCTCCGCTCGTCGTTGCTTCAGATGGCAATCGTGTCGCGATAAAGCCGCTCTTCGACCCGCTCCAGCGAGCCAAGTGCGAAGAAGTCATCATAGGCGATGATCGGCTTATGCGCGATCAGTTCAGAGACGAAGGCCTCGGAGGCCAGTTCCTCCTCGATCGCCTCGACCTCGGCCGAAAGCGGCCGGTCGACCACGTAGAAATCCGCATGCTTGCGCACGACCTCGTAGAGCATGCGTGCCACGCCTTCCGGCTTGTCGCCGAGAATATCCATCGCCTGGGCCGAGAGCAGGGCTTCCAGGGCCGCCAGGCGCTTCAGCGCGCGCATCTGCCGTTCAAAACGTTCGATGACCAGCGGCAGGAAGGCGGCCTCGTCTTCCATCCCAGCCGCCACGACGAGCGACTGGGCCGAGACCGGATTAGACATGGACAGAACACGTGAGAAGATCTCGCCAGCGAGCTTGATGATGGGGCCGAAGCCGGTCGCGATCTTCCCTTCCGGCACGAGATTGACCGGCAAGCCGCGCCGTTGGCCGTTGCCGAGCAGCACGCAGCGGTTGAAGGCGTTGCGGGCGGCATGCGCCATGCAGATGACGGCGGCTTCAAGCAGAATGGTGACATCGAGCGGAAGGGAGCCGCCCGAGGTCATGACGCGGCCGTCGACGATGACGGGATTATCGTCCGAGCGGCCCGTGGCGGCGAGAATCTTGTGGCCTGCCGTCAAAAGGTTTTCGATGACTGCGCCGAAGACCTGGGCAATCATGCGCAGGCTCAGCGGGTCCTGCACATGGGTCGCGACCGGCCAGGGCCATTCTTCCGAGGCATTGCAGAGCCAGGCGCCGATCAGAGCCTCGCGGGCGGTGCCGACATGGCGCACGGAAATCCAGGGATCGCGCGAAGCACCGAGCGCGCCGGCGGCCATCATGCCGGTCGCGAGCAGTACGCGAATCGACGAGGCGGCATTGCGGGTGGTTTCCGCCGCGGCAGCGAAGCTGACGGCATTGACGCTGAGCGAGGCGAGGCTGTCGCGCGGCAGCATCCTGAGAGGATCTATGCCGGCGGCGCTGAAAGCGTCGGCAGCCTGCATGCGCCGCCCTCGATAGACGGCCTCGCCAACACCGGTCAGCACAGCGCCAATCTGCCCCATCAGGCCGATATCCGCGCAGCCGATCGAGCCCGTTCGCCTGACGACAGGAATGACATCCGCGCTGAGCAGCTGCAGATAGGCTTCGATCAGCTCCTGCGAGCAACCGACCTTGCCGGTCAAAGCGGTATTGACCCGGATCGCCATCGCATTGCGAACGACCGACATGGAAAAGGGCGCGCCCGTACCGAAATGATGGGCGCGCACGAGGCCGAGATTGAAGGCATCGAGATCTTCAGGAGACCATTCGACATCCTTCATGGCTCCGACACCGGTCGTAGAGCCGTAAACCGGCATCCCCGATTGAATGGTGCTTTCGAGAACGCCGCGTGCCAAGCGTACGCGAGCCATGCCGCTTTCCGACGCCGACGGCAGGACAGTCCCCGCTCCGATCCGCACCAGATCGCTGAACCCAAGGGGTTGTCCGCTGAGCTCGATACCGGCTCTCTGACGCTCCATCTCTGCTGCTCTCCTTTTTTGCAAGGCTATGCGAGCCTTATCGTCAATGGGATATCCCAAATGGCGAACACCTTGATCCGTGCCAGACAGACTGATTTTGAGGCGAGTGCGTACGTTGCGCAACTCTATGTTTGCGCGCGCAAATGGCTTCCCGCCCCGGCCGAGCTATTTGGGCCAAGGCGAGGAAGAAGCATCAGAAAGCTTGGCGATCAGCTCAGATGCCAGGCGATGTAGAGAAGCGCCAGCGCGATCACCCACAACGCGAGTCGGCCGGAGCGGCTGTGCTTGGCCTCGGCCTTGCCGATCGCTTCGGCGGTCTGCGGATCGAAACGCAGGCCGTTTTCGCTCATATGCAGCAGTTCGTGGTGGAATTTCTCGGTCTTCGCCGCAATCTCAGGCGCGGCTTCCGCAAGCTTCACGGCCGCTTTCAAACCGTCCTTCAAATCTGTCATGATCCGCTTCGGGCCGAGATTGGTGCGAATCCAGTCGCCGACGACCGGCTCCGAGGCCTTCCACATGTTGAAGCGTGGATTGAGCATGCGCGATACGCCCTCGACCACGACCATGGTCTTCTGCAGCATCACCAGCTCGGGCCGCGTTTCCATGTCGAAGAGTTCCGTTACTTCGAAGAGCAAGGTCAGAAGCTTGCCCATGGAGATGGTTTCGGCCGGCTGGCCATGGATCGGCTCGCCGATCGCGCGGATGGCCTGCGCAAAACTCTCCGTATTGTGATGCGCAGGTACATAGCCGGCTTCGAAATGCACTTCGGCCACCCGGATATAGTCGCGGGTGATGAAACCGTAGAGGATTTCGGCCAGGAAACGGCGTTCCTTCTTCCCTAATCGCCCGACGATCCCCATGTCGACAGCGACGATCATGCCCGCTGCATCGACGAAAAGGTTGCCGGGGTGCATGTCGGCGTGGAAGAAGCCGTCGCGCAGCGTATGGCGCAGGAAGGACTGGATCAGCGTATCGGCGAGCGCGTTGAGATCGTGGCCGGCCGCCTTCAGCCCCTCGACGTCGGACATCTTCACGCCGTCGATCCACTCCATGGTGATGACGTCGCGGCCGGTGCGTTCCCAGTCGACTTTCGGAACGCGGAAGCCCGGATCCTTTTCGGTGTTTTCGGCGATCTCGGAGAGCGCGGCCGCTTCCAGCCGCAGATCCATCTCGACCTTGGTAGTCTGCTCGAGCGTCTTGGTCACCTCCACCGGGCGAAGACGCCGACTGGAGGGCATGAATCGCTCCTGCAGCCGTGAAACCAGATACATCGCCTTGATATCGTTAGAAAAGCGCTGACGTACGCCAGGCCGGACCACCTTGACGGCAACGCGCTTGCGGCCCTCTGCCGTCTCGATTTCGGCCGGATGCACCTGCGCTATCGACGCGGCGGCGATCGGCGCGTCGAAGCTGGCGTAGAGATCGTCGATCCGCCGGCCGAGCGAAGACTCGATGGCTGCCGTCGCCGTTTCATGCGGGAAGAAGGCCATCCGATCCTGAAGCTTGGACAGGTCGTTGGCCATATCCACGCCGACGACATCGGGCCGGGTCGCCAGGAACTGACCGATCTTCACATAGGAGGGGCCGAGCCGCTCGACCGCTTGTGCAAGCCGGTCGCTGCGGGCCTGGCTCTTTGCCTTCCGGCGCGCAAAGATGCTGACGAAGGACTTGGCGAGGCTGATGGAGGGCGGCAGCCCCTCCGATGGCAGCGCCATGACAACGCCTTCGCGCACGAGCACCCAGCCGACCCGAACAAGGCCGAAATATGCGCTGAAAGCACTCATAGCACCTCAAAGTCCTGACGAGCGGAGACCTTGGGCCGCGTCATGTGGCTCGACCTCATGCTTCAGAGCTTCCAGCCGGAGTGCAGCGCGGCGATGCCGCCGGTGTAATTGGTGAAGCTCACACGCGAGAAGCCAGCCTCGCGGATCATCGTGGCAAAGTCCTGCTGGTTCGGGAACTTGCGGATTGATTCCACCAGATATTGATAGGGCTCGGCATCGCCGGTGATCGCCTTGCCGAACTTTGGAATGGCGTTGAAGGACCAGGCGTCGTAGACGCGGTCGAGCAGCGGCAGATCGACTTCGGAGAATTCGAGCACGAGCAGCCGGCCGCCGCGCTTCAGGACGCGATAGGCCTCCTTCAATGCCACATCGATGTGCGGCACGTTGCGGATACCGAAAGCGATCGTATAGGCGTCGAAGGAGTTCGGCTCGAAAGGCAGTTCCTCGGCATTCGCTTCGACGAAGGTGAGGTTGTCGGAGAGTTTCTTCTTCTCGGCACGCTCGGCGCCGACGGCCAGCATCGAGCCATTGATATCGAGCACCGTTGCATGCGCCAGGCGGTTCGAGGCTTCCACGATGCGGAAGGCGATATCGCCCGTGCCGCCGGCAACGTCGAGCACCTTGTAACCAGGCTCCTTGCGCGGGTTGAGCGCTGATATCATCGCGTCTTTCCAGGCGCGATGCATGCCCATGGACATGACGTCATTCATGACATCATAGCGCTTGGCGACCTTGTGGAACACCTCGTTGACGAGGCCCTGCTTTTCGCCATCGGCTACTTCGCGAAAGCCATAGGATGTTTCCATGCCGCCATCGGCGGAGGTGCGGCTGTCTGCCATCGGCTCAACTCCGTTACACAATTAAGCGGCGGACCATAGCGAAATCGCGTTTGCCACGCTATCTCATCAGCCAGATCACCAGCCGCAATGCCTTGGGCTATAGCTCAGATCATAAGCGGTTGAAACATAAAGATGGATAGCCATGCCGGAATTACCAGAGGTCGAAACCGTCAGACGGGGCCTTGCGCCTTCCATGGAGGGTGCCGTTCTGAAGGAGTTGGAGCTGCGCCGCAACGATCTGCGCTTTCCTTTCCCGGCCGATTTCGCGCAGGCCGTTTCGGGCCGCGGCATCACGTCGCTGTCGCGCCGGGCCAAATACCTGCTGATCGATCTCGACGACGGCAAGACGATCGTCGCGCATCTCGGCATGTCCGGCTCGTTCCGGGTGGAGGAAGGTGCGGTGGCCGAGACGCCGGGAACCTTCCATCATCCCCGGTCCAAGGATTCGAGAAGCACGATCACGTCCTCTTCCATCTGGCGGGTGCAAGCGGCGATGCGCGCGTCATCTATAATGACCCGCGCCGCTTCGGTTTCATGGATCTCGTCCAGCGGGCCGAGATGGCCAACCATCCCTTCTTCCGTGATCTCGGGCCGGAACCCACAGGCAATGAACTGAGCGCCGATTATCTGGCTAAGCGCTTTGGCGGCAAGGCGCAGCCGCTGAAGAGCGCGCTGCTCGACCAGAAAAACGTCGCGGGCCTCGGTAATATATATGTATGCGAGGCGCTGTGGCGTTCTCACCTGTCGCCGTTGCGCGCCGCCGGGGCGCTGGTCACGGATGCCGGACAGCCGACCGAAGCGCTGTTCACGCTCGTCGAGGCGATCCGCGAGGTCATTGCCGATGCGATCGCTGCAGGCGGCTCGTCGCTGCGCGACCATATCCAGACGGACGGTTCGCTCGGCTATTTCCAGCACTCCTTTTCCGTCTATGATCGCGAAGCGCAGCCTTGCAGTACGCCCGGCTGCGGCGGTACGGTCAGTCGCATCGTCCAGGCGGGGCGCTCTTCTTTCTACTGCGCCTCCTGCCAAGGCTGATTGACGGGCCAAAGCTGATAAAAGGGAGAGAGAAGTGGCTTACGAAACCCTCATTGTCGAAACACATGGGGCTGTCGGCCTCGTCCGGATCAATCGGCCGCAGGCGCTGAACGCGCTGAACTCAACGGTCCTCTCCGAGCTGAAGCAAGCCTATGCCGCTCTTCATCTTGACGATGCCATCGGTGCGATCGTGCTCACCGGTTCGGAAAAGGCCTTTGCTGCCGGCGCCGACATCAAGGAAATGCAATCGCTCGGTTTCGTCGACGCTTATAAGAATGACTTTTTCAGCGGCTGGGCCGAGATTGCCAATGCCCGCAAGCCTGTCATCGCGGCGGTCAGCGGCTTTGCGCTCGGCGGTGGCTGCGAAGTGGCGATGATGTGCGATTTCATCATCGCCTCGGAAACCGCCAAATTCGGCCAGCCGGAAATCACGCTCGGCGTCATCCCTGGCATGGGCGGCTCGCAGCGTCTCACGCGTGCGGTCGGCAAGGCCAAGGCGATGGACCTCATATTGACGGGCCGGATGATGGATGCGGCAGAGGCGGAGCGTTCCGGCCTTGTGGCGCGCGTCGTACCGGCAAACAAGCTGCTCGACGAGGCGCTGGCCGCCGCCGCCAAGATCGCCTCTTATTCCGGTCCCGCCGTGATGATGGCTAAGGAGGCGGTCAACCGTGCCTTCGAAACCACGCTCGAGGAGGGACTACGCTTCGAACGCCGCCTGTTCCATAGCCTGTTCGCCACAGAGGATCAGAAGGAGGGCATGGCGGCCTTCGTCGCGAAGCGCAAGCCAGCCTTCAAGAACCGGTAGGGACCAAGATTCCGGAATTACGCGGGTTTGGCGAGAATCCGCGTTGACGCCGCGGCTCATTCCGGTTATATGCCCGCCACAGTTTGGAAAGCCGCTCTGGTTTTCCGCAATTGCTCCCGCATTGCTGGATGAAGTGGCCATGGGGCCTACGCCGCAACGATGGAGTTTTGTTCGAATTCTAAGAGAGGCATACATGGCCAATACTACCTCGGCGAAAAAAGCGACCCGTAAGATCGCCCGCCGCACCGATGTCAACAAGGCTCGTCGCTCGCGCGTTCGCACGTTCGTTCGCCAGGTCGAAGAAGCCATCGCATCGGGTGATGCGGATCGCGCAAAGACAGCTTTCATTGCTGCTCAGCCGGAACTGGCTCGCGCGGCAAAGAAGGGCGTGCTTCACGCCAACACCGCTTCCCGCAAGGTTTCGCGTCTTGCCAAGCGTGTGAAGGCCCTTTCGGCCCCGACTGCATAATCTTTCGTTAACGAGTCTATCGTTAGTATTAAGCCCGGCCCTTGCGCCGGGCTTTTTGGATTCAGCCAAAAAAAATGCCGCATTGCCAAAATTGACTGCTCGATCATGTCAGTGACGTGACAGAAATATACATTTTAAAACAATGGCTTACGGCAGGATATCTCAGCGCTGGGTGATCTGCATGACGCATTGCCGGCTCACAACTGAGTCAAGGGATATTTTATTTTTTTTCTTTTGAAAGCTGTGAGAATCGCGTTCGACAGGAATCTCTTTGATTCAACAGCGATTCTTTTTTGAAGGGCTTGTGACAGTCAAAAATGGCCTCCTGAGTCAATGGCCGCCTCTTAATTTTGTGTAAAATTCATCGTTGATATCTGCCCTCGATCCTGCCTAAATGGATTTCAACAAGGGGCGCGGATTTCACCTTAAACGGCTTCGGCAAACACCGTTACGTATGGCGGTGGAGGTGGTTTTGTCTCTTGTGACGGAGCGGTTCAGTTCCGTTTTTTCAAACAGTTGACGAGTAAGAACCGGAAGCGGCGACGCTTGCGGAACGAGAAAGCTTGTCTGTCCTTTGCGGCCCAAATCATTGGCGCGGCTGCGGGGAGGGGAGAAAAATTGACAGCCATTGGAGCGGTCAATCGGAATACGAGGGCCGATTGATGCTCCGGTTACAGACGCCGAGGCGAATGCTGCTTTAAAGAGCGGTTTTCGCCACAGTGTTCCTGTAAAGCCTGCTGGCCGGGCGTGGCTGATGAACCGGTATGCGGCGCAGCTTGAGACAACGAGCGCGAGCGTCATGCCATGGCGGAGAACCAGGGGCGGCAGTGATGTGCTCCCGCCCTATAAAGAGACTTTGGAAGGCGGCACTATATGCAGATACATACGAGGGCGACGGGTGCGTTGGAAAATGGGGACAATGCGCAGGCGTTCGGTGCGGTTTGCTTAGAAGCGGCGGGGGAAAAGGGCGACGTGGCGCGAAATAATTTGTTCGAGCGCGTCAGCGCGCGCTTGAAGGCTCAGGTCGGACCCGATGTCTATGCCAGCTGGTTTGCGCGGCTCAAGCTTCATTCGGTATCGAAGAGCGTCGTTCGCCTCACGGTCCCGACGACATTTCTGAAGTCCTGGATCAACAATCGCTATCTTGATCTCATCACCAGCCTGTTCCAGGCTGAGGATGCCGAGATCCTCAAGGTCGAAATTCTGGTGCGCACCGCAACCCGGCACGGCGCGAAGCCATCTACCGATGAGCAGCCGGCGGTGCCGGACCAGGCGGCTGTCGCGCCGATCCGTCGCGCCGTCGCCCAGCCGGCCGGCCAGGTTGTTGCCCAGGCCGTGAGTGCGGCTGCGGCTGCGCGGCCGGCAATGGCGGGTTCGCCGCTGTTCGGCTCTCCGCTCGATTCCCGCTTTACCTTCGATACATTCGTCGAAGGCAGCTCGAACCGTGTCAGCTTGGCCGCTGCGAAGACCATCGCCGAAGCTGGCTCCGGCGCCGTGCGTTTCAATCCGCTCTTCGTCCATGCGACCGTTGGTCTCGGCAAGACGCATCTGCTGCAGGCGATCGCCAATGCAGCGGTTCAGAACCCGCGCGGACTGCGGGTCGTCTACCTGACGGCGGAATACTTCATGTGGCGCTTCGCAACCGCGATCCGCGACAATGACGCACTGACGCTGAAGGACTCGCTGCGCAATATCGATCTGCTCATCATCGACGACATGCAGTTCCTGCAGGGCAAGATGATCCAGCACGAGTTCTGCCACCTCTTGAACATGCTGCTCGACAGCGCCAAGCAGGTCGTCGTCGCCGCCGACCGCGCTCCCTGGGAGCTGGAATCGCTCGACCCGCGCGTGCGTTCGCGCCTGCAGGGCGGTGTGGCGATCGAAGTCGAGGCGCCGGACTATGAAATGCGCCTTGAGATCCTCAAGCGCCGTCTCGATGCTGCCCGCCAGGACGATCCGTCGCTGGAAATCCCGGCCGAGCTTCTCTCGCATGTCGCCGCAACGTGACCGCCAGCGGCCGCGAACTGGAAGGAGCCTTCAACCAGCTTATCTTCCGTCGCTCCTTCGAACCGAACCTGACGGTCGAGCGCGTCGACGAACTATTGGCGCATCTGGTCGGCTCCGGCGAGCCGCGCCGCGTCCGCATCGAGGACATTCAGCGTATCGTCGCACGTCACTACAACGTGTCGCGCCAGGAGCTGGTTTCGAACCGCCGCACGCGCGTCATCGTCAAGCCGCGCCAGATCGCCATGTATCTGTCGAAGACGCTGACGCCGCGTTCCTTCCCGGAAATCGGCCGCCGCTTCGGTGGTCGCGATCACACCACGGTTCTGCATGCCGTGCGCAAGATCGAGGAGCTGATTTCCGGCGATAGCAAGCTGTCGCACGAGATTGAGCTGCTGAAGCGCCTCATCAACGAATAGGCCGGGAATCGGCGTTCACCATACGAGCTACGGCCGGCTTCATCGCCGGCCGTTTCTTTTGGGCGATCAGGCGGACGAAGTACGCCTATGCCGATGGCGTCGTGCGGGAGACCTCGGAAAATAGCCAGGCACGCAGCGCCGCTATTGCCGGCCTTTCCAGCGCACCGGGCTGATAGACAAGATGATAGGCAAGCGCGCTTGCAAATCCCGTCGGGAATGGCGCAACAAGCGTGCCGTCAGCCAGTTCCTGCTCCACGAAGGAGCGGCGCATCAAGGCGATGCCAAGGCCAGCCTTCATGGCGTGGTAGGCGCCCATGCCATCGGTAAAGACTGGCCCATGCATGGCATCCACCCGCGTTGCCCCGACGGCTTTGAGCCAGAGCTCCCAGTCACGCCGGTAGACATCATGGATCAACGTCAGGGTGGCGAGATCGTCAACCGCAGGGGAGGGGCCGAGTGCAGCCGCCGTTTCCGGCGTACAGACCGGAACATATTCGTCATCGAGAAATCGTTCGCTTGCCAGTCCCTCATAGCCGCCGAGGCCGTGACGGATGGCAAGATCGATCCCATCCCGCTGGAAATCCATCATGCGATAGGAGGCGCTGATGCGCAGGTCGATATCGGGATGGGCCTCCTCGAAGCGCCGCAGCCGCGGCACCAGCCAGTGCGTGGCGAAGCCGGCTGTGCAGGTAAGGGTCAGCACCGTATCCTTGGAGCGCATTGCAAGAGCCGCTGTCGCCTCGCGGATGAGGCGGAATGCCGTTCGCATCGTCGCAAAATATTCGGCACCTTCACTCGTCAGCGCCAGGCTCCGGGCTCTCCGCTCGAAAAGCCGCACGCCGAGGGTGCTTTCGAGGTCGCGGATCTGCAGGCTGATGGCGCCCGGCGTCACATGCAGCTCATTTGCCGCCAGTGTCATACTGAGATGCCGGGCGGAGGCTTCAAAGGCGCGCAGCGCCGAAAGGGATGGCAGTTGATCCATGATGATTGAGCTCAGCTAAATCATGATTTGAAAAAGACTCGCTTGTCAGAGCCTCTATATAGCGAGATTATTACAGCAATAGCGGTGGTTGGCAATGATGTCACGATTGTCTACTGATAAGCAAAACTCAATCAGCTGATGCTGGAGATAGTCTCATGCCACAGAAATCCATGGGCGCGGTCGAATGGAGCATGCTGGTGGGGCTATCCATCCTGTGGGGCGGCTCCTTCCTCTTCAACGGCATTCTGGTGCGCGAACTGCCGCCCTTCACTATCGTTACCGCGCGCGTCGCGCTCGCCGCCATCGCCTTGCATGTCATCGTGCGCGCCACCGGCCATGCCATGCCGAAAGACCGCCAGACCTGGCTCGCCTTCTTCGGCATGGGCTTCCTCAACAATGTCATTCCCTTCCTGCTGATCGTATGGGGGCAGACCCATATCGCCAGCGGCCTCGCATCCATCCTCAATGCCACCACGCCGCTCTTTGCTGTCGTCGTCGCCCATTTCCTGACCGAGGATGAGAAGATGACCGGCAATCGCCTGATCGGCGTCATCGTCGGCTTTGCCGGCGTCGCCCTGATGATCGGCCCTTCGGTGCTTGCAAGCCTCGGCTCTAACGTGCTGGCGCAGCTTGCCGTGCTGGGTGCCGCCTTCAGCTACTCGCTGGCCGGCATATTCGGCCGCCGTTTCCGCCGCATGGGGCTGGCGCCGATCATTCCCGCCGCCGGCCAGGTGACTGGATCGGCGATAATGCTTCTGCCAATCGCGCTCTTCGTCGATCGTCCATGGACGCTGGCAATACCGTCCACCGAGACCTGGCTGGCGCTCGCCGGCCTGGCAATCCTATCGACCGCCATCGCCTATGTGCTGTTCTTCCGCATTCTGGCAACGGCCGGCGCCACCAACCTGATGCTGGTCACCTTCCTCATTCCCGTCAGCGCAATCCTGCTTGGCGCGCTCATTCTCGGCGAGAGCCTGCAGTCGAAGCATTTTATCGGCATGGCGCTGATCGCGGTGGGTTTGGCGGCAATCGATGGAAGGCTATTCACCCTCTCCTCGAGGGGGAGGGTCGGCACGTAAGTGCCGGGGTGGGGTGCTCCTGTTTGGAACTGAAGACTCAATTGTGCCTTCAGCGATCACCCTCCGCCGCTTCGCGGCGACCTCCCCTCAAGGGGAGGTGTTAACAGGCGAGATCGGCGACGACCGAGTCGAGAACCAGCATCCCCGCCGGCGTGCAGCGCAGGCGGGAATTGCCGATCCGCTCTATGAAACCGTGTTCCAGTAAAAACGCCTCGCGCTGCGGA
>JGI24740J21852_10000606_pt1 | contig 15513 bp, 15 predicted proteins | sample KBSCornC6_FD_21852 | JGI IMG/M metagenome (IMG submission 21852) | reverse complement strand
CACATCCGGCCGTTGTACGCCTGCCGCCAGAGCGAAAGCAGCCAGCCGCCGAAGCCCGGCCGGTCGCTCGCACGCCAGCGCAGGGCCGGCAGGCCGAACCCGTACAGGCCGTTCAGCCGCGCGATCTCGAACCAGGCCACTCCGTACAGGGCGTAGACCAGGCCGACGAGCACGATGATCCCGACGCCGAGGAAACTGAGGCCGAAGCCGATCCCCAGCGCACCGCCGAGGATGCCGACCACCGCGGATCCGATCACGCCGAGCGCGGCGAGTTCGAGGATCGTGAGGAACAGGCGCAACGGGGTGCGGGCCGCTTCCGCGACAGGGCCTGTCACGGGAGGCGGGGAGGAGGCTGCTGTGGTCATGGCTCCACGCTACGGGCGCGCTCGTGGACCGGGAACGGGGGAAGCCGGGGGATCTGGTTCGGGGTTTCCGTAAGAACAGCGGTTATGCATGCCTTGCCTTGATGGACGGCGGTGCGTGCAGGTGCTTACGTGGACCCATGACTGCACTGCATCCGCACGAACCGCACGGCACCGGTCTCGGACAGCGCCTGAACTGGCTGCGAGCCGGGGTGCTCGGAGCGAACGACGGCATCGTGTCGGTCGCCTCCCTCGTCGTGGGCGTAGCCGGCGCCACGACGGACAACGCCGCGCTGCTGGTCGCGGGCCTCGCAGGCCTCATCGGCGGCGCGATCTCGATGGCGCTCGGCGAGTACGTCTCGGTGTCGAGCCAGCGCGACAGCGAGCACGCCCTCATCGCGAAGGAACGCGAGGAGCTGCGTACGATGCCGGACGCGGAGCTCGCCGAGCTCACCGAGCTGTACCGCCAGCGCGGACTCAGCGACGACACCGCGCACCGGGTCGCCGTCGAGCTCACCGAGCACGACGCACTGGCTGCGCACCTCGAGGTCGAGCTCGGCATCGACCAGGACGATCTGGTGAACCCGTGGCACGCGGCGATCTCCTCGGCGATCGCGTTCACGGTCGGCGCCATCCTGCCGCTGCTCGCGATCCTGCTGCCGCCGCCCGGCTGGCGCGTGCCGGTCACCTTCGTCGCCGTGCTGATCGCCCTCGCCGCGACGGGCTTCATCTCAGCGCGGATCGGCGGCTCGAATCCGACGCGCGCCTCGATCCGTCTGGTCATCGGCGGGGCGCTCGCCCTCGTCGCGACGTGGCTCATCGGCACCCTGCTCGGCAGCACCGGCGTCGTCTGAGATTCGATCCCGCATCCATCGACCGCGAGACTGCATCCCCGTCACGAAACTGCAGCAGAATCGTGCAGTCTCGCGACAGAGTTGCAGTCTCGCGGTCAGAGAACGCGGAAGGCCCGGATCCGAGGATCCGGGCCTTCCGCGTAGAAGCGTCAGTTCGAGGTGAAGCCGACCAGCAGACCGCCGGTGACCTTGACCGCGAGGTTGTAGATGCCGGCGACGATCGCGCCGAGCACTGTGAACACGATGAGGTTGAGGATCGCGACGACGGAGCCGAACGCGAGCACCTGCGGCAGTCCGATGACGGAGCTGAGCTTGGCGCCGTCGGCGATGCCTGCGACGAACTCGTCCGCCTTGGCGATCAGCTGCGTGGCGTCCAGCACCAGGTAGATGAGCAGGAAGGAGACAAGGGTCACGATCGCGATCGCGATCGCACCGAGGAAGGACAGCTTCACTGCCGACCAGAAGTCGATGTAGACCAGGCGCAGGCGCACCTGCTTGCTGGAGGTCTTGCGGGAAGACTTCTTCGCGAGCTTGTCGGCTACCGTGCTCATGCGTCAGTTCCTTCGGGGGCTTCGGGGGCTTCTGTCTCGGGGGCCGTACCGGAGTCCTCGGACTCGTCGCTGTCGGCCAGGCCGCGCTCGGTGTTCCGCGCGATCGCAAGGATCCGATCGTCCTCGTCGGTCCGGGCGAAAACCACGCCCATGGTGTTGCGACCCTTCGCCGGCACCTCGGCCACGGCAGAGCGTACCACCTTGCCGCTGGCAAGAACCACAAGGACCTCGTCGTCCTCCTGGACGATCAGACCCCCCGCCAGAATGCCCCGGTCGTCGTTCAGTTTGGCGACCTTGATGCCCTGACCGCCGCGGCCCTGCACGCGGTACTCGTCCACCGAGGTGCGCTTCGCATAGCCGCCATCGGTGACCACGAAGACGTAGCCGTCGCCCGTCACGAGCGAGGCGGACAGCAGGCTGTCCTCGCCGTTGAACCGCATGCCCTTGACGCCCTCGGTCGCGCGTCCCATCGGCCGCAGCGCCCCGTCGGTCGCCTGGAATCGCACCGACATGCCGTGCCGGCTGATCAGCAGGACGTCATCGGTGGCATCGGCGAGGAACGCGCTGACGAGCTCGTCGTCCTCGCGTAGGCGGATCGCGATGACGCCGCCCTGACGGTTGGTGTCGTAATCGCCGAGACGGCTCTTCTTCACCAGTCCACCGCGCGTGGCGAGCACCAGGTACTGCGCCGCCTCGTAGTCGCGCAGATCGAGGATCTGCGCGATCTTCTCGTCCGGCTGCAGTGCGAGCAGGTTGGCGACGTGCTGGCCCTTCGCGTCGCGGCCGGCCTCCGGGATCTCGTACGCCTTGGTGCGGTAGACCCGGCCCTTGTCGGTGAAGAACAGCAGCCAGTGATGCGTGGTCGTCACGAAGAAGTGCTCGACGAGGTCGTCGGCCCGCAGCTGTGCGCCCTTGACGCCCTTGCCGCCGCGGTGCTGCGAACGGTAGTTGTCGCTGCGGGTGCGCTTGATGTAGCCCTCACGGGTGACCGTGATGACCATCTCCTCCTCGGCGATGAGGTCTTCCATCGAGACGTCACCGTCGAAGCCGTGCAGGATGTGGGTGCGGCGCTCGTCTCCGAACCGATCCACGATCGCGGTGAGCTCCTCGCGGATGATCTCGCGCTGGCGGCCCTCGTCCGCGATGATCTGCTTGTAGTCGGCGATCCGCACCTCGAGCTCGGCGGCCTCGTCGATGATGCGCTGGCGCTCCATCGCGGCGAGGCGCCGCAGCTGCATGTCGAGAATGGCCTGGGCCTGTTCCTCGTCGATGTCGAGGAGTTGCTGCAGACCCTCGTTTGCCTCCTGCGCCGAGGGGGAGCGGCGGATCAGGGCGATGACCTCGTCCAGTGCGTCGAGCGCCTTGAGGTAGCCCTGCAGGATGTGCATGCGCGCCTCGGCCTTGGCCAGGCGGAACTTCGTGCGGCGCACGATGACATCGACCTGGTGGGCGAGCCAGTGCGTGATGAAGCCGTCCAGCGCCAGCGTGCGCGGCACGCCGTCGACGATCGCGAGCATGTTGGCGCCGAAGTTGTCCTGCAGCTGCGTGTGCTTGTACAGGTTGTTCAGGACGACCTTCGCGACCGCGTCGCGCTTGAGCACGACCACCAGGCGCTGGCCGGTGCGATCGCTGGTCTCGTCCCGGATGTCGGCGATGCCGGCGACCTTGCCCTCCCGGACCAGGTCGCCGATCTTCACCGCGAGGTTGTCGGGGTTCACCTGATACGGCAGTTCGGTGATCACGAGGCACGTGCGGCCCTGGATCTCCTCGACGCCCACGACCGCGCGCATCGTGATGGATCCGCGTCCGGTGCGGTACGCCTCCTGGATCCCCTTCGTGCCCAGGATCTGCGCACCGGTCGGGAAGTCGGGGCCCGGGACGCGCTGGATCAGGCCCTCGAGCAGCTCCTCGCGGGGCAGGTCGGGATTCTCCAGCGCCCAGAGGGCGGCCTCGGACACCTCGCGCAGGTTGTGCGGCGGGATGTTCGTGGCCATGCCGACCGCGATGCCGATCGAGCCGTTCACCAGCAGGTTCGGGAACCGTGCGGGCAGCACGTCGGGCTCCTGCGTCTGCCCGTCGTAGTTGTCGGAGAAGTCGACCGTGGCCTCTTCGATGTCGCGCACCATCTCGAGCGCGAGCGGGGCCATCTTCGTCTCGGTGTACCGGGGGGCCGCGGCGCCCATGTTCCCGGGGGAGCCGAAGTTGCCCTGACCGAGTGCGAGCGGATAGCGCAGCGACCACGGCTGCACCAGCCGGACCAGGGCGTCGTAGATCGCGGAGTCGCCGTGCGGGTGGTACTGACCCATGACCTCGCCGACCACGCGGGCGCACTTGGAGAACGACTTGTCAGGGCGGAAGCCGCCGTCGTACATGCCGTAGATCACGCGGCGATGCACGGGCTTGAGCCCGTCGCGCACGTCGGGCAGTGCCCGGCCCACGATGACCGCCATCGCGTAGTCGAGGTAGGACCGCTGCATCTCCGACTGCAGATCGACCTGGTCGATCTTGCCGTGGTTGTGCTCGGATTCGTTTCGTTCGTCCGTCATGTCTTCTTCTCGTCCTGCCCGTCTGGGGCCCGGGCTCCGGGGTCTCACTGGTCAGGAGCAGAGCGGGTTCCTTCCCGCTGCGCGGGCCCCTCCCGATGCTCCTGACCAGTGAGACCCCTGCGCCCTCCTCCGCCACGAAGGAGGAACTCCCGATATTCGCTTGTGTGGTTGGTGGATCAGATGTCGAGGAAGCGGACGTCCTTGGCGTTGCGCTGGATGAAGCCGCGACGCGACTCCACGTCCTCGCCCATCAGCACGCTGAAGATCTCGTCCGCGGCGGCCGCGTCGTCGATCGTGATCTGACGGAGCGTGCGCGTGGTGTGGTCCATCGTGGTCTCCCACAGTTCCTTGGCGTTCATCTCGCCCAGACCCTTGTAGCGCTGGATGCCGGCATCCTTCGGGATCCGCTTGCCGTTCGCGAGCCCGTCGTTGAGCAGGGCGTCGCGCTCGGCGTCCGAGTACACGTACTCGTGCGGTGCGTTCGTCCACTTCAGGCGGTACAGCGGCGGCATCGCGAGGAACACGAAGCCTGCTTCGATGAGCCCGCGCATGTAGCGGAACAGCAGGGTCAGCAGCAGCGTGGTGATGTGCTGGCCGTCCACATCGGCATCCGCCATGAGCACGATCTTGTGATAGCGCGCCTTGCCGAGATCGAAGTCCTCGCCGATGCCCGTGCCGAAGGCCTGGATCATCGCCTGGACTTCCTTGTTGGCGAGGGCCTTGTCCAGACGCGCGCGCTCGACGTTGAGGATCTTGCCGCGCAGAGCCAGGATCGCCTGGGTGTGCGGGTCGCGACCCTGCACAGCCGAGCCGCCGGCCGAGTCGCCCTCCACGAGGAAGATCTCGCTGATCGACGGATCCTTGCTCGTGCAGTCCTTGAGCTTGTCGGGCATCGCGGCCGACTCGAAGACGCTCTTGCGGCGTGCGGTCTCGCGCGCCTTGCGGGCGGCCATGCGGGCGGTCGCGGCCTCGACGGCCTTGGTCACGACGTTCTTGGCCTGCTTCGGGTTGCGGTCGAACCAGTCGCCGAGCTGATCGCCGACCACCTTCTGGGTGAAGGCCTTCGCCTCGGTGTTGCCGAGCTTGGTCTTGGTCTGGCCCTCGAACTGCGGCTCGCCGAGCTTGATCGAGATGACCGCGGTGAGGCCCTCGCGCACGTCGTCACCGGTGAGGTTGTCGTCCTTCTCCTTGAGGATGTTGTTGGCGCGCGCGTAGCGGTTGACGAGCGTCGTCAGCGCCGCGCGGAAGCCCTCCTCGTGCGTGCCGCCCTCGTGCGTGTTGATGGTGTTCGCGTAGGTGAACACGTTCTCGGTGTAGCCCGTGGTCCACTGCATCGCGACCTCGAGCGAGATCTTGCGGGCGGTGTCCTCGGACTCGAACGCGATGATCTCGTCGTTGACGGCATCGGCCTTGCGCACGTGGTTGAGGTACTCGACGTAGTCGACGAGACCGCGCTCGTAGAAGAACACATCCGCGCGCTGGCGCGTGACGACGGTGCCGTCGACCTCCTCATCGACCGTGGCGCCTTCGCGCTCGTCGAGCAGTTCGATGCGCAGCCCCTTGTTCAGGAACGCCATCTGCTGGAAGCGGGTGCGCAGCGTGTCGTATTCGAACTCGACGGTCTCGGTGAAGATCTCCGCGTCCGGCCAGAACGTGATCGTCGTTCCCGTCTCGGACGTGGCCTCGCCCTTCTCGAGCTGCTGCTGCGGCGCACCACCGTCGGCGAAACGGTGCCGCCAGACGAAGCCCTTCTGCTTGACCTCGACGTCGAATCGCGTCGAAAGGGCGTTGACCACGGAGGATCCGACACCGTGCAGACCGCCGGACACGGCGTACGCGCCGCCGCCGAACTTGCCACCGGCATGCAGGATCGTGAGCACGACCTCGACTGTCGACTTGGTCGGATCGGAGGAGTGCGGGTCGACCGGGATGCCGCGACCGTTGTCGATGACACGGACGCCGCCGTCGGCGAGGAGCGTGACGAGGATCTTGTCGGCGTAGCCCGCGAGCGCCTCGTCGACGGAGTTGTCCACGATCTCGTACACCAGGTGGTGCAGGCCGCGGGGTCCGGTCGAACCGATGTACATGCCGGGGCGCTTACGCACGGCCTCGAGTCCCTCGAGGATCTGGATCGAGTCGGCGCCGTACTCCACTTCTGGGGCGGGCTTCGCCGCCGGGGCGGGCGCGGTCGGCGACGTGGCGGATCCGGGTGCTTCTGCCCCCGTCTGGGTCGAGTCGTTCGCGGTCGATTCGTTCGCGTCAGAGGGGGTTTCAGGCGTCATCTGAGAGGAGGCTCCACATCGAAGATCTAGGCCCTCAGTCTATCGGAAAGACCCCTTCCTGTCTCGTTGTACGCGATTCTGCGCGCCTGGAGTCCCCCGGGACGGGATGGATCATGTCCTAACCGTAGGTATCGCGCGGACCGCGCCCTGGAGCGACTCTGGTGCCCCATTTCCACGAAGGGACGTCCGGCCCGACGAACCGGATGTTCTCGACACCGGCCTCCGGGTACCTCCTGCCGATCTCCGTGATGATCACGGCGCGCATGTACTGCAGGTTCTTCGCCCACGCCGTCGAATCGCACTTGACCGTGAGCATGCCGCCCTCCAGCGACACCGGCTCGGAGTGCTTGGCCGTGTCGGGGCCCGCGAGCTCCGCCCACTGCAGCACGAGATCCTCGCGGCTCAGCGCCGCCTCCCAGCCCGCATCCTTGGTCAGCTTCGCCAGGACATCGCCGAGTGTGCCGGGGTCACGGCCGGCCGTGAACGGGGCGTTCTCGTCGTCGACGAGGCGCTTCTTGCGCTTCCAGTTCTTGGAACTCGGCTTCAGACCCCTCAGGCGCAAGTACGTCGCGATCGTCTCGGGGACGTCCGGCTCGTCATGCTCGGTCATCGTCGACCTCGCGCTCGTCGATGATGGTGCCGGCCGAGATCCGCACCACGTGCCGATGCAGCACCTCGGGGATGTCCTCCTCGACGGCTGCCGTGACCAGCACCTGCTCGTAGCCGGCCGTGATGCCGGCCAGACGCCGGCGGCGTTCGGCGTCGAGCTCGGCGAATACGTCGTCGAGGATGAGCACGGGATCCCCGGCGGGGGATTCCGCGCGCAGCAGCTCCGCCGAGGCGAGTCGCAGCGCGAGCGCGATCGACCACGACTCCCCGTGGGAGGCGTAGCCCTTCACCGGGAGGTCGCGCACCCGCAGCACGAGGTCGTCGCGGTGCGGTCCGACCAGGGTGAGTCCCCGCTCGAGCTCGGCGGAGCGCTTGGCCGCGAGGGCGGTGCGGAAGAGATCCGCCGTGGATCCGGGAGCGGGTGCCTCCTCGGCGGCGTCGCCCTCCTCCGGGTCGCCGCCGCGGATCGACTGGGCCCAGTGCAGGCGCGGGTCATGATCCTCGCCGGCGATCGCCGAATACGCATCGGTGAGCCCCGGCTGCAGGTCGGCGGCGAGCCGGGAACGGGCGTCGATGATCTCGGATCCGAGTGCGATGAGCTTGTCGTCCCAGACGTCGAGCGTGGTCAAGGCCTCGGCTTTCATGCCACGGGCACGCGCCGACTTCAACAGCGCCGTGCGCTGACGCAGCACGCGGTCGTAGTCGCCGAGCACCGCCGACATGCGCGGAGTGCGCTGGATCAGCAGCTGATCGGCGAACCGGCGGCGGGAGGACGGATCCCCGCGCACGATCTGCAGATCCTCCGGGGCGAACAGCACGACGTGCGCGTATCGGGGCAGATCCGCGGTCCGGCCGGGAGCGGCGTTGATGCGCGCCTTGTTCGAACCCTGTCGGTTGATCTGCACCTCGATCAGGACTTTCCTCGGCCCGTGCGCGAGCCGAGCGCGGACGATCGCCGCATCATGACCGTCGCGCACCATCGGGGCATCGGAGGAGACCCGGTGCGAACCCAGGGTCGCGAGGAACACGATCGCCTCGGCGAGGTTCGTCTTGCCCTGGCCGTTGCGGCCGACGAGCACGTTCGGGCCGCGGTGCAGCGCGAGTTCGGCGGTCGCGTAATTGCGGAAATCCACGAGGCTGAGATGCTCCACAATCACCCGAGCAACCTTACCCGCGGGCCCCGACACCGGGTTGGGTCGGAACCCGTGCGCTCCGTCTCCGGCTCAGTGGTCGCAGAACGCGGTCATTCCGCGTTCGAAGCCGCATTCTGCGACCAGTCGCGGGGGGGCCGGGCCGTGTGCGACAGCGCGATCAGAACTCGCGGGCGACGTAGACCATGCCGCCCTCGCGGCGGATCTCGGTCATTCCGGACCGCGCCAGCACGGCGAGCGAGGCGAGATTCGTCTCTTCGGTGTCGGCGATCGCGCGCACGGCTCCATGATCGGCCGCGATCCTCAGGCCTTCGGTGACGGCGGTCGTCGCGAGCCCTCGACCGCGCGCGGCGGGGATCAGCCCGTACCCGAATTCGACTGTTCCCGTCTCGTCCGGTGGACCGAAGAATCCGAAGCCGCCGACCGCGACACCCTGGTCATCGCGGATGGCGTACAGCGTGAAGACCGGATCCGCGTCCTCGCGAGCGGCGAGCGATCGCAGCGGCACGAGTTCGTCCTCGAACGGGTACTCGGGGTGCCAGTCGTCGCCCGATCGCTCATCGCGGGTGATGATCCTCTCCGCGAGAGCGGAATCGATCGGATCCAGCCTCATCCGTCTCAGCGGAGCAGCAGGTTGGGCTGCAGCAGGTACTTGTACGAGTCGAGACCGGCCGCATCGACCGACGTCTGGCTCGTGATCAGCACGGGGCTGAGCTTGTTCGCGTTGTCCGAGGAGGTGAACGTGACGCGCACGAACTCGCTCTTGAGAGCTCCGAGCGCCTCGAGCAGGTACTGCGGGTTCAGGCCGAGGGTGACCTCTTCGCCGTTGAGGTGCGCGTCGACCGATTCGGAGGCACGGGCCTGCTCGCCGCCGGAGGCGTCCATGGTCACCTCGGTCGTTTCGAACGTGAAACGCAGCGGAGCGGACCGGTCCAGCACGAGCGCGACGCGACGCACGGCCTCAGTGAGGTCGGCGGTGCTCACCACCGCGTGGTGGTCGGTCTGCTCCGGGAAAAGGCGGCGGACCGGGGGGAAGTTCCCCTTGATGAGCAGCGAGGTGACGGTCTTGTTGCCCGCGGTGAATGCGATGATCTCGCGGTCACCGGCGCCCGAGAACGAGATCTGGATGGTGCCGGCGTGACCGAAGGTCTTACCGACCTCCTGCAGGGTGCGAGCCGGGACGAGCGCGGTCTGCGCCGCGGCCTCGCCGTCCCATGGGACGTCGCGCAGCGACACCCGGTATCGGTCGGTGGCCACGAGGCTCAGCGTGTTCTCGCTGACCTCGAGCTGCACGCCGGTGAGCACCGGGGTTACGTCGTCGCGCGAGGCGGCGAAGGCGACCTGGGCGATCGCAGTGCCGAAGTCCTCTGCGGGGACGACACCGCTGGTGCCGGAGACCTCGGGAATGGAGGGATATTCCTCGACCGGCATGGCGGCGAGGGTGAAGCGTGCGGATCCGCAGCGTACGGCGATGCCGCCGTCCTCCTCGACAGAGATCTCGATCGGTGCGTTGGGCAGACGGCTGGCGATGTCGGAGAGCAGGCGTCCGTGCACGAGGATCGTGCCCGGTTCGTCGACGGTGGCCTCGATCGTGGTGCGCGCGGAGGCCTCATAGTCGAAGGCCGAGAGCGTGAGCCCCTCATCACCGGCCTCGATCAGCACTCCGGCCAGGATCGGCTGCGGATTGCGCTGAGGCAGCAGCTTGACGACGAAGGACACAGCTTCGCTGAAGACATCGCGATTGACCTGGAACCTCACCGGCGCTCCTCCGTCGACTGAATGCGGAGGATGACACGAATCTCCGCCCCATGGCAGACACCAGGGGATCCCATGCTAATGCCACGAGGCATCAGGTTCAGGTCGAAGTGCTCCGGATCCGGATCCATCCCCAACCCGGCACCGGGTGGTGATCGATGGACGGAGATTCGAAAGGAGTTCTTAACGGTGTTAACGCCTGTGGATACTGTGGATAACTCTGGGGATGCTTTGCGGCTCTAGGGAACTACAGGCGTGTGAGTTGTGGAGACCCTGCGGAAACAGCGGGGTCGCGGGGCATGCGGTGCGGATCCGTTCGCCCGAGTTATCCACAGATCGACGCTCATCATGGGGAATCCACGCCGTCCGGATCCCGAGATATCCCCAAGTTATCCACATGTGGACTTCCGGGCGGGGCGGATGCCAGAATTCGCCGGCACAGCCTGGAACTGGCGTCGACGGCGCTCCTGCGGCCGCGCAGAGAGCCCGCAGCGCGGGGGAGGATCCGTGCGGAGGTTCAGCGACGGCTGAGCTGGGCGGTGATCTCGGTCACCTGGTTGAAGATGGCGCGGCGCTCCTTCATGAGCTCGCTGATCTTCTTGTACGCGTACATCACGGTGGTGTGGTCGCGGTTGCCGAACAGCTGGCCGATCTTCGGCAATGAGAGATTGGTGCGCTCGCGGCACAGATACATGGCGATCTGTCGGGCCGTCGCGATCTGCTGCGACCTGCTGGATCCGTAGAGGTCGTCCTCGCTGAGCTTGAAGTAGTTCGCGGTCGTCGTGATGATGTCGGTCGGCGAGATGATGCTGTCCTCGTCCTGATCGACGATGTCGCGCAGGGCCGTCTGCGCGGTGGCGATGTCGAGTGCGGAGCGGTTCAGGTTCGCGAACGCCGTGGCACGGATCAGCGCACCCTCGAGCTCGCGGATGTTGGAGGACACCTTCGTCGCGATGTACTCGAGCACGTCGTCCGGGACGTGCAGCTGCTCGCTCTGCGCCTTCTTGCGGAGGATCGCGATGCGCGTCTCCAGGTCGGGCGCTTGCACGTCGGTGATGAGGCCCCACTCGAACCGGCTCCGCATCCGCTCCTCGAACCCGGTGAGGTGCTTGGGCGGCAGGTCGCTCGTGATGACGACCTGCTTGTTGTGGTCGTGCAGCTGGTTGAAGGTGTGGAAGAACGCCTCCTGCGTCTCCGCGCGGCCCTGCAGGAACTGGATGTCGTCGATCATCAGGATGTCGACCTCGCGATAGCGCGCCTGGAAGGCGGATCCGCGGTTGTTCGCGATCGAGTTGATGAAGTCGTTGGTGAATTCCTCGCTCGACACGTAGCGAACCTTGACCCCGGCGTACAGGGACTGGGCGTAGTCGCCGATCGCGTGCAGCAGGTGGGTCTTGCCCAGGCCAGGGCCTCCATAGATGAACAGCGGGTTGTACGCCTTCGCGGGTGCCTCGGCGACGGCGACGGCGGCCGCGTGGGCGAAGCGGTTGGACTGGCCGATCACGAAGTTGTCGAAGACGTACTTGGGGTTCAGCCGCGACTCGTGACGGATCGGTGTCGGCTGCTGCTCGATGGGGGATTCGATCCTGGTCGGCTCCTGCCGGCCGGGGGCGAAGTCCGGGACCGGGATCGGCACGGTCTGCTGCTCGACCATGTCGTGGTTCACGGTGACGCGGAACGAGGTCACCTCGTCTCCGATGCGGGCGAGCGCCTCCATGATCGGCAGTCGGAGGCGCTTGTTGATCTGTCCCGCGGTGAGGTCGTTCGGGACCTCCAGGTAGAGGGTGGCAGTCATGACGCCCGCAGGAACGGCGAGATTGAGGAAGCCCTGCAGCGGCGCGGAGACGCGCTCGTCTCGGGCCAGCTCCGCGAGAAGTTCGTCCCAGATCGGGACTTCGGACTCTGCGGCTGCGGACATGGTTCCCCCGGGCGACTCGGCACAGCGGGCGGATCGGGACACGCTGCCTGTGGATAACTGCTCGTGCCACGGTAGTCAGCCTGGGCCGTGAGGGCAACCTGTGACTGGGAACGAGAGACGGCGTGTCCTTGTTGAAGGATCCCTCCACAGATGTGGATAATGTTGCTTTCGCCCGCTCAGTTTGCGATGTCGGGGTCGACGTCGTAGCCTTAATCGGTTGACTTATGCCATTTCGGCAGTCTTTGTCCACCGTCTCCGGCCGCATCGATCCCGGTGACAGCTTCCCTTCCCGGAGAAATCATGAGCAAGCGTACTTTCCAGCCCAACAACCGTCGTCGCGCCAAGAAGCACGGGTTCCGTGCCCGCATGCGCACCCGCGCCGGCCGCGCCATCCTCTCGGCACGCCGCACGAAGGGCCGTGTCGAGCTCTCGGCGTAAACCGTGCTCGCCCGCCCGCATCGCCTCGTCCGCGGGTCCGACTACCGCACGGTGGTTCGGCGCGGACGGCGATACGGCGGGCTGCGGCTTGTCGTCTCGGTGCTCGACACCGGTGAGCAGCGCCCCGTGCGCTTCGGCTTCATCGTGAGCAAGCAGGTGGGGAACGCAGTGACCCGCAACACGGTGCGGCGACGCCTGAAGGACGCATGCGCCCGCCAGCTCCCGCTGCGGGACGGCGTCGACATCGTCATCCGCGCCCTGCCTTCCGCGGCGGAGGCGCCTTTCGTGGATCTGCTGTCGGATCTGGGACGAGCCGTCGACAGGGGTGTGCGATGAGCGCGCTTCCGGCGTATTCGCGCGGTACTGCGCACCTGCACGCCGGTGACGCGCTGCGGGCAGTCCCGCTGGTTCCACGCAACCTGGTGCTGGGGTTCCTCACCGCCTACCGCGCGGTGGTCTCCCCCCTGTACGGCGATGTCTGTGCGTACTACCCATCGTGTTCCGCCTACGCTGTAGGTGCGGTGCAGCAGCACGGTGCGGTGAAGGGCGCAGGCCTTTCGGCGTGGCGGATTCTGCGCTGCAATCCCTGGAGCCACGGCGGTGTGGACGACGTGCCACCGCATTCCGACTTCCGACACGCCCTCACGCCCCGAGGATTCGTCGTACCCTCCCGAAAGGACTGATCAGTGGGTTCCGACCTCCTGTTTGCCGCGTCAACGACGCCTGCTGCCTCGAGCGGAGGCTTCGATCTGCTCGGCATCGTCATGTGGCCGTTCAAGGCACTGGTCGAGGCGATCCTCGTCGCCTGGCACTGGCTGTTCACCTCCCTGGGCATGCAGGGCGCCGCGGGCCTCACCTGGGTGCTGTCGATCGTCGGGCTCGTCCTGGTCATCCGCGCGGCGGTCTTCCCGCTCTTCGTGCGGCAGATCAAGAGTCAGCGCAAGATGATGGAAATCGCCCCTGAACTCAAGAAAGTTCAGGAGAAGTACAAGGGCAAGCGTGATCAGCTGAGCCGCGAGGCGATGAGTCGCGAGACCATGGCCCTGTACAAGCGCCACGGCACGACGCCGATGTCGAGCTGTCTTCCGCTGCTGGTGCAGATGCCGTTCCTGCTCGGCATGTTCTACACGCTGAGCGATGTCAAGAAGCACGCCGTCGCGGGCGAGGGCGGGGTGTGGCTGCTGACGAAGCAGCTGACCAAGCAGTTCTACGACGCGACGCTGTTCGGAGTGGCGCCGCTGCACACCAGCCTCGTGGATGCGGTGCAGCACAAGCCGGCCGGCTGGGAGACCACGGTCGCGATCCTCGTCGTCCTGGTGATCCTCATGATCGGATCCCAGTTCTTCACGCAGCTGCAGATCATCTCGAAGAACCTGTCGCCCGAGGCCAAGACCGGCCAGGCGTACCAGATGCAGAAGATCATGCTGTACATCCTTCCGCTGGGCTTCATCTTCTCCGGTCTGTTCTTCCCGCTCGGTGTGGTCATCTACTGGTTCATCAGCAACCTGTGGACGATGGGCCAGCAGTTCCTGGTGCTGCGTGAGATGCCGACACCCGGATCCGATGCGGCCAAGGCGCGGGAGGAGCGTCTCGCGCGCAAGGGCAAGGCCATCAACTCCGAGGGCAAGGTCGTGCCGAAGGCCGCCTACGACGCCGAGCAACAGAAGATGCTGGAGGACGCCGAGCGCCTCCGTGCTCAGCAGCCCAAGCGCCAGCAGCCGAAGAGCGCCAAGCGCGCCAAGAAGGACCAGGACCACGCCAAGAAGGATCCTGAGAAGAACGTGAACGGAGACAAGGCATGACCGAGCAGGATGTCGCCGAGCCGACCGTCTCCGATCTCGAGCATGAGGGCGACGTCGCGGCGGACTTCATCGAGGGTCTTCTGGACATCGCCGACATCGACGGCGACCTGACCCTGGACGTCAAGCAGGGACGAGCATACGTCTCGGTCGAGGCGGAGGGCGACGGTCTGCGCCTGCTTTCCGCGCCCGACACCGTGCAGGCGCTGCAGGAGCTCACCCGACTCGCTGTGCAGAGCAGCACCGGATCCTTCTCGCGCGTGATCCTCGACGTCGCCGGATCCCGCGATGCGCGCCGTAGTCAGCTCGAGCGCCTGGTCGATTCCGCTGTCGCGAAGCTCGACGAGGGAGCGTCGCAGGCGTCGCTGCCGTCGATGTCGAGTTACGAGCGCAAGCTGGTGCATGACATCGTGGCGGAGCGGGGCCTGATCTCCGAGTCCTACGGCGATGGTCCGACCCGCCATACGGTCATCCGCCGGCACTGACGTTTCACGTGAAACATGACTGAACCGGTGTCGTCCGAGCTCGAGGCTGAGCCGGCTGTTGCCGCCGTGCTGTTCGGGGATCGGATCGGGCTCGCGCGCGACTTCACCGCGGCGTTGGCCGAGCAAGGCGAAGAGCGGGGCCTGATCGGCCCGCTCGAGGTGCCGCGGCTATGGACCCGGCACATCCTCAACAGCGCTATCGCCGCACCTCTGTTCCACGGCACCGTTGCGGACGTGGGATCCGGAGCCGGCCTGCCGGGCATCGTGCTCGCGATCGCCCGACCCGATGTGCAGTTCACGCTCATCGAGCCGATGGAGCGACGCGTGGCATGGCTGGACGAGCAGGTCACGGCCCTGGGCCTGTCGAACACGACGGTCGTTCGTGGTCGTGCTGAGGATGTCGGGCTCAGCGGCACGTTCGACATGGTCACTGCACGCGCGGTCAGCGCGCTGCGCACTCTGCTTCCGTGGACTGCGCCTCTCGTGCGCAGCGGGGGAGAGCTCGCGCTGCTCAAGGGCGTCAACGCTGAAAACGAGATCACCGCTGCGCAGAAGCAGATCCGCAAGTTCCTGCTCAGCGACGTGCGTGTCGAGATCCTCGGTGAAGGCGTGCTGACCGAGACGACGCGCGTGCTGCGAGCGACTGTCCGTGGTTAGGTCTTGTAAGTAGGACCGCTCTTTCGGGATACGGTCTTCCTCTGATAACTCCACCTCGATTCGTGGCACCCGGGCTGCGGGATGTGAGTTCCACGAATCGGCGGGT
>JGI24740J21852_10000598_pt1 | contig 15631 bp, 11 predicted proteins | sample KBSCornC6_FD_21852 | JGI IMG/M metagenome (IMG submission 21852) | reverse complement strand
AAACGCGACGATGACCGCGCCCGCCGCAACCAGCTTGGCAACGTCCTGCCACAACGGCGCAACGTCGAGTTCATAGCGACGGTGTTCGCGCCGCTGCCGGATCACCACGAAGATCAACAGGCAGAAGATCAGCACTGCCATCAGGTCGCCCACGTGGCGCGGCAGGTAGCCCTGGCCGATCAGCACGAAGCTGTCTGACACCGGCGCAATGGTCGAGCCGTGCGTCAGCCCCAGCAGGATGCCGCGATACGCCAGCATGCCGCCCAGCCCAACGATGAAGGACGGCACGCCCCGGTAGGTCGACCACCATCCGTTGAACAGCCCCATGGCCACGCCGAGCAGCAACACCACGGGCACCGTAGCCGTGATCGGCCAACCCAGCCCTTGATCCAGGATGGCCGCCACGCCGCCAAGCAAGCCCAGCATGGAACCAACCGAGAGATCAATCTCGCCCGCGATAATGACGAACACCATCCCGCAGGCCAGCATCCCTGTAATCGACATCTGGCGCAGCAGGTTGGAGAGATTGCGCGGCGAGGTAAACGCACCATTGGTCAGCATCGAAAAAAACAGCCAGATGGCGGCCACGGCGATCAGCAACGCCAGGATCTTGTAACGTGCGAAGAGTTGCCGCAGGCGCTGGCTTGCCTTGAACGTGCTGCGCGCGGGGTCCGAATGGTCCACCTTGCCGGCGGTTTGTGGGCTGGTTTGAGAAGTCATGCGTGACCTGCCTGATGGAAAGTGGGTACGTGCCTGGATGTGTGCCGGACCGGCTGAATGGCGGCGGTCAGAATGTGTTCTTGCGTCAGCCCGTCGTTCAGGAAGTCGCCGCGCAGTTCCCCCTCGCCGATCACGAGCACGCGGTCCGAGATGCCAAGCACCTCCGGCAACTCCGACGAGATCACGATGATGGCCATGCCGCGCTTGGCGAGGTCGCCAATCAGCTTGTAGATCTCGTACTTGGCGCCCACGTCCACGCCGCGGGTCGGCTCATCCAGAATCAGCACGCGCGGCTCGGTCAGCAACATACGCGTGAGCACAGCCTTTTGCTGATTGCCGCCAGACAGGCTGGCAATCGGCAACATCGGATGCGCGGCACGCACCGCAAGCCGGCGCATCTCCTTGCGGATCGTGTCGAGCTCGGCCGCCCCGTCAATCCGCCCGAAGTTTGCGAAACGCTGGAGAACGGCGAGCGTGATGTTGTGCCCCACGCTCATCAACGAGACGATGCCGTGACGCTTGCGGTCTTCCGGCACCATCGCAATACCCGCACGGATGGCGTCGAGCGGCGCGCGGACCTTCAACGGTTTTCCGTCAAGCACCAGTTCCACTTCACTGGCGCCCTCGTACGCGCCAAACACTGCCTGCATCAACTCCGTGCGCCCCGCGCCAACCAACCCAGCTATGCCGAGAATTTCGCCGCGCCGCACCGAAAACGACACATCGTCGACCCGCTTGCGCGCTGGGTTGTTCACGTCGTAGCACGTCACGTTGCGCGCTTCGAACACCACCTCGCCGATCGCGTGTGGCTCGCGCGGGAACAGCTGCGTAATCTCGCGCCCGACCATCTGCGCGATGATGCGATCGGTCGTCAGCTCGGCCATCGGCGCTGTGGACACATGGCGGCCATCACGGATGACGGTAACCGTGTCGCACACCGCTTCCACCTCGTCGAGCTTGTGCGAGATGTAGACGCACGCAATGCCGCGCGCCTTCAGGTCGCGCACGATGTCGAGCAGGATGCGCGTTTCCGCCGCCGTGAGCGATGACGACGGCTCATCCAGAATCAGCAGCTTGGCGCGCTTGTTCAGTGCCTTGGCGATTTCAATCAGTTGCTGATGGCCGCCGCCGTAGTGCATCACCGGCAGCGCAACGTTGATGCCCTGGATGTTCAGATCGCGCAGCAGCTTGTCTGCGCCCTGGTACATGGCCGCGTAATTCATACGACAACCCGTCATGCGCCCACCCGGCAGCGTGATCTCGTTGCCGAGATAGATGTTCTCGGCCACCGACAGCTCCGGCACCAGCATCAGCTCCTGATGGATGATGACGATGCCCGCGCGCTCCGTGTCGCGGATGCCGCTGGCGTGAAGCGGCCGCCCTTCCCACAGGATTTCGCCATCCCAGGTGCCGCTCGGGTAGACGCCCGAGAGCACCTTCATGAGCGTCGACTTTCCTGCGCCGTTCTCACCGCACAGGCCAACACACTCGCCCGGCCTCACAACCAGGTTGATACCGTCGAGCGCCTTTACACCGTCAAAGGTTTTGACGATGCCGCGCATCTGCAGCAGAGGTTCAGACATGCTCCGTCCTTTGGAGTCGAACGCGGCCGGCGATGAAGCGGTGCACTCATACCTCATGCCCCATCACCGGCACATACTGCAGTTGCCTTACTGGGCGCCGATCTGCGCCTGCGTGTAGAAGCCGTCTTTCACCACCAGGTTGACGTTGTCCTTGGTGAGCTGGGTGGGTTGCAGCAAGACCGTGTCGACCTTCTTCTTGCCGTTGTCATACTGCGAGTTGTATTTCGGCTTGTCACCCTTGGCGAGCGATACCGAAAGCTGCGCGGCCTCGCTGGCAATCAGCTTGAGCGGCTTGTAGACCGTCATCGTCTGCGTACCGGCAATCACGCGCTTGACGGCGGCAAGGTCGGCATCCTGCCCCGACACTGGCACCTTGCCGGCCAGCTTCTGCGCAGCCAGCGCCTGGATCGCGCCACCTGCCGTGCCATCGTTGGATGCCACCACGGCATCGATCTTGTTGTTGTTCGCTGTCAGCGCGTTTTCAACGATGCCCAGCGCAGCCGACGCGCTCCACTCCGGCACCCATTGCGAGCCGACGACCTTGATGTCGCCGCGGTCGATGGCCGGTTTCAACACCTTCAACTGGCCCTCACGCAGCATCTTCGCGTTGTTGTCGGTGGGGGCGCCGCCCAGCAGGAAGTAGTTCCCCTTCGGGCGTACGTTGTAGACGCCCTGGGCTTGCAGCTCGCCCACCTTCTCGTTGTCGAACGAGATGTAGGCATCAACATCAGCGTCGAGAATCAGACGGTCGTACGACACCACCTTGATGCCGGCCTTCTTGGCCTCGGCCACCACGTTGGTCAGCGCCTTGGAGTTGAACGGCACGATGACGATCACGTCGACACCGCGCGAGATCAGGTTCTCGATCTGCGAGATCTGGCGTTGCTCGCTGGCATCGGCCGATTGCACCGACACCTTCGCACCCAGTTTTTCCGCTGCAGCGACAAAGTAATCGCGGTCGCGCGACCAGCGCTCGACACGCAGGTCGTCAATACAAAAACCGATTTCCGGCTTCTCCTTGCTCGCATGCGCCAGCGGCGCCGCCATCGACAGGCTGGCGAGCACTGCACCGCAAAACGCGGCCCTCAGAACACAACGGCGTTGGTTCGATTTCATGTCTCACTCCATCTTCTTGTGTTGGTGGGTACACCTGGGGTGCCGGGGCGCATGCTGCACCGCAATAGTGATGTGATCTCGCCCGGCTCGACGGCAACGGCATGGTGCATGCGCCCGCTCGGCACCGGCAATTACGAAATTGCCCAAGCGCCCTAACATTTCTTGCCACCCCACTGCGATCGTCTGACAGCGCCGCAGGCAGCCCCTAGAATGTGGCAGCCGTTTGGCAAACCCACTGCCACCGCGAGCGCCCCTCAACCACCATGCATCGTCAACTGCCCGATCCCTCGCAGCACGCGCGGATTCATCGCATTGCGCTGCTGTTCAACGCCAACAAGGTGTATGACCGCGAAATCATCACGGGCATTGGCGACTACATGCGCTCGACCCGCGTGACGTGGGACGTGTTTCTGGAAGAGGATTTCCGCTGCCGCCTACCCGGCATCGAGCGCTTTGACGGCGACGGCATCATCGCGGATTTCGACGACCCCACCGTGGCCGAAGCGCTGCGTGACTGCCCACTGCCGGTGGTCGCCGTCGGCTCGTCGTATGAAGACGCCGCGCACTACCCGGCCAACGTGCCCTACGTCGCCACGGACAACGGCAAGCTGGTCTCGCTGGCCTACCGTCACCTGATCGAGGCTGGCCTGCAGCACTTCGCGCTGTACAGCCTGCCCCAGGCGCCAGAAAACCGGTGGGCGCAGCAGCGCGAGTTGGCCTTTACCCACTTGCGGCGGCTAGACAATCCCGCCGCGCCCATCGCGCAAGAGATCTACCGCGGCCTCTCAACCAGCGCGCCCACGTGGCATCAGGCGATCAGCCAGTTGATTGAATGGCTGCGCGGCTTGCCCAAGCCCATCGGCATCATCGCGGTGACGGATGCGCGGGCGCGGCATCTGCTGCAGGCGTGCGTGTCAGCGGGGTTCGCGGTGCCGGAAGAAATCGCCATCATCGGCATCGACAACGATCCGCTCACGCGCACGCTGAGCCGTATCCCGCTGTCGTCCGTCATTCAGGGCACCATGGAGATGGGCCGCACCGCCGCACACCTGCTGCATCAGATGCTGGGCGGTGCCCGTTTGGGAGAATTGGCGGGCCGGCAGATTCTCGTGCCGCCGGTTGGCATCAACGTACTGGCATCGTCCAGGCACCAGCCACTGGCCAGCCCGTATGTCATGCGTGCGCGGCACTTCATCCGGCAATATGCCTGCCAGGGAATCAAGACCGAGCAGGTCGCGGACTACGTCGGTATCTCGCGCTCCTCGCTCGAAGAACACTTTCGTCGTGAATTGCATTGCACCGTGCACCAGGAAATCCTTCGCCATAAGCTCGACGCCGCCAAGCACATGCTGGCCAGCCGCGATGTCGCCACCGCCGAGGTGGCGGTGCGCTGCGGCTTTACCTCCCCGCAATACATGCACGCCGTATTCCGTCGCGAGCTGGATTGCACACCACGTGAATACCAAGAACGCACCATCGCACAGGGCCAATCATGAGCATCGCGCAAGCGCTTTCCACCTACGCGCCGGTCGATGGCACCATCTCAACGACAACTTGGGGGCGATTGCCCGGCGGTGAACCGGTTCGGTTGTTTACGCTGCGCAATGCCCAGGGCATGCGTGTTTCGATCAGCGATCTCGGGGCGACGCTCGTCTCATGGCAAGCGCCCGACCGTGGCGGGCGCCTAGGCGAGATTCTTCTCAACCACGAATCGCCCCTCGCTTACCTTGAATCGGCGGGCTTCCTGGGGGGCTTGATCGGGCGCTGGGCCAACCGCATTGCCGGCGCGCGTTTTACGCTCGATGGCATCGACTACGCGCTCGATCGCAACGAAGGCGGCAATCTGCTCCACGGCGGCGCAACCGGCTTTCATCGCGCGCTGTGGGCCACTGACGAGCAAGACGGCACACTCGTCATGCGGCTCACCTCCCCCGAGGGCGATGCCGGATTCCCCGGCAATGTCGCCGTGCAGGTTCGCTATGCATTGGATGACGACGGCACGCTGTCGATCGATTACGAAGCGCGCACCGATGCGCCCACGCCCGTCAACTTGACGAGCCACGGCTATTTCAACCTGAGCGGCAAACCCGGCACCGACATCAAAGGCCACATCCTCTCCATTGATGCCGACGCGTATTGGGAAGTCGATGCCAAGCTGATTCCGACGCGGCTATCCAGCGTCGCCGGTACGGCATTTGATTTTCGGCAGGGGGCGCCGATTGGGGTCCGGCTGGATTGGCCCCACGCGCAACTCGCGCAGGCCGGTGGGTTCGACCACTGCTTCGTGCTGCGCAACGCAGCGTTGAACGATGCCCTGCAAGTGCGCCCGGTCGCGCGGCTGTATGACCCCGGCAGCGGCCGCGAGTTGACGGTGCTGACAGACCAACGTGGGCTGCAGTTCTACTCGGGCCAAAAACTCTCGGGCACGCACGCGCCACGCAGCGGCTTGTGCCTGGAAGCGAGCGCGTATCCGAACCACGTCAACATGCCCGACGCGGAAACGGTCATGCTCCGGCCCGGCGCGGTGTATCGGCAGCGCACCCAATATCGCGTGTCGATTGCCCGCGAAACGTGAGGCGAGCAGGCTAAATTTCAGTGCGCCGCAGCGGCGCCATGCATGACCTCGTGCGCGTCGCGAATGCCGTTGAACCACGCATTGAGTACCACCGCCACCAGCGTGCCCATCACGATGCCGCTGTGGGTAATGGGCCGCATCCAATCCGGAAAGTGATGGAAGAAGGCCGGCGCCAACGTCGGCATCATCCCAAAGCCGACCGACACGGCAATGATCAGCAGGTTATGGCGCTGCTGCTGGAAATCCACCATGCCCAGCATGCGAATGCCGGCAGCGGCCACCATGCCGAACATCACCAGCCCCGCGCCGCCCAGCACGTATTGCGGCACCGAGGCCACCACATACGACAGCTTCGGAAACAGCCCCAGCACGATCAGCAGCACACCACCGGCCGCCGCCACATAGCGTGAACGCACACCGGTAATCGACACCAGCCCGATGTTCTGCGAGAACGACGTATGCGGGAACGTGTTGAACACACCCGCCACCACCGTCGCCAAGCCATCGGCACGCAGGCCATTCGTCAACTCGTTGCGCGAGATTGGTTTGCCGACCACGTGCGCCAGCGCCAGGAACATGCCGGTCGACTCCACCAGCGTGATCACGATCACGATGCACATCGAAATGATGGCCGACAGCTCGAACCTGGGCATGCCAAAGTGGAACGGCGTCACCAGCGTCATCAGCGGCGCGGCGCCTGCATCCGCCAGCGACACCTTGCCGAAAGCGGCGGCCACCAGCGTGCCCGCGACGATGCCCAGCAGCACAGCGATATTGCACAGCAGGGCGTTGCCGAACTTGGTCAGCAGCAGAATTGTCACCAGCACCAGCGCGGCAATGGCCAGGCCAAACGGATCACCAAAGGCCGGGTTCGGCACCATCTGTTTCACGCCGTCCACCACCTGCGGAATCATCTGCTGACCACCCGCTGCCCAGTTGATGCCCACGCTCAGCAGCGAAAAGCCGATCAGCATGATCACGGTGCCCGTCACCACGCGCGGAAACAGGCCCAGCAGCCGGCCCATCAGCGGTGCAATCGCAATACCGAACACGCCTGAAACGATGGACGCCCCAAAGATGCCCGGCAGCCCCATGCCGGGCTCCACACCGATGGCGATCATGGGTGCCACCGCGGCAAACGTCACCCCCATCATCACCGGCAAGCGAATCCCGAAGATCAGAAAGCCGAGCGACTGGATGAGCGTGCCGATGCCGGCTGCAAACAGGTCGCAATTGACCAGATAGGAGAGATCGCTCTTCGACAGACCGAGCGCATTGCCGACAATCAGCGGCACGGCAATCGCGCCGGCATACATCACCAGCAGGTGCTGCAGGCCGAGCGCGAACAGGCGCGGCAGCGGCAAGCGCTCGTTGACAGGGTCCACGCAGGTGGAGGACGCAGGCGAAGGGTGGCCGGGGGATTGGCGCATGTTTTGTCTCCGGATGCCGCCCCCCTGTGCGTGCCGGGGAGCGTGCTTGGGCAGGCCGCGCAAGGCGCATCGGCTGCCAACATGTGTGTGACGTGATGCCGCACATTTGCCGGCAATCTTGGAGACCGCGTTTGTATCTGTCAACAATATGCGCCGTCTTTTGTGTACATATTTTGGGTTCATGTACGCGCGTGCGCTTCGAACATCCCCACGCCCTGGTAGAACACGCCCGAATCCAGCCGCACCTTGTAGAGGATGACGCACCGCAACAGGCCGCTTTCCGCTACCACGGGCGTGAGGGTGTACGTGTTGCCCCCGAACGGGCTGCCGCCTTGGCACGCGGCCCCCAACCCAGGCTGGTAGTGGCGGATCAGCAGAGTGGCTTGCGCGCCGTTTGCACGCACTTCCACGCTGCCGATCAAGCGCAAGACACCGTTCTGCCAGACCATATCGAGCGTGCCTTGCGCCTGCCCAACAGGGCCGCTGCCGGCCGCCACGGTAGGCGATGTGAAGGTACCCAGACACCCGAGTGCGGTGTGTCGGCGCAGCAGCGCGGTGCTCTGTTCGACCACGGCGTAGTGGCATTCCCCGGCATCGCCGGCGATGTGCCGCACATGTCCGCCCAAGCGCGCCTGGCCATGTGTCCAGCGCCCGTGCATATAACCGCGTAGATGGAGAACGTCAGCCAGTTCGGCGGCGGCGCCAATCAGCTGATAGTCGTTGATGCCGACAATGGCACCCGAGGGAAGTTGCGCCAGCCGCGCGACGCTGCCGCTGGTCTGTCGCGCCGGCCCACCCAGCACAAACCTGGGCGGCGCACTCGGGCGCGATGGCCGGGGAGAAAACGTGGCAGCCCGGGCATCGGCCAAGCGGATGATCTGTCCGCCATGTCCGGGTTCCTGACAACCTGTCAAGCCACAAACGGCCCCCCTTTTTGATGCGCGGCCTGCGCATCCGAAACATCAAGTTGACCGGCCAAGTAAGAATCTGAATGCATGCGGGTTCTATGAGGAAGGGTTGACTGCCGCGCCCCGCTTGAAATGTGCCGCGGAGCGCGCCTCGGCGAGGCCGTTTCAGCCTAGGCAGTGGCGCATCCGAAATTCAGAAACCAACAGAAGTTGATACTTCTTGATATTCGAGCCGCTTCCCTCACCTGGGTGGCTCGTCCACCCCCTGCGACGCCATGGCCAACCCCCACTACGATCCATCCAAACCCCACCACACCCCCGACGGATTCCGCAACCGCTACCCGCACCCCCGCACGAACGGCGATTTCTGGAAATGGCAGCAGGAGCGCCGCCGCCTCAATCTGCCCAAGCCGCCCACGCAGGACCTGTCCTGCGTCGCGCCCAATCTGGCCGCCGTGCACCGGCCGCCCAACGTGCCGCAACTCACCTGGATCGGCCATGAAACGCTGCTGCTGCAGATCGACGGCCTGAACGTGCTGACCGACCCGGTGTTCTCCAAGCGCGCATCGCCCCTGCCCTTTGCCGGGCCACGCCGGCACCAGCCGCCCGGCCTGTCGCTCAAGCAATTGCCGCATATCGACCTGGTGCTGATCTCGCACAACCACTACGACCATCTCGACAAAGCCAGCGTGCGCGCGCTCATGCGCCAGCCCGGTGGCGCACCGATGTTTTTCGTACCGCTGGGGATCGACCACTGGTTTGCGCGCAACGTGCGCGGCACGCGCCTGTCGGGTAGCAACGCCAACGTACGTGCATTCGATTGGGATGACGAGGCGAACTTCGGCCCATTCACCGCGTATTTCTGCGCCGTGCAGCACTGGTCCGCACGCGGCCTGTACGACCGCAACCACACGCTGTGGGGCAGTTGGGCGCTGCTGCATCCGCAGTTGCGCTTCTGGTTCTCGGGGGACTTGGGGTATTCGCAAGACACACGCGACATTGGCGCGCGCTTTGGCCACTTTGATGTGGCGGCAATTGCCGTGGGTGCTTACGAGCCGCGCTGGTTCATGAAGTCCCAGCACATTGATCCGACCGAAGCCGTGCAGGTGATGCGCGACATCGGCGCGCAACAGGCCGTGGGCATCCACTGGGGCACGTTCCCGCTGACGGACGAAGCACTCGACCAGCCCATCACCGATCTGGCGAACGCGTTGAAGGCGGCCAACGTGCCGGCCGAGCGCTTCACCCTCTTCCGCCACGGTGAAACGCGCGTGTGGGATGCCGAGGCAGCGCGCCTTGTCACCGAGTTGCACCAAGAAAAAACGCGGCCGCGAGATGACTCGCTGGCCGCGCAATAGAAAACTGGCAGCGTAGAACTGCGCCGAGATCAGGTCGGCGTCGGCAGCCACGCGCGGTCGCGCAGCTTGGCGCGAATGCGGGCAATGGCCTGGCTGTGGATCTGGCACACGCGCGATTCCGACACGCCCATCACGGCGCCGATTTCGCGCAGGTTCAGATCCTGCTCGTAGTACAGGCTCATCATGAGCTTTTCGCGCTCGGGCAGACCTTCGATGGCGGCCACGACCGATTCGCGCAGGTCGTGGTCCAGCAGTTGGTCCAGCGGCGTGGCGTCGTTCTCGGCGGCGCGGTTTTCGATGAAGGCGTCGGCGTCTTCGCGATCGAAGTCTTCGTAATACAGCAGCTGGCTGCCTTGCAGGTCGACCAGTTGCTTCTGGTATTCGGCCAGCGACATGCCCAGTGCAGCAGCAATCTCGGTTTCCGTAGGTGCACGGCCCTTCTGCTGCTGCAGCTTCTGGATCGCCTGCTCGATCGTGCGGGCATTGCGGCGCAACCCGCGCGGCAGCCAGTCGGAGCCGCGCAGCTCGTCCAGGATCGCGCCGCGAATCCGCTGGGCCGCGTAGAACTCGAACTGCACGCCCTGCGTTTCTTCGTAGCGCGACAGCGCATCGAGCAAGCCCATCATGCCGGCCTGGATGAGGTCATCCAGTTCTACGCTGGCCGGCAGCTTCACCATCATCTGGTTGGCGATGCGGCGCACCAGCGGTGCGTATGCGGCCATTTCGTCGGACTTGGTCTTGCGACCGGTTGCGGTGTACATATCCATGCCTGCCTTTGGCGCTTCGTTCATGCTGCGCCTCAATAAACCATCTCGGCCGCACGCGCAGTGGCGTGGGGCGTCGCTGTCGGTGCCGATATTGACGTTGTTGTCTGTGTCTGCGCCGATGCCTCCACCCGCGACGGCACGGTTTGACCGATGCCCTCCTCAGGCTGGGCCCCGGCGCTATGACTGCTGGCCCAGCTCAGCATCTCTTCGGCAAGCTGGCGGAACGCCATGGCCGAAGGCGATGCGGGAAACGCGCTCGCCACGGGCTTGCCGAGCGAGAGCGCCAGTTCTACATGCCGGTCCTCCGGGAGGTAACCAGCGAAATCGATTCGGGTGTTCAGGTACTGGCCCACGGTGTTGGCCAGGTTGCTGAACACGCGCAGGGCGGAATCCACCGAATGCGCGCCGCAAACCACGGTGCGGATGCCGGCGCCGCTACCTTGCAGCACGGCGGTTTTCTTGAGCAGCGTGTACGCGCTCTTGATGCCTTCCGGGCCATCAGTGAAGGTCAGCAGCACGTCGTCGCAAGCCTCGGCCACGGTGGCGAGCGCGCGCGTACCGAAATGCGCGGCCACCAGCGTCACGTCCGCAGTGTCGTCGTACTGTTCGAGCATGCCCGTCACCGCCAGCATGGTCTGCGCGCTCACCACGGCGGCGTCGCGGCCCATGGCAGACAGCGCAATGCGCAGGTTGTCGACAAAGTCATCCACCTGCTCTTGCTCGCCGATCACCAGCACGCGGCGGCTGGCTGCCTGACCGAGCATGCGGCGCAGCCCGGCGGCTTGATCCTTGGCGAAAGGTGTGGTCATGCTCGCCCCCTTGTTCAGGCGAAATCGAAAGCGGCCAGGCCGGGTTCGCGGCTACGTGTGGCGCCTTGCGCCACCAGCAGCGACTCGTCCGAATCCAGCGCGAACGACGATTGCTCGGCGCCCGCGCGGAACGTGCGATGCACCAGCAGCTTCTTGTTGGGCACCGCAATGTCTTCCGGCACGCGCTGGCCGTACGACACGTAGTGCAGCGGCAGGCGGCGGCGGATCATCACGTCCATCGCGTGGCCCACCGAGGTGGCCTCGTCGATCTTGGTGAGGATGCAGCCCGCGAGGTTGGCGTCACGGTAGGCGCTCACCACCTCGTCGAGCGTCTTGCCGTTGCTGGCTGCGTTCAGCAGCAGCAGGCGCTTGATCGACGGGCCCACGGCGTGCAGCATCGCCATCTGTTCGGACACGGCGCGATCGCGCTGGCTCATGCCGATGGTGTCGATCAGCACGACGTGCTTCTCGCGCAGATCGTTCAGCGCCAGGCTCAGGTCTTGCGCGTCTTTCACGGCATGCACCGAGACGCCCAGGATCTTGCCGTAGATGCGCAGTTGTTCGTGGCCGCCGATCCGGTAGCTGTCGGTCGAGAGCAGCGCCACGCGCGATGCACCATGGCGCAGCACGAAGCGCGCAGCCAGCTTGGCGGTGGTGGTGGTCTTGCCCACACCCGTCGGGCCCATCAGGGCAAACACGCCGCCCTGGTCGAGCAGGCTGTTTTCGTCCGACACGGTGGCCAGGTTCTTTTCAATCGCGCGCTGCACGAAATCCAGCGCGCCTTCATACGTATCGTGCTGCGGCATGTTCTCCAGCACGTAGCGCGTGAGCTGCGCCGAGAAACCTCAGATCGACGGGCTGAACGTGCTGACCGATCCGGTGTTCTCCAAGCGTGCCTCGCCGCTGCCGTTTGCCGGGCCGCGCCGCCATCAGCCGCCGGGGCTGTCGCTCAAGCAGTTGCCGCATATCGACCTGGTGCTGCTCTCTCGCAACCACTACGACCATCTGGACCGCGCCAGCGTGCGCGCGCTGATGCGCCAGCCGGGCGGCGCACCTATATTCTTCGTGCCGCTGGGCATCGACCGCTGGTTTGCGCGCAACGTACGCGGCGCGCGCCTGGGCGGCGACAACCCCAACGTGCGCGCGTTCGACTGGGACGACGAAGCCCGCTTCGGCCCCTTCACCGCGCACTTCTGCGCCGTGCAGCACTGGTCCGCACGCGGCCTGTACGACCGCAACCACACGCTCTGGGGCAGCTGGGCGCTGCTGCATCCGCGCCTGCGTTTCTGGTTCTCGGGTGATCTGGGCTATTCGCAAGACACACGCGACATTGGTGCGCGCTTCGGCCACTTCGATGTGGCCGCCATTGCCGTGGGCGCCTACGAGCCGCGCTGGTTCATGAAGGCACAGCACATCGACCCGACCGAAGCCGTGCAGGTCATGCAAGACATCGGTGCACGACAGGCAGTGGGCATCCACTGGGGCACGTTCGAGCTGACGGACGAAGCGCTGGACCAGCCCATCACGGACCTGGCCCACGCGCTGAAAGCGGCCGACGTGCCTGCCGAGCGCTTCGTCCTCTTCAAACATGGCGAGACTCGAGTGTGGGATGCCGCCGCCTCAAGCCTTGTGACCGACGCCCCAAAAGAAAAAGCGCGGCCGCGAAATGACTCGCTGGCCGCGCAGTAAGACACTGGCAGGTCAAGCACAGACCAAGCGGCGCAGCCTAAAGGCGGCGGCGCTCGGTTGACATCAGATCAGGTTGGCGTCGGCAGCCATGCGCGATCACGCAGGCGCGAGCGGATGCGGGCGATGGCCTGGCTGTGGATCTGGCACACGCGCGATTCCGACACGCCCATCACGGCGCCGATTTCACGCAGGTTCAGATCCTGCTCGTAGTAGAGGCTCATCATGAGCTTTTCGCGCTCGGGCAGTGCCTCGATGGCAGCAACAACCGATTCGCGCAGGTCGTGGTCCAGCAGTTGGTCCAGCGGCGTGGCGTCGTTCTCGGGCGCGCGGTTCTCGATGAAGGCATCGGCGTCTTCGCGGTCGAAATCTTCGTAATACAACAGTTGGCTGCCTTGCAGGTCGACCAGTTGCTTCTGGTATTCGGCCAGCGACATGCCCAGCGCGGCGGCAATCTCGGTTTCGGTGGGCGCTCGGCCCTTCTGCTGCTGCAGCTTCTGGATCGCCTGCTCGATCGTGCGGGCGTTGCGGCGCAGGCCGCGCGGCAGCCAGTCGGAGCCGCGCAGTTCGTCCAGAATCGCGCCGCGAATACGCTGGGCTGCGTAGAACTCGAACTGCACACCCTGCGTTTCCTCATAGCGCGACAGCGCATCGAGCAAGCCCATCATGCCGGCCTGGATCAGGTCGTCCAGCTCAACGCTGGCGGGCAGCTTGACCATCATCTGGTTGGCAATGCGACGCACCAGCGGTGCGTACATGGCCATCTCGTCGGACTTGGTCTTGCGACCGGTTGCGGTGTACATATTCATGCCTGCCTTTGACGCCTCGTTCATGCTGCGCCTCAATAAACCAATTCGGCCGCGCGTGCGGTGGCGCGGGGCGTCGCAGTCGAAGTCGAAGTCGACATTGACGTGTCTTGCGCCGATTCATCTGCCGGCTGTGCCGGTGCCCGCGCCGACATGACCACCCGCGACGGCGCACTGCCATCACCGGCTTGGGCCTCGGCGCTGGCCCAGCTCAACATTTCTTCGGCAAGCTGGCGGAAGGCCATGGCCGAAGGCGATGCGGGAAACGCGCTCGCCACGGGCTTGCCGAGCGAGAGCGCAAGTTCTACGTGCCGGTCCTCAGGGAGGTAGCCAGCGAAATCGATACGGGTGTTCAGGTACTGGCCCACGGTATTGGCCAGGTTGCCGAACACGCGCACGGCGGAATCCACCGAATGCGCGCCGCACACCACGGTGCGGATGCCAGCGCTGCCTTGCAGCACGGCGGTTTTCTTGAGCAGCGTGTACGCGCTCTTGATGCCTTCCGGGCCATCGGAGAAGGTCAGCAGCACGTCGTCGCAGACTTCAGCCACGGTGCTCAGCGCCCGGGTGCCGAAATGCGCGGCCACGAGCGTCACATCCGCCGTCTCGTCGTACTGCTCGAGCACGCCGGGCATGGCGAGCATGGTCTGCGCGTTCACCACGGCCGTGTCGCGGCCCATGGCGGACAGCGCGATGCGCAGGTTGTCGACAAAGTCATCGACCTGCTCTTCCGCACCGATCACCAGCACACGGCGGGCAGCAGCATGACCGAGCATGCGCCGCAGCCCTGCGGCTTGATCCTTGGCGAATGGCGTCGTCATGGTCGCCCCCTTGTCAGGCGAAATCGAAAGCGGCCAGGCCAGGTTCGCGGTTACGCGCAGCGCCTTGCGCCACGAGCAACGATTCATCCGAATCCAGCGTGAACGACGACTGCTCCGCACCAGCCCGGAACGAGCGATGGATCAGCAGCTTCTTGTTCGGCACCGCAATGTCCTCCGGCACACGCTGGCCGTACGACACGTAATGCAGCGGCAGGCGGCGGCGGATCATCACGTCCATCGCGTGGCCCACGGAGGCAGCCTCGTCGATCTTGGTCAGGATGCAGCCGGCCAGGTTGGCGTCGCGGTAGGCACCCACGACTTCGTCGAGCGTCTTGCCGTTGCTTGCAGCGTTCAGCAGCAGCAGGCGCTTGATCGACGGGCCCACGGCATGCAGCATCGCCATCTGCTCGGACACGGCGCGGTCGCGCTGGCTCATGCCGATGGTGTCGATCAGCACGACGCGCTTCTCGCGCAGATCGTTCAGCGCCAGGCTCAGGTCTTGCGCGTCTTTCACGGCATGCACCGAGACGCCCAGGATCTTGCCGTAGATGCGCAGTTGTTCATGGCCACCGATCCGGTAGCTGTCGGTCGAGAGCAGTGCCACACGCGATGCGCCATGGCGCAGCACGAAGCGCGCGGCCAGCTTGGCGGTCGTGGTGGTCTTGCCCACGCCGGTCGGGCCCATCAGGGCAAACACGCCGCCCTGGTCGAGCAGGCTGTTTTCATCCGACACGGTGGTCAGGTTCTTTTCAATCGCGCGCTGCACGAAATCCAGCGCGCCTTCATACGAGTCGTGCTGCGGCATGTTCTCCAGCACGTAGCGCGTGAGCTGTGCCGAGAANCCTGCGTTGAGCATGGTCTGGAACAGGCGCGTNCGCACCGGGTCGCCCAGCTTNACGCCCAGCGAGGCNAGGCTCGACATGGCGTCGTTCAGCGTGCTCTTGAGCGTTTCGATCTCGCCGACCATGCGGCGGGTCATCACGTCGGTCTCGGCACGGATGCTTTCCTTCACGTCGGCCTGGATGGCCGAACGCTGCAGGCTCACGTCGTCA